>Ga0210112_1000160_pt1 | contig 18914 bp, 18 predicted proteins | sample Joice_ThreeSqC_D_FD_184875 | JGI IMG/M metagenome (GOLD analysis project Ga0210112, IMG submission 184875) | Wetland microbial communities from San Francisco Bay, California, USA, that impact long-term carbon sequestration - Joice_ThreeSqC_D2... | ecosystem: Environmental > Aquatic > Marine >... | reverse complement strand
GGTTGATCGGGCGCTACAGCGCCGGTGAGCCGAACTGCAGCGGGTCACGCCTGGTGGTCACGGCGGGAGTTTCCTGCTCGGTCAGCCACACCAGGATGTCGTAGTAGGTGCGGATATTCTCGACGTAGCGCACCGGCTCGCGGCCGCGCGCATAGCCATGGCGGGTCTGATGGAACCATTTCTCCTTGCTGAGCAGGGGCAGGTTCTTCTTTACGTCCACCCACTTGTCGGGATCACCCTTGTTTTTCGTGGTCAGGATGCGCGCATCCTCCAGGTGGCCGAGTCCCACATTGTAGGCCGCCAGTGCAAGCCAGGTCCGGTCAGGTTCCGGTATGCGCTCGGGTATGCTCTCCCGCATGCTTGACAGGTATTTCGCGCCACCCAGGATGCTCTGTTCCGGGTCGAGGCGGTTTTCTATGCCCAGGTCCCTGGCAGCGTCCAGCGTCAGCATCATCAGGCCGCGAACACCGGTCGGCGACACGGCATCCGGGTCCCAGTGCGATTCCTGGTAGCCGATGGCCGCGAGCAGGCGCCAGTCCATGTCAACCGCGCTTCCGGCCTCGATAAACAGGTCCTTGTAGGCCGGCAGGCGCTGCTCGACGTGGGCCTGGTAGCGGCGCGTGCCGACATAGTCGAAATCCTCGACATGGCTGAAATACCGTTCGATCAGCTGCGCCAGGGTCCCGCTGCGCTTGATCCTGTTGAAGAAGGTGACCGCTGCCATGTACAGGCTGTTGTCGTCGCTTTTCGGAAAGGCCCATGCCAGTGATTCGGGTTCGGCGAGATCGAAGGCGGGTTCCAGTTCCGGGTAGAAATGACGGTTGACGGACAATTCGGTGGAATCGGCCACGGTGTAGTCGATCAGCTGCTGCCAGACCATGGCCAGCAGCTCCTCGCTGTCCTGCTCGGAATTGCTCTGCCACTTCAGGTCCGGATACTGTTTCTTCAACTCCTCCAGCATTTCCTCGTGGCTGCTCCCGGCGATCACCTCGAGCGTTCCGTTCAGCTCGGCGAGTGATTTCGGCCGTACCGAGCCGCTGCGGTACACCAGTTGCGGCGTGACAGTGTGATAGACCGGGCCAAAGCGTACCTTTTCCTTGCGCTTTGCGGTGATCGTCAGGCCGGCAGCCGCGATGTGCGCATCGCCCAGCGCGACCAGCGGCAGGATGTCGTTGAAATTCGGCGGCGTGACGATGTGCAGCTCCACGCCCAGGTAATCCGCGAATCGCTTGGCCAGTTCGTATTCAAAGCCGGTGGGGCCGTCGGGACCCTCGAAGTAGGTGGTAGAGCTGTTGCGGGTAATGACGATCAGCTGGTTCTGCTGCTGGATCTGTTCCAGCAGCGAGAGGTGGCGACCGCAGGCCGACAGCGACAGACAGAGGACGATCGCCAGCTTGATACTTCCGATGGCAGACTCCGCAACGCATGCGCTAGAATGCGCTGATCGGGTGGCGCGCGGGACCCAGGCAAACAGGTTTGCGGGTCGCTTAGCTGGCGTATGCATGTGCGGTCAGTCAATATCCCTGATACATTGTATGGTTATCATACCTTATAGATCGATGGATCGGCAGATTCCAGATGTCAGATTAGTACCGCAAGTCAAGCCCGGGTTCACTGGAGAGGTACCGAAGCGGTCATACCGGCACCGACTCGAAATCGGTTGGGGGCTTTACCGCCCCACAAGGGTTCGAATCCCTTCCTCTCCGCCAAATTAACAGGGGCCCTTCCGGGCCCCTGTTAGTTTGGCGGTGTGCGAAGTTTGATGCGGAGCGTTCGGTTCGACCAATCGGCAGGATTGCCGATTGGGACGCCGGCCTTGCCGGCGCCCGCAGGGTGCTCAGAGCGGCCACGCCCTGAGTAAGTAATTAATACAGGGGTCAGATCCCAGTTTTCCCTAATATTAGTCGAAACTGGGATCTGACCCCTGTTTGGATTTGGTAGCCATTATTTATTCTTCACGGGGAATCAGGCGGCCCGCGGCTTGACCGTATTTTGAATGGTCTTGCCTACGGTTTGTTCAGCCAGCCGCAACTCATACGCCTTCTGCAGGTTCATCCAGTATTCAGCTGAAGTGCCAAAGTAACGCGCCAGGCGTAACGCGGTATCTGCGGAGATTCCTCTTTTCTGGCGCAGGATCTCGGTAATACGATTGGTCGGTACATGGATGGCGGCCGCAAAGGCTGCGCCGCTGATGCCCATTTCATCGAGTTCGTCCTGGAGCTGTTCGCCCGGGTGGATGGGACGCATCTGGTTAGCCATAGTCGATCCTCACTGTTAGTGGTAATCAACGATTTCGACCGCTTCCGGTCCATCGTCTTCCAGATAAAACAAATTCGCCATTGATTATTGATTCGAATGCTGTGTTGTCCTTTGCGGTCACCATGCAGGCGTTCCAGCCGGTTGCTCGGTAGCCCGGCCAGATCGGCCAGTGTGGTAGCCTGATCCAGCCGGTCCAGGCGGCGCTCTGCCTGTGCCTGGATACCGGAAAATCGCCGTACCCGCTGACCTTCATACAGCTTTTGCGTATCCTTGCATCGAAATCCCTGAATCATGAACGCAGGATAGCAAAGATACGCGATACGTACAACGTATCGACAGGCACCTGATAATTTTGATTCCAGCGTAGAGAAAATGTAATAAGCCTGAACACAAAACATCCGTAACTGGCGGTATTCCGGCGCAGGAGTCAAAAGGGGAGAATGGCGCAACTGATTGATTAAAAGAAAGTTGCTGATTTATGATTTCGACTCGAAATCGGTTGGGGGCTTTACCGCCCCACAAGGGTTCGAATCCCTTCCTCTCCGCCATTTTCAGATGTTTGTGATTCACCTCCTGTGCCGGTACTTCCGGCTGTACCGGGCAGCGGCAACCATCTGTGGCAGGACCTCGGCCTGTGGTGCCGCGCCGATCTCGGCCGGCTCATGCAACGGAATTTTCCTACGCTGTCGGCGCTGAACGTGCATGACATGAAGTGGAAGAAGTTTCTCAACAAGCAGCCGTGCGCGGCCGAGGGCGTCCATGTCTGCCGTGCCCCGTCCTGCGAGGTGCGCATCGATTACGAGTCCTGTTCCGGACCGGAAGCGTGAATGGCCGCGGCGGGATGTGCCGGCAGCACAGGCTGACCGGAATCACGTGCCGCTTTCGTCGGCCATCATATCAGCCACCTTTTTATAGCGGTTCATGTCGTATATCCCGGCTTCAACCGGGCGAGTCCGGCGCATGAATTCGACAAACCACTGAAAGTTTTCCCAGATCCCGGGATGAGTCCTGGACAGGCCATAGCGTCTGACCAGGTCCCTGAACTGCGCCGGCGTGCGCGCCGCATGCAGGGCATCTGTGAATTCCCCGATACTGTCCAGCGGTACATTGAACATGAAATTGGGATAGCTGCCCAGCAGTCCGCGGTACACCGTAAGGGTGTCCTTTTCCGGTTCGCGGCGCTTTTCTTCGTCCAGCAGGAAGGCGACATTGGTGTGCATCTTGTTGCGCACCAGGGTGTAGGCGAGGTCCTTGTCCGGATTCCCGGTGCTGACCCGCAGGAAACTGACATCCGGCATGAAGTCGACGTAATGCATGCCGTCCTGTGAGGCCGGTCTCGAGGCCAGGGTCTGCAGGCTCTCATCCGCGCGGCGTTCCGCGCTGCCCGCACCCGGGCGATAGCAGGGTGGCTGCGTACAGCGGTTGAGCACATCCGGGATGCCTGCCAGCGACTTGAGGCGTCGGGTGACCAGCGCAACAAACTCGGCCATGGGGTCCGGGGTCCGGTATGTTATCTGCGCCGGCATGTCGTCGTTGACGATTTCATAGGTGGTGATCAGCTTCAGCTGCGCCCCTTCGCCCCGGTACCAGGACTTGCGCATCTCGGTACGGACCCCGGGGGGCATGAAGTGCAGGAAATTATTTTCACCGCCGGAGCGGATCAGGTCGAAGTACAGCCGGGTCTCGGCCTGGTGGGCCGCGGTCCCGAAGACATTGAAGTTCACTACCAGCTCATAATAAGTGCGCTCCAGCATGGGATAGTCCATCACCCAGAGGGTCTTGGGAAGGCCGCCCACGAACCCTTTTTTCACCGTTGCGTTATCGAAATTCCGGAAGACGGTGAGCACCGCATTATCGTTGGTGCCGTCGCCGTCCCAGATATCCTCCAGGGACGGGCCCCGGGGTTGCATCTTGCGGTAGTACTGCCCCCGCAGGCGGATATAATCGTTGCGTTCATGTTTGCTGTGCAGCCAGTCCGCGCCCAGCGTCAGCAGGTGCAGCTGCTCATCGGTCAGCACCAGGTATGGCTGAACCCTGGCCAGATAGGCCGGATCGGTAACGGACAGATCCGAATCGGGGTCCTGGAACAGGACATAGAACTGGTCGTCGATCACATCGGTGGCCACCTGTCCGCGGCATACCGGTCCGCGGATGAAGGTCATCACGACATACTGGGCAGAATCCAGCATGAACTGGTAGCGGGCGCGGGCCGGAATCGCGGTGAAAGCGGCAAAGGGATTGAGCGCAAACTCACGTGAATAGCCCGGCAGTTTCGCGACGTCCCAGTCCGGTGTCAGGAACAGGGCATCCAGGCGCTCCATCTTTGCGACACTCAATGGATAGACGATATGCGTCTTGTGGACAATGGTGCTCTGGATCTTTTTCAGGCGGTAATAGAACGGCTCACCGGGATCATCATTCGGCCGCAGGGTGGGGATAATCCGGACGGGCTCCCCCGGCGGCGTGGTGGAGCGCACCAGTTCGAAGAAGTTCCCGGTGTCCAGCCCTTCGAAATACAGATGGGCCAGGAACAGATGTTCGTACAGGTAGCGGGAAACCAGCCGGTTCTTCAGTGCTGTCCGGTTGAAAAATGCTTCCCACTGCTGGATCTGCGCCTGTTCCTGCGGCCCGGGCGGGGAAGGGTGCGCATCGATAACCGCACCCTCATAAATCCACTGACGCAGGGTCGCGAATTCACTGTCGCTCAGGCCGGTAATAGCCAGCGGCATGCCCTGCAGGGGTTTTTTCTGCGCATATTCATCGAACCTGGACGGCAGTGGACATTCACTCTTGCGTCGCAGTCCCAGCTGGATATCTTCCGGCACCGGCGTGTTCGATGGCAGCGGGTGTTCCCGGCCCAGCCTGATCATGTTGAACAGTAACGAAGACTCGAGATTGTCTTCAAGCGACCCGCCCTGATCGTTGAGCACTGCGTAAAACCCCTTGTCGCGCCACCCGGCCGTGGTGGTGGCATCGACAAACAGGCGCGTGGGTGCCTCATCAGTCAATCGTGCAGCATCGTATACCGGCTTTCCGGTTGCGCCGCGCAGCAGACCCTCGGGGGACGTCAGCTTCAACTGACAGGGCGCATCGTAACAGCCGTGACAGGCGATGCATTTTTGCTCCAGGATGGGTTTGATATCCCGGATATAGGAGTAGGTCTGTACCGGGGAGACCGGACGTTCGGGTGTTTTACCCGTGACTGCTGCGCGTTGCATGCAGCCCGGGGCCGCCGAGGACAGCGCAACGACAAGCAGATACGGGATCGTCTGCCTGAATAACCGGACCATATTCGCCTACAGTCTCATCGGAATGAACTGTCATTATTGAGCATTACACGCACGGTTGCCATATCCGGAGGGGCAGGTGCACAGGGCAAGCATCGCATGGAACCCGGCGTCAGCACCGGCAGAAGACCGGCGCTCCTGCACTGTCGGCAGTGCCGGGAGGCGGCGGGGATACCGGCGTGACGGGCGTGATGGCCGGCCCCCGGGTGGATTCTTTCGAAATACGTGGGTTATGCTTCCTATGCTCCTATACTCCCGGGTACGTCGTCGTGCGCGGGCAGATGTTCAGGAGGGTTGCACCGGTTGCCGGAATCCGCTCTTCAGGATTGCCCGGGACCGATGGATGATTGTGAAACTTTGCTAGGGAGAGGGCGATTATGGCAATTGCACGTTTCTTTCTTGTATTGATTGCAGGGTTGCTGATGCTGGCGGGCTGTCAGTCGCCGGGGCAGGTCCTTGCTGGCGAACAGGACGTCGCGACGCAGACGGCAGTGCAGCGCGGGCGTTTCGAACTCGGTTGCCCGGAGGCGAAGGGCTCGGTCCTCTCCAGCAATATGCTCCAGCCGGTCCTCTGGGGCGGTCAGGAGCGCGCCGAGTATACGGTTGGCGTCGCGGGTTGCGGCAAGCGTGCTGTCTATGTCGTGGTCTGCCCGGTGGGCTCGTCCGGGTGCTTCGCCGGTGCGGCCCGCGGCAATCCCCCGGATTAAGCTAACGGGATCGGTGACAAGTCGAAATCTTTTGTCAGCGGTTTCTTTTGATATGTCATTGCATGAACAGCAGCCGGTATGAAAGGCGTTTCCCGGTAAGGCTCAAGTGCGGTGCGGTACCTGTTTGCGGCGGCCAGGCGTGTTGCCCCGGCAGTTTTAAGCCTGAATAGCAAAGGAGCATTTAATGTCTGTCAGACTCGGATCGATGGTTGTTGTGTTGACGGTTGCCCTTGCCGGCTGCGAATCCAAAATCCACAAGGCCGGACCACCACCGCCGCCGACGGAAGTCACGCCGGGTTCGACTTTTACCGTGGTGAAGGGATTCCTCATTCCCTCAGGAGACAGCAGTGTCTATTTCCAGGATGCCCGCATGTATCCGCAGGGTGATATTCAGCCGAACGATCCATATTGCGAGTTTTCTGCCGGTGCCGCGACCGCAGATGGCGTGGTGATCGACAAGGGCGTCTTTACGGTAAGCGATGTGAACTACGATGAAGCCGGTGTCGGCGTGGGCGGCGTTGATATCTCGATAACCAGCTACCAGTTGCGGGAAGGGGTGTCAGGAGATACCTACAAGATGGACTGCATGCTGCCCCTGCTGTCCGGCGGTGCGCTGTTTGTCAAACCTGCAGAGGTCAAGGCTGCGGTTGCGGGCTACATGGATCTCAATGTGGCGCCCTAGGCCGCAAGCTGGCACGCAGCATCAATCACGCAAGGCGAAGCGGACACGCCCGGGACGGGAACGACTGGCAGGTTTTGCCACCGGGTTGCCGGTGCCGCACTCGTGTAGTCCATGCTGAAGGGAACAGGCGAATCGCCCTGCTATTCGTGCATAACCTCGCGGCCGGGGGGCTCTCGGCATCCGGATAGACGGTTTCGCCTGCTACACCGGTGAGGTGGAGGGCATCAGCAGCAAAATCGCGACATTCAATGCGGGTGTGCATGATGTGAAACGCCAGATTATCCCGCTTTTGCGGACTTGATGGCCGCACAGGGCAGGACACGGCAATCCGCTCAAGGTCATCCCCTTTCCAGCACCATCGCCACCGGCGAAAGGAATCTGCTGGCCATGTTCCGGCGCACGGGCTCCGACTTCATGGTCGTCACAATGCGCACTCTTTCCCGCCAGCGAACTGGCAACGTGCGTCGCAAACCGGATTTATAGACTTCTCCTGCGTGTCAGGAGGCCTTCGGGTCGCCATTTTTACTGGTGTTGTGAAGTCCGTAACGACCGGTGGTTTCTCGGGGCAGACCCCGGTGACGTCAATGAGTGATAACGACCTCCATATACGGTCATTCGATTTACCCTGAAATGGATGATACGAGCTGTCTCTCGTGTTAATGCCATCATCGGATATTCCTAGCGCTCCTCTTGCACCAGGGTTTTCGACCTGGCGAAGATCCAGGAAACAGCAAAGCCCGCTGTCAGGTTTTGTTTACTTGTAACCAGCGGGCTGTCCTCGATAACGGCGCCGTGCAGGGTATCCCATTTTACGAACCCACCTACCCAATAGTGGGGGAAGCGTTTGCTGAGGGCGGAAATAAACTGGCTGCCGGCGTAACCGCCGCGCGCGAAATAAGCGGGGCGTGAAGCGGTCGCATATGCGGGATCGACGCCGTATAGGTACTGGTGATAGCGCTGGTCGGCAAAAACAGGCCCCGCTGCCAGACCGAGATTCCAGCCGGCGTTTCCGCCCAGGTCGTGTACATCCAGATTCAGCTGTGGTTGGAAGACATAACCCAAATACCTGGCATTTATGTCGATGACCGGACGTAACGGGAGACGCAATTCAAGGGATGTCTTTTTCTGTGCGGAATGCAGCAGAAATAGATTCAGGGAGGGGCCGATTTCAAGAGTTGGCTCCAGATCGGGCATTCCTTGACGCGCCTGGTTATCGGCGCTTTTTACCGGCACGGAACCATTCAAGCTTACATCCAGTTCGGCCTTGTCATTCCTGAAAAACAAGCCGCGGATTTTTTCGCGGTCAACTTTCAGAAACTCGCCGCGATAGACAATGTACGGTACCGGGAGCACGTAAGTGCGCCTTTCATCCGAGCCGCGGTAATCCGGAAATTCGATGACCGCCACACCCGCGCCGGCTTCCCATAAGGGGACATCGCGCGCATGGCTGCTCAGCGGTATCAGGTCCAGTAGCAAAAGACATATTGAAGACCATTGAATGGCTTGTTTCATGAGCATACCTCATGCGGGACAGCTATTGATTCCGGTGGGCGCACACCCCTTTGCCTTGCGCATTCCCTGCATGCGCTGGAATACCATTTCATTCAATAGGGTGCGCCTTTGTCATTAACTCAGTTAAGCACGGGGAGTAACGGGAAAGCGAACAATTTTCAAACCCGGTGCCTCTCCCAAATGGCGTAATGAGAAAGTACTGCATCAGCCCGACTCGGGATGTGCCCCCTATGGTTGAATTGCAGGTTATTAGATCCATTACAGTGCTGCCTGGATAGGGTAAAATCTACAGTCTGACTGGAGCAATGTGCTACTATTTAGGCGGATGAAGACCAAGCCTGATTAAGTTATGAGCACTCCCCGCGCAGCCTCCGCCGCCCATGATTCGGGCTGCGACGTACTGGTAATCGGTGGTGGACCCGCTGGCTCTACTGCCGCGGCGTTGCTGGCCGAGCGTGGCTACCGCGTGACCCTGCTGGAAAAGGCGCACCATCCGCGTTTTCACATCGGAGAATCGCTGCTCCCGGCGAATCTGCCGCTTCTGGAGAAACTTGGCGTGGCTGACGCCGTCAAGGCCATCGGCATGGAAAAATGGGGCGCGGAATTCGTATCGCCCTGGCATGAACATAAACAATCGTTCGAATTTGCAGATGCCATGGACAAGTCCATGCCCATGGCCTATCAGGTACGTCGTGCCGATTTCGACGAAATTCTGATCCGCAACGCCAGCCGGAAGAATGCCCGTGTGGTGGAAGGCTGTCAGGTGAAAGAGGTCGATTTTTTGCCCGACAATGCCGGCGTGCTGGTGCAGGCCCGCCATGATGACGGTAGCAGCGAAACCGTGCATGCACGTTTTATACTGGATGCCTCAGGCCGCGATACCTTCCTGGGCAACCGCTTCAAGGCCAAGCAGCGCAATAAAAGGCACAACAGTACCGCGATCTATGCCCACTTTTCGGGTGCCGAGCGCAAACCGGGCAAGGCCTCCGGCAATATCACCATTTTCTGGTTCGAGCATGGCTGGTTCTGGTTTATCCCGCTGGCCGACGGTGCGACCAGCGTTGGCGCGGTGACCTGGCCGTATTACCTGAAAACACGCAACAAAAAACCGCTCGAGCAGTTTTTCCTGGAAACCATCGCGATGTGCGCACCGCTGAACGAGCGGCTGCAGCATGCCCGGCTGGCCGCGCCGGCTGAAGCCACCGGCAATTTTTCCTATGTGTGTGACCATACTCACGGCAGCAATTATCTGCTGCTGGGCGATGCCTACACTTTTATAGATCCGGTATTTTCTTCCGGCGTGATGCTGGCTATGCACAGCGCCTTTGTCGGAGCCGACACCGTGGATACCTGCCTGCGGCATCCGCAGCAGGCGGCCGCCGCATTAAAAAAATTCGACAACACAATGCGGATCGGGCCGAAGGAATTTTCCTGGTTTATTTATCGGGTTACCAATCCAACCCTGCGCAATATGTTTATGGGGCCGCGCAACATTTTTCGGGTAAAAGAGGCGCTGTTATCGGTGCTGGCCGGCGACGTGTATGGCAATACCCCGATACATGGCCCGTTGCTGCTGTTCAAGGGGCTGTATTACACGGCATCTTTGCTTAATCCCATGCGCACATTGAAGGCCTGGCGAATGCGTAAACACAATATCCGGGTTGTGGATGAAACTGGCACAGCGATGCACTGATGCGCGATACCGTATTCCCTATGCGTAGCGGAAACCTGTCAATCGCGGCCTTTTTCAATCAACCGGCAGAGTGGAAAGAAAGTGTGCTTGGCGCCCATTGTTATTCTGCGGATACTGTCGACTGCCGGGCACAGGCTGACATGGAGATCCCCTGCATACACGTGCCTGTCCAGAGACTGGATCCCGGCGATTCAATCTGCGAGGTCTGGCGCGGGAGCGGACAGCTGACGCAAGGTCAGTGTGGCGCCATACATTATCGCCATGACGATAGTGTGTTGTTCGGCGTGATGGCGCTGTCTGAAAAAATGTTTGCAGCAGACGGTGACAAAACGCCGTTACAGCAGGCGACCGAGTCGGCCTATCGCCAGGTGTTCAAACTGCTCGACACACTGCGCTACCCGTATCTGCTCCGCTTCTGGAATTACATCGCGGACATCAACAGCCACAGCTTCGGGCTGGAACGTTATCGCCAGTTTAACCTCGGACGGCAGGACGCTTTCCTTGCACATGGACGCGATGTGACAGGGAATGTCCCTGCCGCGTGTGCACTGGGTTCCGCTCAGGGGCCATTGACTGTTGGCTTCCTGGTCGGGCGTGTGGCACCGCTGAATATTGAAAACCCGCGTCAGATCAGTGCCTATGAATATCCCCAGCAATATGGCCCGCGCAGTCCGACATTTTCACGTGCCACGCTGGTGCGCCATGGGGGTGATGAGGTGTTGTTTGTATCCGGCACCGCCAGTATTGTTGGCCACGCAAGCATGCACCCCACCGACGTTGTGGCGCAAACCCGTGAAACCATGGCCAATATCAAGGCGGTGCTGGACGAGGCCAATCGTATTGCGAGCCGGCCCGGCTTCGATCTGTCCAGCCTGCATTACAAGGTATACGTGCGCAACCCGGCAGATCTGGAGCAAATCCGCACCGAACTGACACAGTGCGTGGGCGACATGCTCACGGCGGTCTATCTGCAGGCTGATGTGTGCCGCCAGGAGTTGCTGCTGGAAATCGAGGCCACTGGCACGCATACGCTGGCATCCCTGTCCGGTCAACAGGACTGATCATGAGCGTTGCGTTACGGGTGCTGCTGACTGGCTATGATTACCTGGTGCTGTATCTTGGCCTGGCCTGGCTGGGGATACTGTCCCTGGCATGGACACCGCTGGCGTTGATAATCTACCCGCTCTTGTCCGAGCGTCGGGGACTGGTGCTGGGGCGTTATGTCACCATGGCTGCGTTTCGATTTTACCTTGCCAGTCTTGAAGCATCGCGCCGCTGCAGCTTTGACCTGGAGGCGCTGGATATTCTGCGCGATGAAACATCGTTGATTCTTGCGTCCAATCATCCGTGCCTGCTGGATGCGGTGATGGTCATTTCACGATTGCCAAACGTTGCCTGCGTGCTTAAGGCCGAGCTGATGAACAACGTTTTTCTCGGTGCGGGCGCCCGTCTGGCGCGCTACATCCGTAATGAACCGGTGCGGCGCATGGTGCATCTCGCTACCCGGGATCTCAACTGCGGCAGCCATCTGCTGATATTTCCGGAAGGTACCCGCACGACCTCGTGTCCGGTCAATCCGCTCAAGGGCAGTATCGGCCTGATTGCGCATCAGGCGCAGGTACCCGTGCAGACGATTCTGATAGAAACCGATTCGGCGTATCTGAGCAAAGGCTGGTCGTTGTTCCGCAAACCACCCATGCCGATCCATTATCGGGTGCGCCTGGGGCGGCGCTTTGATCCACCGCAGCATACCCAGCGCTTCATGGCTGAACTGGAACACTACTTCATGCATGAACTGGTGCAAGGCTCGGCATTTTACCCGATCAATTCCCTGCCCGAGCAAGCTGACCGCACTCTCGATTTCACGACCCGCACGCACTCATGATGGCTGTATCGGCCACGCATCTTGTCCTCATACCCAGCTATAACCCCGGTGCCAAAGTCTATGAAACCGTGCGCGCGGCACGCCAATACTGGACCCCGGTGTGGGTTGTGGTGGATGGCAGTACCGACGGCAGCGCCGAAGGCTTGCTGGCGATGGCGGCGCAGGACGCTGGCCTGCGTGTGATCGTCCTGCCGCGCAACCAGGGCAAGGGCGCGGCGATATTGCATGGTCTGGAACAGGCGGCAGCAGCGGGATTCAGTCATGTATTAACCATGGATTCGGATGGCCAGCATCCTCCTGAATGTATCCCGGCATTCATGGCGGAATCCTCCCGACAGCCGGCAGCCATGATACTGGGCGTGCCGGTCTTCGATGCCAGTGCGCCGGGCTTGCGCGTGAAAGGGCGACGGATTTCCAACTGGTGGGCCAATCTGGAAACGCTGTGGGCAGGCATTGGTGACTCGTTATTCGGGTTCCGCGTGTATCCGGTCGAGGCATTGCGACGGGTGATGCGCCGTCAGCCGTGGATGCGTCACTTCGACTTCGATCCCGAGGCCGTGGTGCGCCTGTGCTGGCGTGGGGTCATGCCGGTCAATCTACCCGCCCCGGTGCGCTACTACAGCGTGGCGGAAGGCGGCGTGTCGCATTTCCGTTACCTGCGCGACAACGTGTTATTGACGTGGATGCATACTCGCCTGTTTTCCGGCTTTGTGCTGCGCTTGCCCGTTTTACTGGCAAGACGTGCGTCGGGACATTCCTGAATTTAGCGGAACAGCAATATCAATACGCGGTAGCCGGCAATGCGCCTGGTATCTACAGGCTCTGGTTAGCCAGGTCAGGATCAGCCTTGACAGCCTGGTATTCTGAAAACACGCCGAGTACCAGGTGGCGTTCAATCTGCGTCAGCCTTGCAGTGCTGAGTGTGGCCACGACATGTTCGGGGGGTACGCAGGCTTCTATGCTGTCCCAGAAATAGCGCCAGATCGTCGCGGTGTCTTTTTGCCTGGAAACGAATCGTGTCAGCAACGGAATCACGCCGCGCATATAGTTTTTCAGCAACCATTGTGCAAAACGGCTTTGCGGTTTGGTGATTTCAAGCAGGCATAAACGGCCACCAGGCTTCAGAACCCGTTCGAACTCGGCAAAGGCCGCGGCCAGATCGCCGATATGGCGCAGTGCGTAGCCCATGCTCAGAAAATCAAAATGATTCTCAGGGAAAGGCAAAGACTCGGCGCGTCCCTCAATCAGCACCATCGTTTCAGGTAACTTGCCGGCGGCCATCATGCCGGGGCTGGGGTCGATGCCGGTCACCAGGGCGGCATCGCCAGCCAGAATACAGGCCTGTGCTGCAACCAGCCCGGTGCCCACGCCGACATCCAGTACCTTCATACCTGTTTTCAAACCGCCGCGAATGAGCGCCTCGCGCCGATAGCGGGATCCGGTACCCCATGCCAGCAGCGATTCGATACGGTCGTAATCCGCGGCGGTGTCATCGAAAATCCGGCGTAGATAAGCTTGCCGATTCTGTTCTGTTTGGTAGTAATCGGTCAGTGGGAGATGCGGTGCATGCACTGGAGTCGGTTTGGAGGAGGTCATGTCGTCACTCTCGTTAAATGATGCCGCCGTTGATGGAGATAATCTGTCCGGTGATATAAGCCGCCTGCATCGAGGCGAGAAACCCGATCAGGTCTGCAACTTCGGCAGGGGTGCCGGCGCGTTTCATCGGCACCAGGCGCGCGATATCCCGGGCGTCGAACACGGGTTCGCTCATGGGGGTGTCGATAATGCCGGGCGCAACCGCGTTGACGGTGATGCCCCGGCTGGCGACTTCCAGCGCCAGTGACCTGGTTGCGGAATTGAGCGCGCCCTTGGCTGCGGAATAATTGACCTGACCGCGATTGCCGGTCAGCGCGGCGATGGAGGATACATTGATAATTCGTCCCCAGCGGCTGCGGATCATCGGCATCATCAATGGCTGAGTGACGTTGAAAAAACCGTTAACGGATACGTCTATCACCCGGTGCCACTGCTCGGCGCGCATACCGGGGAACACGGCGTCGTCATGGATGCCGGCATTGTTGACCACGATCTGGATCGGCTGATCTTCGACAAGGGGGGATAGCACACTGGCTACCGCTGTGCTGTCTGTCACATCGAATGTCAGCACCTGCGCACTGCCGCCGTCCGCGCGAATGGCATCGGCCAGCGTCTGTGCCGCGGGTAGTCCGCTATGGGCGTGAATGTAGACATGGAAGCCATCGGCGGCAAGACGGCGGCAGATGGCCGCGCCGATGCCGCCGCTGCCGCCGGTCACCAGGGCATTTTTCATGGCGTCTCTCCCGAGGTGGATATGATTGCGTCAGCATCGAGCACAACAGCGGCACGCCCATCCAGCAGCGGTCGACCGGCTGCGCTGACGCTGAACTGATAAAGAATGTTGTTTTCGCTGCGTGTGATGCAGGCAGCTTCCACCCGCAGGTCGGCGGCGATGTCGTCCAGTCGCGGAACATGCAACTGTGTGCCGCGCACGCTGACCAGATAACCTACCCGTGCATGGCTGCTGTCGGGTGGCGCCAGCAAGGCACCGTGCACGGCCATGGCCTGCGCCGCGTATTCGATACCACAGGCGGCACCCAGTCGATCATTAGCGCGTAACGGGTTATCGACGGCGCGATGGCTGCTCGCGCGACACTGGATGCGCTGCGCATCCCATGCCTCAACATAATCCAGCAGGCACATGGTGCCCTGATGCGGGATGTGGCGGGCAATCCAGGCGTGATCCAGTCGGGCTTTATTTAGCACAATGCGATTGCAACGGCGAGAGTCGAGCTGTCGAGGTAATCCAGCACCACTTGCCTGTTTTGCCGGCGCGCGATGCTGCACAACAGCGGCAAGCCGCGCGCGGCGGGGATGGCTTTGCGCAGGCCTTCAAGCGCGGCGTCATCAAGCCGGTCTGCGCTGGCGTCGCTCAGGTCAACAGTGATTTGTGCCAGCGACCGTGCGCTGCGTTGCGGTGCCAGCACCAGTGCAATACCAAATGCATCGGGGATGGGGCGGGCGCTGTGGAGTGGCTCCGGGTAAGCGGTGTCGCACGCCAGCAAAACACTGCGTGTGTTATCCACCACTACCTGGGTGAGTGCTTCCAGCAGACCTGCGGCGAAGCTGGCATCAAAGGCACACAATACCGATGCTGTGGTCATCGCACCGGTGGCGATACACCAGTACCCGGAGGCCGTGTTATGCACGGAATTATGAAATCGGGTCGGTGAGATCAGCCGGTCATCCGAGGCGAGCATTTCACAGATGGCATGACAGTTTTCTCCATCGCCGCCGGACGAAGAAAACACGCTGGGCAAGTCGGCGGCGTTGAGTCCGGCTGCGGCGATGGCTTCCAGTCCGGTTGCCAGGGTGAGTTTGACAATCGTGCCGCTGCGCCGGCGTTCTGCCGCCGGCAATAACACGGGTGGCGGCAGCACAGTCTTGTGTGACTGATAGGCTTGCTGCCCGCTCAGGGCAGCCCGACTGCTCGGCCAATCGGTCAGGCCGGGGCCGAGCAAGCCGATGCCTTCGATGTAGGCGGTGAGTGTCATGGCTTGCCCGTCCGACCAAAAACCAGACTGCAATTGGTGCCGCCGAATCCAAAGGAGTTGCTGAGCACACGCGCCACCTGCTGCTCGCGATTCACCAGTATATAATCGATATCCAGCGTCGCGTCGAGTTGCCGGGTGTTGAGTCCGGCAGGCAGCAAGCCGTGTTGCAGTATCAGCGCGCAAATCACCGCCTCCACGCCACCGGCTGCGCCCAGAGTGTGGCCAGTCGCACCTTTGGTGGAACTGCACGGCGTGCTCGAGCCGAATACAGAGTGAACTGCCTTCCCCTCCACCGCATCGTTGCTTTGGGTGGCGGTCCCGTGCAGGTTGATATAGTCAATATCAGATGCCTGCAAACCCGCCATCTTCAGTGCATCCAGCATGGCCATGCGTGCGCCCAGGCCTTCGGGATGCGGTGATGACATGTGATAGGCATCACTGGATTCGCCGATCCCGAGCAGTAGCACGGCATCCGCATCCAGATGTTCCGGTGTGTGTTCCAGCAGCACGAAGGCGGCCGCTTCACCGATCGAGATGCCGTTGCGTTGCGTATCAAACGGGCGACAGGCCTGTTCGGAAACCAGGCCAAGCGAGTTGAAGCCATACAGCGTCGTCAGACACAGCGAATCCACGCCGCCTACCACGGCCGCGTCGATCAGTCCCGCTGCCATCATGCGCCGCGCCGAAGCGAATACCTTGGCGCTGGACGAGCACGCCGATGACACCACGACCGCCGGACCCGTCAGCCCAAAATAATGGCGCGTGAAATCCGCGACGGAAAAAGTATTGTGCGTTGTGCCATAAATAAAATCGGCAGGGAGTGCGCCGATCACCGGATCGCGACGCCGGTAGGCAAGTTCGGTTTGCAGAATGCCGGAAGTGCTGGTACCGAGGAACAGACCAATGCGTTGCGCACCGTATTTTCCAATGGCAGCGCGTACCGCTTCGGAAAATCCATCCTGCATCAATCCCAGCAACGCGAGCCTGTTGTTGCGGCAATCATAGTCGGCCAGGTGAGCGGGAAGCTGCACCGCATCCACTCCAGCCACTTCGCCAATGTGCGTCGCCAGATCCACCGTATCAAATGCGCACGGCACCAGCCCGGGGCGGCGCACGCGCAGTGCGGTCAGGGTCTGATCGAGACCACAACCGATACTGCTGGTCGCGGTGGAATGGGAGAGCCAGAGTGGGTTCAAGGAATGGTAATCCAGTCGTATATAAGGAAGGATTCTAGCAAAATCCGGTCATTGCTTTGGATTAAATAGGGGGCTGGCGGATTTTGCCGGTTACACCAGGGTCTGCGCGATATCGTAACGACATACAGGCCGCCAGGGATCCCAGCATGAGACCGGCCAGCACATCTACCGCTACATGCTGGCGTGTGGCCAGTGTGGAATAAACGATGCCGATACACCACAGCGCATTGAAGGCGAGTATCCAGTGGGGCGCGCCAAAGCGGCGCAGCAAGTGATGTAACCAGATACCCGAAAAAGCCGCTGTGGTGACATGCAGCGAAGGGCAGGCATTGCCCGAGGCATCCAGGTTCTTGAGGAAATTCACCTCAGGATACTGAGCCCAGTCGATATTGGCCGCTGGTACGACCGTGGGCCAGAAGTAGAAGACGATCAGCCCTGCGAGGCAGGTTCCGGCCATAACCAGCCCATAGCCATACAGTTCGCGCTGCGTCGCCAGTAATGCCGGCGGCAGGGAAACATAGACCCACAGTGAGATGTACAAGGGTAAAGCCAGAGGGTGAAAGCCGATCAGGCGATCCGGCAAGGTGAAGGGCATGACCGTCACCGGGTAGGCCGGCTCTTTGAGCAGATAGAAGTAAGCACCGAAAAACACGCCGATGAAAAGCATCGTTCCGATACTTTTAAGATATGTATGCCTGGGAATGACCGCTGCAGCCTGACGGTACCAGGGTGTCTGCCGTCTGTTTTCGTTCAAGGTTCATTCACCATGGTGATGCGGCAATCCCGACGCGAATCACGAGAGGGCGTGACGCAAGGTGACAAAATGCAGATTGGCTGCCGCAGCGGAAGCCATGACAGTGGGAAGCACTTCCAGAATAACAGGAATGCCGTCGCGCGTGCGTGCGGCGTTGCCATCGTGCAACAGCAAAATAGCGCCTGCCCGCAGGCCTCGCAACAGCCTGTTTTTAACACGCTCAACGTCGCCGATCCGGGTATCGAAGCCGCGCACTGACCAACTGGCAAGCCGTAGCCCCAGTCGAGTCAGCACCGGGTCGAGAAAAGGATTGCGCAAGCCGGCCGGCGCGCGAAAAAACCAGGGGTGCTGGCCGGTAATCCTGGTGAGCGTGTCCTGGGCGGTCTGCAATTCACGCCTGAATCCGGAAGGTCCCAGCAGTGCAAAATGATGGTGGTGATGTTGGCTGTGGTTTTCAACAGCATGGCCGCGCCGCACGATTTCACTGCACAAGTCCGGGTAGCGCGCTGCCTTGTGACCGATGCAGAAAAAGGTCGCCTGAGTCGCGTAACGATCCAGCATATCCAGCACCTGCGGGGTGACGATGGGATCGGGGCCGTCGTCGATAGTCAGGGCGATTTCATTTCTGGCGGCGGCGCCGGCAGGCAGCCGCGTCCAGTTCGGCCCCAGCCAGTGGCTGCGCGGCCACAGTCCGAGCAGCGTGAGCAGAGCGTGATTTACAAGCACGGCGCCCAGCACCCAGCGCCATTGCCCGGGGTCTGCGGTGAGGACGATCACCGCCAGCAGATGCAGCACAATGGATGCGCGGATCAACAGTGTGGGATGCCAGCGCGAATTACGCATTGGGCTGCCGGGCAAAAATCGCAGAATAAACCAGCGCAAGGATGATACCCGGCGACACTGTTACACCCATTGCCTGCAATATTGACACATTTGAAAACGAAAGCAGGCCACAACCTGCGACAGTAGTGAGGCTGGTAAACAGCATCGAAGCCAGAATGCGTGGCGAGATGGTGTGGCCAATTGTTCTGGTGTCAGCCATTATAGCCTCACCCGGGTGGAGAGGGCGACCAGCTTGATCAAAAAACCAGGACGTAATTGGAGCCCACTGCGACCACCAACAGCATGCCCACGAGGTGCAGAATAATTAACTGCCGGCCAAACACGACCAATCCTGCCGTGACGGTGATGACCGCGGCCGCAAGCGGAACGATGTTCCGTACCACACGCCCGGGTGAGCGGAAAACCATCAGCAGCAATCCGATAATGGCAACCAGTCCGCCTGAAGACAACAGGATGGCTTCATGCAAGTAGCCGGAATACAGGCGATCGGACTCGGCTTTCATATC
>Ga0210112_1000157_pt1 | contig 18990 bp, 16 predicted proteins | sample Joice_ThreeSqC_D_FD_184875 | JGI IMG/M metagenome (GOLD analysis project Ga0210112, IMG submission 184875) | Wetland microbial communities from San Francisco Bay, California, USA, that impact long-term carbon sequestration - Joice_ThreeSqC_D2... | ecosystem: Environmental > Aquatic > Marine >... | reverse complement strand
CCGCTCTCCGAAGGTCTCTGTCCCACCATACCATCCGTATCCCTTCCCCCACCGTGGTCAGCGCGATTCTCGTGCTCGGCCTCCTGGCGCTCTGCGCGGGGTGCGGCGACACCGCAGGCCCGCCCGAGCAGGGCGATGCTCCGGTCACCACGATCCGCGCCTCGATCGACAGCACCACCCTGCTCGAGGGTGGAAGGTTGCAGCTGTCGGTCTCGACCTACGACTCGACCGGCGCCGAGCTGGCGGACCGTGTCGTCACGTTCCGCTCGGCCAGGCCCGCCGTGGCAGCGGTCGCGGCGGGAGGGTTGGTCACGGCACGCTCTTTCGGCCGCACCGCGATCGTGGTCGAATCGGAGCGTGCCGCTGACACCGTGATCGTGCGGGTTCAGGTGCTCTTCCGGTCGGTGAGCGCGGGTGGCCGCCACTCGTGCGGCATCTCGCGTGGAGGCCGTGCCTACTGCTGGGGCAACGGCGCCGCGGGGCAGCTCGGCAACGGCACGATCGAGAGCAGCACCGTTCCCGCGCTCGTCACCGCCCAAGGCGACCTGTCGGCGATGAGCGCCGGCCTGGAGACAACGTGCGGGATCGGCAACGGTACGGCGTACTGCTGGGGCAGCAACGGGGCCCGGCAGCTCGGCACGGGTGCCAAGGCCGACGCATGGACGCCGGTCGCCGTCGCGGGCGGCTACGACTTCGAAGCCGTCGGCATCAACACCCTGCACGCCTGCGGCATCACCGCGCAGGGTCAGGCGCTCTGCTGGGGCGCCGACTGGGCGGGACAGATCGGCAATGGCGCCGCCCCCCGCGCGCTGACACCGCAGCCCGTTGCGGGCGGCCTCGCCTTCAGGTCCGTCGCGCCGGGCTGGCTCTTCACCTGCGGGATTACGACCGCCGGCGCGGCCTACTGCTGGGGGTTCAACGAAACGAGCCAGCTCGGCGTCGCGGCTGCCGACGAGATCTGTGCGTGGCCCGATGGCACCGACGTGCCGTGCAGCACCGACCCGGTCCCGGTCGCGACCGCGACCTCGTTCGCCACGGTGGTGGCCGGCTCCGGACACGCCTGCGCGCTCACGCCCGAGGGTGCGGCGTACTGCTGGGGCGACAATGGCCGTGGTCAGCTTGGGAACGGCACGACGCAGCGATCATGGACGCCGACGGCAGTGGTGGGCGGCCGCTCGTTCGTTTCACTCACCGCAGGCGACCGGCATACGTGCGGCGTGACGGTCGACGGTCATGCCTGGTGCTGGGGCGACAACGGCCTGGGCGCCCTCGGTACGAATGCGACGTTCGAGAACTGCGGCGGCGAACCGTGCGCCACCGTGCCGGTGGCGAGCGGCGGGACCCTGCGGTTCGCGATGGTGAGCGCGAGCACCGGACCCGGCAGCTCGCACACCTGCGGCGTGACGCCGGACGGCCACGCGTACTGCTGGGGCCGGAACGACCACGGCCAGCTCGGTGCGGGGTACAGTGGAGGAATCACGTTCACGCCAGTACCGGTAGCCGGGCAGCCGAAGTAGGGGGAAGGGGAAAGCGGGAAGCGGAGAGCAAGGGACATGGCGACCGCCGTGCACAATGCGGCTCGTGCCGCCCTCGTATCGCTGCTTCCCGCTCCCCTTTCCCCCTTGCTACATCAGCGTCAGCACGACGACCAATGCGATCCCGACCCCTACGATCTGCGCCCAACGCACTTTTCGGTACAGTCCCCAACCGAGGGGCCCGTAGAGCCACGCGACGTAGTAGGCGTGGAACGTCTCGCGGCCAGATTTGAAGAGCCAATCCCGGACCGGGCCAAACAGGACTACCGGCGCGAGCACACAGAGGCCAACCAGAAACACGACCTCGAGCCCGAGCATCGTCATGACTAGTCCGGTCCCCATCGCAAGGCCAGCGGCGACGAACTTGTCACGGAGATCGAGTGACGGGGCTGTCGTTCGCGCCGGCCGGTGCCGAGACGGTCCGCTCGCCCGTTCGAAACGGTGTGGTGTGCGGACCGAGACCGGCGAAGGTAGATCGCGCATCGGACCCTCCCCATTCGCGGTTGCCATCTCCACCTACTGCACCTGCAGCCGGACGCCGGCCTGGCGCTCGTCGAGCCAGCACTGGAGGCAGGAGAGCGCCATCGCAGAGGAGGCCACGAGCACCCTCGCCCCCTCGGGAGTTCGATCGAACAGCCAGACGGCGCACCCGAGGGGCTCGCGACTCGCCGAACACTCGAACCTCGGGATACGGAAGCCGTGGAGCGGATGTTGCGCTTCCTCCGCGCGTGGTACCGGCTGCCAGCCACCGAGCAGCAGTTCGTCGGCAGCCGCACAATCGGCTTGATCGTTCCACTGCATCGATGTGATCGCGTGGCGCTGGAGAAAATCCTCCTCGCCGAGCCGGCCCCGGGCCGTGTGCTCGAACAGATCGCGCCAAGTTGGCGCGACGCGCTCGAGCACGGCGTCCTGCCGCATCTCGTATCGGCCATCCGAGAGTGGCTGCACCAACATGGTCAGCCGGTAGGCGTCTGCCCGGTGCTCGAGATAGGGATGCCCGGTCCGGTCAATGTGCACCCGCGCCCGAGCGACAAACGGTTCTGGGATCGCAACCGCGGTGGGTGGATCCAACGACCTGCCGCCAGTGTAGCAGTTATCAATAAGTGCACTAGATTACTCCCAGACATGAGCAGATATGTCAAGTGCTAGCAAATATCACTCAGTATGCTGGGACATGTCAAGCATACACCAGTAGTACACAGATACCACCAGTCACTTGACAGGCATGTTCTGATGCCGTATGATGTTCCAGTACATGGATTTGCCATTTGGGCTGGAAGGCGGGGACAGTGCCCAGCGAAGAACACACCGAGGCCCGAAACGGGGCGGCGTTTCCCCCCCGTCTGATGACGGCCAGCGATGCAGCACGGTACATGGGTCTGGCCGAAGGGACGGTGCGCCGGATGATGGCCGCCGGCAAGCTGCCGATCGTCAAGATCGGCCGTGCGTCCCGCATCGACCGTATCAAGCTCGACAAACTGCTTGACGGCGGGGTCCTGGAGACCGGAGACTGAACCAACCCTGCCGCTCCGGGGCGACACGCGGCCGAAGGGCGACCCGAACCCGAACGCCGGCAGCTTTTACCGCTCCGACCAGGTCAGCTTCGCAAAGGTCGGGATCGACTTCATCGACTCGCTCGGCTTCGATCCCGCCGAGATGCACCTGCGGCACTACCATCAGGTGACCGACGAGATCCACCCCGAGCGGAATCTGGCAGGGACGGTGCGGGACATGCGGATCCTGTTCGAGACCGCGCCGCGCGTAGCGGGCGCGCCGGAGCAGCCGCACTGGGCCGCGTGGCACGAGTTCGAGGAGGAGTGGAAGGCGCTGTACGGGAAGAAGTGAGGGGGAGTCAGAAGGAGTCAGGGGGGAGCGTGCCGAGTGGCATGTTCCCCTTGCTGCGTGCCGGTCCCAGCACCCACCTACGTTTCCACCCTCGAGGGCGCAGGGCTCGGCTCGTAGACCGTCCGGCGCACGCCCAGCCGCCGCCACCGTCGCCCCACCACGTGTCGTGCGAGCGTTTCGCTCAATCCGAGCGCGTCGCCGGTGTGGCGCGGCAGCACACAGACTCCGTAGGCGTCAGCCGCGAACGCGATGCGATCGAGCACGATGCGCGCCGCTTCGCGGTGGGACGGCCCCTTGCCATCGACGCGGTCGAGCAGGGCCCGGCGGTGGCGCTGCAGCACCAGTGCCAGCGGTTGCACCGAGGGATCGTCCTCACGACCACGTGCCATGCCACCCACCTCGAGGACGTCCCGCACGTAGTGGCTCCAGTCGCGGACCAGTTCGCGCCCGATGCCGGTGAGATACCCGACCCGCTCCGGTTGGAGCTCCGCGCGCGGCAGCGCACCGCGCGGAACGACGGGGTTCAGATCGAACAGGTCCGCCTCCACACCCGACTCATGCGACCGCAGCCCCCAGCGCTGCCGCAGTTCATCCCACCCGACCACGCGAAACACCGAGTCCTCAGCACTGTCGGCGATGACGAAGCGGCCGTCCCGCTCCGAAGCAACCGCGATCCAATGACTCCACTCGTCCACGCAGGTCAGCACGGGATGTCCCGCACGCAACTCGCGAACGAGGGCGTCGCGCGCTGTCTCGGGGTCCGAGACGCGACGGGTCGGCAGGTCGCATCCGTAGCGTACGGCGGCCCGTGCCAACTGGATCTCGTCGGTGCCGGCAGTCGTCGTGCCGGCGAGCGATGCGATGCGGCGCTCCTCAACGAAGACCCCGAGAATCGCGAGGGCATGCTTGAGTGCGAAGGGGCCGCACTCGTACCTGTTCGGTTGTGGATAGAAGCTCATGACACCTGCTGCAGAACCCGTCCAACGAAGCACTCCGAGTGCGCAACATATGGGGGCTGGCAAGTGCCGAAGTCGGCAGACCGGCTGTCGGACCGGCAGAGGCAGTTCAACCGCTTGGACCGCAAGCAGGTGCGCCGGTATGAGGGACAGAATATACGGTAGCTGTTATATCGATCTAAGGCATATCGCTCTAGTGCAGAACGAGTTCCACGACATTTCGGACAGGGATTCGTCACGGCATCGAGGGCGGGTGCTAGGGCGTGCGACCGAGCCTGAGAGTGGGGAGCGCGGGATCATCGCTGCGCTCCCCACTCGCGGAACCGGCTTCACTTCGGAATCGTCGTCGAGTCGGGAACGATCGGTTCCGGCTCGATCGGCACCGCGGCGACGCGGCGCCAGGCGATCACCTCATCGAGGAATGCCTGCGCCATCGTGCCCAGGTCCGCCGCAAGATCCAGGTCGACCCCGCGTGCCTGCACCCGCTCGAGGTTCACACGGGCCTTTTCGTACGTGGAGTCCGCGGCGAGCGCAGCGCGGAATGCCTCTGCGGCCGTGCCGGCGTACCCCACCCGCTCGAGCGCCACGCCGAGGTTGTTCTGGAAGATCGCGTTGTCGGGAACCAACTCGACGGCACGGGCCAGTGGACCGATCGCCGAGCTTTCGCGACCGTCCCTGATGTAGAGGTAGCCGAGGTTGTTGAGCGCCCAGACATCGGTGTCGTCCCGCGCGATCGCGGCGAGATAGGCATCAGCGGCCTGGTCGATCAAACCGAGCTCGTCATACGCCCGCCCCTCGAGCCGCAGCACCTGCGACGACGAGTCCACCTGCGCCGCGAGCATCAGCTCCTCGAGCGCATCGGCGGGCCGGCCGGTCTCGATCAGCACGCGCGCCAGGCCGAGCATGCTCTTCACGTGCTGGGGATCGCGTTCCAGCGCGGCGTCGAACGCCACCTCCGCCGTGGCATCGTCCCCGGCCTTCCAGGCGGAGAGACCCCGCATGTAGTGCCCCCACGCATTGTCGGGCTTTCCCTCGACATACGATGTGAACAGCGTGACCGCCTCGGCGTACCGCCCTTCACGGAACGCCGTCTCGGCGATTTCGTAAGTCACCTGGCCCGTGACCACGGGCGCGGATGGCTCCGGTGCCGGTGCGGGGACTTCGCGGGCCACCGTGGTGACCTGCGCAGGCCTCGGCGTCTTCTCGGCACTGGCGTTACCCCCGCGCCGCGCGGGCGGCTCGCATCCGGTCAGCAAATACGCGAGCACCAGTACACCGACGACGGTGACATCCCCCAGACGCCGGCCAATCCATTCCCGATCGCGAGTGAGTCTCAGCATGTGCCCTCCTCCTGGTGATGGCGCCGATGGCGCCGTTGTCGATTGCGCTCTCGGCAGAGGAGAAAGGCACACGGGAGGCCACATTGTGGCCTCCCCAGGTCACAGTACGCAAAGCATTATATTGCAATTGCTTACAAGCGATCTCAGCGATGAGCTACTGGTTGATTTTGCTCAAACGTGTCCTGGCGGACACGTCGCGAGACCACGGAATGTGTCCGACGGGACACCCCTGAGATCTTGCGCTCCGGACTTGGACGGTCCGGTGGCAGCGGTCGGACGGATAACGGACCCGACTGCGCCTATCCGTCCCGGGGCTCGGGGCGCCGGATGCCATGCCGCCGCATGATCTTGAGCAGGCTGGCGTGGTCGGCGAGGCCAAGCTCCGCGGCCGCGCGGGTCACGTGCCACGCGTGGCGCTCGAGCGCGGCCAGGACGATGCGCCGCTCGGCCTCGTCCTTCTGCTCCTGGAACGTGTGCGGCCGGTCCCGCACCAAGGACGGAGCACCGGCACGGAGATCCGCCGGGAGGTGCTCCGGCCCAATTGTCCCGCCGGGAGCGGCGATGACCAGCCGCTCGACGACATTGCGCAGCTCGCGGACGTTGTTCCGCCCCCAGTCGTACGCCATCAGCGCCTCGAGGGCATCGGCGCTCAGCGTCTTCGCGCGGACGCCGTAGCGGCGGCACGTGTTCTCGAGGAGGTGCGTGACGATGGCCGGGAGGTCGGAGAGCCTCTCCCTCAACGGTGGCACCGCGAGCACGTGGACGTTGAGACGGTAGAAGAGATCCTCCCTGAACCGACGCTCGCGCACGTCACGCTCGAGGTCGCGGTTGGTCGCGGCCACGACGCGGGCGCTGACGGGAATCGTCTTCGTCCCGCCGACCCGTGTCACCTCGCGCTGCTCCAGCACGCGGAGCAGCTTGGCCTGCGTCCCCCCCGGCAGCTCCCCCACCTCGTCGAGGAAGAGCGTGCCCCCGGAAGCCGTCTCGAATGCGCCTTTCCGCGTGACGGTGGCGCCGGTGAACGCACCGCGCTCGTGCCCGAACAACTCACTCTCGACCAGGTTCTCCGGCAGGGCCGCGCTGTTGATGGCGACGAACGGCTGCCGCTCGCCGGGCCCGAGACGGTGCAGCTCGCGGGCGACCAACTCCTTGCCGGATCCGCTCTCGCCGACGATCAGGACCGGGCTCGGAATGGGCGCGATGCGGGCGATCCCCTCCTTCAGGGCCCGAATTGGCCCGCTCTCGCCGATGAGTGGACTCGCCGTGCCGAGGTCGCGCCGCAGCTCCGCAACCTCCCGCTCCAGCCGATGCCGCTCGAGCGCCTGGGCTATGGCCTGCACCACCCGCTCGACCGGCTCGGCCTTGTCGATGAAGCCCTCGGCGCCGAGCTGCACGGCCTGCACGCATCGCTCGTAGTTGCCCGTTCCCGTGTAGACGATCACCGGGATCCTGACTCCGCGCCCCTGCAGCTCCCGCAGGACCTCGAATCCGTCCATCCGCGGCATCTCGAGATCGAGGATCATGCAGTCCACCGGTTCCCGGGCGAGCACCTCGAGTGCCTCACGCCCGTCGCCGGCGGCGAGCGTTTCGTACCCCCCCACGCGCTTCAAGTCATAGGCGTACTGCTCCGCCATGGGAGCGATATCGTCCACCACCAGCACGAGTGTCACGCCACACCTCCTTCGGCCGGCAGCTCGATGATGAACCGCGTGCCGGCCCCCGGCTCGGTCTCCACACGCAGGGTCCCGCCGAGATCGTTCACCAGCCGGCGCACGATGGAGAGGCCGAGTCCCGTTCCCTTGGTCTTCGTGGTGTAGAAGTCCGCGAATGCCCGGTCCAACTCGTCGGCGCTCATCCCCTTCCCCGTGTCGGTCACCATCAGCCGCACCACGGTGCCGGCACGGCCGGCCGCCATTTCCGTCACCACCGTCACCCGGCCGCCTGACAACGGCAGGCTGTCCAGCGCATTGGTGAGCAGGTTCTCGAAGATCCGCCTGAGCGCAAGTTCGTCGGAACGGACCGGGGGCAGGCGCTCGGCAAGACGCAGGTCGAGCTCCGCCCCGGCGGGCACCGTCGTGGCACGTACGGCGCGGGCGACGATGGCGTTCACCTCGCAGCTAGTGGGCTCCAGACTGGGATAGAGCGCCGCGTACTTCGTGGCGAGCTTCTCGAGGTACTCGATCGCCGACTGCACCGTCCCTTCGCGCTCGCGCATGACCGCGGCGAGTTCCGCGGGATCGTCCCGCGCGACCTGCGAGAAATGCCGAAAGACGTTGCGGATCGGGATGAGGCCGTTCTTGATGTCGTGATTGACCTGGCGCGCAAGATCTCCCAAGGCCGCACGCCGCTCGACCTCCCGCAGGGTCCGCACACTGGCGCGCAGCCGCTCGGTCATCGCGCCGAGAACGCGGGCGAGCCTTCCGACCTCGTCCTTCCGGTCGCTGGCAAACCGGACATCGAGCCGCTCGAGATCGAGACGCTCCGACTGCTCGGCGAGATCCAGAAGCGGCCGGCTGATCCGCGCGGCGAGACGGGTGGCCACGAGCGCGGCGAGCAGGATGGCCCCACCGACCGCCGCCGCGAACCAGAGATCGAGCGAGCGCCGCAGGGCGAAGAGCGGCGCCAGCGAGTGCGTCACCTCGATCCGCGCCGTGTCGATCGCCCCCGCACCGCCGATCGCGGTGTGCAGGAACGGGATCGCGTAACGGCGGACGATCGCGCTGTCGGCGGTGGCGGCGGAGTCCCGCGTGGATGGCCGAACCCCGGTGCCGGCCGAAGAATCGGGAGGCAGCACCAGCGTGACCGTCGTTTCGCCGACGCTGGCCAACTCGTCGAGAAACTCCCGGTCCACCGCGACACCGCCTACGACGGTGAGCATCCGCGTCCCGATCCGCACCGAGTCCACGCGCGCCAGCGCCAGAAACGGCTCTTCGGGTGTCCGCGCCCTCACCAGCGCAAAGCCCCCCGGGACGCGCGCGAGGAGGCGCGGCAGGGCAGGGTCGAGCAGATCGTACTCGTTGCGGAAATGCCCAGAGCTGAGGATGCGGCCGTCGGCATTCTGAATCTGGAGCATGCCGAGGCCGCTCTGCCGCATGGCGTCGGCCGCATAGTCGAGCACGTAGGGGCTGGTGGTGCCGCCCTGCAACAGCCCCTGACGGAACCGGTTGTCGTCGGCCAGGCTCGCCGCGATCGCGGTGAGCCGCGCGGCGATGATCCGGTTCTGCCGTTCGACATCCTGCCGGATCACGGCGACGAGAGCGGTGACGCGCTGCTCGTACTGTTCCGCGACCACGTCACTCACCCGGTGGCGCACGGCGATCCCGAGCGCGCCGAGGGGCACGACGATCACCAGGAGGAGCCCGAGGAGGAGACGGGTCCGGAAGCTCATGGCTCCCGCTCCGCCGTCACCAGGAAGGGCGTGCCGTCCCAGTCGAGGGCGACGGTCCCCGCGACCCGCCGCACCACCAGCACGGCGCGAGTGTCGATGAGGGGCACGAGCCGTGCGGGCCAGGGCGCTCTCACCGCGAGGGCCTCCGCCGCGGCACAGACGTCGAGCACCGGCCGCTCGAGCGCCGCGATGTACCCGATGGCGCTCCCTGCCCGCACTGCCGCGTCCCAGGACGGCCGGTCGAGCCCCGAGGCGGCGACGCGGGGCGCGCCGCCCGCCGGCAGGAGCGATGCCGGCACCCGACCCGATGCCGCAAGCGCCACGAGCCGCTCGGCGAGCCCGCGCGCCGTGCGGTCGTTCCGCTGATACACGATCCGCGGCTCAGGGGAGGCTCCGGTGCGGGCCGCAATCGGGGATTCGGGTATGGTGCACGCGGCCGCGCTCTCCCACCAATACGACGGCTCCGGAGGTCTGGCGTCGGAGCCCGCCGCCGCCGCGGTGAGATCATCGGCGAGATTGACGGTCTCGAACGCCCTCGGGTCACCGGGCACCGCCGGCGCGAGGAGGACGTACACCAGGTCCCACGGCAGCGGGATTACGCGCGACGCACCGGCAGCCGACGCGTAGGCCGTCACGGCACGATCCCGCGTCACCATCAAATCCACGCCGGCATCGAGCAGGTCGCGCGGATCGTCATCGCCCGCCACGAAGACGAGAACCGGCAGGGCGTCGCGTGGTATGCCGACCCGCGGCAGCAACACGATCCGGCCGTCCCGAGATCCGACGACCGCGTACGCACCGCTTCCCAACGGCCAGACGGCTCCGTCGGGGGCGGGTCGGGCGATCGCGAGCGACGGGTCGGCAAGGATCCGAGGCACGCCGTCCTGCGGTCGCGCGAAGGACACCGCGACGGTCCGCGCATCGAGCACGGAAATCGAACCGGCGAGGGAGTCGGTCCAGGGCTGCGGTCGCCGTGTCGCGTCGGCACGCCAGCTCTCCGCCACCGTCTCCGCCGTCACCGGCAGCCCGTCGGAGAACGCGGCACCTCCGCGCAGCTCGAACACCCACCGCCGCCCCCCGTCCTCGGACCGCCATCGGGCGGCGAGCCCGGGCCGAACCGTACCACGGCAGTCCACGCGGATCAGGGTCTCGTAGATCGAGCGGAACACGATGCGCTCCGCGGCGGAGGCCGGGGCCGGAGCGTGCGCGGCGTCCACGACGCCGGAGAGCGCAACGGTGAGCGTATCGGCCGCCGGCGGTCCCTCGGCAACGGAGCACGGGTTCACCGCTGCGGGTGCGACGCTCGCGCGCGGCGCACCACCGCACGCCGACGCCACGAGCACACAGCCCGTTGCGAACCCACGCGATACCCAGCCCCACTGTGTCATGCACGCTCTCCTGCGGGCTGCCGATCCTCGCCGTCGGATCAAGTTATCGTCCGGGAGAAGGCGAGGCGACAACACGCGAGCGCACGGCGCACGGTGCGAGGTGGCGCGAGACGCGGGACCGCCCCCATCTTTGCTCCCCATGCCTTCTCCACACCGATCCGCTTCCCCCGCGGGGCTACGCCACGTCACCGACGCGAAGCCCGGCATCACCCGGCGCCGGTCCGGCCGGGGATTCCGGTATGTCGGCCGAGACGGGAAGACGATCCGCGAGGACGAGGTGCTCACCCGCATCCGGTCGCTGGCGATCCCGCCGGCGTGGACCGACGTGTGGATCTGTCCGCAAGCGAATGGACACATCCAGGCAACCGGCCGTGACGCGCGGGGGCGCAAGCAGTACCGCTATCACGCGCGGTACCGCGCCCACCGCGACGAAACGAAGTTCGACCGGATGCACGACTTCAGCGAGGTGCTGCCGAAGATCCGCCGCCAGGTCGAGAGAGATCTGACACTCGAAGGCCTGCCGCGAGCCAAGGTCCTCGCGACGGTGGTGCGGCTGCTCGAGAAGACCCTGATCCGCGTCGGCAGTGACGTGTACGCCCGGGAGAACAAGTCGTTTGGGCTGACCACGCTGCGACGCCGGCACGTCGAGGTCACGGGCTCCCGCCTGCAGTTCAGCTTTCAGGGAAAGAGCGGCGTCTCGCATTCGGTCGCGATCACCGACCGGCGCCTCGCCGCCGTCGTGCAGCACTGCCAGACGCTCCCGGGACAGGAGCTGTTCCAGTACCTCGACGACCGAGGGCGCCGGCAGCGGGTGGACTCCGGAGACATCAACGACTACCTGCGCAACATTACCGACCAGGATATCACCGCGAAGGACTTCCGCACCTGGGCCGGCACGATCTCCGCAGCCAAGGCGCTGAGCGAGATGGAGCCCCCCGGGTCGGAACGTGAATTGAAGGCGAACATCGTGAGCGCGATCGACGGCGTGGCCCGGCGGCTCGGCAACACCCGGGCCGTGTGCCGGCACTACTACGTGCATCCCAGGGTGATCGAGGCCTACCGGGCGGGGATCGTCGCGGAGATCCCACCGCCGGCCGACGGCAAGCGCAGCGCACGGCCGCGTCGTGGCGCCCTGCGGCGGGAGGAGATTGCGGTGCTCGAGCTGCTCGGGCTGCGCAAGCCACGGCGGTCGGGGAAGGACTGACCGCGGGGCAGCCGCTTTCAGACGGCTTTCAGCGCGCGCTCCTGCTGAACCTCGACTGCGGCCGGGTGCCCCGGCTTCACCGGCTTCACGGACGCCCTGCCGCTGCCGTTGGCTCGCGGCGCCATCCGCAGCATGCCGTTGACCGCCCCACCTTCTTCCACCATGATGCTGGGCGTCGTGATGTCCCCCAGCACGACACTGCCGGCCTTCAGCTCGACCAGCTCCTCGGCCACGACGTGCCCGCGCACCTCACCCGCTACGACTGCCAGCGCGGCCTCGACATCTCCCTCCACCACCCCACCAACGGCCACGAGCACCTGTCCTCCGTGCGCGTGCAGATCGCCGGCCACCTCACCTTCGACCCGGACGATCCCTGAGGTCTCGAGCGTGCCGACAACCCGTGTGCCCCTCGCGAGGATGGACAGCGGCGCTGCCTGACCGTCGGTCAGCGAGAGCACCGAGTGCGCCGACCCGTTCCTGCCGGTTCCGAACACTGCCATGGGACGCGCTCCTCCAGATGGGGATCCTACCATTCGACCATTTTGGGGATCGACACCCAAGGTAATGCTCGCCGACTCGGGACGTGGTGATTCCGATCACTCCCGTGTTTCCGACTTCGGCCGGCGAGCGATCGGCAAAGCTGTCCTGTTTGGAGGACTGCCGCAGGCGATGGCACGGGATGGGAGACCCGAATAACACGCACAAGCACAACGAGTTGACGCCGCCCCGATGGCCGGGCATGTCACTTGCCCGATGGGAGGATCGAGGATGGTTCGCGGAGGGCACCATGCTTAGCATCACGCGTTCGCTCGCCTGCGCAACGGCCGCACTGATCGCGGTGGCCGATCTCACCGAAGCCCAGTCACTTCGACCGCTGACGCGTCACAAGCTCGGTGTCGAAGGCACGCTCATGGTTCCCACGGGGCAGTTCGGACAGTTCGTGGACGTGGGGGGCGGGCTGGGGCTGTCCTTCGTGGCCGGGATCGACGACGAGGGCATCCTCGGCATCCGCATCGACGGCTCCGGGCTCTGGTACGGGCACGAGAGCTGGGACATCTGGCTCGGCCCCCGGCTGCCGTACTCGTACCTCCGTGCGAATACCGACAACATGATCTTCTCGGCCGGTGTCGGACCTCAGATCACCCTCGGCACCGGGCCCCTGCGGCTGTACGGGTTCGGGACCGCGGGATTCTCCTACTTCGTGACGACGTCCTCGGTGAGCGGGGCCGATGGTTACGACTACGACAGCCACACGAACTTCGACGACTGGAGCGCTGCCCTCGCCGCGGGCGGCGGGCTGCTGACCCAGCTCTCGGGTGGGGGCCACCCCGTGTTCCTCGACCTCGGCGCACGGTGGACGCACACCGGCACGACCGACTACCTGCGCGAAGGCAGCATCGTCACCACTCCCGACGGTGGCGTGATCTTCTACCCGATCCGCAGCGAGGCAAGCCGCTGGAACTTCAGCCTCGGGGTGGTGGTGGGGTTGTGACGGGAGGCTTTACGGTGCGTACGTGATCACGAACTGCCCGTTGACCGGCTTCCCTTCGGCGGTGCGCGCGGGGTAGAAGACCCACGACCAGACGCGCTCGAGCAGCTTGTCGCGGAACTTCTTGTCCTGGATCTCTGGCTCGATCTCGATCTTGGTGATCTTCCCGCGAGCGTCCACCCAGAAGCGGATGCGGTACTGCTGCCCGCGCATGGCAGCCGGGGGCTCCTCGAACGGATAGATCACCGCGCGCGGCTCCGGGGCGTACACCGCAACGCCTTCGCCCCCGGTTCCCGGTCCCACCCCGCTGCCGACACCCGTGCCCCGCCCCGAGCCGATGCCGCCACCACTCCCCGAACCCGATCCGGGGCCGAGGCCAGTGCCGGTACCGGGTCCGAGCGCGAGCGTCGATGACGTGGAGCTCCGATCGATCGTCGGGAGTGCCAGCTCGACCGGCTCGGGAGTCGTCCGCGGCACGACGACCGGTTCCTCCGGCTGCTGAATCTCGGGGTTGGGCAGTGTGATCTCCTGCTTGGGCTCGGCGGGGGGAGCCTGCCGGGCTCGCTGGCTCCCGTAGGCCGATCGCGGCGGGAGCTGGACGTACTGGATGCTCCGTCCGCCGCCCCCACCTCCCCCCCCACCCGCAGGACCGTCCCCCTCCCCCATCGAGAGCTGGTACCGGTGTGTCCAGCTGACGAGGAGCAGTCCGATCGCGAGCACGTGCACCACGGCGGCCAGAACGACCCCTGAGCCGTACCGGCGGTCGGCTCTGGGGAGCCGAGCGGTGGGGTAGTGCTTCACGCGTGCCATGGCAATTGGACAGGTGCCTGCGACGGCGCCGGTTACCTGGTCCGGATCTGCCGGTGGATACGCTCGACGATCGCGGGATCGAGGTAGTACACCCGCTGGAACGCCTCGACCGTCGCGGCATCTTCGGCTCCCACCGCGTCGAGGAACGTGCGCCGGTAGCGCGCCGCCTGCTGAGGCGCGTAGAAGTCGAGGATGGTCGCCCCACAGCGCACCGCCGCCGTACGGCGCAGATCCTCGAGCGGGCCGGCTGCCAGCGTCGAGTCACTCAGCTTCTGGTCGTCGATGAGCAGGAAGCACAGCTCTTTCAGGAACGCGAAGACGGTGGCTTCCGGACCTCGCGCAACGATCGGCTCCTGCACCGCGACCACCTGATCGCCGGCGTTCATCTCCTGCTGCAGCTCGACGATCCGCCCTTCGGGACCGAGCGCCTGCGACGGCATGATGAGGCCGCCCGTGAGCCGGCGCTGCTCGAGGAACGACTGGAGGCCCGGCTCGAGCTGCGTGTCCCACATCAGCTCCATCGCACTGGCCAGGGAATCCTGCTGGGCCTTGATCGTGTCCCAGTAATCGCGGTAGAAGGCGTTCCACTCCTTCTCGGCCACGTCGGACAGCTTCTCGAGCAGCCGCCGGGTCTTGCCGTCCTGCGACGCCTGCATCACGACGAACATGCCGTAGCTGACCGAACCCCCGCCGCCTCCCATCGACCGGCTTCCCTTCGTCGCGCTCCGGATCGCCTCGAGCATCTCCAAGGGGCCCGCGTTGGGGAAGTACAGCGGCACGAAGTGCAGCACCTCGAGCTTGCGGTCCTGTCCGATCTCCGCCCGGAGATCGGGCGCGACGGAATCGAGGGCGGTGGGGTAGACCCCCTTCTGCTGCTTGACATCACGGATGTGCCGTGCGTAGTCGGCACTGTAGAGGCCGAGCGGGCCCGGCTGGTCGGCCGCGATGACGGCGAGGGTGTGAAACCAGAGGTCGGTCTGCGCCGAGGCCCGGACCCGCCATCCCCGGCTGGATTCGGCGGGCGGCGGGGGCGGTCCGGCCTGGCGCTCGCCGGGACGTCCCGGAGGGGCACCCGGCGGGCCCTGCGCCGCTGCCGGGACGGTGAACGCGCAGACGAGCGCCACCGTCGCTGCCAGCGCCGCGCGGCCTGTCAGAGAGAGTCTCGTGATGTTGCGGGTCACGCTCGGGATCGCCTGTCCGCCTCCGGTTCGACAGTAATCTACCGGGTAGTAAAACCCTCCGGCCGCAGCGCGGGTTCCCCTGCTCCCTGCTCCCTCCTCCCTCCTCCCTCCTCCCTCCTCCCCGCTCCCTGCTTCCCCCTTCCCCCTCCCTTGACCTCACCGTGCTGCCCGGATACTCTGCCCTCATGACGCGCATTTCGACTCCCCGTGCCGGCGGCACCCGCTGGTGGGCCTGGTGGTGGCGACCGCCACGGGGAGTGGTGCGCGTTGTCCAGCATCTGACCGGCTAGCGAGCTAGCGGTACGGATGGCCCCGGCGACGGGCGCGCTTCTCCCCAGCGAGAGGCGCGCCCGTCGCCGTTTTCGTTACTGCACGGGTCCGACGACCAACACGACGGGAGGCTCCATGTCCGACTGCACCCGCCTGCTGCTCGGCGAGTCCGATCTGCCGACGGCCTGGTACAACATCAACGCCGACATGCCGGTCCCTCCGGCTCCGGTGCTGCACCCTGGCACCAAGGAGCCCGTGACCCCGGACTTCCTCGGCGCGCTCTTCCCTATGGAGCTGATTCTGCAGGAGGTGAGCGGCGAGCGGTACATCGAGATCCCGAAGGAGGTGCGAGAGATCTACAAGCTGTGGCGGCCGACGCCGATGCACCGCGCCCGGCGCCTGGAGAAAGCACTCGATACGCCGGCGCACATCTACTACAAGTACGAGGGGGTCTCGCCCACGGGCAGCCACAAGCCGAACACGGCGGTCGCGCAGGCGTTTTACAACCGCGCCGCGGGCACGAAGGCGCTCACCACCGAAACGGGCGCTGGGCAGTGGGGCAGCGCGCTCTCGTTCGCGTGCAACGTGTTCGACCTCGATCTCGAGGTCTACATGGTGAAGATCTCCTACCAGCAGAAGCCCTACCGCCGCGTGATGATGGAGACCTACGGGGCCGACGTGTACGCCAGCCCAAGTGACCGGACCGAGTACGGCCGCGCCGTCCTCGCCCGAGACCCCGACAGCCCGGGCTCGCTCGGCATTGCGATCAGCGAAGCCGTCGAGGTCGCGGCGACGTCGAACGGGGCGAAGAAGTACAGCCTCGGATCGGTGCTGAACCACGTGCTGCTGCACCAGACGGTGATCGGCGAGGAGGCGATCAAGCAGATGGACCTGGCCGGCGAGTACCCCGACGTGGTGATCGGCTGCGTGGGTGGCGGCTCCAATTTCGCGGGCATCGCCTACCCGTTCCTGCGCCACAACCTGAAGGACGGGCAGCGCACCCGCATCGTCGCGGTCGAGCCGACGGCGGCGCCGACGCTCACGAAGGGGACCTACACCTTCGACTACGGCGACACCGCGCGCATGGCGCCCATCGTGAAGATGCACACCCTGGGGCACGACTTCGTGCCCGCGCCCATTCACGCCGGCGGGCTGCGCTACCACGGGATGGCGCCGAGCATCAGCGCGCTGTGCGACGCGGGGCACATCGACGCCGTGGCGGTGCCGCAGCTCGCCACGTTCGCCGCCGCGGTGCAGTTCGCCAAGGCGGAGGGGATCCTGCCCGCTCCCGAGCCCTCGCACGCGATCAAGGCGGTGATCGATGAGGCGCTCGAAGCGAAGGCGCGCGGCGAGCCGCGCGTGATCCTGTTCAACATGTGCGGCCACGGGCACTTCGATCTCGCCAGCTACGAGGCGTACCTCGCGGGGAAGCTGGTGGACTACGAGCACCCCGACGCGGCGATCGAGCGGGCGATGGCCACCCTGCCGCAGATGTGACCGGCAGCTCCGGCCCACGCGGACCCGGCCTGCCCGGCAGCGGGGATGTGCTTCCTGCTACCGGGCGGCCGGGTGCACGACGCGGAACCGCACGATGCTGGCGACATCCAGATCGTCCCGCGTCACCGCCCAGACGGTGTCACCGCGTACGATGGGTTCCGGGAAGTTGCTGAAAGACGACGGCACACGGACCGGACCGAGGAACCGTCCGTCGGGAGCGAACACGTCGAACGCCGGCGGCTCCTCGAAGCGGATCGGCGGCATCCGCGTGCGCGCCTCCTCCTCGCGGGCTTCCGCCTGCGTCATCGTCGCCTCACCCCGCTGCGAGGTCAGCACCCAGATGTTCCCTTCGCCGCTCGCGATGATGTTGCGGAACGGCGGCTTGGTATCCGGGATCGACGGTCCGTTCCAGCGCCAGCTGCCGAAATCGCGCTGGAACTGCGCCGTCTGGCTGCGCACGCGCTCGTCCGCCTCCTCGGACAGGACCGGCACCGGCGTCCACTCCCGCTCGATCCGGAGCACCGGCGCGTCCACACGGAACAGGTCGATGCGGTAGTCGGTGCTCAGGCCACCCACCATGTACCCGAGCGGGCTGAAGGTCCAGGCGACCTGGGGTGTGAACGGGACCGTGTTCACGCTCGTGTTCTCCTCTTGCGACGCCACGACGCGGGCTCGTTCGTAGTCCCACGTGGGTGCGGGGATCGTGTCGTGCACGGTGCCATCCGGTCCGTAGCGTGCCAGCCCGAACCTCCATTCGGTCACCGCCGCATCGCTCTCCAGCAGCACCATGGCATAACTGTTCCCGGCTGTGTCGGCGTAGAACCTGGTCGAGGTATTGAAGCCTCCTCGCAGCGGCCACTGCTCTATGTATCCCCCCGCCGAGTCAAATACGGCGATGCGGGCGTTGCCCGGATCGCGCACCAGCACGCGTCCATCGGGAAGCGTGGTCATCCCGTCTGGTCTCCGGTACTCGCCGGGACCACCCCCTTCGCGCCCGATGTCGCGCAGGTGGGTGCCGTCCGGCGCGTACGCCCGCACCACCGGCACCTGCCGGTCGAGCAGGAAGATCGTGCCGTCCTTCCCCACGGCGATCGCCCTCGGGCTGCCGATCAGGTACTCGTCGGGCCCTTCCATCATGCCGATCGAGACCTCGGGCTCGAGATACGCCGTGTCACCCCAGACCGAGCCGGACGCGGTCCGGACGGTGACGGTGTCTCCGACGGTGTCCACGACCGCCTGCCAGTCGGACGACGAGCGGCGGGCGCCGTCCGAGCAGGCGACGGCGGCGGCGAGCGAGAGCACGGCAAGCATGACGGGTTCGAAGCGGGTCATCACATCTCCCCGGGTCGGTGGCTGAGCGGATCGGTGGCGGCGTGCGGCGCGCCCCGCGCCGCCGGTGCGAGGCGGGCGGCCGAGGGGCATCACACCCAATTAGACGAGTGGGAGACGCAGAAGGTTGCGGAGCTGGTGAAACGTCCCGCGGTCGAGGCCGAGCACGACACGTTCCCCCCAGCCGTCAGGCCGGGTCGCCGAACGCGCCGAGCGGCGGCTTCAGCCGCCGACGAGCTTCGTCGTACACGTCGAGACGCTGCCGGAGGGGATCCGGCGGGACGGCGGATCCCCCCAAGCGGAGCCGAAGACGCCATCGAGACCGGCCGGCCGGGATCGACCCGCCGGCGGCAGGACGGCTCCGACCGCGAGCGTGCCGTGCGTGGAAACCGATTTCGGGCGGGTCATCCCGAAGGCTGGATGCGGCGAACCCGATTTCTGGCAGGTCATCCCCAAAACCGGATGCGGCGATTCGAATTCGAATCGTGGCATCCGGCTTTCCAATCGCCACGTCCGGCTTTCCAATCGCCGAACCCGGCTTTCCAATCGCCGCATCCGGCTTTCCAGTCGCCGCGTCCGGCTTTCCGATCGCCGCGTCCGGCTTTCCAATCGCCGCATCCGGCTTTCCGATCGCCGCGTCCGGCTTTCCGATCGCCGCATCCGGCTTTCCGATCGCCGCGTCCGGCTTTCCGATCGCCGCGTCCGGCTTTCCGATCGCCGCGTCCGGCTTTCCGATCGCCGCGTCCGGCTTTCCGATC
>Ga0210112_1000155_pt1 | contig 19063 bp, 19 predicted proteins | sample Joice_ThreeSqC_D_FD_184875 | JGI IMG/M metagenome (GOLD analysis project Ga0210112, IMG submission 184875) | Wetland microbial communities from San Francisco Bay, California, USA, that impact long-term carbon sequestration - Joice_ThreeSqC_D2... | ecosystem: Environmental > Aquatic > Marine >... | reverse complement strand
CCCGCCGCAGGAACTGTTCATGATGATCCGCGCAGGCCAAAGAGACGAGGTGCTGCAGTCCACCTCCATGTGGATGTGCACGTCCTGCTACAACTGCATCGTGCGTTGCCCGCGCGAGTTGCCGATCACCCACATCATGCACGGGCTGGCGCACTACGCGAAGCGCCTCGGCATCGCCCCGAAGAACCAGCCGACCCACAAGTTCTCGCAGCTGTTCTGGAACAACCTGAGCAAGACCGGCCGCGTCAACGAGCTGAAGCTGGGCCTGGCGCTGTACTTCATGAACGGCCTCGGCGAGGGCGTCAAGACCGCGCTGAAGATGAAGGATGTCGGCCTCGGCATGCTGCTGACCAAGCGGCTCAGCCCGATGGAGCTGATCGGCGGCCACAAGTGCAAGGACGCGAAGGGCCTGCAGGCGATACTGAAAAAGGCAGAAGAACTCGAGGCCGCCCGGATTCCCGTGGCCGGCAAGTGAGGTAATTACACATGTCCAAGAAATCCTATTCCTTCTATCCCGGCTGCTCCTCGCAGAAGGCCGCATCCGCCTCCAACTACATGGTGTCGGTCAACAGCATGTGCGAGACGCTGGATATCGAGCTGAACGAAATCCCGGACTGGAACTGCTGTTCCGCTTCCATCGGCTACGCCGGCGGCGGCGAGCTGCCGCGTCTGGCGCTGAGCGCGCGCAACATGGCGATCAGCGAGCAGGCCAATCCCGGCCAGGACATCGTCGCCACCTGCGCCGCCTGCTGGCTCGCCACCAAGGAGACCCAGGAGCGCCTGCACCAGGACGACAGGCTGATGGCGGAAACCAACGAGGCGCTGGCCGCGGCCGGCTTGAAGGTCAAGGCCGACCAGAAGGTGCGCCACATGGTCGAGGTGCTGATCGAGGACTTCGGCTACGACGAACTCGGCAAGCACGTGAAGAAGCCGCTCGACGGCATCAAGATCGCCGGCTACGTCGGCTGCCAGACCAACCGCCCGTTCGGCATTGACGGCGAGTCCTACGAGAATCCGAAGTACCTCGACAAGCTGGTCGAGACCATGGGCGCCGAGCCGGTCGAAAACTACGACAAGAAGGTGTCCTGCTGCGGCGGCGCCCTGGCCTTCTCGGAGCCCGAGAAGAGTCAGGCACTGATCAAGGACATCATCGAGTCCGCCTACGACGGCGGTGCCGACATGATCGTCACCCCCTGCCCGGTCTGCCAGATGAACGTCGAGGTGTACCAGAACCACATCAACCAGAAGTACAAGACCAACTTCAAGATGCCGGTGGTGTACTACTCCACGCTGATGAGCGTGGCCTACGGCAGGAGCGGCAAGGAAGCGGGTCTCGACGGCCAGGTCATCAAGGCCAAACAGCTGGAAGCGATCGCCTCCAAGTAACCTCCTGCCGGGGACAGATTTTCAACTCTGTCCCCTTCGGAACCAAAGCCCCTCAATCGAGGGGCTTTTTTTTACGCCGAGGCGGCCCGCATCCGCCGCCCGGCGACTGCATCGCAGCTGATTGTTATTTATTCATTATTTGTCGATGTTGGCGATCGGGACCGTTTCTGCCTATAGTTCGGTCAATCATTCAAGAAGCACCCGGGAGGTGACGGTATGACACTCGACCCCATCGTGTTGAATTTTATCTACGCGGCCATCGGCGGGCTGATGACGCTGGGCTTCATGTGGCTGGGATGCACCATGTTCAACAAGATCGTCTGTGTCTTCGACATCGGCGAGGAGCTGCGCAAGGGCAACCAGGCCGTCGGCCTGATGGTGATGGGGATGTTCATCGGCATCGGCATCGGCATCGGCCTGGTCATCGGCCTGGGACTGAACTAGCCATGCCCTCGCCGGCAGTAGCACTGCTCCTGCTGGCACTGGCCACCACCGCTTACGCCAGCACCGGCCTGAAGAAACGGGTCGCCGACTGGCCGGACGCCTACGACGAGCACTTCAGGAAATACGCGAAACACTATTTCGGGCCCGGCCTCGACTGGCGCTGGTTCAAGGCACAGGCGATTGCGGAATCCGGCCTGAACCCGAAAGCCAAAAACAAATCCGGCGCCAGCGGCATAATGCAGATACTGCCCAGCACCTACAAGGAGATCCAGAAAAAGAACCCCCACATGCAGGACATGGACTCGCCGCGCTGGAATATCGCCGCCGGGATCTATTACGACCGCACGCTGTACAATCGCTGGAAATCCCCGCCGCCCGGTGACGAGCGCCTGTTCTTCGCCTTCGGCAGCTACAATGCCGGCTATGCGCGCATCAAGGAAACCCTGGAGCGCCTCGACCCGCCAATCGCATACTGGGAACAGGTCGAGCCGCATCTCCCGGGGCAGACGCGTCACTACGTACGGCGCATCCGCCGGCTGATGGAGAAACACTGAGCGGAACGCAGACCCGCATCCCGGGCTGGCACGCGCGGATGCGCAGTCGTATCATGTCGAGGCGATGCGGCAGATCTGCATCGATTGACAGTCAATCCCCAGTGCTGGAACCCGCATGACGCTCGAGACGGTTCGCAATGCCCAAACCATGGCCATGACCCGCGTACCGGCCGTTGCCGCGGACGCCGCCGTCATCGGTTTGGTGTAGCGGCAGCCATCACCACGGGAAGATCATGCGCTACCGCATCGGCGAACAACCGGAAATCCCCGCTGGCACGCTGCTGGATCAGGGCGCCTTTGCCGGCATCGCGGTGCTCAGCTGCCTGATCGGTCTCGGTTTTGTGTTTGCCGGCCTGCGCAGCCGCCACTACTGGCTGACCATCTGGGGTTCCGGCCTGTCGCTGTCCAGCATCGGCTACCTCGCCTTTATCACCCTGACCTGATCGGCGCACCAAGCGGTCCCCCGGCCGGCTACGGGTTTCCGGGTTCAGACTGTGGCTCGCATGGCCGATAGCACCGGGTGTGCTGCCTTGCAGGAGGCGCGGGCGGCACAATCACGGAAGATCCCTGCAACCATGGACCGGGTGAAATCATGAGCAATTCACAGAGTGCTGCATTCGCGTTTGTAAAAACACTTGGCCAGGAACTTTCCCACCAGGAATTCGACATCCCCCCCTTCCCGGAAATCGCCATCATGATCCGCGATGCCTTGAGCAATCCCGATGTCAACATCGACATGATCGCCCGCATCATCGTTGCCGACCCGGTGCTCACCACCCGGCTGGTAAGAATGGCGAACTCGGCACTGTTGCGCCGCGGCACCATCGAGATCACCGACCTGAAGACCGCGCTGGGCCGGATCGGCCTGGAGCTGGTGCGCAACACGGTGGTGTCGATGGCCCTGGAGACCACCTTCAAGGCACCGGCGGGCAGTGTCCTGCACGAACGCATCGACGCCGTTCGGAAACACAGCTCGCATGTCGCGGCGCTGGCCTACATCCTGGCCAGGCGCCTGCCGGGCTTCGAACATGCGGAGGACGCGATGCTGGCAGGCCTGCTGCACGACATCGGCAAGTTCTACATCCTGAATCGCGTGCAGGACTTTCCGGACCTGTTCAACGACCCGCAGCAGCTCGACGACCTGCTCGCCGGCTGGCACACCGGCGTCGGCAAGGCCATCGTGGAATCCTGGGGATTCCCGGCATCGATTGCCGAGGCCGTGGACGAACACGAGGCGCTGGAGCGCGACCATTACGTCTCGCCGGACCTTGCCGACGTGGTGCTGGTTGCGAACCTGATCGAAAACGTCAAGGACCTGCCCGAGGAGGAGGTACCCGACCTGGCCGCCATTCCGGCCTGCAGGCGCATGCGCATCAGTTATGAAACCATGCGCAGGATCCTCGAAGAATCCACCGAGGAGATCAGCTCCATGGAGCAGGCCCTGGGCGGTTAGGACCCCGACCACCCTGTATCTTCGCAGCACGCCGGGCATCCCGGCCGCCCATGACTCGCCGCAAGCGGCGGCCACCGGGTACCTGCAAGCGCCCGTTCCGCGGGCAGAATCCGGCCGGCACGGCGCCTACTCTGGTATGATCTGCCCGCGAAATTGATATACCCCGCCGGACCGGGCCGGAACCACCATGACTGACCACCGTATCGAAGACATCAACATCAGCGCCGTCAAGCGCCTGATCACGCCGGACGCGCTGAAGCGCCAGCTGCCGAACACCGCCAGCGTGGTGAACTCCGTCATCAGCAACCGCGCGATCGTACGGGACATCCTGGACCGCAAGCACGAGCGCCAGATGATGGTGGTGGGGCCCTGTTCCATCCATGACCCGGTTGCCGCCATCGAATACGGCAAGCGGCTAAAATCACTGGCCGACGAGGTCAGCGACACCCTGTTCCTGGTGATGCGCGTCTATTTCGAGAAACCGCGCAGCACCATCGGCTGGAAAGGGCTGATCAACGATCCGCACATGAACGGCTCCTTCGAGATCGAGGAAGGCCTGCATATCGCGCGCAGGCTGCTGCTGGACCTGGCCGAGCTGGGTCTGCCGCTGGCGACCGAGGCACTGGACCCGATCTCGCCGCAATACATCCAGGACCTGATTTCCTGGTCGGCAATCGGCGCCCGCACCACCGAGTCGCAGACCCACCGGGTGATGTCCAGCGGCCTGTCCTGCGCGGTCGGCTTCAAGAACGGCACCGACGGCAGCTTCACCGTCGCCATCAATGCACTCAAGTCGGTCAGCCATCCGCACAGCTTCCTTGGCATCGACTCGGGCGGCCATGTCGCCACCGTGGAGACCACCGGCAACAAATATGGCCACATCGTGCTCAGGGGCGGCAACGGCCAGCCCAATTATGACGAGGCAAGCATCGCCCGCTGCGAGCAGGCGCTGGCCGAGGCCGGTGTCAGCCCCTGCATCATGGTCGATTGCAGTCACGACAACTCGCGCAAGAACCCGGACCTGCAGCCGGGTGTCGCGGAAGAGGTCACCCGGCAGATTCTCGCGGGCAACAAGTCCATCATCGGCCTGATGATGGAAAGCAACATCCATGCCGGCAGCCAGCCCATCCCGGAGAACATCGACGAATTGCAGTATGGCGTGTCGGTGACGGATGCCTGTATCAACTGGGACACCACCGAGCGCACCCTGCTGGAGATGCACCGCCGCCTCAAGGCCGGCTGATAGTTTGTCTCGCGCAAAGGCGCAGAGAGCCAAGTAAAAACTCGCGCAGAGACGCAGAGAGCGCAGAGTATACGCAGAGAAATTATTGCTTGTACGCGATAGCGTTCCGGGTTTCGTGATTGCCCAACCCAATCAGCAATAGAAATCGCCTACCCGGTATTGACTACTTCTCCCACAGGGAGAGAAAAAACTCTGCGAGTTCTCTGCGTCTCTGCGCGAGGAAATTTTTATTACTTTCTTTGCGTCTTTGCGCGAGATAGTTATTCACCTCAGCACTCGATCACGTTCACCGCGAGCCCGCCGCGCGCGGTTTCCTTGTACTTGGTCTTCATGTCGGCACCGGTTTCGCGCATGGTCTTGATGACCTTGTCGAGCGAGACGAAGTGCGTGCCATCACCGCGCAGCGCCATGCGCGAGGCGTTGATCGCCTTCACGGCGCCCATCGCATTGCGCTCGATGCATGGCACCTGCACCAGCCCGCCCACGGGATCGCAGGTGAGGCCGAGGTTGTGCTCCATGGCGATCTCGGCGGCGTTCTCCACCTGCTGGGGCGTCCCGCCGGTCACCTCGGTCAGCGCCGCAGCGGCCATGGAACAGGCCGATCCCACCTCGCCCTGGCAACCAACCTCGGCGCCCGAGATGGAGGCGTTTTCCTTGTAGAGGATGCCGATCGCGCCGGCCGTCAGCAGGAAACGCACGATCGCGTCATCGCTGCAGCCGGAGCAGAATTTCCAGAAGTAGTGCATCACCGCCGGGATGATGCCGGCAGCGCCGTTGGTCGGCGCGGTGACCACCCGGCCGCCGGCCGCGTTTTCCTCGTTCACCGCCAGCGCGAACAGGTTGACCCAGTCCATGGTGCCCAGCGGCACCCGGTGCAATTCCTTCTCGCCGATCAGCTGGCGATGCAGGCGGGCGGCACGGCGCTTGACCTTCAGCCCGCCGGGCAGCACGCCCTCGGTGCGGCAGCCGCGCTCGACGCATGCCTGCATGACCGACCAGATCTGCAGCAGGCCCGTACGGATCGCGGCGTCGCTGCGCCAGGCCCGCTCGTTCTGCAACATGATCTCGCTCATGGATACCCCATGCTCCTCGCAGTGCGCCAGCAGCTGCGCACCGGTAGTGAACGGGTATGGCAGCACCGTGGCATCCGCCACGATGCGGTCCTCGCCGGCTGCGGTTTCGTTGATGACGAAGCCGCCGCCGACCGAGTAATAGGTGCGACAATAGAGACTGTTGCCGTTCTCGTCGTAGGCGTGGAACTTCATGCCATTGGGGTGAAACGGCAGTGCCTTCTGCCGGTAGAACTGAAGATCCTGCAGTACATCGAACGCCAGCTCGTGTTCGCCCAGCAGGTTGAGGCGGCCGGTTTGGCCCACGTGCGCAATCCGCGCGGGTATGCTGTCGGTCTCCACGGTATCCGGTTCCGCGCCTTCCAGTCCGAGGATGACCGCCTTGTCGGTGCCATGCCCCTTACCGGTCGCGCCCAGGGAGCCGTACAATTCGACCCTGATACGCGCCAGCGCATTGCCCGGCTTGCGTTCCAGCAGGCCGCGCGCGAACATGCCTGCCGCACGCATGGGACCGACGGTGTGTGAACTGGATGGACCGATACCGACCTTGAACAGGTCAAAGACACTGATTGCCATGTTATTACCCTGGATGCCACCGGGTGGCGCGCGGCAGCTGCCTGCTGCGCTTATCCGGTTTGCATGAAACAATACCGTAAAAACCGCTCTTCATCGAGTATGCGCGCACCGGCAGGAAAAAAACGCACGAAAAGACGGCGACGGCGCCCCGGGCGCGCAAATCGCCTGCAACGCGTGAGGCAATTCCTGCTGCTGACTGCCGCCGGCTTGCTGCTGATCGGCCTCGTGCCGGTTATCGTGCTGCGCTGGGTACCGCCGCCGACGTCCGCGGTCATGTTGCAACGCACGCTGGCGGAGGGACAGCGGCAGGACTGGCAGTGGGTCGACATCGACAGGATATCCGCTTACGCCGCACTCGCCGTGGTGGCGGCCGAGGACCAGAAATTTCCCGATCACTTCGGCTTCGACCTGCACGCAATCCAGGAGGCGGTCACGCACAACGCGCGCGGACAGCGCCTGCGAGGCGCCAGCACGCTGACCCAGCAGGTGGCACGCAACCTGTTCCTGTGGCAGGGCCGCAGCTACCTGCGCAAGGGTCTGGAGGCATGGATGGCCGTACTGCTGGAACTGTGCTGGCCCAAGCAGCGCATCCTCGAGGTCTATCTGAACATCGCCGAAACCGGTGAGCACACCTTTGGCATCGAGGCGGCAGCGCGGCGTTACTTTGGCCAGCCCGCCAGCACCCTGAGCGCGGAGCAGGCGGCGCTGATCGCGGCCGTGCTGCCGAATCCACTCCGGCTGCGGGCTGACAGGCCGTCGGCATATGTGCTCGAGCGGCGCGACCACATCCTGCAGCAGATGGAGCAGCTGGGCGGGGTCGCCTATCTCGAGCGGATCCTGCCGGCAGGCGGTCATTGATACGCGGGACAGCAACACTGCCCCTGTTCTACAATCCCCGGACGCCGGCACTTCACCACTGATGGAGAGGGGATATGGACAGTTTTTCGACCTTTACAATAATCGTCCTGGCACTGGCCGTGATCACGGTCATGATGGGCATCAAGACCGTGCCGCAGGGCTATGAATGGACCGTCGAGCGCTTCGGCCGCTACCGCAAGACACTGCGCCCGGGGCTGAATCTGATCGTCCCCTACGTCGACCGCATCGGTCACAAGCTCAACATGATGGAAACCGTGTTCGACATCAACAGCCAGGAAGTCATCACGCGCGACAACGCGATGGTGAAGGCGGATGGCGTGGTGTTTTTCCAGATACTCGATGCCGCCAAGGCGGCCTACGAGGTAAACGGGCTGGAACGCGCCATCATGAATCTCACCATGACCAACATACGTACCGTGATGGGCGGCATGGACCTCGATGAACTGCTGTCACAGCGCGACAATATCAATGCCAAACTGCTGATCGTGGTCGACGCCGCCACCACCCCATGGGGCATCAAGGTCACCCGGATCGAGATCAAGGATATCCAGCCACCCAAGGACCTGATCGATTCCATGGCACGCCAGATGAAGGCCGAGCGCGAGAAGCGCGCCGTGATCCTCGAGGCCGAAGGCCTGCGCCAGTCGGAAGTCCTGCGTGCCGAGGGCGAGAAGCGCGCCGCCGTACTGGAGGCCGAGGGGCGCCGCGAGGCCGCGTTCCGGGACGCCGAGGCCCGCGAACGCGCGGCGGAAGCCGAGGCCAAGGCCACGACCATGGTGTCCGAGGCCATCGCGAAGGGCGATATCAACGCCATCAACTATTTCATCGCGCAGAACTATGTCAGCGCGCTGAAGGATATCGGTGCGGCACCCAACCAGAAACTGGTCCTGTTGCCGCTGGAAGCCTCCAGTGTGATCGGTTCGCTGGCAGGCATTGCCGAGGTGGCGAAGTCAGCCTTTCGGAAAGAGGGTGCGGCGTGATGGAGGAATGGCTTGGCCGGGTTGATTACTGGCACTGGTGGATACTGGCTGGCGTCATGCTGCTGATCGAGGTCATGGCGCCGAGCTTCTATTTTCTGTGGCTGTCACTTGCCGCGGCGGCAGTCGGGTTCGTGATGCTGCTGATCCCCGATCTTGACTGGCAGTACCAGATCATCATCTTCTCCGGTCTGTCGGTCATCAGTATCGCACTGTTCCGCAGATACCAGGGCAGAAACCCGGTGGTCACCGATCAGCCGGCGCTGAACCGGCGCGGCGAACAGTACATCGGCCGTACCTTTACCCTGCAGGAACCGATCACCAACCGGGTCGGGGTATTGCGCGTCGACGACACCACCTGGCGCATCAGCGGCGACGACCTGCCGGCCGGCACACACGTTGTTGTGGTCGGTACCGACGGGGTCATCCTCAAGATCCAGCGGCACGACGGCTGAACAAGCAAACAAAATATATTATTCAGAAAGTTACGGTCTTCCGCCGCAAGGCAGCCCAAACCGCTCCATATATCAGTATCCATGCCGATATAGTCGATGCAGCAAACAGCTGTCAAACGACCAAACATATCGGAACACAGACATGGCCACACCAGACCGGAATAAAAGGAAATTCAGCGGCAAGGAAATCCTGCGCGACCTGATCCCGCTGAACGCGCTCACCGACGAACGTTTCCGGGAGATCGCTTCCAGCCTGTCGATTATGGACGTGAACGCCGGCAACTACCTGTTTGGTACAGGTGATACCGACAACCGCTCGATCTACCTGCTGGATGGCGTTGTTAATTTCATCGACAAGAGCGGCAAGGTCACGGGGGTGGTAAGCGCGGGCACCGACCCGGCCCGTTACCCGCTGGCCAACCGGCAGCCACGTATCATCACGGCGCGCGCCGCGACCAAGTCCGTCATTGCATCGATCGATTCCACCCTGCTGGACGTCATGCTGACACTCGACCAGTCCACCGAGACCGGCGCGGTCAAGATCAGCGCACGCAATGAACAGGACTGGATGTCGCGCATGCTGCAGTCGGATGCCTTTGCCCGGTTGCCGCCCTCGGAAATCCAGCGGCTCATCCAGTCTCTGGAGCCGGTCACCTACAATGCCGGTGACAAGGTGATCCGCCAGGGAGATGAAGGCGACTATTTCTATATCATTCGAGAGGGTAGCTGCTCGGTCACGCGTCTCGCCTCCGGAAAGGGCTGGGACGTGCCGCTGGCAGAACTGAAGGCCGGCGAGAGCTTCGGCGAGGATGCGCTGGTATCGGATGCCCGGCGCAACGCCACGGTCACCATGCTCACTGACGGCTGGCTGATGCGGCTGTCCAAGCATTATTTCCTGGATATTCTGAAGAAGCAGCTGGTGCACTATGTGGACTACGACACCGCATTGGCGGCGGTCACGGCCGGAGACAGCTGGCTGGATGTACGTCTGCCCGAAGAATACGAGAACAACGCGCTGGCTAACAGCATGAACATCCCGCTGGCATCGATACGCAACAGCTATTCAAAGCTGGTCAAGGGTAAAAAATATATCGTCTACTGTGATACCGGGCGAAGAAGCGCCGCTGCCGCCTTTCTGCTTGGCCAGCGCGGCTTTGATGTCTCTGTGCTGGAAGGCGGCCTCAACCAGGGCGTTCCCGACAAGGCCCTGAACATGGCCGCAGGCCGGGCGCAGACAAAGCCTGCCGCGGCATCAGCCGCGCCGGCACCGGCCGCCCCCGCGCAGCAGGTGGCCAGGGGCAAGCCCGCCGGACCTGACAAGCCGGCCGCCAAACAGCCCGTGTCGTCCTCGGGCACGGCCAGCACGCAAATGATCGAGAAGCTGCAGCGCGAGCTGGGTGTCCTGCGTGGCGAACTGGACAACTACGCGGCCAGGGCCAGGCAAATGGAGACCGCGTACCAGGCGGAGCGCACGGCCCGCGAACAGCTCATGAGCCGGGTCGACAACCTGCTGGCACGGCTCAAGCCGGCCGCGGGAGCCAAAAAGTAACCGGCCACGACAACCACACCGCCAGCGCCGATCGTCAGCACAGGCATCAACCAGGCCGGCTGGAAAATGTGTGAAATGCATCCGCTGCACGATTCGCAGCCGGAAGCGGTCAGTTATAATGCCTTCCCATACCATCTCGACACATCGCCTGCGGGAGCCGCTATGCGCACATTGCTACTGGTGATAATGACAGTCATTGCGCTGGCTGCATGCGCCACGATCGACAGCAAGAAAAAATCTGCAACCCTTGAAACGACCCTGCTCAAATACAGCAATGCGATACGCTGGGGTGAGTTCGGCCTGGCCGACAGCATGCGCCACCTGCCGGGCGGGCAGCATGCAACACAAACGACGGAAACCCTCGAACACATCAAGGTCACGTCCTATGAAACCATCAGCACAAGCAGCCTCGAGGATGGTTCCGGGCTCAGGACCACGGTAAAGATCGACTACTATCACGACGATGGAATGAAGGTGAACAGCCTGCTTGATGACCAGGTCTGGGAATACGATGAAGATACCACTACCTGGTATATCATCACCCCGCTGCCCGTCTTCAAATAACCGGGATACGTCTGCGTGTTCGTAGCAGCCCTCACTGCCCGTTTGCAACTACACCAGTCCTGATGGCCTGGTGGGGGACACTGCTGGGCGGTACCCTCGGCTACATGTTCGGTGGCCCGCTGGGCGCACTGCTGGGCGCGGCGCTGGGCAGAAACTTCGATCGCGGCATCACCCAGGTGGACCGGCATGCCGGTTTCGACCCGGGACGGCAGGAGCGCGTGCAGGCGGCCTTCTTTGCCGCCACCTTTTCGGTCATGGGGCATATCGCCAAGGCCGACGGCAGGGTAACGCCCGATGAAATCTCTTCCACCGAGTCGGTCATGGCGCGCATGCAGCTCGGTCCCGCGCAGAGGAAGGCTGCGATCCAGCTGTTCAACGAAGGGAAAAAGTCCGGGTTTCCACTGGCGGACGTACTTGCCCAGTTCCTGCAGGAGTCACATCGCCGCCACAGCCTGCTGCAGGTATTCATGGAAATCCAGATTGCCACGGCCATGGCCGATGGCAGCATGCATCCCGCCGAGCAGCGAATTCTCTACTCCATCGGCGCGCAACTCGGTTTCAGCCGTGCGGATATCGAGCAGCTGTTCAGGATGGAACAGGGTGCCCGACCCGGCACGGCCCGCGTACAGCCCTTGTCACAGGCCTATGCCGTATTGGGCGTGGAACGCACTGCGCCGGATGCGGATATCAAAAAGGCCTACCGCCGGCTGATGAACCAGCACCACCCTGACAAGCTGATTGCCAAGGGTCTGCCCGAGGAGATGATTCGTATCGCCACGGAAAAAACACAGCAGATCAAGACCGCCTACGAGCAGATCAAGGCAGACAGGGGCATGAAGTAGCCAGGTCACTGCGAGGCGTCAAGCAACCACTGCGCGTCATTGACCCGGCGGGTGCATCTCTATAGCCTTGCTGGACCATGTCTCCAGGCAACCGTCGCACCGATCATAACGACACCGTGTCCGATAACGCGGATTATGCAGCGTTGACGCCGGACGTCATCCTGAATGCCGTGGACCAGTGCAACTTTCGCACCGATGGCCGGCTGCTCGCGCTCAATAGCTATGAAAACCGCGTCTACCAGGTCGGGATCGATGACAGCACACCGCTGATCGCCAAGTTCTACCGGCCTGGACGCTGGTCAAGCGAGGCAATTCTCGAAGAGCATCGCTTTGCACTGGAACTTGCCGATGAGGAAATACCCGTCATTGCACCCCTGCTGGTCGCAGGCAAAACGCTGCTGGAGTACCAGGGTTTTCGTTTCGCGCTCTATCCGCGCCAGGGCGGTCACTGGCCGGAGCTGAACAGCCAGGCCGACCGCGCATGGATCGGCCGGCTGATCGCCCGGATTCATGCAGTCAGCGCAACGCGGTCATTTGTGCACCGGCCGCGGCTGGATATCGAGAGTTTCGGTCACGACCCGCGCCGGTTCCTGCTCGAGAACGGCTTTCTGCCCGGGCATATCGAACTGGCCTATCGGACCCTGACGGAAGACCTGCTGCAGCAGGTAACGGCCATACAGGAACGCACCGGCAGGGTCCGCGAGATCCGGCTGCATGGCGACTGCCATCCGGGCAATATCCTGTGGACGCATAACGGACCGCACTTCGTCGATCTGGACGACTGCAGAACCGGACCCGCCGTGCAGGATCTATGGATGCTGCTGTCCGGCGACCGTCACGAAATGCAAGGCCAGTTTATCGACATTCTCGAGGGTTACGAGCAGTTTTTCGACTTCGATACCCGCGAACTGCAATTGATCGAACCGCTGCGAACGCTGCGCATCATCCATTACGCGGCCTGGCTTGCGCGCCGCTGGCATGATCCGGCGTTCCCGCTGGCGTTCCCCTGGTTCAATACGCCTCGCTACTGGGAAGATCATGTCCTGGCACTGCGCGAACAGGCCGGGCTGATGTCCGAACCGGCCATAACAGTCTGAGCCGGAGCCCGTGATTTGAGCATGATGGTAAAGCTCTCGGTACTGCTGGTCGCCTGCCTTCATGTGCTGTTCATGATCATGGAGATGCTGCTCTGGAACACACCGGCTGGCAGGCGGATCTTCGGACTCACGCGCGAAGTGGCGCAGCATACCGCCGTGCTTGCGGCCAACCAGGGTCTTTATAACGGTTTTCTTGCTGCGGGCCTGTTCTGGGGGCTTGCGGATCCCGTACAGCACAGGGGGATGATCATCTTTTTACTGGCCTGCGTGACAGTTGCCGGTGTGTTCGGTGGCATCACCGCAAAACGCTCGATCCTCTGGATACAGGCCCTGCCGGGACTGGTTGCGCTTGGACTGGTGCTGTACGCGGGCGGATGACAGGCGGCAACGCACTGTTACGGCATGCCAGTCACGCAGAGTTTTGCGTGGAATGTCCCAGTCCTGCCAGCGGCGCGGGTTTTGCGATGGCGTAGCCCTGTGCATAGTCAACGCCCATGGCTGACAGCATCTCGATTATCCTGTTGTTCTCGACAAACTCCGCGATGGTCCGAATCCCGATCACGCTGCCAAGCTCGTGAATTGCACTGACCATTGCATGGCTGACCTCATCGGTATCCATTTCACGGACAAACTCGCCATCGATCTTGAGGTAGTCGACCGGCAGATTCTTCAGGTACGCAAAGGAACTCAATCCGCTGCCAAAATCATCCAGCGAGAACCGGCAACCCAGCTGGCGCAACTCGCGGATAAAGCTCGTCGCCGCGGACAGGTTGGCAACGGCCGCGGTTTCGGTAATCTCGAAGCACAGTACCTCTGGCGGGACCTGGTATGTCTGGATAGCGCCCTTGATGTGGCCAAGAAATTTTGCATCGGAGACCGAAAATCCGGAAAGGTTGATCGACATCGTATCCGGCCGTTGCATGCCGCCCCTGTTAACATGTTCCGCGTACCATGCCAGGCTGTTGGTGACGACCCAGCGGTCAATGCTCGTAATCAGGTGATAGCGCTCGGCGGCAGGCAGGAACTTGTCGGGCGTGATGTGTTCGCCGGACTCGCCCCGCATCCGGACCAGAATTTCAAAATGCAGCTCCTGCCCGGCGTCTGCTGACAGCGGCACAATCGGCTGGTAGTAGAGCACGAGGCGGTCCGCATCAATGGCTTCGGAGATCTTCGAAACCCAGTTCATTTCGTCCTGGCGGCGTATGAGTTCGGCATCTTCGGACTGGTAGATATGATAGCGGTTACCGCCCCTGTCCTTCGCCGCATGACAGGCCAGGTCTACCTCGCTGAGAATCTCGGTGGTACCCGTGCAGCCCGGCTTGATCTGCGCAATACCGATGCTCGCGCTGATCTCGAAGATACGTCCGCCACTGGCGAAGCGCAGGGCATCGATGGCAACAAGTATGTCCTCCATCAGGCGTGCGGCACTGACCAGCGAACAGTTCATCAGCAGCATACCGAATTCATCGCCACCGAGCCTGGCAATGATATCGGACTCGCGAACACTGCCCTGCAGGAGAGCTCCAATCCGCTTCAGCAAGTCATCACCGGATTCGTGTGAACAGGTATCGTTTACGATCTTTAGCTGGTCGATATCGAGGATGCATACCACGTGGCTGCCGCGTGACTGCCGGGCAGTCTCGATAGCAGCCGCGAGGTGTGACTCGAATGCAGCGCGATTCCAGAGACCGGTGAGCGCATCGTGGGTCGCCTGATAGGAAACCTTGTGCTCGAGGTAACGAGCCTTCGTGACATCGTGAAAAACGAGGATCGCACCAAGGGCGTCCCCGGGATCCGTCAATATGGGCGACACGGAATAACGGATTGACAACTGCTCGCCATCGTGGCGCCTGAGCAGATGATCACCTTCGGATTTAACCGGCTCACCGGTGCGCAGACACTGACTGACGGGGTCCGTTACCGACTCGTGGCTGTTATCCTCGTACAGACGGAACACCCGCCCGATCGACAGGCCGCGCGCAATAGAGCAGTCCCAGCCCGTCATTGCCTCGGCGCTCGGATTCAGATATTCAATCTGTCCGTTTACATCGGTTGTAATTACCGCATCGGCAATGGAATGCAGCGTGACCTGCACACGTTCCTTTTCCTGCTGCAGTTCGAACTCGGAATATTTCCGCTCGGTGATATCCAGAAGATAGCCGTAATAGTGAGTTACTGCGCCATCATCATTGCGCACCGGAATGGTGTAATCGTAAACCCAGCGCACCACCCCGTCGGCCCCGATGATCCGGTAATCCAGGGTAACGGCTTCGTGACCGTCACGGCCGGCAAATATTTCTGATTCCTGAACCCGCAGCAGGTCACCGGTATGTACAAGGTCACTGTAAAGCGCGCCCTGATGTATCAGCTCTTCCGCATCGTAACCGAACTGGGATACCGCTTGCGAGACGTACTCGATTGGCCAGCCGTCACTGGCTGACCAGCGAAACACCACGACCGGTCCGTTGGTGAACAGTCGTTGTTCGATGAGCAGCGATTTCTCCGCTGCCTGGCGCACTGCGACTTCATTCGACAGGTTGTTGTTCGCCGCGGTCATTTCTTTCAGCAGGTTGCTGTTCTCCTGCCTGAGCTGCAACAGCTTTGTGGCATTGTGGTTATAGTTCCTTGCGATCATCAGCAGCGCACCGGCAAACAGCATGAGCATCAGGCCCAGATTGTTCTGCAGCTTGCTGCTGTAGATCAGCATGGACTGGGCCGGAATCAGCATCGCCGGCACCATGAAAGCGGCGTAGATTGACAGATTGACGGCGTAGGATGAAATGGCACCGGCAAGCACGCCGGCCAGGCACATCAGCGTCAGTGTCTGGTATTCGACCGGCCAGGTAAAACTGTAGATGAGCCCGATACAACCCCAGATAATGCCGGAAAAAAAGGTGCCGATAAAAAACAGCAATATCCAGCGTGAGCGCTGGCGGTTAAGTTGAGACGCCTGCTGGTAACTGTAAACCAGTCCCATCCTGACGACGGTCTGGACAACCTGTGCGCCCAGCCACCATAGCAGGTACGAATGATCCGCCACTGGCCACAGACTTCCTGCCACCAGCAACGCGAGCACGAAGGCGACCCCGATGGCGACCGGCGCCTGTGTATAGATCAGCTCGAGTTGCTGCCCCTCGATCTCCGTATCGAACACACTGATTCCGGCAGTCGAATCGGCATCGACGTCATCTTCCTCACGTACAGCGAAACGCAGCCGCCGTTCAGACATGACCGACGGCACCTGATTGCCATGGCTCGATCAAACCGGCCCCGGCGGCGCCGGCAGGACGGTCCGCGGCAGGGATAATCTTTTGATTTTTCATACATCTTTTATCGGATTCCCGGCCATGAAGTTGAGCCGCCGGCGGGCGGGCCCAGGTCGCGGCCCGTCCTCCGACAAACGGCGCATTGATCAATAAATTTTGTTGATATTTATCAATTTATTAGATAACCGGCCAGCAAGCTCGCGGGCAGCAGGACGACGGGGCCGGCTTCAGGGATCCGCAGGCTTGCGGTTGAGTCGGGCGGTATACTCCGACACCTCACCCAGCAACCCGCGCTGCGCACTGCAGGACTTGTTGATCTCTATGGTTATTCCTCCAGCAGGGGATACGGCGCCAGCAAGCGGCACCTTTCTGACCAGCAACCCCGACTGGCCCCGATAGACCCGGTACAGCTGCCCTGGGGACATTGTGTCATAGACCGAACTGCCATAGAGCGTATCGACCGGTGAAAATGCCCCGCTGTAGCGGGACAGGATGGCAGGCAGGTCGATCGTCTCGGCCGCATGCAACTCGTGGGCAAGGTGTTGTCCGGCATTCTCCTCGGGCACCGCGGCATAGCGTCCTCCCAGCCGCTCGATCCGGTACATCGCATCGAAACCGAGCAGGTTTGCCCAGGGCCGCCACTTGAGGAACTGGGCATCGAGTCGCCATTGGTCACCGTACAGCGTGAATTGCTGCTCATGACAGAAATCACCGTAGGCAATTCTGGCCTCGAACTGTTGCGGCCCGGTCTGGCTGAAACGCAGTTCGGCAATCGGCGCCTCGGCCGTCAGTCGGTGGTAGGTGTAAAGATTCGACGCCAGCAGCAGTGCGAGGGCGATGCACCCAAGCACCAGGCCGGCGAAGGGAAACAGCAGAATTCGTTTCATGTCACGCCTGATTATACCCGCGGACGGCCCGGGACACGTTAACTGGTTAACACCGTAAAGTTTCGGCCCGGGTGTGGACTACGGTGTGCGCCGCCGGCACGGCAAAAAAAAGGCGGCTTGCGCCGCCTTTTTCAGTTTGTGCCAAGCGCCTAGTTCACGCGCGGATCCAGCTCGCCGGAAGCGTAACGCTTGTACATCTCCTCCAGGTTGACGGGCTTGATCCGGGAGGCATTGCCCGCCGTGCCGAATGCCTCGTAGCGTGCCTTGCAGATTTCCTTCATGGCCTTGGTCGCGGCTTTCAGGTACTTGCGAGGATCGAAGTCGGCCGGGTGGTCGTTCAGATACTTGCGGATCGCACCTGTGGAGGCCATGCGCAGATCGGTGTCGATATTTACCTTGCGCACGCCGTGCTTGATGCCTTCCTGGATCTCCTCGACCGGTACGCCATAGGTCTCGCCCATGTCACCGCCGTTCTCGTTGATAATCTTCAGCCAGTCCTGCGGTACCGATGAAGAACCGTGCATCACCAGATGGGTGTCAGGAATGCGGGCATGGATTGCCTTGATGCGGTCAATGGCCAGGATGTCGCCGGTCGGTGGACGGGTGAATTTGTAGGCACCGTGGCTGGTACCGATGGCGATGGCCAGCGCGTCAACCTTGGTGTCCTCGACGAAGCGCGCGGCCTCTTCCGGGTCGGTCAGCAACTGCGAGTGATCCAGCTTGCCCTCGGCACCGGAACCGTCTTCCTCTCCCGCCATGCCGGTTTCCAGCGAGCCGAGGCAGCCCAGCTCGCCTTCCACGGACACGCCGCAGGCATGCGCCATGGCCACGGTGCGGGCCGTAACCTCGGCGTTGTACTCGTAGCTCATCGGGGTCTTCATGTCTTCACCCAGCGAACCGTCCATCATCACGGAACTGAAACCCAGCTGGATGGAGCGCTGGCAAACGGCCGGCGATGCCCCGTGGTCCTGATGCACGACCAGAGGGATGTGTGGCCAGAGTTCTACGGCGGCCTGCATAAGATGGCGCAGGAACGGCGCACCGGCGTAGGAACGCGCGCCGGCTGACGCCTGGCAGATCACCGGGCTGTCTGTCTCGTCGGCCGCCTCCATAATGGCATGCATCTGCTCCATGTTGTTTACGTTGTAAGCCGGACAGCCGTAGCCGTGTTCGGCAGCGTGGTCCAGTAATTGGCGTAATGAAATAATGGCCATTGTCTTCTCCTCAAATCCACATGGTTATCTGTCTAGTTGAAAAATACTGCTGACTTCATCAGTCAGTTACCGATGTGCCGGAAACGATCGCGGTCGCCGGCGGAATCTATTGCTCGATGATCTCGTGTTCACCTACCCTGATGATCTTCATCGCGTTGGTGCCACCATGCACGCCCATCAGGTCACCCTTGGTAATGATGACCATGTCGCCGTCACGCACGGCACCGCGCCGCATCAGCTCGTCGATGGCTTCCTTGTTGACCGTTGCATGGTCGGGCGTGGTGACGTCAAAGCTCACCGGGTACACGCCGCGATAAAGCGTCACCTTGCGGCGCGTCTCCACGTGACGCGTCATGGCGAAAATCGGGATCCCCGAACTGATACGCGACATCCACAGCGGGGTTGCACCGGATTCTGTCAGTGCGGCGATCGCCTTCACACCCAGGCTGTTGGCGGTGTACATCGTGGCCTTGGCGATTGCCTCGTCCGCACGCTTGAAGCGCATGTTGATGCGCCGCTCGGCGGCCGTGGTAATCCGCTGGCGCTCGGCGCCGGCACAGATACGGTCCATGGCCTCGATCACCTTGGCCGGATAACGCCCGGCGGC
>Ga0210112_1000152_pt1 | contig 19120 bp, 14 predicted proteins | sample Joice_ThreeSqC_D_FD_184875 | JGI IMG/M metagenome (GOLD analysis project Ga0210112, IMG submission 184875) | Wetland microbial communities from San Francisco Bay, California, USA, that impact long-term carbon sequestration - Joice_ThreeSqC_D2... | ecosystem: Environmental > Aquatic > Marine >... | reverse complement strand
GCTCCCCTGTACAATGAGCCACGGCGCCGCCACCCGGGCGGCGGTCGCGAGCGGGTCGAGCGCGTTCCCGTGCGCCTCGAGATCATCGAGATAATCGGTGTAGAGCGGCAGGATCTCGCCCGTGCGGGTGTTCACGATGTCGACCTTCCCCTCTTCCCGCCACAGCCGGACGGTCTCCCTGCCCCAGCGGTGGTACGACGAGATCGCCGCCCACGTCACCAGCGCGCCGCAGTCGCGCCGCGCCGCGGCGTGGACGACGGCCGCCGCGCCGCCGCGGCTGTGGCCGAAGAGTCCCATCCGGGCGGGCACCGGCAGACCGTCCACCAGACCGCCGCTCCCGAAGGTATCCCACACGAGGGAAAGATCCTGCTGATCGCGCGACGGGGTTGCGCGCCCGAAGCGCTCCGGCTCCGAGAACGACTCCCCGTCCGGCCCGACCCCACTCCCGCTGAAGTTGAAGGTCACAACGGCCATTCCGGCCAGCGCAAGGCGCTGCGCGACGTGGGGAAAGAAGCCCCAATCCTTGAAGCCCTTGAAGCCGTGACAGATCACGACACCCGGCCGCGCCTCGAGCCTCCCCTGCACGCGCACCTCGCCCCGCAGCGGTCCGCCGTCGGCGCCGGGAAGCTGGAACGGGATGGTCTGCACGGTCGCCATGCGCTAGTTGGACCTCCCCCTTGACCCCGTTACATTCCGCCTCGTGTCAACCGTGCTACCCCTCCAATGCACGGCCGAGCCATGATGGTGCGGCCGTCCAATCCGGCGCTCCTCGCCGTCTCCGCCGCCCTCCAGGAGCATCGCGATGTGCTCGTGGCCGACTGGTCGGAGTGGGTCGCCCACCGGGTCGCAGACGTGCCGCACATCCAGCGCCCGACCGTCCAGCGCCATCTGGCGCTCCTGGTGGACGTGATGATCGAGCTGGCGGGCCCGCTGCGCCGGCAGGCGACGGAGTTGTGGTTCTCGGCGTGCGAGGCGTACGGCCAGACGGCGGCGGCCCGGGGCCTCGCCGCAGGCGAGGTGGTCGAGGAGATCCAGCAGCTGCGGGAGCTGCTCATTCGGCGGCTTTCGGAGACCGTCTCGATCCTGCCGCCGCGTCAGTCGATCGCCGCCGTGCTCCGGCTCAACCGCATTCTGGACCGCGGCCTGGCGCACGCGGTGGTTGGCTACACGGACGCTCTGGTCGAGACGCTGCTCAACCGGCGCGGCGTTCCCATCGTGGCCAGCCAACCGGCCGAGGACGAGATCCTGCAGCGCCTGACCCACCTCGAGGAAGAACTCGCACAGCTCCGCCCGAAGAACCAGTAGCCGCCGCCTTCAGGCTGAAATCTCTTCCCCGCCGTCGACGTTGATCACGTTGCCGGTGATCCAGTCGGTTCCAGGCTTGGACAGGGCGACGACCGCCTTCGCGATGTCCTCGGGCATCGTCAGCCGCTTGTGCGGGTTCCGCTGCACCGCTTCCAGGAACAGCTTGTCGCTCTCGGGGATGCGCTCGGAGGCCGGGGTGCGGGTCACGCCGCCCCGGAGCGCGTTCACCGTGATCCCGCGCGGCGCCAGCTCCATGGCGAGTTGCCGCGTGTGGGATTCCAGCGCGCACTTGGCGGCCGACACCGCGCCGTAGGACGGAATGACCCGCGTCGACCCCGACGAGGTCATGCAGAAGATCCGTCCGCCCTCCTGCATCAGTCCGCGCGTCACCAGGTCCTGCGTCCAGAACACGAGCGAGTGCGCCATGACGTCCATCGTCATGTGCATACTGCGCTTGTTGATGGCGTCTTCTGCGATGTAGGGCTTGAGCGTCCCGAACGCCAACGAGTGCATCAGCACCGCCACCGTCCCGCCGTTCTCTTCGACGTCCTCCTCCAGCGCATCGAGCACCTCGGTGCGCATCTCGTCGTCGTTGGCGTTCACGTTGAAGTAGAGCGCGCGATGCCCGGCGTTCTCGATCTCGGCCTTGATCGCCTCGACGTACGGCAGGCGGTTGGCGCGGTCGAGGTGTACGCCGGCGATGTCGTATCCGGCCTTGGCCAGCTCCTTCGCCGTCGCTTCCCCGAAGCCGCTCGACGCACCCAGGATGAGCGCCCAGCGGGGGACCGTCCTCTGTGCGTGCCTCACGTCTCCCTCCGGTCGGAACGTGCTGGAAGCTAGCCCCGCCCGGGCCCCATCGCCATTCCCGCCAGCGAGTTACTGGCCCCGCGCTCGATTCCTGAATAGAATGGTAGGCGCCTCCGTCCGCGACAGCGCGCGGCCTCCCGAGCCCGCTCCCCTCGTCGCGACGATGCCGACATCACGGCCACGACAACCCCGGGAACCGCACATGGACTACCTGCTCACCGAAGACCAGACGATGATCCGCGATCTGTGCCGGCAGATCGCCGAAGAGAAGATCAAGCCCGTCGCCGCGCAGTACGACGAGGCCGCCGAGTTCCCGTGGGACGTCGTGCGGGTTCTTGCCGAGTCGGACATCTTCGGGGTCTTCGTCCCGGTGGAGTATGGCGGAATGGGAGGCGGCGTGATGGAAATGGCGCTCGTCACCGAACAGCTGTCGTGGGGCTGCGGTGGCATCGCGCTCGCCTTTGGTGGCACCGGGCTCGGGGCGTTCCCGATCCTCCTCTTCGGCAGCGACGAGCAGAAGCAGCGCTATCTCCCGCCCATCGCCCGGGGGGAGAAGCTGGCGGCGTTCGCGATCACCGAGGCCGACGCGGGCTCCGACGCCGGCCGGATCCGCACCACCGCGACCAGGGATGGCGACTCCTACATCCTCAACGGCACGAAGCAGTGGATCACCAACGGCGGCGAGGCGGAGATCTACACGGTGATCGCGCTCACCGACAAGACGAAGGGCGCGCGGGGTGCGAGCGCCTTCGTGGTGGAGAAGGACACCCCGGGGCTCACCTTCGGCAAGAAGGAGAACAAGCTGGGCATCCGGGCGTCGGCAACGCGCGAGGTGATCTTCGAGGACTGCCGGGTCCCCGCGGAGAACCTGATCGGCCGTGAGGGGATGGGCTTCATCGTCGCCCTGAAGACGTTCGACCATGCTCGCCCCGGGGTGGCGGCGCAGGCGGTCGGGATCGCGCAGCGCGCGCTCGACGAGGCGGTCCACTACGCCACGATCCGCAAGCAGTTCGGCCACCCCATCTCGTCGTTCCAGGGCCTGCAGTTCATGCTCGCGGACATGGCCATCGCCGTGGAAGCCTCCCGGGCCCTCGTCTACTCCGCCGCCCGCATGATCGATGCCGGCGCAAAGGACATCGCCAAGCCGTCGGCGATCTGCAAGACCTTCGCATCCGACACGTGCATGAAGGTCACCGTGGACGCGGTGCAGGTGTTCGGCGGCTACGGCTACATGAAGGAGTATCCGGTCGAGAAGCTGCTGCGGGACGCCAAGATCACGCAGATCTACGAGGGCTCGAACGAGATCCAGCGGAACGTGATCGCCGCCCACCTGATCAAGGAGAGCTCCAGGGGCGGATGAAGCTCAACCTCGCGATCGCCCTCGGCCTCGTCACCGGACTGCTGCTCGGTCTGGCGGCCGCCGTGACGGAGTCGCCCGTCCTCATGGCGATCGCGCAGGGCGTCGAGCCGATCGGCACGGCGTTCGTCAGTCTGCTGAAGATGGTGGTCATCCCGCTGGTGACCTCGGTGGTCTTCGTCGGGGTCGGGCAGCTCGGCGACCTCAAGAAGCTCGGCCGCATGGGCGCGGTCACGCTCGGCTTCTTCGCCGCGACCACCGTGATCAGCGTGCTGCTCGGCATGGGCGTGATGCAGCTGCTGCTGCCATTCGCCTCGGACGCGGCGGCACAGGCGGTCGAGGCGGGCGGCGCGACGGCGCCCGCGCTCCCGGGGTTCCTCGAGTTCCTGCTCGGACTCATCCCCAGCAACCCGTTCGCCGCCGCCGCCGAAGGCGCGCTGCTGCCGCTCGTCCTCTTCACGGTGCTCGTGGCGGCGGCGGCGGGCGCGCTGGAGAGCGACGACCGCGAGCGCATGCTCTCCCTGGGGAACGCCGTCGCAGCGGCGCTCATCAAGCTGGTCCACTGGCTGATGCTGCTCGCGCCGGTCGGGGTCTTTGCGCTGGCCGCTCCGGTGACCGCCCGCGCCGGATGGGCGATGCTGCAGACGCTCGCGATCTTCGTGATCGCCGTCCTGGCGGGCCAGCTGATCTTCGTCGCCACGATCTACCTCCCGGCGGTGCGCGTCCTCGGCCGCATGTCCGTCCGCCGGTTCCTGCGCGGCTGTGTGACGCCCCAGATCATCGCCGCGAGTACGACCAGCTCCCCGGCCACCGTGCCCGCCATGCTCGAGGCCGCCGAGGACGAGCTGGGTATCGGCCAGCCCGTCGCGGGATTCGTGATCTCCCTTGGCGCCGCCCTCGGACGCGCGGGAGCGGCACTCTTCCAGGGTGCAGGCGTCGTCTTCCTCGCCTGGCTGTACGGCGTCCCCCTGCCGCTGGCGGGCATCGGGGGCGCGCTGTTGGCCACGTTCATCGTCTCCTTCACCGTCCCGAGCATCCCGGGCGGGAGCGTTCTCAGCCTGGCGCCTGCGCTCGGCACGATCGGGATCCCGCTCGACGGGATGGCGGTGCTGCTCGGCGTCGACCGGATCCCCGACATGGCGCGCACCGCCACCAATGTGACCGGCACGCTGGCGATCACCGTCATCGTCGAGCGGATGGAGCGCGGTACGGCGGAGGCGAATGCCTGATCTCCCGCCTGGCGGCTGAGACCGGAGCGGCCCATGCTCTCTCGCGTCGCCGCCGACCTCCTCGTCGCGCTCCACCTCGCCTTCATCGTGTTCGTGCTGGCAGGGGGGTATCTCGCCTGGCGCTGGCGCTCGGTGGTATGGCTCCACCTGCCGGCGGCGGCGTGGGGAGCGCTCATCGAGTTCGCGGGGTGGATCTGTCCGCTGACGCCGTGGGAGGTGGCGCTCAGGCGGCAGGCCGGCGAGGCGGGGTACGCCGGAGGGTTCATCGAGCACTATCTGATCCCGGTCGTCTACCCGGCGGGGCTCACGCCGGCGATCCAGACGATCCTGGGATGTGCGGTGATCGCCGTCAATGCCGTCGCGTACGCGGGCCTCGTACGGCGCGCGCGACGGGAGCGGCAGGGGTCCCCGTGACGCCGGACCACGCCGTCCGTTCCTTCCGCCACCGCCGGGCGACTAGATTCCGAGCCACCCCCCCCGGAAGAGATCGCGATGACCGGCATCCTGCAGCGGATCGGACGCATCAAGCTCCACAACCAGATCCTGATCGGCCTCGTGCTCGGTGCCGTGCTCGGCCCGCTGATGGGAAACTTCGCGCTCGAGATCAAGCCGGTGGGCGACGCCTTCATCAACCTGCTGATCATGTGCGTCGTCCCGCTGGTGATGGCGTCGCTGATCGTCGGCACGGCGAGCCTGGGCGATTTGCGCAAGCTGGGCCGCATCGGGCTCAAGACGGTGACCTTCTACCTCGTCGCCACCGCTCTGGCAGTCGCACTCGGGCTGGTGGCGGGCGAGCTGTTCAACCCCGGCGCGGGGCTCGATCCGTCGGTGAAGGCCGAGATGCTCACCCAATACGCGGGTGTCTCAGCCCAGCAGCTGGCACGGGCGACGCAGCATCCGAGTATCGGTGAGATGCTGGTGAAGATCATCCCGCGGAACCCGTTCAAGGCGATGGCCGACACCGAGTTCCTCCAGATCATCTTCTTCTCGCTGTTGTTCGGCATCGCGCTCACCATCCTGAGCGAGCAGCGCCGTAAGCCGGTGGTCGACGTCCTCGAGGCGGTCAACGACGCGATGATCGTGCTCGTGAAGCTCGTGATGCGGGTGGCGCCGATCGGCGTCTTTGCCCTCATCGCCGCGGTGGCCGCCCAGTTCGGCTACGGCGTGCTGCTCACGCTGCTCAAGTACGTCCTCGTTACGATCGGCACCATGGTGCTCTTTTCGGCGACATTCTACCCCGCAATCCTGCGGCTCGCAGGGATGTCGCCATGGTACTTCTTCAAGCACTTCTACGACGTGATGCTGTTTGCCTTCACGACGTCGTCGAGCAACGCGACCCTGCCGATCAACCTGCAGGTCTCCGAGGAGAAGCTCGGGGTGCCCAACGACATCGCCTCCTTCGTACTGCCGCTGGGCGCGACGGTGAACATGAACGGCACGGCGATCTACCAGGGCGTGAGCACGATCTTCATCGCACAGGTATTCGGGTTCCACCTGGGGCTCACCGACCTGCTGACGGTAGTGCTGACGGCCACGCTCGCCTCCATCGGCGCGGCCGGTGTGCCGGGCATCGGGTTCGTCACGCTCACGATCGTGCTGCTGCAGCTTGGCATCCCCGCCGAAGGCATCGCACTGGTGGTGGGGGTGGAGCGGATCCTCGACATGACCCGCACCACTGTGAACGTGACGGGCGACACGGTGTGCGCCGTGCTGGTCGCGAAAACGGAGGGGGAGCTGCGCATTCCTTCCCCGGAACGGGAACCGGCGGCCGCATAGGCGACCCGCCTTACGGAGACGAGGCTCGGCATGAGCACGAAAGGGCGTTCGGAGCGGCCGAGTGACGGCACTCGGCGTGACGGCGGAACCGGCGCGGCCGCGACGGCGCCACTGATCCCGCGTCGCGTCCTGTTCGGCAACCCCGAGCGGGCCGACCCGCAGGTCTCGCCCGACGGACGCTATCTCGCCTACCTGGCTCCCCTGGATGGTGTGCTCAACGTCTGGACCGGCCCGCTCGACGGCGAAGAGTTCCAGCCGATCACCCACGACACCGACCGCGGCGTGCGCATCTACTTCTGGGCGCACGACGGCGAGCACCTGCTCTACTTGCAGGACGTCGGAGGGGACGAGAACTGGCGGCTGCACAAGGTGCAGCTCGCCACGGGCGCCGTCGAAGACCTCACGCCGTTCGAGAAGGTGCAGGTGCAGCTGGTCGCCCGCGACAAGCGGCACCCGTCGGAGCTGCTCATCGCCATGAACCGGGACGACGAGCGGCTGCACGACGTGTATCACGTGGATCTCCGGACCGGGGCGCTGTCGCAGGTGGCCAAGAACCCGGGGAACGTCCTCGGCTGGCTGGCGGACGTGCAGTTCCGCGTGCGCGGTGCCGTCACCTCGACGCCCGACGGCGGCAGCCAGCTGCTGGTGCGCGACGATCCGGACGGCGAGTGGCGGACGTTCGTCAGCTGGAGCGCCGAGGACGCGATGTCGAGCTGGCCGCTGGGCTTCACGCTCGATGGAGAGCACCTCTATCTCGTGGATTCCCGCGACGTGAACGCGGCCCGGCTCGTGCGCGTCCCGCTCGCGCCGGCGGAGGCCGAGGTCCTGGCTGCCGACCCGCAGTACGACGTCGGCGGCGTGGTCGTGCACCAGGACACGCGCGAGATCCAGATGGTGGGCTTCACCCGCGCGCGCCACGAGTGGGAGGTGCTCGACCCGGGGATCGCCGACGACATCGCGGCAATCCGCAGCCTGAGCCCGGGCGACTTCGGCATCCACAGCCGGTCGCACGACGATCGCATCTGGATCGTCGAGTTCATCGAGGACCGCCGCCCGGTCTCCTACTGGGCGTATGACCGCACGGCGCGGCACGGGCGCCTCGTGTTCACCACACGGCCGAAGCTCGAGAAGTACACGCTCGCCGCGATGGAACCGGTGGCGTTCGTCGCGCGCGACGGCCTCGACCTGCACGGTTACCTCACGATCCCGGCTGATGCGGCGCGGGCAGACCTGCCGCTGGTGCTCAACGTGCACGGGGGACCCTGGCACCGCGACACGTGGGGGTACGATCCCGAGGCGCAGTGGCTCGCAAACCGAGGCTACGCCTGCCTGCAGGTCAACTTTCGGGGCTCGACCGGTTACGGAAAGACGTTTCTCAACGCCGGCAACAAGGAGTGGGGCGGCCGGATGCACGACGATCTCGTGGACGCCGTGCGCTGGGTCGTGGAGCGGGGGATCGCCGATCCCGCCCGCATCGCGATCTATGGCGGATCGTACGGTGGCTACGCCGCTCTCGCCGGCGCGACGTTTACGCCCGATCTGTTCCGCTGCGCGGTGGACATCGTGGGACCGAGCAATCTCATCACCTTCATCGACACCATCCCGCCGTACTGGTCGAGCTACCTCGCGATGCTCCACGATCGGGTCGGCAACCCCGAGACCGAGGCCGACCTTCTGCGCTCGCGCTCGCCGCTCACCCACGTCGACCGGATCAGGATTCCGATGCTGATCGCGCAGGGTGCGAACGACCCGCGGGTGAAGCAGTCCGAGTCGGAGCAGATCGTGGCCGTGATGCGGCAGAAGGGGATCGATCACGAATACCTGCTCTTCCCGGACGAGGGGCATGGCTTCGCCAAACCCGAAAACCGATTGAAGTTCTACGCCGCGGCGGAGCGGTTCCTGGCCCGGCACCTCGGCGGGCGGTTCGAGCGCGAGCGCTGAGACCGCACTCCGACCGACGCACAGTCCCGCTGGCGTCGGCTCGCGGAAGCCGATACTCTTGGCTTCGGTGCCCGCACGCCGCGAAGCCGTGCTGATGCGCAGCCGGTACCGAGGCAACGTCGGGCCAGACGGAGGGCCGGAGATGCCAAGGCGAGTTCCCACGTCGATCGGCCCGCGGCGCGCACTGTGCGCTGCGTCGCTGCTCCTCGTACTAGCGTCACCCCTCTCGGCCCAGCAAGGCGCCGCTCCGGCGGACACCGCACCGCCACGGGTGCCGGCCGACGGTTTCGTGGTGTTTCGCCGGGACACGCTCTTCCAGCTGCACGGGACGATCGGGCCCTTCAGCCCGGAGGAGAGGGCGCAGGCCGTCCAGCGACGAATCCGCCGTATCGCCGAAGACCCCCTGCTCACCGCCGACCGGATCGTGGTCGCCGATACGATGGGGGCGGTCGACGTCCGCCTCGACTCGCTCGTGATCCTGACCGTCACCGAGCGGGACGCCGCCGAAGCGGGAATGGGCCGGAAGGAGCTGGCCGATCAGTACGCCGAGCGGATTCGCGCGGTGGTGCAGGGTCGGCAGGGAGCCGCGAATCTCAAGACCATCCTCGTCGGCGCCGTGCTCACGCTGCTGACGCTGGCGGCGTTCATTGCGATCCTCATACTGCTCAACCGGGCCTTCCCCCTGCTGTACCGGTTCATCGAGCGGGGCCGGGGTCGGTGGATCCGCTCACTGCGCATTCAGCGGCTGGAGATCCTGCCGGCCGCCCAGGCGACCGATGCCCTGCTCTTCGCCGCACGCGTCGCACGCGTGGCGGCATTCATCTTCGTGGTGTACGTGTTCCTCCCGATCGTGTTCAGCTTCTTCCCGTGGACCCGCGGACTGGCGAACACGATCTTCAACTGGACGCTGACACCGTTGGCCAGCGTTTGGCAGGCGTTCACCAGCTACCTGCCGAACCTGTTTACCATCGCGGTCATCGCGGTGGTGTTCTACTACCTGCTCAAGTTCATCAGGCTGCTTTTCACCGGCATCGAGCGCGGTGCGATCGCCCTGCCCGGGTTCTACGGGGACTGGGCACTGCCGACGTACAAGATCGTCCGGTTCCTGGTGATCGTCTTCGCGGCAGTGGTCATCTTCCCCTACCTGCCTGGTGCGAAGACGGACGCCTTCAAAGGAATCTCGATCTTCCTCGGAGTGCTCGTCTCGTTCGGGTCGTCGGCGGCGATCGCCAATGTGGTGGCGGGGGTGGTGATGACCTACATGCGCCCGTTCCAGATCGGCGACCGGGTCAGGATCGCCGACACCGAGGGCGACGTGATCGAGCGGACGCTGCTAGTGACACGGGTGCGGACCCCGAAACACGTCGAGATCACCATCCCCAACGCGATGGTGCTGGCGAGCCACATCACCAACTTCTCCGCCGCGGCCGCGGACGGCGGCGTGATCCTGCACACCACCGTCACGATTGGATACGACACACCGTGGCGTCAGGTCCACGAGCTGCTGCTGGCCGCGGCTGCGAGGACCAAGGGCCTGCTCACGAAGCCCGCCCCCTTCGTGCTCCAGACCGCGCTCAACGATTTCCATGTGAGCTACCAGCTCAACGCGTACTGCGATCACCCCAGTGCCATGCCGGCGTTGTATTCGGAGATGCACGCCAACATTCAGGATGAGTTCCAGCGGGCGGGAGTGCAGATCATGTCGCCCAATTATGAAGCGGACCCCGAAGCACCGAAGATCCCGCGGGCGTTCCGGTCACCTGCCAGCGGGCAGGCGTAGCGGCACGATCACTCAGCGCGTCAGTGCCTCGTACGCCAGGCGGGAGACGTCCGCGATCAGCGCATCCGCCGCCGTGGTGTCGGCAATCCCCCGCGTGAGCACCACCAGCACAAACCGCCGTCCGTCGGGGAGGGTGACGATCCCGCCGTCGTGCTGAATCTCGGTGATCCAACCCGTCTTGTGCGCCACCCGCACGCCCGCCGGCAGGCCCGCCGGGATCCCCTCGTTGAATTCCTGCCGCTCGAGGATCTCGATCATCTCCCCGCACGCCTCGAGGCTCGCAGCCCGTCCCTCGGCGATGGCGGAGAAGATCACGCCCAGATCCCGGGCCGTCGTGGTGTTGTTGAGGCCGGCCTGGTACGCCTTGCCATCTTCCACCCCGCGCAGGACCGCGATCGAATCCGCCCCGAGCTCGCGCATCGTCGCTTGTGTCCGATCAGCCCCCACCAGCTCGATCAGGAGGTTGGTGGCGAGGTTGCTCGACACCGTGATCATCCGATCCATCAGATACCGGATCGACTCCCGCTCGCCGACCCGGCGATAGAGCGTCGTATCACTGTCGTCGGGGGCCCCGAGGTCGTACGGCGACCCGTCCACGATCGAGCGGAACGTCTTCGTGATCGTCACGCTGTCGTCGAGCCGGAGACGGCCCGCATCGCGGTCGCGGAACAGCTGGATCATGACCGGGACCTTCATCATGCTCGCCGCGTGCATGCGGACGTCGGGATCGATCAGCACCGAGTCGCCCGCGCGCAGGTCCTTGAAGTAGACGCCGACCGCTTCGGCTCCTGCGGTGGCGATGCGCGCGTCGAGCGCGGCGCGCAGTCCCGCTGTGCCGTCGTTCGCACACGCCATCAGGAACAGGACGGTGGCAACAGGGTAGGCAATGGCTCGCATTGGAGGCGGCACGATCGAGGTGGACGGGATCCGGCCATGAGCGACACTGAGCACGGGAGCATTCGGATGCGTGGAAAGCGAACGCGGTGCACCGCGCGGGGCAAGTGGGAAGGGCGGATCCGCACCCCCGAACCGGCATCTGCGCCGTGAGCCGGCTGATCGAGCTGGAGTACCGCCGACCGGGCAAGCCGTCGACCCTTTACCGCGAGTGGCTCGTGCTCGACCGGCCGGACGCCAAGGTGCTGCTGCTCGACCCGTACGAGGGGCGGCCCGTCGAGTTGAGCGGCACGATGATTCAGGATCCAGGCGCCCCGATCGTGTGGTTCGTCTTTCCCGGCTGTTGGTACGACATCGGCCGGTTTCACCGCGCCGACGGCACCTTCACCGGCTGGTACACGAATCTATGCCGACCGCCCGACATTGCCGGTGATCGCTGGACCGGGCACGACCTCTTCCTCGACCTCTGGCAGCCGGCCTCGGACGCCCCGCCCTCCTGGCTCGACGAGGACGAGCTGGCCGCCGCCGTGCGCGAACGCCTCATCGACGCGCCCACCCGGAAGCGAATCCTCAACGAGCGGCGGCTCATCGAGTTCCAGCTTCGGGAGAACGCGTGGCCTCCTCCGATCGCACGGGACATCGACCTGGCGCAGGCACGATCGATTCAGGATGCCTCGCTCTGACCCTCCGCGCGCGCCGCGTGACTTCGTCCCTCCCCGCAACGGTCTGACGCCGTACCCCGGCGCGCCTTGCCCTACCGTGATCCGGTCTCAGCGAGCGGATCATGCTGGAGCAGGCACTTCTTCGCGCACGCCGCGCCTCCGACCTCACCGCGGTCTTCGTGGCGCTCGGATACCGCCCAACCGACGCGCCCTACGACCACGAGGCCGTAATCCGGGCGCGGTGGCGCGGATTTCACGTCGTCACCGCCGATGCCACCGCGCCGAAGGAGGCGGCGCGGGCACTCGCCCACAGGCTCGCGGTCACGGGTGACCGGGGCCTGGCCGCGTGCATCGGCGCGGGCGTGCTCGCGGTCGCCGCTCCGCGCGCCGGCACTGGGACCGCGACCAGGGCGCTCCTGGTCGACTGCGCGGCGCCGACCGCCTTCGCGCTCGAACAGCTACGGGCCCTCGGGCCGGGCCGGTCGCGCACGGCCCTCTCCCACGCCCTGCACGTTGCCGAGGTCCTTTCGGCTGAAGCGATCGGGGAGGGCTTCTTCCGCGCGTTCCGCCGCGGCTGGGAAGCGATGGCGGCATCACTCCCCGATTCGCTCGCCGCCGCCGACCGCCGGTTCGTGGCACTCCAGGCGCTCACGCGCGTGCTGTTCCTCTACTTCGTCCAGGCCAAGGGATGGCTCGACGGGAACCCGGCGTTCCTCCGTACGCTCCTCGACGCGACCCTCGCCCGCGGAGGGGAGTTCCATCGCCGCGCGCTCGATCCGCTCTTCTTCGGCACGCTGAACCGTCCTCCCGAGCGCCGCGGTCGCCGACGATTCGCCGGCATTCCCTATCTCAACGGCGGACTGTTCGAGCGCCACCCCACCGAACGCCGCCTCGGGCCGGTTCATTTCGCGGATCGACTGTGGATCGACGCCTTCGAGAGCCTGTTCGACCGCTACCGGTTCTGCGTACGGGAGGCGGACGAGGTCGATGCGGTGGCGCCCGACATGCTCGGCCGGGTGTTCGAGCGCCTGATGGAGCCCGAGGATCGGTCGCACTCGGGAACCTTCTTCACTCCCGAAAGCATCGTTCGGCCGATCGTCGATGCGACGCTCGCCGCCGCGCTGACCGGCGTGGGCGGGCTTCCCGTGGACACGGTCGAGCGCCTCGCAGCCGGCGAGCGTCTCGACGACGGCGAGCGCACTCGGGCCTCCGCCGCGCTGCGCCGCCTCCGCGTCCTCGACCCGGCCGTCGGCTCCGGCGCATTTCTGCTCGGCACACTCGATGCCCTCACCGCGGCCGCCAGCCACCTCGTCCCGTCGACCGCCAACGGTGACCGGTGGCGGCTGCGGCGCCGGATCCTCCGCGACAACCTGTTCGGGGTGGACGTCAATCCCGTCGCGGTCCGGCTGGCCGAGCTGAGGCTCTGGCTCTCCGTCGTCGCCGAGGACCCGGCAACGGTTCCTGCAGCGGTAGAGCCGCTTCCGAACCTCGACGGCGTCGTGCGGCAGGGGAACACTCTGTTCGACCCGGTGGCCGCCGCCAGAGCGTGGCACCCTCACGCGGCACCGATCGCGAGCCGCTTCAGGCGCCAGGTGGCGGAGGCACGCCGCGCGCTGTTCGACGCCCGCGGGCACGACGCCGTACAAGCAGCCGAGCGACTCCGGCACCGCGAAACGGACCTCGCCCGCGCCGTGCTCGATCGCGCGATCGGCTCCGGGGAGGATGCGCTGAGGGATCTCGACGCCCTCGCTCGAGGACACGATCTCTTCGGACGGCGGAACCGACTGTCCGACAGCCAGCGCGCCCGAATTCGCTCGGTGCGCGCGAGCCTCGACGTGCTGCGCCGGGCGCGCGCCCTCGTTGAGGAGGGTACCCTGCCCTTCTTCGCCTTCGATGTGCACACTCCCGACGTGCTCGCCGCCGGGGGATTCGACGTCGTGCTCGGCAACCCGCCGTGGGTGCGCGCCGAGCGGCTCGACGAGGACGAGCGGCGGCAACTGCGCCTGCGGTTCAGGCTGTGGCGAGCAGACGGCGAGCGGGGATTTCGCCACCTGCCGGATCTCTCGGTGGCGTTCCTGGAGCGTGCGCTCGAGCTCACGCGCGAAGGCGGCGCCGTCGGCTTCCTGGTCCCGAGCAAGCTCGCGTCGGCCGGATATGGAGAAGCGGCGCGGCGGCACATGGTCCGCGAGACGACCATCACATGCCTCTACCGGGTGCCGGACTCCGAGGCGCGGCGGTTCGGTGCCACCACCTACCCGCTCGCCGTCGTGCTGCGGCGCACGGCACCGGACGGCAAGCACACCATCAGGCTCGGCCTGCGCGCCGGGGAGCGCGTTCCGCAGCGCGATCTCGAGCACTCGGGTCCGTGGGCACTCGTGCCGCACCGCACGCGCGACGCCGTCGTGCGCCTGCAGCGGAGCGGCCGTCCGTTGCGTGAGATCGCCGTGCCGCACCTCGGGGTGAAGACCGGTGCCGACGGCCTGCTCGTGGGCCGAGTGGTGGCGCGCTCACCGCGGGGATGGGAAGTGGAGTTTCGCGCTGGGGGCTCCGTCACGCTGGAGCCCGAAGTGCTGCGGCCGGCGCTGCGGGGACGGGACGTGGTGCCGTTCGCCGCCAAACCGGCGCGGGTGGTCATCTGGGGGTACACGCCGGACGGTGAGCCCCTCACAGGGCTCCCGCCTCTGGCGGCGGCGTACGTCGCACGGCACGGCGGGGTACTCGAGCGACGGGCTGATCATCGCGCCGGACCGCCGTGGATGCTGTTCCGCACCAGGCCGGCGCGGTGCGGCCACCGCGTGGCCTGGTCGGATATCGCCCGGAAGGTGAGTGCGGCGGTGGTCGAGGAAGCGACCCCCGACGCGGTGCCCCTCAACACCTGCTACGTCGCCGCGTTTCCCGATCGCCAGACCGCCCTGGCAGCCTCGGCGGTGCTCAACTCCAGCTGGGCGACGGCATTGGCGATCCTCATCGCCGACGAGGCGCGTGGCGGGTACCGGCGCTGCAACGCACGGGTCGTCGGCAGCGTGCCGCTGCCCGCCTCACGGGCCGCCACCGACCGCCTCGCGGGCCTGGCACTCGACGCTCACCGGGGGATGGATGTCCCAACAGCCCAGCTCGACCGCGCGGTCGCGGAAGTCCTCGACCTTCCCGGGACCGTACAGGCCGCACTGCGCGCCGTTCTCGACGATCGCGGCTGAGGACCTGCGGATCGTCTGCGAGCCGCTCGCATGGAAGCTGGGCAACGTGCGTCGCGGTGGCCCGCGAGCTGTCCGCGCCGTCCTGGCCCACGCGGAGCGCGGCCCGGTGTTGCGAAACTGGACGCCGCCCGCGTGGCTTCTGCCACACCAGGTGTCCGCCGCGCGGCGGATCGCCGCGATCCTGCACCGGTTCGGCGGCGCGCTCCTCGCCGACGCCGTCGGGATGGGAAAGACATATGTCGCGCTGGCCGTTGCCACCCGGTACCGCCGCGTCTCCGCGCTCGTGCCGGCTACACTGCTGACGCAGTGGCGCCGCGTCGCCGCACGGGTCGGCGCGCCCGTCGCGTGTGTTTCGCACGAGAGCCTGAGCCGCGGGGCCCGCGCGCCCGCGGCGGATCTGATTCTCATCGACGAGGCCCACCGGTTCCGCAATCCCGACACGCGGCGGTACGATCGCTGCGCCCGCGACGTGGGAGCGGCACACGTGCTGCTCGTGACGGCCACCCCGGTCGTGAACCGCCCGCGCGACCTCGAGCACCTTCTGCGGCTCTTCCTTCCCGACCACGGCCTCGCCTTCCTCGGGGTTTCGTCGCTGGAGGGCGCCGCGACGGGAACGGACGCTCCGGCGCTCGCCCGTGCCACGTCACGTCTCACGGTCGCGCGGCCTGCCACCGCCGTTCACCTCGACGGCGTCACGTTTCCGACCGTGACCGACAGCGAGGTTGCGCGGGAGCCGGCGGTGAATCCCGAACTGGCATCCGCGATCCTCCGGGAGATCGACACCCTCGAGCTGCCGGGGATCGTCGCCGATGGCCCGCGCCACCTGCTGCGCATCCATCTCGTCCTGCGGCTCGCATCCTCGGCTGCGGCGTTCCGCGAGACGCTGCGCCGCCATCTCGCCTATCTCGACCGGAGTCTGGCGTGCGGCGGAGCGGGGCTGCCCGGCCGAACGGCGATGCGGCACATCCTGGGCGCTGGTGACGAGCTGCAGTTCGAGCTGGAGGGATTCCTCGCCGGGCAGGACGTCACCGCGCCCGCTCCAGGTGCACTCGAGCGCGAGCGGGAACGGGTGCTCGCGCTGCTCAGCTCGCTGCCCGTCGACGGGCACCACAGCCCCAAGGCCGCGCGGCTCGAGACGATGCTGGCAGCGCGTGCCAGCGGACGGACCATCGTGTTCGCATCCGCCGCGGCGACGGCGCTCGACCTCGCGCGGCGGCTTCGGTGGCGTCGCGTCGGGGTCGTGGCAGCGGGACGGGCACGAATCGCGTCGGGGGCCTCGAGCCTCGACGCGGTGCTCGACGCGTTCGCCCCTCGTTCCCGCGCGGCACGCGACCCCGGACCGCGCAACCGCGTCCAGGTGCTGATCGCGACGGATCTCGTGTCGGAGGGGCTCGACCTGCAGGATGCCGACGCGATCGTGCACTACGATCTCCCATGGACGCCACTGCGGCTCGCGCAGCGGCTGGGGCGTATCGCGCGACTCGGCGCCGAGCACCGTGCCGCGCACGTCGTGTGGTTCGCACCGCCGGACGACCACGAGCGCCGGATCCGGCTCGGCCGCCGGCTGGCCGACAAGGCGCGGCGGCAGCTCGAGGGCGCCGTGCCGGCCACGAGCAGAGTTGGCCGGGCCCGGATCGTGAACCGGACACTCGAGGAACGCGAGCGGCTGTGCTGCGCTGCGGCCGCCGCCCGTGCGCCCCGCGCGGATGAGCGACCATGCCTCGCCGTCGTGCGCGGACCGCCGGTGCTTGCGGCGGCCGTGTGCTGGCGCATTGCGGGCGGCGACGTGCCGGAACTGCTCGTGGTCGCCGGGGAGCCGCCCGCTCCCGTCACCGACTACCGAGCGATCGCCGCCTGGCTCGCCCGGCTCGAGGCGTCGGCACCGAGCGGTGAGAACATCCCGCCGTTACTCCTCGAGGAGTTGTTCCGCCTGCTGCGGACCAGGCTTCGGCTCGCCTCGTGCGGCCCCACGCACGGCACCGCGGTCCGTCTCCGGCGGCTCGTGCTGCACGAGGGGTGGGAAGCGGGACGGCGGCGCGATGTCCGCGGCGTGATGCTGCTCGATCGCGTGCTCGATACCCTCTCGGCAGGCTGCGCCGTAGGTGCGGAGCGGGAGTTGGACTCGATCGTGGAGGCGGGATGCCGGCCATCCCTGCTGCGGGAGTGGCTCGGCCGGCGCCCTCGACGGGAGCAGGGGGAGCCGGACGTTCGGGTACTCGCGCTGCTCGCCGGAGACGGCACCGCGCGAGGCTGACGGCGGACCGCGTCTACCGGATCGCGACGTGCAGCACGAGGTAGACGATACCGGAGATGCCGGCCGCCGCCGGGATCGTGAGCACCCACGCCCACACGATGCGACCGGCGAGGCCCCATCGCACCGACGAGATCCGCTGGGCGGAACCGACGCCCACGATAGCGCCGGTGATCACGTGGGTCGTGCTGACGGGGATGCCGAGCCACGAGGCCAGAAAGACCGAGATCGCACCGCCGGTTTCCGCGCAGAAGCCGTGCACCGGCTTCAGCTTGGTGAGGCGCGAGCCCATCGTCTTCACGATGCGCCAGCCGCCGGCCATCGTGCCCATCGCGATCGCCGCACATGCCGACACGATCACCCACGAAGGGATCACGGCGGCCGTCGTGAGATGAAAGGCGCGTATCGGGAAGTCCCGGAACAGATCTCGCGATGCGAACAGGAGACCTACGATGATCCCCATCGTCTTCTGGGCGTCGTTGGTGCCGTGGCTCAGGCTGTACGCGGCGGCAGAGACGAGCTGAAATCGGCGAAAGTACTTGTCGATCGATCGCGGCGTCGCGCGGCGGAAGATCCACGCCGTGGCCACCATCAGGCTCATCCCGAGAAACATGCCAAGGATCGGGGCCACGAAGATGAACAGGATCGGCAGGACCCAGCCGCTGAGGATCAGCGCGTGGATGCCCGCCTTCGCGACCGCCGCCCCACCGTACCCGCCGATCAGGGCGTGCGACGAGCTCGATGGGATCCCGAAATACCACGTCGCGAGGTCCCACACGATCGCGCCGACGAGCCCAGCCAAGATCACCAGCGGATCGACGATCGAGAGGTCCACCAGCCCGCTCCCGACCGTCTTTGCCACCGCGGTGCCGAGCCCGAAGGCGGCGGCGAAGTTGAAGAACGCCGCCCAGACCACGGCGGCAACCGGGGAGAGCACGCGCGTGGAGACGATCGTCGCGATGCTGTTGGCGCTGTCGTGGAAGCCGTTGATGAAGTCGAAGACCAGCGCGACGGCGACGATGGCCAGGACGAACCAGACCGACTCGAGCATCAGGCGTTCTTCAACACGATCGATTCCAGATCGTTGGCGACATCCTCCGTCTCGTCGATCGCCGCCTCGAGCTTGTCGTAGATCTCCTTCCACTTGATGAGGGCGATGGGGTCCTTCTCGTCGTCGAACAGCTTGCCCAGCATCGCGTGGTAGATCGCGTCGCCCACCTCTTCCAGCCGCTTGGCCTCGATGCAGTGGTCGATGATGTGGTCCTTGGCCTGCAGCTTGGACATGGCCGTGGCGATCTCGGCGGTGATCTGCCGCAGGACGTCGCACAGCTCGCAGATACCCTTGGGTGCGGTTCGCAGCCGGAAGATCTCCGCCCGGCGCGCGATGGCGTCGATGCGGTCGATCACGTCGTCGAGATCCGACGCGAGGAGATGGATGTCCTCGCGGTCGATCGGCGTGATGAAGGTGCGGTCGAGCCGGTGGACGACCTCGTGGGTCAGCCCGTCGGCCTCATGCTCCAGCCGTTTGATTTGCTCCACCCAGTAGGCCATGCGGTCCCCGTCGCCTGCGAACAGGTCGTACAGGTGTCCCGCCGCCGTGTGCGAGCGGTTCGCGACCTCGACGAAGAGGCCGAAGAAGTCCTCGTTGCGTGGAAGCAGGTGGAATCGCATGGGCGGTGCGGCCTCATTCCTCGTCGTCGGCGCGTGCGATCTCCGACTCGTCGTAGTAATCCAGCTTGTGGAGCGGCATCACCACGCTCGACAGCACGTTCAGCACGTGCGCGGCGATCCGCTTGTAATAGCGCGCCCCGAGCACGGTGGCCGTGGTGGTGCCAGCGCCGTAGTCACTCGCCGCGATCCGCTTGACCAGCAGGTCGCAGCGGTGCGTAAGATCCCGGCCCAGCTTGATGAGCGCCAGGGA
>Ga0210112_1000151_pt1 | contig 19206 bp, 14 predicted proteins | sample Joice_ThreeSqC_D_FD_184875 | JGI IMG/M metagenome (GOLD analysis project Ga0210112, IMG submission 184875) | Wetland microbial communities from San Francisco Bay, California, USA, that impact long-term carbon sequestration - Joice_ThreeSqC_D2... | ecosystem: Environmental > Aquatic > Marine >... | reverse complement strand
ACTCGTCGCCGCCCAGGCGGGCGACCGAATCAGAATCACGAATGCTGGAGCTGAGGCGCTTCGCCACTTCGGTCAGCACCGCGTCACCCACATGGTGGCCGTGCTGGTCGTTGATGGCCTTGAAGCGGTCGAGATCCACATACAGGATGCCAACCTTGCCGCCGTAGCGATTCGCATGGCGGATGGCCTGCTGCAGCCGGTCGTAAAGCAACCGACGGTTGGCCAGGCCGGTGAGCGGATCATGCACGGCGAGGTGATTGAGTTCCGTATTGGCTGACACCAGCTTCCGGTTGAGCCGTTCGAGCTTTTCCCGGTAGGCCTCGGCAGCCAGCCTGGCTGCCTGGAGTTGCTCGAACGACATGGCATTCTCGATCGCGATACTGACCTGGCCGGCAAACAGGGAGAGCAGCACCAGGTCATCCTCGCTGAACTCGCTGCCACCCCGCTTGTTGATGCAGGCAATACCGCCCAGGAAGCGGTGCTTGCCGACCAGCGGCACCAGGATCAGCGAACCGGCCTCCTTTTCCCAGCGATTACGCTCGTTGTCGTCCAGCGACTCGAGCGTGCCCCGCCACCACGCACGGCGATGCCGCAATACCCAGCCGCACAGGCCCACGCTGATCGGCAACTCCGCACCCAGCAGTTCGCCGGCATTGACGCCGCTGGCCGCACGGTAGATATAGCTGTTGCGATCTTCGGATATAATCGGTATGGAGACGGTCTCGGCCTGCAACAGCTGCTGCGCACTGCAGGCAACCAGTTCGAACACCTTCTGCAGATTGTGCTCGCTTCCGATCACCTGCGTGATCTCCCTGAGCAGATGGATCTCCTGCTCTTTCCGCTTGAGTTGTGTTGCCAGGGATTGTTTGCGTGCAAACATCCTCTACATCCTTGCAAGAGACCAGTCGCAGGGGAAACGTGTCGTAACCGGCGCTACGGGGCACCTCGTACCGTATCGGCTATCGAAAACAGTGCTTTAAAATGAGAGAAGGCGGGGACAAACCGGGCTGGAAGCGGGACATTCCGGTTACCCGGAATATTTCCAGCATGACGCAAAGACCCTTGACCCGGCTCTGCGCGATCGCCAGGGGTAGGTGGTGAGGTATATCACTGTCTCCCGGGCACAATTCCTGAAGTTATTGCAACGCAGCCCCGGTTCATGACCGTAGTGCAGCACCGGCCAGCGAAATTCGCTGCCGCTGTTTGTATCACCGGCGCCGCCTTTTCAAACGGAGCACACCTGTATTCCAGAAGGCATGCGCGTTTTCATCCGTCATCACCCGGGGCGGTGCCGGGGTAGTCAGTGCGGACCAGGAAATGCCCGCATCGTGCGGGGGCCGCCTCAATGGCGCGGGAGAAATACCTTCCCGGGTGGCGGGCAGGATCGAGATGAACGCGCGATATTAATGCGGGTCAGAACAGGTAGCGCAGCGAGATCATCACGGCATGCACGTTGTATTCGGGGCTGACTTCACCAAAACTCAGGACGTTGGAGACAGTGTCAGGATAGACACCATCCAGCATCCAGTTCCTCGAATCGTAGTTCTCGTACAGGTACGCCGCATGCACTGTCATATTGTCCTTCAGACGGTAGTCGGCATACAGCTGCACCGTATCGAGATCGCTCGTCAGATCGGGAAAATCCGCACCCGGCGCACCGGTCACGACGCTGATCTCGCCGGTCGAATGTGACAGCGTGTAGTCTGCACCGACATCGAGCTTGTCCTGGATCAGCTGATGCTTGACACCGATGCCGAAGGTATCGATGGTGTCATCGTTCTTCGCAAACCAGTCCGGTGTCGAATAAGCCTGGCTGCCGACCTGCTCCGACTTGATCTGCTCCCACCCGGTGAAGACATGCAGGCTGGTAACGTCGGTCAGCACCACAGACGCATCGGCATTGAAGCTGATATCACGGCTATCGGTCAGGCCCAGCACCGACTTTGTATAGTTATCCTGCGAATAATCTGCGCTCAGGCCGATGCTGATCCGTTCATGCGGCGTAAAACCGGCCTGGATACTGCCGCTATCCCGGCTGCGATCGGCCAGGTAGTATTTTGTCATCAGCGGATTTTCCGGTGGAATGACTTCGGGAACCTGGTGATAGCCCGAGGCATCGCGCTCGGAGTGTCCACCCTTGATGGCAACATCGAAATTGTCTCGCACACGCATACTGACCTTACCCCAGCCGCTGTTCTCAGTGGTCCGGTCGACCTCCTGGTTGGTGCGATCCTTCCTGGTATAGTCATAGCCGGCGCTGAGCCGGACCCGCTTGTTGTAACGGTAGTCACCACCCAGGTTGGCGATATTGTCTGTAAAACTGTAGGGCAGGTTGCGGCGCGCCAGTGCGGCGAAGGTATCGGTCTTTACCCAGTCGAAGACCACGCTCGGCGTCTTGTTGTTCCGGTCATTGTAGCGGTATGCCGCGTTCAGACGCAGTTTGTCAGTCACAGTAGAATTGATTTTCAGATTGGCGGTGACAGTGTCCACACTTGCATCCGCGGACGATCTCGGCAATGCCACCGCGAGCGTCGGATTCCTGGTGGCCGCCAGCAGGGTCTCATCCTGCTCCATGCGTCCCAGCGCGACGTCACCGCTGATGCGGGTACGCTCGCTCAGCTGGTAACCGGATGACAGCAGGAACTGGTTAAAGTGGTTATCCGGAGGCAGTGCGAGCTGGCCGATATCGGCACCGGTGGTAAGCGGGTTGTAGGCATTCTGCCAGGTCAGGGAGGCATCGTGGTTGGTGAAGAACGACCCGTAATAGGCGAGCCTGGTCTGCCATTTGCGCGTGGTATAGGTGGCAGAGGCATCCACCTCATCGGTGACGTAGTCGACAGGCTCGACCAGCTGTGCGGAATTGAACATGAATGAGCCGGCGCTGCGATTCTGCCCGGTCTTGAGTTCATGACGAACTTTTATGGCTGTTTCCCACTTGTCGGCCGGGATGAAGACGGCGCCTACGCCCAGTCGTTTGCGCAGGGTTTTCAGGTCTACGTTTTGCAGACTGGAGTTCAGTTGAGTCATACCGGCAGTCGAACCGGCATTGACCCAGCTGGAGGGCAATACCTGCGTGTCGCTGCCTGCACCAAGGTAAGGCGTTCTGACGCTGTCGGAAATGTTATGCGGGATGCCTTCATAATTCAGGAACAGCCCATAGCTGCCCTGTTTGCCGCTGCTGATGTCGACCGAGCGGGTATCGAGACCGACATCGCGCGCGCGGAGATCGAGATAACCCGCGTTTCCGTCGCGATAGCGCGCCATGGCATTGCCGATCAGGAAGGCGCCATCCCGTTCGAGACCGTTATACTCACCGAACTTGTACGAACCTTCCGACACCGTCCCGACACCACCTTCCAGCTCACCATTGTAGCCCTTTTCGATCACGCAGTACTCGCAGTCCCAGCCTGACGTATCGACTCCAGCGGTTTCGGCAGCGCCAGCCATGGAGCATGGAAGGCATAGCAACGCCAGCAGCCAGCGCATGCCAGTGCAGTCCATATTCATGTCGCGTTTTGTCATAGCATTACCTCCCGTTCATCGCACGTCGGCAACCGTTGTTACAGTTGCTCTAGCGCATCAGCTTCACCCCGGAAGGATGGTTGGAACCATGCACCTGCGAATGACAGTTCGTGCAGGACCCGGCCAGCAGGAATCCGGACGGATTGCCACTCGGCAGGCCCGCCGTGGTCCACGATGCGCTCGGATGGCCAATCTGTGAATGGCACTGCTGGCACAATAACGGCGGCCGTTTCGTCAGCAACGCCGGATGGATCGACCCATGCGGTGTATGGCACAGGGTGCAATCCTCGGATGCCGGGGGATGCTCCCACAGGAACGGCCCGCGTTTATCCGCATGGCAGGTATAACAGGTTTCGTTCAGCGTGGGCCGGCTCAGCAGCGTGGAAGTGGCAGAACCGTGGACGGCATGGCAATCAGTGCAACCCAATTGACCGAACCGAACCGGGTGATTGTACGGTTTCAGGAAATCGGCACGCTCTTTCTGATGGCAGTTGTAGCACACATCCGGCTGGCTCACCTTGTCGAGCACGGCATCGTGCGGCGTATGAATCGTGTGGCAACTGGCGCAGGAGACCTCACCCGCCTCGTGCGCGCTGCCCTGCCAGCCAATGTGGCTGTCGCCCTGGTGGCAGCCAAGGCACATGGCGTTCTGGGCCGCCACTGGCTCTTCCGACCTGGCGCCGAAGTTCAGGATCCGCGGGCGTTTCTGTCCGGGCCGGACCTTGTCGACGTGGGCTCCCGTCGCCTTCGCACCCGGCCCGTGGCAGGCCTCGCACTGCAGCCCGCCAAACGGCGTACGTGCATCCGCCTGTACACCGTGTTTGGTCTTGAAGATGTCGAATACCGGGTATTCCGAGTCCTCGTCGTGGCACTTGATACAGGTGTCTGCGCCTTTCTTAGAGTATTCCACGGCACTCACGGATTCCGGCGCAGTCTCTGCCGGCGCGCTGCCCGCGTCCGGCGGCTGCGCCGTCTCTTCAGCCCGGGCATTGGTCGTTAGCAGACAGCACCAGAACAGCAGCGGCAGGGTAAACAGCAGACGCGGGTTTTTATTCATCAGGTTCAACACCGGGGATGGCTGTTGTCCGGAGCGGGCATAATCGTTGTTCCACCAGCATTCGCATAACCGCACGAATAGCTCAGGGCATGCGCCTGTGCTTGACGTTGTCCACAACGTGCCTTGCATGGATACATACTTCCCCCTGAACTGATCAACCCGCTGCCCGTGCCGTACTGCACTACCGGCGCAGCACCAACCACACCCTGTTGCTATTCCTCGTTACCCGACAGGTGAAACCTGAACCTGTCCCGTTGGTGCACTGGCAGCAAACTGCAGCGCAGCGACTCGAGACAGGCGCTCACACCGGCTAGGGGAAATACTCCCTGAGGGTTTTCGCCGTTGCCTCATCATGCTTCGCTTTCACATCGTAAATCTGTCCAGGGCCGTGACAGAGCGGGCAGGTCTCGATATGGGAATAAGTCCCCTGGAAAGCCTGGTTGTATGGCAGACCGACTAAAGGATCCTCAACAATCCGACCGGTGGCCGTGTCGAAGACACCAAACAGTCCGCCATTATCCTCCATGTGCGACTGCTCCAGTGCGCCGTCGTGGCAGGAGGAACAGACCGAGGCAATCGGTGAAAACTTCAGGTCATCCGCCTGGTCGATCAGTGCGTTGTTGAGGTCCGCATTTACAAGCGCATCCGGATACGAATTCACCGTGCTGCCACGGATGCCGTTCTGGTACGGGTATACCCAGTTCCCGCCGTTATCAACGGCCGAACGGTCTTCCAGCGTGTAGGTGTCATTAGCCTTGCTGTCCTTGATATGACAGGTTTCACATCTGGACAGCACACCGGGAAAGCGCACGTCACCGAAATCGGCACTGGCGATTACCAGCCCTTTATCGCGCATACCGCCTGCAGACGACGAGCCTGCATGGATACCGTGGATCATGCGCTTGAAGTCGATCGATTCCTCGGTCTTGCCGTCCAGCGTACTGATCGGCGGCAGGACATTGGAGGTATTCCCCCCATGGTGTCCAACATCGGTATCGCTCGAATTGTGGCACATGACGCACAGCTGTACGTTGTTGTTGCGGCTGTTGCCGTGCGCACTCAGTACATCATGGCAATTGTCGCACTTGGTCGTTGCAGCCACGACCATGCGCCGTGGCTTCGGCGTGGTGTCGTTGATCGCGTAATACGCCACTTTACTGTCGACCTTCACCTGCACTGCACCCGAACCATCAGGATCCGCGCGGCCCTCCAGTGCAACGGCACCGCTGCCGAGTGGATTTCCCTGGTCATCTACTGCGGGATTGGGAACCACCTGTGGCGGCGAGTTCAGGTTTCCACGGAAGGTATACGTACCATCCAAGTTATCGGTCAGGGCTGCATTGAAAGTATTATTTGAAGCCTGCATCAGGGTAATGTTGGCTGCCTGTGCCGGACGTGATCCGGTGCCGCCATAATTGGTGTAGTCGCTGGTCTGCCAGGCGATGTCCAGCCTGATGCGGGCATTGCCGGATTTAAATTCCGGATCCGTGGTGGTCAACGGATTGATATTGTAGGCATTGCCATTACCAAGATTATCATACTCGTGCGACGTCGTACCGGCTGGGTCGGTAATCGAGAACGTCACCGTCACCGGGGTATTGGCCGGACACTGCGGGTCAGAGCCAACGTCTGTGCCGCAGATCTTCAGGATGTTGTACTGGAAGAACGCACGTTCGGCCTTGCCGGGGATGGTATGCGATGCCGCGATGCTGCCCGCCCAGTTACCTGTCGAATGGCAGGTAAGACATCCGCCGTTGCTCGTTACGATACCGCCCGGGTGACCGTTCGGATCAATCGGCGGGTTGCCCGAACCGTCCTTGGAAAAGTCAATATCGTCATGGCAGGAACCGCAGGCCTCCATGCTTGGGACCATCTCCCAGTTGTCGCCCTGCAGGGTATACTGAGGTGAATTGACATCACCATCGTGGCACTTGGTGCAGTTGCGGTTGTCCTGCGGGAATACGACATCAGAAAAATCATGGCCCGCATCCAGAACAAACCCGCCAGTGGGCAGGTCTTCACCGCGGTGAATCCTGTGGATCATGACCCTGAAATCCACGGTTGTGTCAGCGAGGGTGCCATTTGCCACGTCTTTGGCTACCCAGGAACCCGGGTTGTGGCAGGTCACGCACAGCCGCGTCTCGATGCGCGTACCGTGCCCGATGAGCTTGTCATGGCACACGTTGCAATTGGCGGTCTTGACGATCTCGCGGCCGCTGCTGGCCACAGGGCCAGGGCCGTTACTCGGTATGAAATCGTATACCGCATTGGCGGGCGGAATCGTGCTGCTGGCCTGCTGGATACCGACCCGGGTTACCAGTGTCGGAACGTAGGCGAGATCCAGTGGCTTGTTGTCGGCTGTCCTGCAGGAGGGAGGAAGACAGGTCGTGCTCACCGTGGTGAGGTCGGTGGCAAAGGTATAGGTATAGGTACCATCACCGTGGTCAACCAGGCCGTTCAGGTTGAAGGGGTAGCCGCTGCGATTACGTTCCTGGGAGCCCTGCATGGCCCCGCCGCTCACGCGGACAATATAGTTCTGCCAGGTGCTGGGGTCGCCGTTGTTGGGCGGGATCAGCTTGGCGATATTGAAGCGCAGATCGAAGATCTGCGGGTTATCTACAGGGTTCAGGCCCGGGAAGGCAACTACACCGCCCAAATCGCCTGTACCCTTCACCTGAAAGTCGACGACCGGATGACCGCCGACGACGCTCACTCCCGTGATGGTGATGCTCAGTGCAGTGACATGCGGGGGCGCATTACCCGGAGGGCCGCCGGGGCCGGGCGGTCCGGCCGGTCCCGGGCTGCCGCTGCTGCCACCACCACAACCGGCCAGAGCCAGCATCAGTGTGGCGTACACCAGTGCCCGGCAGCCGCACCACAGGTCCAACCATTTCGATCGCGTCATGCTCTCCTCCCTGCGACGATCGGCTCGCCGTCGTCCCTGTAAACTGTACAGACATAAAGTCCTGTTAGCCGCACACGACAGACCCACCCCCGGCCGTCGTGCACTGAAATTCAATAGCAATCGACAATTCTCAGTCGACCACCTTAAGAAAACATTAAGAAAATGCTATTAGTATTATTTTAAAATCGATATATATTAGACTAACTTGATTAGTGTCAATAGTGAATGAGAATATAGAGACCCTAATCAAACCTAAAATTGATAACCGGCACCCTGAGGAGAAACCATGAAAAGCAACTTAGGCATTATGTCATACCTGTGCATGGGCGTCATGCTTTCCGGCCTGGCCACCATCGATGCCAACGCCGCGGATATCACCACCCTGACAGGGCCGTGCGAGGACTGCCACGGCAAGGATGGCGCCAGCGAGGAATCGAAAATCCCGGTCATTGGCGGCATGTCGGCCACGTATATCACCGACTCCCTGGCCGCTTACGGCGACAAGGCCCGGCCCTGCGAGGATATCAAGTATCCGGCGGGGGAACACAAGGGTGACACCACCAACATGTGCGAGGTCGCCAAGAAGCTCTCGGAAGAGGATGCGGGGCTCGTCGCCGAACACTATGCCGGCAAACCGTTCGTCCGCCCCAAACAGACCGTCGATGCCGACCTGGCCGCACTCGGCAAGGGCATACATGCCCTTAACTGCAAGAAGTGCCACGAGGACGGCGGCAGTTCACCGGATGACGACGCCGGCATCCTCGCCGGACAATGGATGCCCTATCTGGAAGAGCAGTTCGAGGAATATGCTTCCGGCAAGCGTCCCATGCCCGAGAAAATGAAGCCGAAAATGGAGAAGCTGAGCGAAGACGATATCAAGGCACTGGTCCAGTATTACGGCAGTTTCCAGTAAACCGCGGCGACCGCCAGCGGTGCACGCAAACATCAGACAGGGAGACTGGTTGCATGCCAAAGACTGACACAAACGACGAAAATACCCGCAAGGGCATCTGGCGCCGGCCACGTGCCTGGTTCCTGCTCGGCATACCGCTGGGCGGCTTCCTGATGTTTGCGGCAGGTATCATTTTCCTGGGCGGATTCAATATCACCCTGGATGCCACTAATTCACTGGCATTCTGTACATCCTGTCATGAAATGGACACGGTTTATGCGGAGTACAAGAAATCTGTGCATTACCAGAATGCCAGTGGCGTGAGGGCCATTTGTTCAGACTGTCACGTACCGAAACAATTTATCCCCAAGATCCTGGCGAAATCCAGAGCGACCATCAACGAAATACCTAAAACGATTATCGGCACAATAAACACGCCTGAGAAGTTCAAGGCACATCGGCTCGAACTCGCGGAAGACGTCTGGAAAAAAATGAAGGCCACCGATTCGCGGGAATGCCGCAATTGTCATTCCCTCGATACGATGGATCTCGACAAGCAGGACAAGAGCGCGCGGAAAAAACACACCAAGGAACGCATGCTTGAGAAGGGCGAAACCTGTATCGATTGTCACAAGGGGATCGCGCACAAGCTGCCGGAGGGCTACGAGGGCTGAGGCCCGCGGTTTGCTGCAAGCCGGCGGCGGATTCGCCAGGGTCGCCGCCTCATCCGGACCGCACTTTCGCCGTGTGCGGTAAACGGCCCGAAACGCCGTCCGGCAGCAATCCGAAGCATCCAGTGCCTGGCGGCACACATACCTAAGGTTCATGCCGGGCTGTTCCCGAAAACTTAAGTGCCGGAAGCAGCCCGGCCCAGGCAGGATGGGTGGACGGGCAACGCCGATCCTCCCGGTCGGGGAGAGTCGGCCTTGCAGTAAAAGTATTGTGCTTGGTTGGAGCCGGCGAGAGGAGTCGAACCCCCGACATCTTCATTACAAGTGAAGCGCTCTACCAACTGAGCTACGCCGGCATCTTGGCCAACAGGACAAGGCGTTCTATTCTATTGGAAGGCAGGCAGGCCCGCAATGAACTTGCCTGTTACAGGCAGGCCAGCGTACGCAGCTGCAGGTCCGGGTTTGCCGCCATCACCTCATTCACTACGCGCGCAGCAGCGTCCCCGTCCTGAAACTCCAGCCAGAACGCGTCCTGGGTGGTATAACGCTTCTCCATGATTGCATCCAGCCCCATCGCCTGCACCTGCCGCAGCCGTATCTCGGCGCGCGAAATTTCCTTGAACGTGCCAAGGGACATGAAATTATCCTTGCCGATGTAGTAGTCGTGATCTTTGTGTTCATCGAGCTGCTCCGCCACCTGCAATGCCCTGGCACGATCCATTGCCGGCAGGTATACCCAGTAGCCGTCTGCTTTCCTGTCCTCGGCAATGCGCTGCCGCGGTTCCAGCCCGAGTTCGCCAAGCTTGCCGGCCACCGCGTGCAATTTATCCTCCGCATAGAACGGACCAAGCGCCTGGCACGCGGCTGTTGCACCCGCGCCCGGCGGCTGCGTCATGGTCAGCGCATCGATGCCGGTCTCTCCCTGTCCTGAGGATGTTGCCGATTGCCGTTTCAGCTCCTGCAGGGTCACCAGCGGCTTTGCGGATACCGGTAGCGGCGGCAATTCCCGCATGGTTTCGCTTGCCGTCCCGCCCCTGAACAGGTTCCACCCGAAATACCCCAGGTTTGCAACGAGCAACAGGTAAACAAGGTGACGCATCAGTTTTCTCCCGCAAGAATGGCGATCCCCTTGAGGACCAGGTCGGCATCATGTCTTGCTGCAAGCCCGAGCAACGGCATCAGTCGCGGCGCATCGCCGCCGGTAATGACGACCTCGGGCTGCGTGTCGGTGCTCGCGGCCATGTCGGTCACGATGCGGTCAACTGCCGCTGCTGCGGCATACAGGCTGCCGCTGCTGATCGCAGCACCGGTACTGGTGGCCAGCACCACGGGCGACTGCTCATCGATCGGGAGCCGCAGGTCCGCTGTATGCGCGCACAGTGCCTGCCGCATCAACCCCACCCCGGCCAGGATCAGGCCACCACGGTGTACACCTGCCGGATCGACCAGATCCAGGGTAATGGCGGTGCCGCAATCTACCACGCATACGGCGCCAGTGGCCGCATGCCAGGCGGCGATCATCGCCGCCCAGCGATCGGTGCCCAGCTGTTCGGGTATTGCATAGGCATTGGTTACCCCGGCTGACCGACGGCCGGCACGCATGAAGCACGGGCTGCGCTGCCAGCACCGTCCGGCCCATGCGGACAGCCTGTCCGCCAGCGCGGTACCGGCGACATTCGACACCAGTACGCGGTCGGGCACGGCCAGCGCTCCCCATGCCTGCTCCGCCAGCACATCCAGGTCGTTACCGCGGTGCATGAACTGTCCGCGCGTTTCCAGCTGCTGCCCGCTGGCCAGCGCCCATTTGACGGTGCTGTTGCCGATGTCCACCATCAGGTTCATGTAACCATCCGCACGCTCACCTTGCCGGATGTGAAACGCCTGCGGCCACTGGCGGTGTCCACCAGCAGGGCACCGCCCTCATCGATGCCGCAGGCCGTACCGCGCACAACCGCGTTGGGCAGGTGCAGGTCGATCTGGCGACCGCTGACCAGGTCATGCCGCTGCCAGTCCGTCATGAACGGCTGCATGCCGCCCGACTCGAATACCTGCAACGCCGGCAACAGACAGTCCAGCAGGCGTGCGGCCAGCCGGTTGCGCGAGATGTCGCGTCGCCCCGTCAGACTGTGCAGGTCGGTCCAGGCCTGATCGATGGCACATGCAGCCCCGTCGCGCATGGCGACATTGATGCCGACCCCGATCACGACTGCGCAGGGTCCTGCCGACTCGCCTGCCACATCGATCAGGATGCCGGCCAGCTTGGCGTCCCCGGCCAGCACGTCGTTGGGCCACTTCAGGCCTGCCCCGGTCACGCCAAGTGACTGCACGCAGCGCAGCACGGCGAGGCCGGCGACCAGGCTCAGGCCGCCCAGTGCCGCCACACCCAGGGGGGAACGCCACAACAGCGAGAGATACAGGTTGGCGGCAAACGGGGAAACCCAGCTGCGCCCGTGACGGCCGCGGCCACTGCGCTGCAGTTCGGCGAGGCATACCGAGCCGGAGTGCGCGCCGTTCAACGCCTGTTCTCGCAAGCGGGTATTGGTCGAATCGGTTTCCAGCAGCACCTCGACGGGACCGAGCACGGCAAGTGATTCCGGACTTGCGTTTGCCAGAATCTCGTCGCGGTCCAGCAGTTCGCAGGATACCGGCAGTCGGTAACCCTTGCCGCGCATGGTCTCCAGCTCGATGCCCAGCTCGCGCAGCGCCTTGAGGTGTTTCCACACCGCCATCCGGCTGATGCCGAGGCCGGTGCCCAGCGCTTCTCCGGAATGAAATTCACCGTCCGAAAGACAGTTCAATAACTGGCCGCGCAGTTGCATGGCGGAAGATTAGCACAATCAACTTGCGCAAGGACCGTCAGCCGACCGCCCACGAACAGGCGCGCATCAAGGCATATCCGGCTCGTCGGGACTGCCGCCGTCGTGGAGTAATGCATGAGGCCTAGTAAATAAGTATTAATGACTTTCCCGGGCGCAGGGTCTATCGTGAGATCAGTAGCGCAAGTGCAGAGCAGTTTTTTCAAAGTTCCTATCTTCAACTCCCGGTGGCCCATGGCCACCGTTTTTTTGCCTGCAGGGATTGAGGTACGGCCCGTACATCCGTGTACTTCGCGGCACTCGGACGTCCTGTCCAGCGTCTCCGGGGACTGGGAGATGGTGAGACCGGTTCCCGGTCGAGAGGCTGGCCCGGGCCATGTTTGAAGCGACGCGCCTGCCACAGTCGCGTGTTCAAACCCTGCCGTTCAACCGCAGGTGACCCCGGTACCCCCCAGCCCGCAGTAGCCACGCGGATTCTTCGCCAGGTATTGCTGGTGGTAATCCTCCGCGTAATAGAATTCCGGGGCCTCAATGATCTCGGTAGTGATTTGACCGAAGCCGTTCCTGCTCAGCCGCGCCTGGTATGACTCGCGTGACGCCAGTGCCGCCGTCGTCTGGTCGCCGTTGTACACGTAAATAGCGGAACGGTACTGGGTACCAACGTCGTTTCCCTGACGCATGCCCTGAGTGGGATCGTGCGCTTCCCAGAAGCGTGTCAGCAGTTCCTCGTAGGTGGTCTGGGCCGGATCAAAGACAACCAGCACCACCTCGTTGTGACCGGTCATCCCGCTGCATACTTCTTCATAGGCGGGATTCTCCGTATACCCGCCGGCATAACCTACTGCCGTGCTGTACACCCCCGGTGCCTGCCAGAACTTGCGCTCGGCACCCCAGAAGCAGCCCATGCCGAACAGGGCTGTCTGCATTCCGTCCGGGAACGGGGGCTTGAGCGGGTGTCCGTTCACGGCATGCCGGTCCGGCACCGGCATGGGCTCTCTGCGCCCGGGCAGCGCCTCTTCCGGTGTCGGCATCGACATCATTCCAGCCATATGCAACCCCCAATCGATCGTAATGCTTGCATAGATCGATAATAGCACTGTCCAGGCTTCGCTGAAGGCGCGCAGCGCCGGTGCGATACGTTGCCGCTCATGTGTTCCCCGCCGGAACATCCCCCGATATACTGCATCCATGCGCCAGAACAAACCCACCCGGTATGTCGGGATTGACAATGATATCAACGGCGGTATGACCGATACCGGTCGCATCATCCGCGATGCCTGGGCGTTCGGCCTGATCCCGGAGTCCGAGACCTGCGTCGGCTGGAACGCGCAGGCCATCGAGCAGCTGTGGGAAAAAACCAGCGCCGAGTGGACAAAATACAGTCACAGTGTCAACGGGCTGCCCGAGGACATCCGCAGCCGCTATCTGCGCATCCAGCAAGCGGCCTTTGAACGGGCGCGCGCGGCCGGCTGGGATGCCGAACTGAAAGACGAACACTAGAGCCCGTCTCAAAATAGCGAATCGCTTGTGCGTGCACGGTGCAGACCCTGCGGGGAGCAGAATCTGCACGCAGTTTGCTGCAATGCCCCGTGCAGGAACAGCGCCCGCACCACCGCAGGGGTGGCCGGGATGCATTTTGAGATGGATTCCAGTCACACCTGCCACGCGACTGTCGCCGCGCTATCTCGCGCGGCGGAGATATCGATGTTCTGAGATGACGCGAATACCTGCGCCTGATCCCGGCATCGGCTTCACTACCCCACGTGCCATCGAGGGCGTCGTTCGGGATAGCGGGACCGCCGGGCGTTAACCCCGCCGGCCGGCGCGCGCCCGGCCGTGCGCGACGTGCAGGAAAAAACAACGGATTCTGCGACATATCGATACCGGCCACATAAACCCGCTGCGGCCGGGTACGCCGCAGCGCGCCGTGCAGCGGCTCGAAAAATCCGTTGAAGACAGCTAAATACAGGAATAACAACTCGTTTTTTTATCTATGTCTTTGACTATTAACAGGCGAATTGCTATATTTCCCCGGCTTTTTTGGACCGTAATGGGCCGGGTTCTCTCCCGGGCAACACGTGTCACTCTTGCGCTCGACAACCACGCAACGCCAGCGGCACACGCTGCCCGCCTGACCGGAACGGGTGCGGAACCTGCGCTCAACGAGACGACCGCTGATTTTCCACTGTCACGGGCAGTACATGATCCGACCGCTGCATGACTGAAGTGAAAAGGACTGCAACCTCCCGGCCGTTGCCGGTTCCATCCGGGTACCTTGCCGGGCCATGCTGTACATCCGGCCAGACGGGTGCCACGGCGCCGGATCCGGCATTACTGGAGTAGACGTGAATACAACATCGAAAAACATCCTGATCAAGCGACTCATCGGCGCGGTTGTCTTTCTTGCGATTGGTCTAAAGCTCACCGGCGCGGTCCCGACAGCCGAAATTGCCTGGGTATCGGGTATCCTGCTGTTGACGATTTTCCTGTTTGTATTCGAGATCGTCGAGGTCGACGTCGCCGCGGTCTGCATCATGGTGCTGCTGGGTCTGATGTCTTTCGCTGGTCCGCTGCTGTTCGGCCTCGAGCACCCCTTCGTCTCCACCCAGCACCTGTTCGACGGCTTCGCCAGTAACGCCGTGATATCGATCATCGCCGTGATGATAATCGGCAAGGGCCTGGACAAGACCGGCGTCATGAACAGGGTTGCGGGCTTTATCCTCAAGCGTGGCGGGCGAACCGAGGCACGCATCATTCCCTTCATCTCGGGCACCGTCGCCATCATCTCCAGCTTCATGCAGAACGTCGGTGCCGCGGCGCTGTTCCTGCCGGTGGTCAGCCGCATCTCGGCACGCTCCGGGCTGCCGCTGTCACGGCTGCTGATGCCGATGGGCTTCTGTGCCATCCTCGGCGGTACCGTGACCATGGTCGGCTCCAGCCCGCTGATCCTGCTCAATGACCTGATCATGACCTCCAACCAGGCGCTGCCGCCGGGACAGAAGATGAGCACCTTCGGCCTGTTCAGCGTGACGCCGGTCGGGCTGGCACTGGTCACCGCCGGCATTCTCTATTTCGTGCTGCTCGGCAAGGTGGTGCTGCCGGCCGGCCAGACCGAGAGCAGTACGGTCGGCTCCAACACCATGAGCTATTTCCAGGACATCTACGGCATCGACTACGCCCTGTTCGAGGTAAAGGTCCCCGCGCGCAGTCCGCTGGTCGGCAAGCTGTTCGATGACGTCGAGGGCAATTCGCACATCCGTATCATCGCCACCATGCGCACCGACAAGGACACCCGCATCGGCCCGGGCGCACTGGCACGCGACCAGGGCATCGAAAGCGGCATGGTACTGGGCATTCTCGCCTCACCGGCGGATGTACAGAACTTTGTCCAGAAATTCGAACTGCAGAGCAGCAGGAACCTGGAGACCTTCGGTGAATCGCTGGCACCGACCAAGTCGGGCGTTGCCGAAGTGGTTATCCCCCCCGGTTCGCACCTGATCGGCAAGAGCGCGCGCGATGTGTGGATGCGCAAGACCTACGGCATCGCCATGGTCGGACTGCACCGCGACGGCAAGACCCTGCGCGAGGGGGACGACATCCGCAACCTGCCGCTGAAGGCCGGCGACACCCTGGTCGTGCATACCACCTGGGATGCCCTGAACCGCCTCGAATCCAATCCCGATTTCGTCGTCATCACCACCGAGTATCCGCACGAGGAGGTGCGCCCGCACAAGGTCGGCCATGCGCTGGTGTTCTTCCTGGTGGCGTTGTCGCTGGTGCTGTTTTCCGACCTGCGGCTGTCGGTCTCGCTGCTGACCGGCGCGCTGGGCATGGTGCTGTCCGGCGTGCTCAGCATGGACGAGGCCTACAAGGCGGTCAGCTGGAAAACGGTGTTCCTGCTGGCCAGCCTGATCCCGCTCGGCATGGCCGTGGAGAATACCGGCACGGCCGCCTGGATCGCCGAGCAGACGCTGTCATTACTGGGCGATGTGCCGATCTGGGTGCTGCAGACCGCGCTGGCCGCACTCGCCACGTTCTTCACCCTGGTAATGTCGAATGTCGGCGCTACCGTGCTGCTGGTACCGCTCGCCGTGAACCTGGCACTGAAGGCCGGCGCCGATCCGGCGGTATTCGCGCTGACGGTCGCCATCGCTACGTCGAACTCCTTCCTGATCCCCACCCACCAGGTCAATGCCCTGCTGATGGGGCCGGGCGGTTACCGCGTGCCGGACTTCATGCGCGCAGGCGGGATCATGACCGTACTGTTCCTCATCGTCATGATGATCATGCTGAACATCATTTTCTGAGGCAAAAAACAATGGAAGCCCACGTCCTGACCGAGACCCTGACCTGGAACACCCCGATGGCGGTGTCCGCCGTCATTCTGATCGCCACCTTCATCGGCATCTTCACCGAGGGGGTGCACGGCTTTCACCGCTCCAAGTTTGCCATGGGTGGCGCCGCGTTGATGGTGCTATGCGGGCAGATTTTCGGTTTTTACAACCCGCAACTGGCGATTGAGGCCATCGACTGGAACGTGGTTTTCCTGCTCGGTGGCATGATGACCATCGTCGCAATCATGATCCCGACCGGGGGTTTCCAGGCCCTGGCCTACCGTATCGCCGACCTGAGCCGCGGTCGACTGTTCCTGTTAATGGTCATGCTGGGCACCGCAGTGACCGTGATCTCGCTCCTGCTGGACAACGTCACCACGGTGGTAATCTTCGGCCCCCTGATCGTATTGATCTGCCAGGCGCTCAAGGTAAGCCCCGTCCCCTACCTGCTCGCCGCCGCCCTGCTGTCCGATACCGGTGGCGTGGCGACGCTGGTGGGTGACCCGCCTAACCTGATGATTGGCTCGGCGGCCAAAATCGATTTCAACACCTTCCTGATTCATATGGGTGGAATCGTCCTGGCCGCCTGGCTCGTCATCCTCATCTCCCAGAAGTGGCTGTTCAGCAAGGAACTGTCGATAACCCCGCAGCGACAGGATTTCTCCGGCCTGGGAGAGATCACGGACAAGCAGACCTGGTATGCCTCTGTAGCGGTGCTGGCGATCATGGTCGTGCTGTTCATCTTTCACCACGCGCTGGGTTGGGAACCCTGGTTCGTGGCTGCCATCGGCCTGACCTTGCTGGTATTCATCGCCCATCAAGTGGAGCTGGACGAGTCCTTCGAGGACGTCGAGATGAGCCTGCTGATGTTTTTCATTTCCCTGTTCATCGTTGTCGGTGGCGTGGAACAAAGCCATTTCCTCGAATACCTCGGCCAGTTTATCCGTCCATTTGTGGAATCCGATTTGCTGCTGGCGTCGATAGTCCTTATGTGGGGCGCGGCAGTTCTCTCCGCGATGATCGACAATATTCCCTTTACCGCGGCCATGGTCCCCATCATCCTGGGCATGGAGCAGCAGGGGATCAATGTCACGCCGCTGTGGTGGTCGCTGGCCGTCGGCGTCGGCATGGGCGGCAACGGCACCCACCTGGGTTCCACTGCCAACGTTTTCATCGTTACCCTGTCCGAGCGTCTGGCCAAGGACACCGGTGACGAGAGTCTGCGCATCTCGCCCGGGCTCTGGTTCCGAAAAGGCACACCGGCGATGCTGCTGACCCTGCTGACATCATCCATCGTCATGTGGCTGTTCTTCGATTTCTTCAGCACGCCATTTCATTAGGCGCCTGGCGGACCTGGATATCGGGACAATCTACCCGATGCTGACAATATTGCCGTTATGTTTACTGCATTGACCATGAACCCGGGCATATCCACCGGCCAGCGGCGGCTGGCCACCCTGACGGCCGGCGTCGGCGGCAGCCTGCGGTCGATCGGATCCGCGGCCGGCTACGCAGCAGGCGTCCAGGGACACAGGCGGTTCAACGACGCGCAGCGACGGGTTTACGGGCCGTCATGAAAAGCGGAACAGGCAGCAGGATGGGATATTCAATGATATCCAGACTCGTCCCGGGCCTTGTCATTAGCGCCATGGTTCTGCTGGTGTCCGGCTGTGCGCGCAAGACGGACGTTTTCGAATCCCGGCTGAACATCCTCGGGACCTTTGCCCAGGTCAGCATCGCAGGGCTGGCACCGGAACAGGCACAGGATGCCACACAAAAGACGGAGCAGTCGCTCAAGTCACTGGACCACATCGGCTACACCTTCGACACCGGTGGCGAACTGCAGCGCGTGAACGAGGCACTGGCAAATGGCCGTACTATCGCCGTCAGCGATGAAATGATCGAACTGCTGACGAAGGCCCGCGAACTGTCGCTGGCCAGCGGCGGGCTATTCAACCCGGCCGCCGGTGAACTGACCGCACTGTGGGAATTTCATTGCGACCTGAAGGAATGCGACGCTCCCCCGCCCTACCCCGGAGAAGTCCGGAAACTGGTCGAACAGAAACTCGCAGGAGTGCTCGAGCGCGCACCGTCCATGGACGACCTGACGATCCGTGGCAACCGCGTCGGCAGCCGCAATCGCCAGGTCAGGCTCGAGTTCGGCGATATCATTCGCGGTCTGGCGCTGGACATGGGTGTCGCAACCCTGCATCAGGCCGGCGCGGACAATGCCATGATCGACATCGGCGGCAGCGTGCATACCACGGGTACCCGTGGCGACCATGCCTGGTGGATCGGTATTCCCGATGCCAGCGGCAAACGCCTGGTCGGTTCAGTCGAATCCACCGACGTCGAGAGCATCGTTACCGTGCGCGCACTGGACATCTCGCCCGGGAAGCAGGATTTCATCTACCGGCGTATCGTCGATCCGCGCACCGGTCTGCCGGCGGAAGAAATCCGGTCAGTGACCGTCATCCATCCAAGCGCCATGGTCGCGAACGCCGCCGCCGTGTCATTCCTGATTGCCGGTACCCGGGACTGGAAGACCGCAGCCGATCGCATCGGTGTCCATGCCGTGTTGATGATCACGCAGGACGGCACCATCTATACCAGCCCCGCCATCGACAACCGGATTCAATGGAAACAGGGCATTACCCACCAGCACCTGGTTCCCTGAAACCCGGAGTTGCGCTCCGGCGCCTGATTTCCTATGGTTGTGCGTAGCGGGCAGGCGCATGGCCGTAACGGACCTGCAACGCCATACATTGACGATCCTGTCAGCTGGCGGGGCGGAGCGGGTATTGGTCAACCGGGTAACAGAAACCTTCTTCCTGCCGGATGCAGTCGGCCAGCAGGCATGGACGCTGCCCGCCGACATCTACAACCTGTCGCGCACCCTGCTCGGCCGCAGTGAATTCAACTGCACCTTCGTGCCGATCCGCAGCATGCAGTACCTGGCGATCATCACCCGCGACGAAATCGTGTTTGTCGACAGCCTGGCCTACGCCT
>Ga0210112_1000150_pt1 | contig 19210 bp, 17 predicted proteins | sample Joice_ThreeSqC_D_FD_184875 | JGI IMG/M metagenome (GOLD analysis project Ga0210112, IMG submission 184875) | Wetland microbial communities from San Francisco Bay, California, USA, that impact long-term carbon sequestration - Joice_ThreeSqC_D2... | ecosystem: Environmental > Aquatic > Marine >... | reverse complement strand
CCACCGTAACCCCAGCTATTTTAGCGGCCCTGCCCATTTCGCTGACAATCGTTTCAAGATCCTTAATGGGAAAGCCTTCTTCGATAATCAGGCCGACACTCAAGTAAACCGGCTGGCCGCCGCACATCGCTACGTCGTTGACGGTTCCATTGATGGCCAGATCACCGATATTGCCGCCGGGAAAAAAGATAGGGTCCACCGTATAGGAGTCGGTTGAAAAAGCAATCCGCTTGCCTTCAAGTTCAAATATGGCACCGTCATTTAACTGCGCTAAAATTGGATTGTCAAAAACAGGCAACAGCATATCGGTGGTCAAATGATGCGAAATTTTGCCCCCGCTGCCGTGATCCAGTAGAATCTTGTCATTTTTCATGTCGCAGTCCCCATTCCGCATTCAAACATGATATTTATAATACGCCGCGCAGGTCCCCTCGGTCGACACCATGCAGGGCCCCACCGGGTCAATCGGAGTGCAAATGGTCTTGTAAAGAGGGCATTCCGGCGGTGTTTTGGTACCTGTTAAAATTTCACCGCAGGCACAACCTTTGGGATCCATTGATCCGCTGACCTTAATATCAAATAGCTTGCCCGCATCATGGTGTTCATATTTTTGACGAATCTTAAGACCGCTCTGGGGAATCACACCAATGGCGCGCCAGCAGGCATCTGCCGGTTCGAAAACGTCGTCCAGCATTTTCTGGGCTTTGGTATTGCCTTCAAATGTTACCGCGCGCGAATACGCATTTTCCAATGCCGGTGCCCGGTTTTCGACCTGCTCAACCAGCATGCTGATTGCCTGCAGGATATCGGTCGGTTCAAATCCGGCGATGACACATGGAATTTGATGATGGTTGCAAAACGGCAAATAGGCCTTTTCACCGATAATCACTGAAACGTGCCCGGGCAGAATAAAGCCGTCGATCATTACATTTTCAGCAGCCATCAGCGCCTCCAGTGCCGGCGGCACCAACTTGTGCGCGGATATGACCGAGAAGTTGGTCACCTTCATCTGATCGGCGGAAAAGATCGCGGCTGCTATGGTGGGGGCGGTGGTTTCAAAGCCAACCCCGAGAAACACCACTTTCCTGTCCGGATTCTTTTTGGCAATTTCAATGGCATCAAAAGTCGAATAAACCACCCGGATATCCTTGCCCTCGGCCCTTTGCTTTTGCAGGGAAGAGGTTGTGCCGGGAACCCGCATCAAATCGCCAAAGGTTGTAATAATGACCCCTTCCACCCGGGACAATTCGATAAAGGCATCAATTTCTTTTTGGTCGGTAACGCAAACGGGACACCCCGGTCCCGAGAGCAATGAAATGGTGGGCGGCAGAACCGAGCGGATTCCACTGCGAAAAATCGAGACGGTGTGGGTCCCGCAGACTTCCATCAGGCGGATATCACGAGAACTGGTTCGCTTGATTTTAGCCACCAGGGCTTTAGAGAGTTTTGAGTCGCGGTATTCTTCAATATGTTTTAAGGCCACAAAAATTTCCTCCGGAAATTTGATCGCTAACGCTTAAGGAGCGGCCCTGCGGGCCTTAAGGATCTCCGCCTGCGGCGGATCGAGGTTGAAGGCATTTTTGGCCTCTAGCGAAGCGATCCTCAATCCGCCGCAGGCGGAGCTCCTAACGCGCGGCGGCTTTGAATTTAAATTACGCCACAGTATCTGATACCAGAAAAATTAATATAAGTATTATCTCTTTGCTTTGGCCGCCGCCACCACCGCCTGCCCTAAGGAGATCCCCCCGTCATTGGTGGGAACCTGTTGATGACTGAAAACTTTGAAATTTTTTTCTTCCAGAGCCCCGGTCAGGCCTGTCAGCAGAATCGAGTTCTGGAAAACACCGCCGCTTAAAACCACCCGGTTCATCTCCCGTTCTTTTCCGATCAGGACGCACAAATCGGTAAACAAACAAATTAAGGTCCGGTGGAACCGGGAACTGATTTCACCAATCGGTTTGGCGTTGGCGACATCGTCAACCACTCCCTGAATAATCGGTGCGGTAAAAATCTTATAGGCCTCTTCAGTTCCCCATCCATATTCGTAGACCCCGTCAGAATCTTCCCGCGCCGCCATTTCCAGCTCCATGGCGGCCTGTCCCTCAAAGTTAACCCGGTCGCGAATCCCGCAGATAGCCGCCACACCGTCAAACAAACGGCCCAGACTCGAAGTCAGCGGAGAATTAATTTCTTTGGATATCATCTCACCGACAACGGATAGCTTTTGAGTATCAATTTCATTCAGCGCCGGAAGGTCCAAATTGCGAAAGTCGCTGCCGTAAGCATCCTGCAGATAGCTGACCGCCATGCGCCAGGGCTCTTTGATGGCCGCGGCGCTTCCCGGCATGGGCACATAGGCCAGGTGACCGGCGCGTTCAAAGTCGTGCTCCCGGGCAACCAGAATTTCTCCGCCCCAGATGGCCCCATCGGTTCCATATCCCGTTCCGTCAAAAGATAACCCGATCACCGCACCTTCCAGTTTGTGCTCGGCCATGCAGCTGACAACGTGAGCATGGTGGTGCTGAACCTGGATTTTATGACCCACTTCCAGCTCCAGGGCGTACTGGGTACTTAAGTAATCCGGATGCATGTCACAGGCGATAATTTCAGGTTCGATATCAAGAATGCGGTTTAAATGGGCAATGGTAAGTTTAAAAAATTCATAGGTCGCCAAATTTTCGAGGTCCCCGATGTGCTGGCTTAAAAACGCTTTATCCTGCCTGGTTACGCAAATTGTATTTTTTAGCTCGGCGCCGCAAGCCAGAATCGGTGCAACCTCATTTTTTAAAAAAACCGGAATGGGCACATAGCCGCGGGAACGCCTTAAAAAGCGTCTGGCTCCGGCAACATACCGGAGGATGGAGTCGTCGCTGCGAAGATAAATATCGCGGTTGTGAATTAAAAAATAATCGGCGATATCGGACAGCCGGTTGAAGGCATCATCATTGTCGATGGCAATGGGTTCTTCACTCAAATTGCCGCTGGTCATCACCAGGGCATCAAATCCCTGTTCCAACAGCAGGTAATGCAACGGCGTGTAGGGCAGCATCACCCCGAAATAGTTGTTTCCGGGCGCAACTTCTTCGGAAAGGGCGCTGGACTTCTTTTTTTCCAGCAGCACGATCGGGCGTTGAATGGAGGTCAGCAATTTTTCTTCTTCAGGGCCCACCCTCGCATACCGCTCGATGGCCCCAAGGTCATATGACATGATCGCAAACGGTTTTTCCTCGCGCAGCTTGCGGCGCCGTAATTGTTTCACCGCATCGGTGTTGGCGGCATCGGCGGCAAGATGGTAGCCGCCCAGACCCTTGATTGCCAGAATATGTCCCGCTTTCAACAGATCGGCTGCCTTTTTTACGGCCTGCGGGTGCGGGATAATTTCATTACGCTGGTTGTCATACAGGCCGACATGGGGGCCGCAATCCGCACAGGCATTGGGTTGTGCGTGAAACCTGCGGTTGGTGGGGTCGTCGTATTCGGCCTGACACGGCGGACACATTTTAAAATGCCGCATGGAAGTTTTGGGCCGATCATAGGGAATGTCATCAATAATGGTGTAGCGGGGTCCGCAGTTCGTGCAATTAATAAACGGATAGTGATACCGGCGATCATCGGGGGCCAGCATCTCGCCCCGGCAGTCGTCACAAACCGAAACATCGGGCGAAATCAGGGTGGACCTTTTAGCCTGGCCTTTACTTTTGACAATGGCAAATTCGGTGTGGTTTTTGACGGCTTCTGTTTGGCTAGATATTTCGATGATGTAGGCCAGAGGCGGGCTTTTTTCGGAAAGTTCCTTTTCAAAGGCGGCCACTTTCTCCGGGGAGCCTTCGATATGGATGGCTACGCCGGAAGAAGTGTTGGCCACCTCCCCCTTCAGGTTGAATTTTTCGGCGAGCTGAAAAACAAAAGGTCGAAAGCCGACGCCCTGAACAATGCCGTTAACTTTCAACCGCCTGGCGACACAGTGATCGGTCATGATAAAAGTGGGTGCCCCGTTTCACATTTTGGGGCTTCGCCCCAATAGGAAGGTTGGAATGCTGGAATATTGGCAAACTTCGTATAGATGAAAAAATTTAAATGGATAATATCCTCTGATTAAACCCATTATTCCATCATTCCACTATTCCATCATTCCACTATTCCATTATTCCCCGAATGATACCGAAACTTAGATCCCAAATAATACCTTTAATCTTAATATGTTAAAACACCAGGAGGATTAGTTGGTCCCTCCTCCTTCTACAAAGGCAGCCGCCTCCTTTAAAAATTTCAAAGTTTCCAGTGCTGCCGCCTCGTCAATCTTCTGAATGGCGAAGCCGGCGTGAACAATGACATAGTCACCGACCCCGGCGTCTTCCAGCAGCAAAAGGCTGGCCTGCCGTTGAACGCCATCAACGTCAATGGTGGCCATTTCATTTTCAATGCGGGTTATTCTGGAGGGGATTGCAAGACACATTATCCGTTTTTCCTTTCTTGTACGATACACCCAGCCGCTCAAGCTCGGTTAGAACCATTTCAATTACCGGGTCCACCTGGGCCTTGACGGGGGGGGTTAAATCCAGGCTCTGGGTTTCGATATCCTGGGGTTCAACCCCTATGATCACGGTTTGGGGCACATGATCGAGGGCCTGGCACAGGGTCAGCGCCTCTAAAAAATCAACCTGATGCAAAGAGTTCTTGGCCCGGATCCTTTCCGGGATGGCGTCGCCTTCCAGACGGTACAAATCCCCGGGTTTGCCTTTGTTGCGGATCGCATCCACCACAATCAATTGCTTGGGTTTGGAAATCACTCCCAGCAGGTTGATTCCCAGAACCCCGCCGTCGACCAGCAGTACATTTTCCGGAAATTCGTACTGCTTTTCCATTTTTTCGACCACCCGCACCCCGAATCCTTCATCGCTGAAAAGAATACAGCCGATGCCCAGAACCATGATGTCGGTGGCATACACTTCATCAAAAGGATTTTGGTCGTTTGAGTCCATATTTTACCATAACCGTTAAGTTAGTGGTCGGTGGTTTACATCATTCATTTTTAGCCTGGAGAAAGAAGTGAAAAAAGAACTTACACCAACAGGGGGCAATTCGTCAAGACCCAGAAATAGCCACAGCCTCCCCAAAAATTCGGGAGGCTGTGGTGTTTTGCCTGATATTACAGTGCTTTGATTTTGTAAACCTGGTTGGAATCCGGGTCTATGACATGGACACCGCAGGCAATGCAGGGATCAAAGGAATGAACCGTTCTCAAAACCTCCAGCGGTTTCTTGGGATCGGCTACCGGCGTGCCGATCAAGGCTTCTTCCACCGGTCCCAGGTTTCCAGCGCCATCGCGCGGCCCTAAATTCCAGGTTGAGGGCACCACATACTGGTAGTTTTTGATCTTCTTGCCGTCGATCTGGACCCAGTGGCCCAGGGCGCCGCGGGGAACGTCATTGAGCCCGACGCCCATGGCGCTGTCCGGCATCTCATAGGGCTGATAGGTTTGGGTATCACCGTTTTTGAGATTCCCGACCAGCTCCATGACCCACGCCTGCATTTGTTCACCGATCGCCATCGTTTCAATGCCCCTGGCAGCTGTTCGGCCTAAGGTTGAGAACAGCGCTCCGGCCGGAACATTCAGGGTTTTCAGTACGCTATCGACAATCGGTTTAATATCCTTGTGACCTTTGGCATAGGCCACCAGCACCCGCGCCAGCGGACCGACTTCGCAGGGTTGACCTTCATAACGCGGTGCCTTAAACCATGAATACTTGCCGTCACCAGGCTTATATTTTGGATTTTCCTTCAGCGGTTTGGTCTCACCCTCATAAGGATGTAGGGAATTTCCGTTTTCATACCAGGCCCGGGTAACGTCTTCGGTAACTCTGGCCTGATGGGCCATTTGCACCCCGCCGAGATTGCGTTTCATGACAACGCCCCTGGGCATATACAGGCTTTCGGGTTCATTATCGGTTTCAGGGAATTCACCCCAGGCCAGGAAGTTGCCGGTTCCGCCGATAGCGCCCCAATCTTTGTAAAAGGAGGCCACCGCCAGCAGATCCGGAATATAAACGTTTTTGATAAAATCCTGCGCTTCTTTGGTGATATACAAAAATTCGGCAATCCGGTCCGGGGTCAGGTCATTGACACAGGTGACGCCACCGACAACCAATGATTGGGGATGCGGATTCTTACCGCCGAAAATGGCATGCATTCTGGCGGCCTTGGCTTGCAGACGCAGCGCCTCGATATAGTGGGCACAGGCCATCAGGTTGGCCTCCGGCGGCAGTTTGTAGGCCGGATGACCCCAGTATGCGTTGGAGAAAGGCCCGAGCTGACCGCTGTCTACAAATGTCTGCAGTCGCTGCTGGACATTTTTAAAATAAACCGTGCCGCCCCAGGGCGCATTGCTGACATTGTCTGCCAGGGCAGCGGTTTTCTTCGGATCCGCACTGAGCGCACTGACGACATCCACCCAGTCCAGGGCATGCAGATGATAGAAATGAACGATGTGATCATGCTGGAACTGGGCGCCCATCAAAAGATTTCGTATGATTCTTGCGTTTTTAGGAATTTTGACGCCCACCGCGTTGTCGACTGCCCTCACCGAGGACAGAGCATGGGTGTACGTTCAGACCCCGCAGGAACGCTGGACAAAGTGATGGGCGTCCCGGGGATCGCGTCCTTGTAAAATCAACTCTATTCCCCGGAACATCTGCCCTGAGCTCCAGGCATTGACGACTTTGCCTCCCGACACCTCAACCTCGATCCTGAGGTGTCCCTCAATTCTGGTAATCGGATCTATTGTAATTCTTTGAGCCATATGATCTCCTCCCTTTTCTTAAGCAAAAGGATTTTTATTCCATTGTTGTTAAATCCTAAAGTTCCTGATAAAATGGGGTAAATTTATCCCAGAACCCTGGTTCACTGCACCCGATGCAAGGATGGCCGGCTTGAATCGGCCAGCTGGTGCCATCGTTGTATTTGGCAATCGGACAGTTATTGTAGGTTTCCGGGCCCCGGCAGCCCATTTTGTAAAGGCAATAGCCTGCGACCGCTTCTTCGGAGCCGAATTCTTCCACAAATTCATCATTTTCAAAATGTGATCTTCGCGGACATTGATCATGGATGGTTTTGCCGTAGGCAAACAGGGGACGGCCGAGGTTGTCCAGGGCCGGAAGTTTGCCAAGGAGGAGATAATTGACGACGGTTCCCACAAAATTGACGGGATTCGGCGGGCAGCCGGCGATGTTTACCGTCTTGATACCCAGGGCTTCACCGACGCCCATGTATCCGCCAGGATTGGGCGCTGCCGCCTGGATATTACCGAATGACGAACAGGAGCCGATGCAGATGACTCCAGCCGCTTGGCTACAGACCTCTTTGCCAATTTCCAAAAATGTTCGGCCGCCGATTTTTCCATAACCGCCGTTGTATTTGGTGGCAATGGCACCTTCAACCACGCAGATAAACTTTCCTTTGTATTTTGCAACTGCGCTTTTAAGCTGTTCCTCGGCCTGACTCCCGGCAGCGGCCATGATGGTTTCATGATACTCTATGTCAAGAATTTCAAGAACCAGTTCATCGATCCACGGATACATGGATCGTATGGCTGCCTCGGTGCATCCCGTACATTCCGCAAAATGCAGCCAGATGACCGGCGGACGCTGGGCCGGTGCGGCAAACACCTCCGCCACCTTGGGAACAAATGAAGACGAGAGTCCCATGGTCGCGGTGAGGAACGTACAGAACTTCATGAAGTCCCTGCGGGAGACTCCCTTGCTCTCCAGTCTCTCATAAAAAGCCTTTTCTTTTTCCATTTGCACCTCCTTTGAGTAATTTAGAATAAATACCCCTACCCGCTAGTGTCCTGCTGTATCGGCATTTTACAAACAACAGGACCTAATCACGGTGTTTCAAACCATGTTGCTGCTGCCTAAAAAGAAAATCAACCTGCTGAAAATTATATAAAAACTATATAATGAAAGGAGAGTATAAATAAGGGCGTACCCCTGCAAAAATTACAGCACCCTAAAAAAGCTAAATGATATTTACTTTTTAGGCCAGGTTTTTTGATAAGTCAACCCAAATATAGGGGCCTGGCCCCAACTGGCCTCCGGCGGATTAAGCTATAGAAATACCGAAACGCTTAATCGCCTTCATCGTCATCGTCAAAATCATCACCGGCGACCTTAATGGGAGCGTCAATTTTTTTGAGATTATCCTTATCTTCAAAAGTAACATCGTAATCGTCATCCAGCATTTCATCCAGATCTGCGGCGTCGTCTTCAGGCTCCTCGATTACAACGGTCGAATGGCGATTTTTGGATAATAAATTGATATCGTCAAAAAATAACTCCAGGGATTCCTGATCTTTGGATTTAATCAGTTCGGCAACAGCAGAGGCGATTTTTTCGGCATATATTCCAGGAGGATATAGGTTGTTGGTTCTCAAAGCAGAAATCAGGGTCTCGGGTCCTAATGAAATAGCAGACTTTATGGTCTTATAATCGTAAGCTTCTTCACAAAGCAGCGACAACGTTTCCTTGTTCAGCTCTGCGTACTCCTGAACTTTGATCTGCGTATTTGCCTTGTCGTTAATGATGAGATATTTTTGTTTCATGGGTATGGTTCCTTTTTTTTCAAGAATTTTTGAGCTTTTTGAAACCACAAAAACACAGCCCTGTCAACGCCAAAAATTAAAAAAACCCTAATTCTGAAAAATCACCTTTAATTGAGCGCCTGATGACATTTGCAGGTTTGGAACTATCTTAGCAAATAGTTCCGAAAACACTGATAAACGCTGACTTCACATCCGAATAGGCGCTTACCAAAAACGAAATAAACCATTGACCTATTAAAGCTGAAATGTTAAAAATTTAGGTTGGGATAGGGAGGGATGGCTGAGTGGTCGAAAGCGGCGGTCTTGAAAACCGTTGAGGGTAACACCTCCGTGGGTTCGAATCCTACTCCCTCCGCCAATAAAATTGCTGGGCAATTTTATATAAAAATTTTAAAAAACTTTTGGAGAGATGGCCGAGCTGGCTGAAGGCGCTCGCCTGCTAAGCGAGTGTGGGGGGAAACTTCCACCCCGGGTTCGAATCCCGGTCTCTCCGCCATTATAATGGAATAGAGCCGGTCCTGTTTTTCTTGGAAACCGGCTCTTATTCTTTTATAGCGTCCTGAGTGTCTCCAATTCGCGAACAAATTTTCAAGCTCCTCCAATTAGAGGTCCCTTCCGGGGTACCCTTTTATCGCTTGACACCCAAATTGCAAAATCTTATTTTACAGGCTGTGATGAACTCCCTTAAACTATTATCAGTGATTTTGGCAAGTTTGTGGTTTGCCGCTTGTGCCCATACAAGCGCTCCCGAGGCCACCAAACCCCAGAAGGATAAAGCCAAGCAAACCACGCAGGAAGGCCCGACCTCCACCTCGCAGACGGAAGCGGTGCAGGGGCGCGAGGCCTCTGAAAAGTCGCAATCCAGCCAGGCAGCCTCTCAGGAAACAGCCAAAGACAATCAGAAACAGGCTGAGGATAAATCAGATTCCGGTCAGCCGGCCGCCAAAATCGAGAAAACGCCGGATACGAAAGAGGTCCGGGATAAATCGCAATCTCCCCAGGCCGCACCTGCCGGAGACACCGGCACCCAACAAAATGCTGCCGAAAATAGCGCAAGCCGCCGCCCGGCAGCTTCCCGGGAGACAGCCGACTCAAAATTGGAGGAAGCCCGACGAAACTTGCGTATCAGCGAGGCCACCGAAAAACGGATCGCCTCCGAACTTGAGCAACTTAAAAAATCGGGTACGGGGTCTCCTGAAACCATAAAAAATTATGAAATTTATCACGACAGCGTCCAGGAGATGGTGGCTGAAAACCGCAAAATTGTGGCCCAGATGGAGGCCGCCAAAACCAGGCATTCTTCCGAGAACCCAGCCTCGGAAGCGGCTGCCAGCGGTAAACAGGGCAACATGCTCGACCCCAAAATACCCGAGGAACAAACCCGGGACGAGGTAGCGGCCCTGGACCGGCAGTTAAACGCTTCGCTAAGCGAATTTGATAGCAAGTTGCTGAAGGAAATGGATGAAATCCGGGAGGAATCAGCAGGAAAAATGCGTGATCTGGCCCAGGAGGCAGCAGAAGCCGCCAAGCGTTTGCGGGAAAAAGGCGTGGACGTGAACACTTCCGGATCTCAATCTTCGGAAGCATCTGAGGAAACAGAAACGCAGGGTGCAGAGAAAACACAAGCCGAGCAGGGTAGCGAGGGCTCCCAAACAGCCTCAACTGAAGCGTCGCGCCAGGCCGGTGAAGGTTCAAGCACAGAAAAACAGGGCCGTGCCAGCTACGAAGACGATGACATCGTAGCCCGGCAGTTGCGGGAAGCCGCTGAAAACGAAACGGATCCGGAGCTTAAAGAAAAGCTCTGGAAAGAGTACGAGGACTATAAAAAGAGCAAGTGATCAACATGAAATTTAGTTTTCACAATCTTACGGTCATCGCCGCCTGCCTGCTTCTTTTGTCCGGTTGTGCGACCTATCAGGCAAATGTGGGTGCCACCCAGATCAGGCGCGCCCAGGAAGAAATCCCCGAGGATCAGTTGATGGATGTGGGCATTCTTACGTTTGAAAGTGAAAAAATATCCGAAAAAGAGGCCGAAGAAGAAGGCACCAGCAATGAGATTAGAAAAGCAGAAGGTAATTTTATTCCCTATCATCTCAAAAACACATTACACCAGAGCAGTCACTGGGGTGCTGTACGGGTAGTTCCGGCCGAAACCGACAGCATCGACTTATTCGTCAAAGGCAAAATTGACGAATCCAACGGTGAGCACTTGACCTTGGAAATCGAAGTCGTCGATGCCACCGGCAAGCATTGGTTCACCAAAAAATATAAAATGGCGGCGACCCGGAATTCTTACGGCGGCAATCGACCCGGGGGAAAAGACGCCTATCAGGATCTCTATAATTCAATTGCCAACGACATGGCGGATTTTAAGAATAAGCTGACCGCCGACGACATTAAAAAGATCCGGACGACTGCGAAATTGAAGTTTGCAGAAGAATTCGCACCGGATGCATTCGACGGCTATCTGGCCAAAGGTAAAAATGGCGAAATCGAGATAAAACGAATGCCGGCCGATGATGATCCCATGATGGCCCGCCTGCTCAAAATAAGGGAGCGCGAATATATGTATGTTGACACGCTCAATGAGCAGTACGACTCGTTTTACAATGATATGTGGCCTTCATATGAAAATTGGCGCCAGCTCAATATGACCGAGCGTAAAGCCATGCGGGAGATTAAAAACCGGGCTTTAACCCAGCAATTGGTAGGGGCTTTGCTGATAGCGGGTGCCATTGCGGCCGGCTCGAGTAACTCAAGCGGTGTTGCCGCCATCCAGACCGGCTTGATTCTGGCCGGTACCCAGGTAATTATCAATGGGTTCAATGTCTCCAAGGAAGCCGAAATACACGAAGCGGCCGTGCAGGAACTCAGCGAATCATTCGGAAGCGAAATGAAGCCTGTGGTAATGGAATTTGAAGGCAAGCAATATAAGCTCACCGGTTCGGCCGAAGAGCAGTTTAATCAATGGCGCGCATTATTGCGAAAAATATATTTTGCGGAAACCGGTTTTGACCCGGACCTTGGCCAGGAAACCGTTGAATCCGACCCGTCCGAAGACCATTAATCATGGGGTTTTATCGAAATTTTGGTGTTTTTCGTGGTAATTTTTCAACATCTCCGAAAGGAGCATTTTGACGTAAAATGCCTGACAAGGATGCATCCACCCGACCAACTATCGAAACCATCACCCCGCTGACCGCCCCTCCAATAAAAAGCAACGGGGCCGACACCGATAATCCCAACCGGCAGCATCGGATAAAAATACTAGCACTGCTAGGTTCTCTCGTGCTGCTCATCATCAGTGGCAGCTGGCTGCTGTACTACCTTTCAAAAAATCCGATTCAAACAGGCGAAGCAACCAACATCCCGACGCCGGCGCCCGAAGCGGTAAAGAAAAAGCCGGCTCAATCAACCCAGGAGCAACTACTGCCGAAGGTGGATCCGGATCAACTCGCCCGCGAAAAGGAAACGGCCGAACAGAAGCTGGCGGACTTTTTAGAGGTCAAAAACAAACTGGACGCCAAGGGCGTTGCTGATTGGGGCGAACCGTCGTATATTGAAATGATTAAATTCAGCGATGCGGCAGACGCTGCTTTCCTGAGTAAAGAATACAAGGCCGCCGCGGAACAATATGGGCGGGCTGGATCAATCGCAGAAAATTTGGCCGGCCGAGGCGCTGAGGCGCTGATCCGGCTGCTGGAAGAGGGACAGACCGCCCTCAACACAGGTGACGGCTCCCTTGCGCAACGGAAATTTGCCACCGCGTTAATGATTGATGCCCTCAACCGGGTCGCCCGGCGCGGCCTGCAAAGAGCCAAGACGATTGAAGCGGTAATAGCGCTGATTTCCTCGGGCAAACAACATGAAGCCAGCGGTGACCTGTCCCTTGCCGCGGCCGATTATCACAGGGCCCTGGAGTTAGATGCCTATTCGCAGGCGGCTCGCGATGCGCTAGAGAGTGTCAACGGCCGGATAAGAGAAGCCCAATTTCAACAGCTGATATCGGAGGGTCTGGCGGCTTTTCACAACAATGAGTATCCAGTTGCCCGTAAAAAGCTGATAAAAGCAAAAGCATTGAAACCGAATTCCCCTGAGGTGCTGGATGCCCTTTCACAGGTTGACGAGGCTATGCGCCTGGCGCGCATTGATGCCCTGCAGAAACAGGCGCTGGCAGCCGAACAAACTGAAGACTGGCAAAGGGCCCTTAAATCATACCAGGCAGTTCTTGAGATCGACCAAAATGTCCAATTTGCAAGCCGCGGTAAAAAGCGCGCCGCAGATCAAATCCGTATCGCCAAGCGACTTGATTTCTTTCTGGCCCAGCCGGATGCCCTGGAGTCTGACAGCCAGCTGAATAATGCAACTCTTTTACTCAGTGAAGCCGGGGACGTCGAGCCGCAAGGACCGCAACTGGCAGACCGGATAAAAAAACTGGAACAGCTGGTCGCCATTGCCAAGACACCGGTAACAGTCACCATCGAATCGGATAATCTCACCCATGTCGCTGTCTACAGGGTCGGGAAACTGGGCCGTTTTGAAGTTCGTGAACTTGAACTTCGACCGGGAACTTACACAGTCGTCGGCGCCCGGGACGGCTATCAGGACGTCCGGCAAAAAATTGTGGTACAACCCGGCCGGCAATCCATTCGCGTTACCGTCAAATGCAAGGTTAAAATTTGAAACCCACAGATAAAAACAAGGAGGGCATCGGGACACCGGTTGAGATTAAGCCGGTTTCCTTTCGTCCCGGGCATCGTCACCGGGGCCAGAAATCAACCTCCCGTGCAAGGTTGATAATCAGCGCTGTCCTGGCGCTGTTTCTTATCTTGCTTTGTACCTCGGCATGGTTTGTTTTTACGGCCCGGCAAGTGGTCATTCGAATAGAACCGGAGCCGAGCCGTATTTCCATTCAGGGAGGTCTGGCCGCTCCAAAATTCGGAGACCATTACCTTCTGCGTCCGGGTGAGTACAGGCTGCAGGCCGAGCGGCAGTGTTTCCAGTTGCTCGACGAAGGCTTTTCAGTGACTGATGAAACGGGCCAGGATGTCGTCTTTAGGATGACAAAACTGCCGGGACTTCTGTCGTTAAAAGCTCACCGGGAAGGTGCACCAACGGTCAGCCTGGAAGGTGCCAAAATATTTATTGACGGGAAAGAAGTCGCAAAAACCCCTGAACCCGATCTTGAAATAAATCCGGGGCGGCGGTCGGTGCTGATCCGGGCGGATAATTATCAGGACCTGGAAACCGAATTTGAAGTGCAAGGCTGCGGCGCTCGCCAGACATTGGATCTGGCTCTGGTTCCGGGTTGGTCCGAGATTACCATCGATTCTGTTCCCCGGGGAGCTCGCGTAATGGTCGATGGGAAATCAGCAGGTTCCACTCCGCTTACAATCGATCTGGCGGCCGGTGAGCACAAGCTTGAGCTAACCGCCGAACGTTTCAAACCGTGGCGTGAAGTAATTGCTGTGAAAGCAAATCAGCCCCGCAAACTGGAAACCGTCCAATTGCAGCCTGCGGACGGTATCCTGACGGTGCGCACCGATCCTGCGGGCGCCAATGTGATGGTCGGCAACAGTTTCGCCGGTCGAACCCCGCTGGAATTGAAACTGGCTGCGCAGACCCAACATTTAATCCATATTTACAAAACCGGCTACCAAGAAGCGAACCACAAAATAAAACTAATCAGTGAAGAATCCCAAACGCTCAGCATTGTTTTGAAACCAAAACTGGGTGTCATAAATTTCGCGGTGGAACCACCCGATGCCGAAATTTTTATCGACGGAAAATCTATGGGAACGGTCCCTCGCCAGATGCGGCTGCTGGCGGTTGAACACCGGCTGGAGATAAAGAAAAAAGGGTTTCAGACCTATCTTACCCGGATTACCCCCCGGCCCGGATTTACCCAGGAAATCAAAATCCGGTTGACCGCAACGTCATCCGCAAAGACGAGCCCCGGGGCGATCATCAAAGCCAAAAACGGCTATGAATTGAAATTGATTCGTCCCCGGGCGTTTACCATGGGATCCTCCCGTCGCGAGCAGGGACGCCGTTCCAACGAAACGCTGCGCCAGGTTAATTTGCAGCGGCATTTTTATATAGGCACCACAGAAGTCACCAATGCAGAATTCAGGCAATTTTCAGCCGCCCACAATTCCGGTAAATTCAAGAGCTACAGTTTGAATCACCTCGAATTACCGGTGGTAGGGGTTACCTGGGAACAGGCCGCCCTTTTTTGCAACTGGTTAAGCGCCACGGAGGCCTTACCCCCGGTCTATATCCTTAAAGAAGGAAAATTGGCGGCCGCAGATCCGGTGGGAAGCGGGTATCGACTTCCCACGGAAGCTGAATGGGAATTTTGCACCCGCTTTAATACGAATACAGTTAATTTGAAATACCCCTGGGGTGATCAATTTCCGCCGGGGCCCAGGTCCGGCAATTTTGCAGATGAGTCGGCCAAGGACCTGCTGTCTTCGTATCTGGCAGGGTACAATGACGGCTACCCCGTAATGGCCCCACCGGCGAAATTTAAAGCCAATGCGCTGGGGCTGTATGATTTCGGTGGAAACGCGGCCGAATGGTGTCATGACTACTATTCGATTTATCCCTATGACTCACAAAAAATATATAAAGACCCCCTGGGACCTGAAGAGGGCAAGCATCACATCGTCCGGGATTCCAGCTGGCGGCAATCCAGCATCAGTGTCTTGAGGTCGTCTTACCGGGATTACAGCGACGGCCAGCGGTTGGATCTGGGGTTTCGGGTGGCCCGCTATTTGGAATAAAAGACAGAGGACCCTGCTTCGCCCTAAAGGCTTCGCAGGGCAGGCAGAGGACGGAAAAAGAGAATGTTTGGTAAAAAACTGATAACAGCGTTGGCCCTATTGATATTCAGCTTTTGTGCATCGCTGGCTTTGGGCAAACAAGTTAACTTATCAGCCGTAGGCATCGAACGCCCGGCAGGCCCGGCTTTGGGCACCATAGATTTGGAATCGAATGTTTTTGCCCAAAATGAGAATAGCGCAGATGAAAAGACTGAAAATTCCAGCTCGAGTTCCGAGGCTAAAGGAGCAGAAACGGATTCAAAATCAACGAACGCCGAAAAGGACAATTCAACCAAAGAAAAATCCAAACCGCTCAAACCTTTTGTACCATCGGAAAAAATACCGGGGGAACAGGCGGTTGATTTTCCGGTAGACATATAGATGACTGAGGACAGATGACAGAGGGCAGAAGACAGATGTTTTAGAATTCGGAATTGGGAATGCGGATTTAAGGGCAAAGTGCATGGTTAATGGCGATTCAGTTGATTAGTTTAATGGGAGTTATGACTCAAAGTTGAAAGCCCCCGGCTGTTTGAGGTTGGAGGTTTGAGGCAAAGCCTTCGGCTGTTGGAGGATAGAGGTTGGAGGTTGGAGGCAAGTATGGTCCGATTTTCTTTGCCTCTAACCTAAAGCGAAGCGCTCCTCTAACCTCAAACCCTGAACCCTTAGTTGCCAGCCGTCAGCGATCGTCTAAACGACCACAACGAGCCAAACGCACAACGGATAAATATTATGAAAAAAAATTTCCCCGTATCAATTGAGTTTATCTATCAGGTCTTTTCGTTAATCGTGATTGTCATTATCGTGCACGCCGCTTATGTGGCTGCTATCCGGCCGAAGGCAGATGCGATTCTGGCCCGACAAGCCGCCATGATGGAGGAGGACAAATCCCAGGTCACCGAACGTTCCGTGTTCGTTTTAATTCGAGATTATGAGCAGGAGACCTGTTTTATTCTCATGTTCTGGGCTATGGCTATCATGATCTATAAGGGCGTTATGACGATTCGGCATCGCGCGCTCCTCAATCAGGACCTGATCCCGTTGGCGGAAGGCATGCGTGTCCTGCCGGAAGACACCCGTGATTTGTCGCGTCAGATCCAGGCCCTGCCTCCCCAGCAGCGCAATGCCCTGTTGCCCAGAGCTCTGCTGGCAGCTTTGCACAGATTCAGTACCACGCGAAATATCCAGGATGCCGCCAGCGCCACCCATGCCTACTGCACCGCTGAAGCCGAAAGGTTGGAATCTGAGCTGTCAATGATCAGGTACATCGCCTGGGCCATCCCTTCGGTGGGTTTTATCGGCACCGTCCGCGGAATCGGACAAGCCCTTGGACAGGCTCACAAAGCCATTGAAGGCGACATTTTTGATGTAACCACCAGCCTGGGGGTGGCGTTTAACTCGACCCTGATCGCCCTTTTACTCAGCATCGTGCTGATGTTTCTCTTGCACCAGCTGCAATCTCTTCAGGAACACTATGTACTGGATACCGAGGCGTACTGCGAGGAGAAGTTGACACGACACCTTCATACACAATGAAAACATGACGGCGTAAGGGACAAGGCTCAAGGTGCAAGGCATAAAGCTTAAAGAGGTGTCAGGTTTCAGGTGTCAGTGGCGTCTGCAGTTCTTCTAACACCTGAAACCTGACTCCTGAAACCTGATTAATTGAGCAACAAACACTAAAACCTGCAACCTAATCCGAAAGGTATTTTTATGACCTTAATTGGACTCGAGCTGAGCGATGCCGGCATTTTGGCAGCCGGCAGCACAACTGGAAAATTGCTTCAAATTGACGGGCAGGCCTACGCAAGCCCCGGCTTTGCGCTGCCGGAAAAAGGCGGCCTGCTGGTGGGCAAAGCGGCTGAAAGCAAAGCCCATTTGTTTCCGCGCCAAATTATACACCATTTCTGGGACCATCTGAACACCGACCCTCTGGAGCAACCCGGACAGCGTGTTCCGCAAAGCACTGCCGAAATCGCCTACAGCCACCTGGACCGCATCTGGCAGCATATTCAAAAGCACGGTAATGAAGTCATTATCGCCGTGCCGGGCTTCTATGACCGGCAACAGCTGGGGCTTATTCTGGGCATTGCCAATGAATTGTCCATCCCTGTTAAAGGTTTCGTACCGCTGGCTCTGGCCGCGTCGCTTGGCGCCCATCCTGGAAAAATGATGCTGCACCTGGATATTCACCTGCACCGGCTGGAAGCGACCTATCTAAAGCAGGGACAGCAACTCACATTGGAAGACTCGGTAACGGGCACCGAAAAAGGTTTGATCTATCTGCACAAGCTATGGGCAGAGGCCATTGGGCAAGAATTTGTAAGCAGCACCCGGTTTGACCCCTTCCACCAGGCAGCCTCGGAACAGGAATTATATAATCAATTTTCCAGTCAGTTATTTTTTGTTTTAGGTTTTTTCCTAGGATGCTTCCAAGAAATTTTCCGGTTAAAAATCTTTTATCATATTTAAGAGAATGAATAATATGCTGAAGTTCTTTGTCCTTCTCAAAAACATAAAGAGAAACGAAATCTGAAATAATTCCGGATGCGGAGAATTTTCTTACAAATTCAGAGTGGATTCCTTCATCTTCTGCAAGTTTTATTTTGGAAATACAATCCGGGCAAACAACAGATTCATTTGGCAAAAGTTTTTTATCGCAAGAAGGACAAAACCGTGGCAAAAAGAAATCGAATAACGATGTAAACGCTGTGTGAATAAAAGATTGCAAAATTACAAGATTACAAAATTTGAATATTGTTGTTTGTCATGCTGAACTTGTTTCAGCATCTTTGTTAGATTCCGAAATCACCGCTTAGCGGGATCCCGCTAAAGGCGGGACAAGTTCGGAATGACGGTGTACCCAAAAAATATGTTAGCCCCGTTATGGCGTAGCAATAATTTAATAAAAAATTTGTGTTAAAACCCATAAAAGCTGTGTCTATTACATTCCCGAATCTTGCAATTTTGTAATCTTTCAATCTTGTAATTATTTATCAAAGCATTCCTGCTCTTTTTCTCAAAAACCACTCGATCGCAAAAAGCAGAATTATAGCAGCCATCAGCCACTCAGTCGACCAGAGACTAATTTCGCTCGTTACTAATTTTTCTTTTGAAGCACTTTCGTTTATTCTTTTCAGCAGAGGAAAGAGTTCTGCGTAATTCTTCTGATCAAAATATTCTCCGCCTGTTCTGTCTGCTAAAGATTTAAGAAATTCATAATTCATTCTTGGATTTACCATTTCAATATCAACTTCTCCGATATTGAATGAGCCGGCATCAGTTCCCAGTTTTGATTTATCCAGGTTTGCTTCACCGGAAAAAGAATAATCTCCCGGTTTATTTGTCTGGAAAGTTCCTTCATATAATCCATTTCCAACAGAATTTAAGATTATTTCCGATTTTTCGCCGCTACTTGTCACATTCACTTTTACTTCTGCATCTGAAACAGGATTAAAAGTTGCATCGTAAACCTGTCCTGTAAATTCAACTTCTTCTCCGAGCCCAACGACGTGCTGAACTCGAACGTCTTCCTCGAGGGCTTCCGGCCGGGCTCCTATGCGGCGGCGAACATCTACAGCTTTCAGGACACGCGCACCGAATCGCGGCCGGATCAACCGCTGATCGCCCCGCTGCTACAATATAACCATGTGTCGAGGGCCGACTCCCTCGGCGGGCGCATGCTGGTCGACACGAATTTCCGCTATCTGACCCGGAACGACGGCCCGACGACACAGCGCGCGTCGATCAAACCGGGCTACGAAATCAGCAAGACGACCGATTTCGG
>Ga0210112_1000149_pt1 | contig 19219 bp, 19 predicted proteins | sample Joice_ThreeSqC_D_FD_184875 | JGI IMG/M metagenome (GOLD analysis project Ga0210112, IMG submission 184875) | Wetland microbial communities from San Francisco Bay, California, USA, that impact long-term carbon sequestration - Joice_ThreeSqC_D2... | ecosystem: Environmental > Aquatic > Marine >... | reverse complement strand
CATCCTGCGGCTCGTGCAAGTGGAGCCGTACCCCGACGTCCCCGGAGGCATCCCGCACGAGCGTTACCGAATCACGTTGCGGCTGGATCGAATCGTGCGCTGAGCGTCCGCCGGCGCGGGCGAGCCGGAGCCAGCTGTTCTGCTGTCCAGTGTGGCGAACCGGCCTGGACGGCCGGCGTGGTGAGCGCCACGTCGCAGCGGGCCCGCCCGGAACACGGATTCACGGAAGTCGATCCGGCCACACACTACCGGAAAACACCCAGACCCAGGATCTTCCCGGACACATTCCAGTTCAGCGACACCCTTTCAGACAGGCCTCCCAATGTCGCGCTACCTCATGGTGTTCCTGTGTTGTCTCAGTCTGTCCGCGTGCGTCCTCTCGGTCGATGGATACGCTCCGGACGCAGATCCGGCGCTGGCTGCCGCACTCCTCGGTACCTGGAAGTCCGACGGGGGGGACAGTAATCCGGCGGTGGTCGTGATCTCACGTGGGGACGATGGAGAACTCGACATCGAGTACACCGACGAGAACGGCAAGCACGGCCGGTTTGGTGCCCTCGCCGGCCGCCTTGGCGGGCGCACGGTGCTCGACGTGTGGCCACTCATTCCGCAGGACGAGTCGCTCTCGGATACGTACACGGGATCCCTGATCTCGGGTCATGCCTTGCTGGTGCTCGAAGTCGAGGGAGACCAGATCGTCGCTCACGCGTTCGACCCGGATGTGGTGGAGACCGCTGTGACGTCCAAGGTGCTCGACGTGCCGTACCTGCAGATGGGCGAGGGAACGCTGATTCTGACGGGGACCTATGAGAACCTCCATTCCGCCTTCGCGGTGTATGCGTCCCGTCCGGGGGTGTTCGGCGATGGCGAGCCCGGTGTGTGGCGAAGGGCGAGCCTTCCATGACGGTGAGCGCCCTCCCCAGCGGGGCGTACGCCACCCCCGTCGGGTCGGTGACCGGTTCGGGCCCAACTGCGGCGAGGTCGTGACGATCTCCTGACACCCGAGCCACCGCGCGCGGGCGGGACACCCCGAATTCGGAGTGGCCCGCTCCCACTTGCCGCAGACGGTGGCCCGGGCCCACGTTAGTACAGGAACCGCCGCCCCTGACCCACCGGTTGGGCGCTCTGCGCCCAGGCAGAGAGGGGCACCGGTTCCCGCTTCCCGGGAGGGGCCTGGTATGTCCATGCTCTCGGCATCACTGGTCGGCACGCGCCGGTTCATCTCCGGGATCGGACAGTCGGGCCTGCTGTTCGCCCCGGTGCGCCGCACCCTGGTCGAGCCCGGCGCACGCGTGCGCGGGGAGTTGCGCCCGCTTCTTCTCTGCCACTACGGGTATCAGCTCTGGTCGCGCGGCCTCATCGCGGGATGCTGCGGCAATCTCTCGGCGCGGATGCGCGATGGCGTCGGCATATACATCACACCGCGTACCGTGAACAAGTCACGGATGCTCGCCCGGGACATCCAGCGTGTCCCGCTCGACGCCACGGCGGACCAACTGGCCAATGTGAGCGTCGAGTTTCCGATGCACCGCGCCTGCTATCGCGCCAGGGCTGATATCGGCGCGGTGATACACACGCACGCACCCGCGCTCACCGCGCTCGGACTGCGAGATTTGTCCCTCGGCGAGGTCCTGCCCGAGGCTGCCCAGGCGGTCGGAGGGGTCGCGCGTGTGGGGTACTACCCCTCGGGGTCGGAGGTGCTCGCGGAATCGGTAGCGCGGGCCGTCGGCGCAGGCAACGGCCTCGTCCTCCTGGCACAGCACGGCGCAGTCTCGGTGGGACGCGACGTCGCGGAAGCCTACGACCGGATGGAACTGGGTGAGCTGTCGGCCCAGGCGGCCGTGCTCGCCTGAGCGCAACCATTCCGCCGGTTCGCGGGTCTCACCCATAGCAGGTCTGCTCACACGCCCCGGAGCCGCATGATCCGCACCATTGCCATGCGAGCGAGGACGCTCGCCCCACTCGTCGCGGGCACGGCGCTCGTCGCTGGCTGTGCGGCACCCGACGTGCGCGGGCGGGTGACGCTGCGGGACTCCGCCGGCGTGACGATCGTCCAGAGCAACGGCCCCGCATGGGATGACGCGAAGCGGTGGCAAGTATCGGCAGAGCCGCTGCTCGAGATCGGCGCACCTGGGACATCACCGGAGCAGCAGTTTCAGCGGGTGGACGGGGCATGGAGGCTGCCGGACGGTCGGATCGTCGTCGCCGACGGCGGGACGAGCACCATCCGCATGTTCGACCCGGGCGGCACTCCCCTTTGGAGTGTCGGGCGTCCCGGCGACGGTCCCGGTGAGTACCGGCTGATCGAGCGTCTCGGCGTGGGGCCACGTGACTCGATCTGGGTCTTCGACTATGGGCTCCGCCGGTTCACGATCCTCGCGTACGACGGCGCGACCGTGCGCACGGTCCGCCTCGGCGGCGAGCTTTCCGCCGTTGGTGCCGTGGGGAGATTCCCTGATGGTCGCTTCGTGGTCCGGGAGTTCTGGTCCGGTGGGGCAGCCGGAGCCCCGCTCCATTCAGGCCTGCGGCGCGATCCGACCGCCATCGCACTCCTTGCACCGGACGGTTCTCTGATGGACACGGTCGCGGTCGTGCTGGGCCGGGAGGTCTTCATCAGCAGCGAGAACGGGCGGGCGGTGATGAGCGCGCCTCTCTTCGCCCGCGCCGGGGCCGCAGCGGTCCGTGACAGCCAGGTGATCGCGGGCGACCAGGAACGGTTCGAGCTGCAGGTATTCGACCCGGACGGCACGATCAGGCAGTCGATCCGGATCCCGGGCCGGGACCTCGCCATCTCGGACACCGACGTGGAGCGACTGATCGAGGAGGAGACCGACCGCCGCCCCGCAGCCGAACGGGCGGGGTTCCGCCGAGAACTGGAGTCGATGGACGTGCCGCCGACGCGACCCGCCTTCGGCGACCTCCTCGTCGACGACGCCGGAAACCTCTGGGCCGCCGACTATGCCAGGTGGCCGCGCTACCCGGGCGCGTGGACCGTGCTGGATCCCGATGGTCGGTGGCTCGGCACGGTCACCATGCCGGAGGGATTTCGGCCGCTACACATTGGTGCGGCGCGGGTACTCGGTGTCTGGCGCGACAAGATGGACGTGGAGCGGGTGCGGCTGTACACGCTGATCCGTCCCTAGCACGCCGATGCCGGGCCGAGCGACCAAAGGGCGCCCCACCACGGGCGCCCTTTGTCATGGGAGGATACAAGAACCGACCGCTAGTTCTCGTCCGTCGTCGCCGTCGCCTTTCCCTCGAGATACGTGTCGAGGAACTCGAGCACCGCCGTGTAGCCGCGGATCTCGTTTTCCTTCTTCAGGAATCCGTGCCCCTCGTCGGGGAACACGATGTACTCCACCGGAACGCCGTTGGCGCGCGCGGCGTCCACGATCTCGTCCGACTCGACCTGCAACACGCGTGGGTCGTTTGCGCCCTGGAGCACCATGAGGGGGACCTTGATCTTCCCGGCATTGAACAGCGGCGAGATCCGACGGAGGCGGGCGCTGTCGGTCACCGGATTCCCCATCTCCTCGTACAGCGCCTCGCGGAAGGATTCCCACCAGGGCGGGATGCTCGTGAGCGTCCGCAGCCAGTTGGAGATGCCGAAACCTTCCACGCCCACCGCGAACTCGTCCGGCTGCAGCGTGAGCGCGGCAAGCACCATGTAGCCGCCGTAGCTGCCGCCCATGATCCCGATGCGGGCCGAATCGACATACCCGGTCGCGACGAGCATGTCCTTGCTGGCGACGACGTCTCCGAGATCGGCCTCGCCGTGCTTCTGGTCGTCCATCCGGAAGAACGTCTTGCCGTATCCCGAGCTGCCTCGGTTGTTGATGTCGAACACGACGTAGCCGTGGTTGACCAGCGCCTGGGTGATGGGCGAGTAGCCCACCTGGGCCTGTCCGCCGGGGCCGCCGTGGACCATGACGATGGCAGGAGCCGGCGCTGCCGCCGACACCTGATGCGGTGTGTACAGCAGACCAGGGATCTCGAGACCGTCGTACGAGGCGAACCGGACATGCTCCGGCTCGACAAGGTCCGCCCGCCGCACCTCCGGGCCCAGCGCGTCGGTGAGCCGCTGCGGCACCGCATCCATCCGGCCGGCCCAGAGGTCGTCCGGCGCCGAGCCGTCGGTGTTGTAAAAGGCCACCCACGCGTCGTCCTGCGAAAGCTGCATCCCGCGCACGAGGCCCTCGGGCACGCCGCGCAGCGTCACCTCGTCCATCGTCGCGGCATCGTACACTCGGGTGCGGATCTCCGCGTCCTCGTTAGTCGAAACTACGAGGTGCTTCCCGCTCTTCGAGTACCTCGCGCCGAGGACGTCCCAGTCAGGCCCGAAGAGCGTGGTCGCTTCGCCGGTTGCGAGATCGAGCCTCTTGAGCGCAGCGAATTCCCGTCCCTCATCCGATACGAAGAGGAGGCCGGAGCCGTCGGGAGTGAAGTCCATCGGGGTGTTGGAGACGTCGCCCTCGTGCGCGGTGAGGTCGGTCGTCGCACCGCTCTGCCGGTCGTAGAGGAAGATATCCGTATTGGAGGTCGAGTAGACCTTCACGAGCGCGAGATACCGCTTGTCCCGCGAGATCGGCCCTGGCTGGTAGGCACCGTCGTTCCGGTAGAACGGAGTCCGAGCATACCCATCCGCCTGGTACTCGTACAGATCGAACACCTGCGGATCACGCTCGTTGCTCTGCACGAAGAACGATCGGTCGTCACCGGCCCAGCCCGCAAAACTCGCCTTGAGGCTCTCTCCGGGCGTCAGATCGGTGGCCGTGCTGTCGGTCTCGCGCACATAGACGTGGTTCAACTCGTTGCCGCCCTGATCGCTCGAGTAGAGCAGGCGGTCGTCGTCGGGAAAGAACGAGATGGCAAAGACGGCGTCGGTTGTCGACCTGGTGAGTGCCTCCGGCTCCCCGCCGGCCACGGGGACGGCATAGGCATTGAACACGCCCGAGCCGTTCGAGGACACGAGGACCCTGCTGTTGTCGTGGGAGAAGGACGCGCCGGAGTAATGGTCGTTTTCGTACAGCTGCGCCACGGTGTACTGCCGCACCTCCCTCATACCGTCGCCGGCACAGCCGTTCAGCACCGCCAGGACGGCAACCGCGGAGCGCAAAGGCGAACGAAACATGGAACCCCTCCTGCCGGGTCGATTAGCCATGTGGCCTGGCGAGCGATATCATGGTGCAGCGAAACTGGTACCGCCAGCCCTGAAGCTCGAGTTCCTGGCAGCGAAAGCGGCGGGTACGCAAAGGGCGCCCGGAGGGGCGCCCTCTGACCTTCACGCCCGCCACCCCTGCGTCACATCCCGCCGCGCTGGCTCGACGGCGGCACCATCCCCTTCAGGCGCATGTAGGTCACGACGTTGCCGTAGTGCTCCGCGTCGTGCGTGGCGTTGTAGTTCAGCACCCAGAGCTTGGTGCCCTTCTGGCGGAAGAAGGTGATCTCCTGCATCGCCTGCGCGTCCGGCATGGCGTACGCCTTGTCGCAGTAGGTGAAGGAGGCCTGGACTCCCTTCACCACCTCATCCTTGGACGAGACCTTCTCGAAGTCCTGCTTGTTCGGGCTCTCCTCGCCCAACGCGGCCGAGCAGAACATGTAGTTCGAATTGGCGACATGGCCCATGATCTCGCCAAACGACCGGACTTCGGGCGTGGGCTTGAAGGAGTAGTCCGCCTCGGGCATCTGCTGCGCCGCCGCGATCAGCCAGCCGCGGAAGCTCTCGTACAGCGGCTTGATGGCGGCCACACTCTGCGCGGATGCGGTTACCGGGATCACCGCCAGAGCGGCACCGAGCATCAGGATCTTGCGCATGGGAGATCTCCTGGGTTGAGCGGGAATGCCTTCACGATGGATGGGTCGATCCCCGATGGCAAGGGGTCGTGATCTGGTCGGTGCGGGATACCCCGGGCTCGGTGCAATGGATCCCAACTCCCCACGCCTGCACGGCGGAGGCGGCCGTAGTCATCGTCATACCGGCCCGGCGGAAGGGACGGTAACGCTTTCGCTCACAATGACTTACGGCGCTTCGCGGCACGATTGTTCTTGCCGTAGCACCACGGGAGGTACAGCTTGCACGGGGTCAGCCACCGCGGACCATCCCTGCCGGATCCGACGGGCGCCGGCTGCATCGGCTGGCCGTACCGTACGGAGACGCTCACGGACGGAGCACAATGCGCCGGTCGATGGACCGCCTCGTCACGTTGAGTGCCGCGCGGGTCGCTTCGGAGCTGGAGCGGCTGCGTACAGCCACCACGGCGGACCGCCGCTGGCGCCGCCGTCTGTGGTGGCTGGGTCTGCGCTGCGCATGCTGGTACTTCGGCGGCCTCGGTCTCGTGGTGTGGGCGCTCCGCACGACCAACGTACCGTTGGCACAGCTGCTCTTCGGACTCGGCCTCTACATCGCCGGATTGGGACCGGTGATCACGCTGCTCGTGTTTGGGGTTCGGGAACGCGGGTGACGGCATCTGGGCCGGCGTAGCTTGCACCCCGCTGCGTGGCCTCGCAGGTTAGAGCATACCGTTCGACATCGACGTCGCTGCGCCTCGAATGTGGAGTGCACCATGAAGAAGGATGAGCTGATCCGCCGTCTCAACGAGGACCTCGCCGGTGAGCCGAGTGCGATCATTCAGTACATCACGTACGCCGCGAAGGCCACGGGTCCCTACCGGCCGCAGCTGTCTCAGTTCTTCCTCGCCGAAGTCGCCGACGAGGCCTACGGTGACAAGGGTCTGGCCGTGCAGCTCGAGGACATGGTGCGGGACGAGAGCGGCCACGTCGAGGAGACCGAGCGCATCCTGCTTGACTGGCCGCTGTAACGCGAGGTCTGCAGCCCTGCAGCGATGAACCCCGATCGGAGAGCGGTGATGGTCACGGATCTCCTGTGCGTCGCTCCATGACCCGAAAGGCATACGCCCTGCTCGGGATCAGCCTGCCCGTGGTGTTGGCCGACATCGTCACCAAGCGTATTGCCTTCGCAGAGCTGCGGCCACCGCACACCCCGCATGAGGTGCTGGGCGACGTATTGCGCTTCACCCTGACGTTCAACCAGGGCGCCGCGATGGGGATCTCGCTTGGATCCTACTCGCGCTGGGTGTTCCTCGTGCTTAGCCTCGCCGCTTCGGCCATCCTCGTGGTGTTCTTCCGCCGGGCCGACGCACGCGACGGCTGGCTCATCGGCGCGCTGGCGCTCCTCCTCGGTGGCGCCGTGGGAAACCTGATCGACCGAGTGCGCTGGAATGGTGGCGTCGTGGACTTCATCGACGTCGGGATCGGTCAGTGGCGGTTCTGGACGTTCAACGTGGCCGACTCCGCCGTCACGGTAGGAGCGCTCCTCCTCGCGACGGTGCTCTGGTTCGCGAAGCCACCGCGCGACACTCCGCCCTGAAGCCGGCGGCGAGACCGTCCGACCACCGGGACACCATCCAGCATGACGGGCGCCGGCATCTCACACGTGCCGGATGAACGTCCCCTCGCGGAGCTCGGCGTAGGCCTGCCGCAGCTCCTCCTGCGTATTCATCACGATCGGCCCGTACCACGCCACCGGCTCCTCGATCGGCTTTCCCGAAACGAGCAGGAACCGGACGCCGGCATCGCCCGCCTGCACCGAGACCTCGTCACCGCGGTCGAACAGGATGAGTGAACGGTTCCCTGCCTCCTCCCGCACCACGGTGTCGTCCCGGCCACCGCCCTCCGTCAGCACGCCCAGGGGATCCGATGCGTCACGGAAGTTGCCGGCGCCCTCGAAGACGTACGCGAACGCGTGCCGGGTGGTCTCCACCGGAAGCGTCTTGCGCTGTCCGGCTGGTACCCAGACGTCGAGATAACGCGGGTCCGCAGCGATGCCGTCCACCGGCCCTCGCTTGCCCCAGAATTCCCCGCACACGACCCGGACGCGGGTGCCGTCGTCATCGACGACCTCCGGGATGTCCCGGGACGCAACGTCCTGGTACCGCGGCGCGGTCAGCTTCAGGGACGAAGGCAGGTTGGCCCACAGTTGGAATCCGTGCATCCTGCCGCGCGGATCCCCCTGTGGCATCTCCTGGTGCAGGATGCCGCTGCCGGCCGTCATCCACTGCACGTCGCCGGCGCCGAGCGCGCCGCGGTTGCCGAGGCTGTCACCGTGCTCCACCGTACCCGCGAGCACATACGTGATGGTCTCGATGCCGCGGTGCGGGTGCCACGGAAAGCCCGCCCGGTAGTCGGCAGGGTTCTCGTTGCGGAAGTCGTCCAACAGCAGGAACGGATCGAAGTCGCCCGTGTTGCCGAACCCGAACGCGCGGCGCAACTTGACGCCGGCTCCCTCGAGGGTGGGAGTCGATTCGGAGATCCGCCTGATCGGTCGTATGGACACGGGTGCCCTCCTCGCATGTGAGACTCCCAACGTGTCACAGGAACACCGGCCACGGCTCGCGGGTTCCATCTGGCGCGGCGGTACACGAACCACTTCGCATCCGCGCCCGCCTACCGCAACGGCCAAGCTTGCACGATGGCCCGGCCCGACACAGCTTACGCGCCTACGGCTGCTGCGGCCGCGACCATGGAGGTCGCGGCAGGCACCGCCGTCGAGGAGCGGATGCCGCGCGGCCGTCATCCCGATTACGAGGGGTACGCGCACGCGACGAAGATGCTCGTTCCCTATCCTTCGGAACGTCTCCGCGAGGCAGCGCGTGTCCATCACCGAAAACAAGCAGCTGGTCCGGCGCTTCATCGAAGCGATCGTCAACACCGGCGACGTGAGCGCCATGGCCGAGTATGTGTCCGACGACTGCGTCGAGACCGACGGCAAGGTGCGCATCGTCAGTGGCGTCGGAGGCATGCGGCAGCACGTCCTGGGCGTGCGCGCGACCTACCCCGACCTGCATCTCACGATCGAGCGGCAGATCGCCGAAGGGGAGTGGGTGGTCACCCAGATCACGGCCCGCGGAACGCACCGAGGGGAGTGGCTTGGCATCGCGCCCACGGGTCTGCCCGTGGTCATCACGGGGGTCAACGTCGATCGGGTGGTCGGCGGACGCATCGTCGAGCACGGCGGCGCCGCCAACATGCTCGACGCGCTGCTCGAGATCGGTGCCGTGCGGCCGGTGACCGACCGATGACCCCTCCGATCCGCAATGTCTCCGATACGGCGCTCTGGGTGGCGATGTACCGCGCGATGGAGTCCGAGCGCCCCGACGCGCTGTTCCACGATCCGTACGCGCGCGATCTCGCCGGAGAGCGCGGTGCGGCCATCGTCCAGGCGATACCGCGCGGGCGTTCCATGGCATGGCCGATGATCGTGCGCACTGCGGTGATGGACGAGATCATCCTGAGGCTGGTCGGGCAGGGAGTGCGCACGGTGGTCAACCTCGCCGCCGGACTCGATACCCGTGCGTACCGGCTCGAGCTCCCACCCTCGCTACGCTGGCTCGACGTCGACCTCCCCGACATGATCGCCTACCGGGAGGAACATCTCGCGTCGGCGCAAGCGGTTTGCCGTCACGACCACCTCGCCGCCGACCTGGCCGACGAAGACACGCGTGCGTCGGTGCTCGCGCGCGCCGACTCGGAAGGCGGCCCCGCGATGGTGATCACCGAGGGGCTGCTGGTCTATCTGGCCGCGTCGCAGGTCGCCGCGATGGCCTCGCAGATCCACGACGCGGTCGCTGTGCGCTGGTGGCTGACCGACCTTGCCTCTCCCAGGCTGCTCCGGATGCTGCGGCGGACCTGGACTCCGCACCTCGAGGCGGCAAATGCGCCGATGCAGTTCGCGCCGGCCGAGGGCACGGCCTTTTTCGCACCGGTCGGGTGGCGCAAAGCGGAGTTCCGGTCGATCTGGGACGAGTCGATCCGGCTGAAGCGGTCGGTGCCGATGGCTGGGTTCTGGAACTGGCTGGGACGGCTGCAACCCCGCAGGAAACGCGAGGAGGCCCGGCGCATGTCCGGCATCGTGCTGCTGGAGCGCACGTGACGGCGGGACCGCGCTTCCGTCTACGAGGAGGATCACCATGAATCGCACCGCCGCCCTCTGCACGCTCGTGGCCGCCTGCGGCATGCCGTCGGTTGCCGTCGCCCAGGACCGGCCGAGCGCACCGCCCGACCATGCGACCGTGATCGCCGCCGCGAAGGACGTCATGCACGCGGCGCGCTACTGCGCGCTCATCACGAATGGCCCGGACGGGTATCCGCAGGCGCGCACCGTGGACGCCTTCGCCCCCGACGACGACCTGACGGTGTGGATCGGCACGAACCCGGTCACCCGCAAGGTGGCCGATGTTCGTGCGGACCCCCGCGTCACGCTCTACTACTACGATGCCGCAGGCATGAACTACGTGACGCTGCTCGGGAGGGCCGAGATCGTCACCGATGAGGCCGCCAAGGATGCCCATTGGAAGGAGGACTGGAATTCCTTCTACGCGGACCGCAACCACGGCGACGACTACGTGCTGATCCGCGTGCGGCCGGTGCGGCTCGAGATCGTGAGCTACACGCACAACCTGATCAACGATCCGGCGACGTGGCGTCCGGTGACTATCGAGTTCGACTGACCCCGGACACCGGAACCCGGCGCCTGCCGTGCCAGTGAAGAAGCGCGCCTCCAACGCTCGCCGGAGCCATCAACTCGTGTCCGTCGAGAACGTGAACGTACCCGGCCACCGGACGCGCGTCGACGCTGCGAAGTACGAGGCGATGCGACGCGCGCTGCTGCGGGTTGTGCCCCGGATCAAGCCCGGGATCACCCAATCCGAGATGTTCCGCGCGGTTGTGCCGCACTTGCCCCATGCTCTCTTCCCTGGCGGCGCCACCGCCTCCTGGTGGGCCAAGACCGTGCAGCTCGACCTCGAGGCCAAAGGGGTCCTGCAGCGGGAAGCCACAAGACCCCTCAGGTGGTACCGGCCGACGGTCTGATCCGCCCGCCGTGCCTCAGCGCCCTGTTAGGGCGTCTCGCTCCCGTAGCACACGGCTCCTCCACGGCGCATCCCCATCATGCCGCCACCAGCGGCTGCCTGCGCGGCGGCAAACGCCGTATCCCTCGGCCACATGTTATCGGTGGGATCCCGGTCGGGGAACCGGCAGTGTGGATCGAAGACGATCTGGTCGATGGTCCGTGTCCCGAAGTTCAGCGCCGCCTGGAACGTCCGGCTGCCCGCGAACCAAACGTCCGCCGGCCAGGTCACGATCGCCGTCGCACTGTCGACCATCGTCGCGTTGTCCATCGGCTTGATGGGAGGGCCCTGCGGCGCGAACCGGACCTTGAGCACCACCGGTGACGGCATCTCGCCGTCCTCACGCACCGTCACCAACGTCCGGGCCCCCGACGTGGTCACCTGCTGGATCGAGCCGTCTACCGACTCGGTCGTAAAGAGCCAGTAGTACCAGAACCACCCCAGATCCCGGTTCAGCGCGTTGTCCATGAAGAAGGCGTAGTCCCAGGGAGACGGGTGCTTGAATTTCCACGCCTTCGCATAGCCGCTCATCGCGTGCCAGACCGCCGTGTCGCCGACGATCCCTCCGAGCATCGACAGCATGAGCGGGGCCTTGGAGTAGGCCTGAAACGAGTACATCGGCCCGCCGTAGTTGGCGTCCCACATCAGCGGGCCCTCGCTCTCCTCACCGCTGATCCGCCCGTACTGCTGGCCGAGGCCGTCGAGATTCGGCTGTTGGCCCTCCCGGTCCGCGCGCGAGAGGATGTTCATGTACTGATTGAATCCCTCGTCCATGAAGCCGTACCACGTCTCGTTCACGCCGACCATCATCGGCCACCACTCGTGCCCGGCTTCGTGGTCCGCCGCCCCGACACCCGACATGATGAACATCGGATATTCCATCCCGCTCTCCGGACCATCCACGATCGTGAGCTGCGGGAACCCGTACGGCATCCAGAGTCGGGAGTAGAACTCGAGCGCATGCCGCACCACCGGACCGGCCTGCGCGTAGCGCTCGGTGTTTCCCGGCAAATGGAGGATGTGCACGGGGACCTTGGTCCCACCTGGAATCGTCGCGCGCGTGGCGTCCCACACGTATTGATTGGAGGCTGCCCACGCGAAGTCCCCCACCGTGTCGGCCACGAAACGCCACTGCAGCCGGGTGCCGGCGGCCGTGGCTTTCCCCGGACCGCGCTCGTCCGCCCCGACGATGGTTCGCACCGAGTCGGAGTCGAGCACGTGGGTCAGCCGCTCGCGCGCCGTGGGCGTCAGGACCTGCTCGGAATTCTGCAGCACGCCCGTCGCGCCGACGATCCAGCCGGCGGGGACGTCGATCGTCACGTCGAAGTGCCCGAAGTTGTTGTAGAACTCCGACGGCCCGAGGTAGGGCTCGGTGTCCCAGCCGCGGAGGTCGTCGTACACCGCGACGCGCGGATACCACTGGGCAACTTGGTACAGGGAGTCGGCCCATCGGCCCATCCGGAGGCCGCGCGAGCCTTCGTCGAGCGGGACGCGAAAGCTCCACTCTGCCTCGAGCGTGGCCATGCCCTGCGGCGGGATCGGCGTCGGAAGCGTGATCCGGGCGGTGGTCTGATCGATCCCGTAGGCGGCGAGCCGGGCTTCTGGCGCCTGCCCGCCGCCGCGCCGGAAGCCGCGCATCGGGGGGGGATTCAGATCCACCGGGTCGCCGTCGAACGTCACGCTGGTGAGGTTCATCCCCTCGGTGATCTCGGGCACGGTCTCGAGGCGCGGGACGTTGGCACGGAAGATGTTCTGGTCGAGCCGCAGCTGGACGCTCGTCAGCGGCGTACCGCTCGTGTTGTGGATCACCGCAGTCTCCTTCGCGGTGACCATCGCCGTCGCGGGGTCCAGGCTGGCGTGGATCGTGTAGTCGACCCCGAGCTGCCAGTAGTCCGGGCCCGGGCGGCCGGTCGAGTCACGCGTCCCGGCGGCGAACGCCCGCTGGATCGTGTGGGTGAGCGGGATGGCGCGGCGGATAGCACGCTCGGGCAGAGCGCCTGGCTTTGCCGTGGCCTGCGCCGACGCCACCTGCGGCATGACGACCATGCCAGCCACGAGCGGGAACGCAACAAGCAGTCGTTTGATCATGGGTTCGTCCTCTCGAGTGGTCACCGCTGCACTGGTGAGCGGCACCTAGAGATAACACGGTCGCACGCGTCCGGGCAGTCACTCGGCGCGGGGCCGCTTGCCCCGCGCGCCGAGGCGCCCCAGTATTGCCGTGAGCACCTGCCGATCGGTCGGCCGATCCTCACACCTCGGAGTGTGCGCGTGCGATCCACGGTGGCTTCCGTTCTCCGGCGGTGCATCCCGGCTATCCCGCCCCTCGTCGTGCCGGCGGACTGCGCCATCGGCACCTCCGGGACGTTTCCGGCGTCAGACTCCGCGCGACCCGCGACGGACGTTCCCGCCCGATTCGAGCCCGAGCAGCCGGCGCTGCGCCCCATTCCGGCCGACACGATCGCCGGTGACGGCTGCGTCAGCCCGATGCCGGACCGCCGCGATGGAACCCGTATCGTCCTCGCACGCTCCCTCGGTGGTGAGGAAGACTATCGCGTGACCGGAGAGATGTACCACGTTCGGGACGGAGAGTTCCTGCGTCTCCAGTGCAACTCCGGGCGCGTCGTCGGGATCGTGAAGGAGTGAGCCCGTCCCCACTGCGGAGGAACCCGTGAAGCCCGCAACATCACTCAGCGCCTTCGTGCTCCTGTTCATCGCCGTTGCGCATCTCCTCCGTCTCGTGTTCTCCGTGCCCATCGAGATCGGCACCTTCTTCGTGCCGATGTGGCCGAGCGCCGTTGCCGTCGTAGGACTGGGAGCGCTGGGCATCTGGCTGTGGCGGGAGCAGCGCGTGCCCCCGCGCTGACGGTGCCGCGCGACCTCTCCGGCTTCCCGCGACACCCGTGAGATCCGTCATGGACTGGCTCGTCCGTTCGCCCGTTCGCGCGTTTGTCCTGATCTTCGTGGTGGGGTTTTCCGTCCGTGCGACGGTGATCCAATGGGTGCCCCGCGAGTACTTCGTGCCGCACACCCGCTGGGAGGTTGAAGCCATCGCGGTCTCGCTTACGGAGCGTGGGACGTTCGCCGATCCGTACGCCATCCCGACCGGCGCGACCGCGCACGTCCCGCCGATCTATCCGGGAATTCTCAGCGTCATCTACCGGGTGTTCGGGCTCACCTTTACGGCCGGGGTCGTGGCGTGGATGCTGGGGGCGGCCACCGGTGCGGCGACGTTCGCCCTGCTCCCCTGGTTCGCCGGGAGGGTCGGAGTGGCGAGGCAGGCCGGGCTCCTTGGGGGGCTCGCCGGCACCGCGCTGCCGCAGCTGCCGCACTGGCTCGCGCACGCCGAGGCGCTTACCGCCCTCGCCCTCTGCTTGCTGCTCGCCGCTTTCCTGCGGCGCTGGACCGCGGTGCGAGTCTCGATGGCGGCTTCCCTGCTTCTTGGCCTCGCGTGGGGCGCAGCATTTCTCCTCCAGCCGGCGCTCCTGCCGGTATTGCTCGGATGCGTGGGCTTCGAACTGTGGTGGCTGAGGGATCGACGACCGTGGCGCGGGTCGGCGATGCTCGCCCTCGGCGTACTGCTCGCCTGTGCCCCGTGGAGCTGGCGCAACTACACGACCTTCCACCACCTGTTCTTCGTCCGCAGCAACTTCGGGCTGGAGCTGCGTGTCGGAAATCACCCGGGTGCGACCGCCGATATCGACGTGAACAGCGAGCGCGGTACGTTCCTGCATCCGCGCACCAGCGAGCCAGAGGCCGTCCAGGTCCGCGACCTGGGCGAGATCGGATACATGCAGCAGGAGCAGCGAGAGGCGCTCGCCTGGATCGGGGAACATCCGGGCCGATTCGCCGAGCTGACCGCCGTGCGCTTCCTCTACTTCTGGCTGGGGCCGCTGCACCGGCCTGCTGTGGCGCTCTGGACCGCGTTGCTGACGCTCCTGGCACTCCTCGGCATATGGCGGAGCTTCCCATCCCTGACCCTGCCCCAGCGCGCCACAGTTCTGATCCCGCTCGTCACCTTTCCGCTGGTCTACTACGTTCTCGCCTACATGGTGCGCTATCGGATCCCGATCGAGTGGATTCTCTTCCTGATGGCCGGTGCAGGAGCGTGGCATTGGCTCACGGAACGCGGCGGCGCGCAGCGACGGGAAGGCAGGTGACAACGATGCCAACGACCGCACTTCGTTTCGGCCTGATCTTCGTCGGGATCGTCCTCCTCGCCGGCGTGGTCGCACAGCTTCGATCGAGCACGACGTACGGTCTGGCCGGCAAGGGCCGCGTTCGCCGTGACGAGGAGCCGGGATACTTTCTCATGCTCCTCGTCGGCCGGCTCGTCCTCGGTGTCGCATCGCTCGGTGGGGGCCTGCTGGCGCGCTGGGGGTGAAGCCGCACCCTCGCCCGTACCCTCAACTCCAGGGAAGAGCCCGTATCGTCGCGCCCGCGAGCCACGGCGCTGCTTGCCGGCACCGGTGCACACAGGCCACCTTATGCGCTGTCCCGCAGGGTCCGTCCGGCACCAGCACAGCCACTCATCGCCAACGTCGAGGACCGCACGCATGTTCCGGCAGACTGCCCGCGCCATTTCCGCGCTCACGCTCGCCCTGCTCATCGCCATTTCCGCGTCCGCCCAGACCCGGCTCACCTCCCCGAAAGAGTTCCTGGGGTTCGAGTTCGGCGCCGACTACCAGCTCGCCAACTACCAGAAGATCTCCGCGTATTGGCGCACGCTCGCCGACGAGTCGGACCGATTGGTCGTGCGCGAGATCGGCACGACCGCCGAGGGGCGCCCGATGCTGATGGCGATCATCTCCTCGCCGGAGAACCTTCACGACCTCGACCGCTATCAGGAGATCTCGCGCCGCCTCGCGCTCGCCGAGGGGCTCACGGACGACGAGGCGCACGCTCTCGCGCGGGAAGGCAGGGCTGTCGTGTGGATCGACGGCGGGCTGCACGGGACCGAGGTGCTCGGTGCACAGCAGCTCGGCGAGATGGCCTGGCAGATGGTGAGCCGCACCGACGACGAGACGCTGCGGATGCTGGACGACGTGATCTTGCTGCTGGTCCACGCGAACCCGGACGGCAACGACCTCACCGCCGACTGGTACAACCGCAATCCGGTCCCCGAGGAGCGCAGCAATGCACCTGGCCTACCCAAGCTGTACCAGAAGTACATCGGGCACGACAACAACCGCGACTTCTTCGCGTCCACACAGCCCGAAACGGAGGCGATGAACCGCACCATGTACCACGAGTGGTTTCCGCAGATCGTGTACAATCACCACCAGAGCGGCCCCGCCGGCACGGTGATGTTCGCACCGCCGTTCCGCGATCCCTTCAACTACTTCTTCGATCCGCTCCTCGTCGTCCAGCTGGATCTCGTCGCGGCGGCCATGCACACGCGCTTCGAGGCCGAGGACAAGCCTGGCGTCACGATGCGCAGCGCCGCGCGCTACTCCACATGGTGGAACGGCGGGCTCCGGACCACCGCGTACTTCCACAACATGGTCGGGATCCTCACCGAGACGATCGGCAACCCGACGCCCATGCGGATCCCGTTTGTGCCCAGCAACGCGCTGCCGCGGGCCGACCTGCCGTTTCCGATCGCGCCGCAGGAGTGGCACTTCCGGCAGTCGGTCGATTACGCGATTACCGCCGATCGGGCGATCCTCGACCTCGCGTCACGAAACCGGGAGAACTTCCTGTACAACATCTATCGGATGGGGAAGAACGCGATCGACCGCGGGAACCGTGATTCGTGGACCATCACGCCCCACCGGGTCGAGGCCGCCACGGCGGAGTATGCCAGGCGGCAGCCGGCACGGGGGGTGGGCGGCGGGTTCGGCGGGTTCGGGCGTGGTGGGAGTGACTCGATTGGCACCGCCGTCTACGACGAGGTGCTCCACGCCCCCGAGGCGCGCGATCCACGCGCCTACGTGATCCCGTCCGACCAGCCTGACTTCCTGACGGCCACGAAGTTCATCAACGCACTCCGCGAGGTGAACGTCACCGTCCACCGCGCCACGGCGCCGTTCCAGGCTGGTGGGACGACCTACCCCGCCGGGTCGTACGTCGTCTTCACGGCGCAGGCGTTCCGACCCCACGTGCTCGACATGTTCGAGCCCCAGGATCACCCCAACGATTTCCCCTACCCCGGTGCGCCGCCCACACCGCCGTACGACAACGCCGGCTGGACGCTCGCCTACCAGATGAACGTCCGGTTCGATCGGATTCTCGACGGCTTCACCGGACCGTTCGAGCAAATCGACGACTGGAACGTGAAGCCCCCGGCAGGGACCGTGACCTCGGCCGGCCGCGTAGCAGGTTACTTCACGAGCCACCAAGTCAACGACGCATTCCAGGCGGTCAACCGTCTCCTCGCTGACGGCGAGCGGGTGTACTGGCTCACCATGCCGGCCACGGCCGGGGGGAAGACCTACCCGGCGGGCACCCTCTACATCCCGGCCGGGAGCGGGACTCGGGCCCGGCTCGAGCGTCTCGCGGCGGACGTCGGGCTGAGCTTCGACGCGTCGGAGCAGCCGCCCGCCGAAACCGCGCTCGCGCTGCACAGGCCGCGCATCGCGGTGCTGGACGTCTACGGCGGCTCGATGACGTCGGGATGGGCGAAGTGGATCCTGGAGCAGTTCGGCTTCGAGTACGAGGTGACCTTCCCCCCGCGCCTCGACCGCGGCAACCTAAATGCCAAGTACGACGTCCTCGTCTTACCGAGCGGCGTCATCCCCGACCCAGACCGGCCATCGAGATTCGGGCGCGGGATGCAGTACACCGACGCCCAGAACGACAGCGTCGAGACATCGCTGCCCCCGGAATACCGCAATGAACGCGGGGCCGTCACCGCCGAGACGACCGGTGCGGCGATCAGGAGGTTCGTCGAGAACGGCGGCACCGCGATCGCGATCGGTAGCTCGACGCCCGGGCTCGCCTCGTACCTCGCGCTCCCGGTGAGCGATTATCTCGTGAAGGACGGCGCCCCACTGCCCCGCACCGAGTTCTACATCCCCGGCTCGCTGCTTCAGGTCGAAGTGAACGGGAGCGCGCCGGTGGCTGCCGGCGTCGGCCCAGACGTCGACGTCTTCTTCGACAACAGCCCGGTGTTCGCCCTCGCCCCCGATGCGGCGGCGCGTGGCGTGAAGCGCATCGCGTGGTTCGGCGGCACGGCGCCGCTCCGCAGCGGCTGGGCCTGGGGGCAGGAGCATCTCGACGGCGGCACTGTCGCCGTGGAAGCCGAAGTCGGGAAGGGCAAGGCGTACCTGTTCGGCCCCGAAATCCTCGAGCGGGGACAGCCGCACGGCACGTTCAAGTTCTTCTTCAATGCGATCTACTTCGGCTCGGCGACGCCGGGGAAGATCTGACGCCACCGCGCGGACGCACCGGCATGAATCTCGAGCCGATCACCGCTCCGCCCTCCGCCGCCGAGCTGGGGGGCCGGCTCGAGCGCGTGCGCGCACGGATGGCAGAGCAGGGTCTCGATACCTACGTGTCGGTGGACCCGGTGAACGTCTACTACCTCACCAACTTCTTCAATTTCGTGCACGAGCGGCCCTTCGTGCTCGTCGTCGGGCTGGAGGGGCCGCTTCGTTTCGTGGTTCCGCAACTCGAGGAGTCCCACGTCCGAGCCCGGGCGGCGTGCCCGCTCGAGATCGCGCGGTACGTCGAGTTCCCGGCACCGGAAGGTCAGCAGTGGTACGACCGGCTGGCACCGCTGCTCCCGGGTCGGGGACGGATCGGCGTCGAGCATGCCATGCCGCTCGGGATCTTCGAGCGGATCGCCGGCGATTGCGTCGTCGCCGACGTCATCGACGACGCGCGGCTCGTGAAGACGCCCTACGAGATCGGGCGCATGGTCCACGCCTGCGATGTGCTGAACGCGGGTTTCGAACACCTCGTGCGGATCTGCCGCCCCGGAGTGACGCTCGCCGACCTGCAGCGCGAGGTGGCCGGCAACATGATGCGGCGCACGCTCGAGGAAATTCCGCACGCGAACCCCCTCGTGACGTCGTTCAAGGCGATCGTGCAGCCGCCGAGCCTGTCCGACGATCCGCACAACTTCACCGACGCGTGCGTGCGCATGGAGCCGGGAGGGCCACACGTGGCGCTCGTTGTCGGTCAGGTGAACGGGTGCGGGGCGGAGCACGAGCGCACATTCTTCCTCGGCGGCGTGCCCGACGCGGCGCGGGACCCGTTCGACGCGATGCTCGAGGGACGGCGGCTCGCCTTCGCGAGGGCCATACCGGGGGCGAGCATGGGAGCGATCGACGCCGCCGTGCGCGACGCGTGCC
>Ga0210112_1000148_pt1 | contig 19295 bp, 18 predicted proteins | sample Joice_ThreeSqC_D_FD_184875 | JGI IMG/M metagenome (GOLD analysis project Ga0210112, IMG submission 184875) | Wetland microbial communities from San Francisco Bay, California, USA, that impact long-term carbon sequestration - Joice_ThreeSqC_D2... | ecosystem: Environmental > Aquatic > Marine >... | reverse complement strand
CTCCCGCCGAACCCTCGCACCGCCGGAGGTCTCCATGGCTGCCACGCCGTCGACCATGCTGCCGCTCGGGACCGAGCTCCCCGCGTTCTCACTCCCCAACGTCGTGGACGGCACGACGGCATCGTCCGACGCGTACCGGAGGTCGGTGGCGTTGGTGGTGATGTTCATCTGCAATCACTGCCCGTACGTGAAGCACGTGCTGGGAGAGATCGGACGCGTCACCACCGACTACCTCCCGAAAGGCATCGCGTTCGTCGCGATCAGCTCCAACGACGTGGCGGCCTATCCCGAGGATGGGCCCGAGGCGATGAAGGCGCTGGCGGTGGCGCAGGGCTGGCGGTTCCCCTACCTGTACGACGAGGCGCAGGACGTGGCGCACGCGTTCAGGGCCGCCTGCACGCCCGACCTCTACGTGTTCGACGAGGAGCAGAAGCTCGTCTATCGGGGGCAGCTCGACGACAGCCGCCCGGGCACCGACATCCCGGTGACCGGCAAGGACCTGCGCGCGGCGCTCGATGCGATCATTGCGGGCAACGACATCCCCGGCCCGCAGAAGCCCAGCCTGGGGTGCAATATCAAGTGGAAATGAAACGAACTGCCTGACGTCAGATGTCAGGAGAGAGGGAAGACGGTGGTGGCCTCTATCTCTGACGCCGCAGTCTGACAGCTGGCAACTGGAATCTGACGACTGACGCCTGACTCCTACTTCCCAACCCCTCCCAGATAGTCCCACACCAGATACGCCATCGCCTTGATCCCGACGGGGATCGCGGTGTCGTCCGCCTGAAACGTCGGTGTGTGGTGGTTGCCCGAGGTGGTTCCCGGCTTCAGGGTGCCGAGCCGGTAGTAGAAGCCCGGGATCTCGTTCGCGAAGTAGGCGAAGTCCTCGGCAACTGTCGCCGGGTCGAGGCGCTCGACGTTGCCCGGCCCCACTGCGCGCTCGAGCGTCTTCACCATCCGCTCGGTGAGCGCGACGTCGTTCACGGTGACCGGGATTCCCCGCTCGTACGTCAGGTCGTAGCTCCCCCCGCCCGCGGCGGTGACGCCGCCGAGGATCTCGCGCATGCGCCGCTCGACCAGATCCTGGGTTTCGGTGTGGTAGCTCCGCACGGTGCCCTCAAGCAGCACGTCGTCCGGGATGATGTTGAACCGAGTGCCGCCCCGCACCAGCCCGACGGTCACGACACCCGGCTCGATCGGCGACATGTTGCGCGAACGGATGGTCTGCAGCACCATGACCGCCTCCGCTGCCATCACCACGGGATCGACGCTCACCTCAGGCTGCGCTCCGTGCGCGCCCCGGCCGTGGATCGTGGCGGTGAAGTGGTCGGACGCCGCGAGCGCCGGGCCCGGCGTGTAGCCGAGCACCCCCACGGGCATGTTCCAGTTGGTGTGCAGTCCGAAGATCGCCTCGGGCGCCGGGTCCTCGAGGACGCCCTCCTTCACCATCAGGGCCGCGCCACCCTCCTCGCCCGGTGGCGCGCCCTCCTCGGCCGGCTGGAAGATGAAGACGACGGTCCCGGGCAGATTCTCGCGCAGCGATGCGAGCACGGTCGCGAGCCCGAGCTCGACCGCCATGTGGATGTCGTGGCCGCAGGCGTGCGACACGCCGACGTCCTGCCCGAGGTAGGTCGTGCGGACCGTCGACTTGAACGGAAACGGCGTGTCCTCGGAGACGGGGAGCGCGTCCATGTCGGCCCGCACCGCGACAACCGGTCCCGGCTTCCCACCCCGCAGCACCCCCACGACGCCCGTGTGGGCGACCTCCGTCCGGACCTCGTCGAGGCCGAGCCCGCGGAGGTAGTCGGCGACCAGTTTGGCCGTCTCGAACTCCCGGTTGCCCAGCTCGGGGTGCTGGTGCAGCTCGTGTCGGATCTGCACCATTCGGGGCGTGACGTCCTGCACCGCCCGGTCGATCTGGGCATACTGCGCGAGGGCGGGAGCAGCGCAGCAGACGGTGAGTGTGCCGAGAAGGCGAATGGTGCGGCGCATGGTCACCCGCGGTGGTTGGGAGATCGGTGGGGTGGTCGCGACGTGCGTATACTAGGACGAAGATCCGCTTCCGCGCCACCCCGCGCGGACGAAAGGAGGCCTGTGATGCGCTGGTCCAGCTTGCTCGTCATCGCCGTGCTCGGAGCCTGCGGGCCCTCGGGGCCGCAGCCCACCGTCGTCGATCTGATGGATGCGGACCGAGCGTTCGACCTGGCCACTGCGGAGCAGGGTTCCGCAGGATGGGCCTCGTGGTTCGCCGACGACGGCGTGATGTTCGACGCCGCGCAGCCGGTCGTGGGTCGCGCGGCGATCCGGGCGGAGATGGCTCCGGTCCTCGACAGTTCCGGCGTCTCCCTGACCTGGTCACCCGAGGCCGGCGAGCTCGCGGCGTCCGGTGACCTGGGCTACACGCGCGGTCGGTGGGAGAGCCGGGTGAAGGCGGCCGACGGCACCGAGACGGTGCGCACCGGGAGCTACGTGACGATCTGGCGGAAGATGAAAGACGGAACTTGGAAGGTGGCGGTGGATATCGGGAACCCCGACGAGCGGTGAAAGCCGATAGCGCCCCTCACCTGCTCCTCGTCGTCCAGGCAGCGGTCGTCCTTGCGCTTCCTGGGCAGGCGCGGGCGCAGCTGGTGCGGGGGGAGCTGGTCGATTCGATCGCGGGGCGTCCGGTTGCCGCGGCCATCATTACCCTCATCGATGGCGCCGATGCGGAATTCGGGCGCACCCTGACCGATGCCACCGGTCAGTTCCGAGTCCGGGCCCCGGCGGCGGGATCGTTCCGGCTCCGCGTGCGGCTGGTGGGTTTCGATGTGTGGGAGTCGGAGCCGATCGCGCTCGCGGTCGGAGAGACGGTGGTACGACGCGTGGCGCTGCTCCTCGTGCGGGTCAAGCTCCCGGCGATCACGGTCGAGGCCGAGCAGACGTGCGTGGTCCGACCCGAGGAGGGTGCGGCTGCGGCCGCGCTCTGGGAGGAAGTCAAGAAGGTGCTCGCGGCGACGGAACTCACCATGAAGGGCCGGGGATTCCGTTTCCGCAGTGTGGGAACGGAGCGTGAGCTGGACCGGCTCGGCGCCGTGGTGCGGGATACGTCGTATCCGTCGATCGGCTACCGGGCGTGGCCGTTCGGGGCCCTGGACCCCGAGCTCCTGGCGCAGCGTGGATTCGTCCAGGGTGCCGCAGGTGGGCCGGTGTTCTACGGGCCCGATGCGCAGCTTCTCGTTTCCGACACCTTCCTCGATGACCACTGCTTCCGCGTGCGTCTCTCGCCCAACGAGGCGGGACGCATCGGCCTCGCATTCGAGCCGGTGACGGGACGGGACGTGTCCGAGGTCGACGGCGTGCTCTGGCTCGACTCGGCCACGGTCGCGCTGCGGCAGCTCGAGTGGGGGTACCGCAACCTCTCGCGCTGGGCCCGGGAAGGAAGCCCGGGGGGGGAGGTGGACTTCGCCAGGCTCCCGACGGGCGCGTGGTTCATCCGCCGGTGGATGCTGCGGGCACCGATCGCGCAGGTATTCCCGGATCGGCCCGACACGCTGTTCTACGGCGTGAAGATCAGGGAGGAAGAGGTCGTGGAGGTTCTGAAGGCTGACGGGACCCCGGTGATGGTCTACGATACCGGGCACGAGCGGCGCTAGCGCCGGATCGCATCCGCCTGGGAGAGAAACCAGGCGACGGTGCGCCGCAGGGCCGCCTTCGCGTCGGTGCGCGGCCGCCACCCGAGGTCCCGTGCGGCTCGTCCGGAATCGTATGGGTTGTCCCGGCCGAGAAACCTGCTGCTCGACGACCCGAGACCGGCGTACTGTCGGGGGTGGAGCATTCGGGATGCGGCGTGCCATCCCGCACCGACGGCGACGGCGACGGGCTCGGGTATCCGCAGCAGCCGCACGCGGTGACCCGACGCCTCCGCGACGATGTCGAAGAACTCGCGTTGCGTGAACCCGCCGTCGTTGGCGGTGTTGAACGGTCCCGTCACGTCCGGCCGCGCCAGCGCGCACGCGATCGCCTCCACGACGCTCCCGACGTACACCATGGCCAGCGTGTTGTCGCCGCGTCCCACGAGCGGAGCGATGCCGTGCCGGAGGAGCCGGAGGACGCGCGCCATGAAGAGTCGCTCCCGCTCTCCGTAGATGACGCACGGCCGCACGGCCACGGCGGAGACCCCGTGCCGTGCCGCCTCGTCCCAGAGGACGGCTTCCGCTTCGCGCTTCGACCGCGCGTAGAAGTCGCCGTCGGCGATCGGGCCGAAGGGCGAATCCTCCGTCACCCTCCGTCCGTTCGCGGCGACCGGGCGGCGCCCGTACACGGCGACCGACGACACGTGCACCAGTCGTGCCCGGGACTCCGCGGCCGCGCGGACCGCCTCCCGCGTGCCCTCCACGTTGATGCGGCGGAAGCGCTCCCATCCGGTCGGGTCGGTGACGATCGCCGCGGCGTGCACGATGGCGTCCGCGCCGTCTGCGGCGGCCCAGTCTTCGGGACGCTCTACGTGGCCCCGGGCCGGCGATGCACCAAGCGACTGCAGCAGCGGCCAGCCGCGCTCGGAGCGTGCCATCGCGACGACGTGGTGTCCCGCCTGAACGAGCCGCTCGATCGTGTGGCTGCCGACGAGCCCGGTGCCGCCGGTGACGAAGACCCTCACAGTGCGAGCACGACCGCGCGAAGACCGAGCACGAGGCAGAGCAGGGTGACGATCCCTCCCGCGAGATTCCCGCGCCAGGTGTTCACGTGCTCGCCCAGCCTGTTCCGATCGTTCATGGCGACCAGCAGCACGATCGCGACGATCGGCAGCACGAGGCCGTTGACGACCTGGGCAAAGAAGATGAGCGGAACGGGACGCACGCTTGTGACGGCGGTGACGCCCCCCAGCACGACGCAGCCGGCCCAGACGGCACGGGCGAGCGGCGTGCGAGTGTTGCGGCCGTGGCGCGTGGTGTCGAGCACCGTATAGGCGGCGGCGAGCGGTGCCGTAATCGCCGACGAGACTCCGGCGGCCGCGTACCCGAGCGCGAAGGCGCGGCTGGCCCAGTTGCCGAGCAGCGGGGTGAGCTGGGCGGCCATGTCCGAGGCCGAGTGCACCTGACCGCCGTCGAGTGCGGCGGCGGCCGTCACCACGATGGCGCCCGACACGAGCCCGCCAAGCCCGATCGCCAGCACGAGGTCGAGGCGGGCGGCGGAAAGGTCCGCAGCGCTCGACCACCGCTCGCGCACGGCGACGGCATGCAGGAACAGGTTGTATGGGACGATGGTGGTCCCCACGAGCGCGAGGGCCGTGAGGTCGGCCCCGTCGGGAACTCGGGCCGCGAACGCCCCGCGCAGTAGCACGTCGAACTTCGGTGCGACGAGCACGGCCGTGGCAAGGAAGACGAATCCCATCACCGCGACGCACCCCGCCAGAACGCGCTCCATCAGGGCGTACCGCCCACTCCAGAGGAGAAGCCCCGCGACGGCCGTTCCGAGACCCACCCAGGCCCGCAGCGGCAGCCCGGTGATGCTCGCGAGCCCCATCGCCGCACCGGTGAGATTGCCCGCTTCGTAGGCCGCCGCGCCGCTCACCACCGCGGAGGCGGCCAGGATCGCGAGCGCCGGTCCCAGCCAGCGCGGCCCGCGCACCTCCCGCAACGCATGGCCCAGTCCGGCGTCGGTCACCAAGCCAAGCCGCGCAGCCATCTCCTGCAACACGATCGTGGCCACGGTCGCGAATCCCAGGGCCCAGAGGAGTGTGACGCCGAACCTCGCTCCCGCGAGGGTCGCAGTGGTGACCGTGCCGGGCCCGATGAACGCGGCGGCGATGACGACGCCGGGTCCGATGCCGCGCCAGCGCCGCTTCACGGAGTGGGCAGGGGGAGCCTGACGAGGCGCGCGTCCGTGCCGCACGCGCGCACAGCGGCACCGGGACTGACCTCACGCCGGACGACCGCGAGCCCGAGCCACATCTTCCATGCGTGGCTCCAGGCGGCACTGGTCACGCGGCCCACCGCCACCGAGCCCTGGTGCACCGTTGCGTCATCGAGGTCGGGCTGGCCGGGCCAGATCACCGCACCGAGCCACCGGTTGGCGTGGCCGCGGAAATGCACCCGGGCCACGGTTTCCTGTCCTGTGTAGCACCCCTTGGTGTACGACACGCCGTCGATGTCGTCGAAGCGCACTTCCTGTGGCAGGGTCTTCTCGCCGATCTCGGCTCCGACCCGCGGCCACCCCGCGACAATGCGCGCGAACTCCGTGGCGTCGGCCGGCAACGCGGTGAAGCCAATCTCCACGAGGCCCGATGTGACGTGATCGGCATTGGCACGTGTGACGACGAGCAGCGTCGCGAACGGCGCTGGCTGTTCGGGCTGCAAGGCCAGGACGTCGCAACCCCGGATGGACAGGACGCCCGCCGAGCCGGGACCCGGCAGCTTCGCAGCGGAGGCCTGCAGGCGCTCGGTGCCCTGCGGTCCCAACAACTCCAGCACCACGAGCTCCGCGCCACGTTCGAGTATCCGGGCGAGCCGGGGTGGGAAGTACTGGTGAAAGAGCCCGATCGCGGCGTCCGCTCCTTCGGCGGGGAGGATCGTCAGCAGCTCGCCGTCCGTGCGGGCGACCCAGAGGTCGCTCACGATCATCCCCTTCGTGGTGAGCACCGCGCCGTAGACGAAGCCGCGGTCGCCGTGACGCTCCACGTCGTTAGTGAGCACGCCCTGCAAGCAGGTCACGGCACCGGGTCCCGCGACCGCAATGACACGGCGCGGTCCCGCCGCCACGGCTGCGCCGCCGAGCACCGCCGCCTCCTGTCCCGGCGTCAGCACCTCCGGCCGAAGGACGAAGGGCACCGCGCGGGTAACCGGGGCGGTTTCTTCAGGGCCCGTAGAATCCTGCTCGCTCATACGACCAGTCCAGGAGCTCGATCGGGTGAAGCACCGGGATGTGTAGGCCAGCGGCCCGCAGTCCCGCGCCCAGCTGCATGATACACCCGGGATTGCCCGTCAGGACGATCTCGGGGTCCGCGCGGCGGATCGCGTCGACCTTCAAGGCCAGTACGTCGTTCGAAACACCGGGCTCGGCGAAGGCGTACGTGCCGGCGCTGCCGCAGCACAGCTCGGCATCGACATGACGAACGCGCTCGATGCCGGGCACGCTGCGCAGCACCGCCTCCGGCGCATCGTCGATCCGCTGCGCGTGGAGCAGGTGACACGGCGGATCGTAGGCTACGCGCACCGGCACGGGGGCGCCCGGGCGCGGGCCTCGTGCCGCGAGCAGCTCCGTCACGTCGCGCACGCGCCGGGCGAGCACCACGGCTTCGGGCTCGAGCGGCTCTCCCCGCAGGAGGCGCGGGTATTCTTTGAGCATCGCTCCGCATCCGGCCGCATTCAGCGCGATCGGCGCGCCTGCGGGAAGGGTGCGGAACGCCTCTACATTTCGCCGCGCGAGGTCGACCGCTTCGGGATGCTGGCCGGCGTGGGCGTGGAGCGCGCCGCAGCAGTGTTGTGGCGGAGTTTCGATGACGTCGTATCCGTTGGCCTCGAGCACTCGCACCGTCGCCCGGTGCACGTGGGCGAACAGGTCGTCCATGACGCATCCCCGGAAGAGTGCCACTGGCTCGCGCGGGATGTCGCCCGCCGGCGGCGGTTCCGCCCCCGAGGCGGTCGTGCGGTCGCGCCGGCGATGCGGCGCGGTCGCCGCGAGCATCCCCATCGCCATTCCGAGCCGGCTCGGACCCGCGAACAGCCGGGCCGTGGGCCGCAGGCCGCGCGCGATCGCGAAGAGCGGTCGGCGGAGCTGGGACTCGCCCATGACGGCGTGGAGTGCCCGCACCACCAGTGGCGGAGGGCGGCGTTCCCGCAGCACGCGGCGCGCATCCTCGATCGCGGGCCCATACGCGACGCCGGAGGGGCACACGGGCTCGCAAGCCCGGCACGCGAGGCACCGGTCGAGGTGGGTGACGAGCGCGGTGTCGTCTGGGGAGAAGCGCCCGGCCGCCAGCGCACGCATCAGCACAATCCGCCCGCGCGGGCTGTCGGCCTCGTCGGACGTGACGCGATAGGTGGGGCAGCTCTCGAGACAGAACCCGCAATGCACGCACGGATCGAGGCCGGCGAGCGCCTCGGCTCTCACGCGTCGGCCCCGACCGGCGTGAGCAGGACTCCATGCGGGTCGAAGGCGTGGCGCAGGGCCGTGACGAGCCGGCTCGTGCCTTCACGATACGCGCCGAAGTGTCCCACGACCGACCTGATCGGCCATGGCGCGCGCTCCAGCGTCAGCGGCATCTCCTGTGCGGCAGCCCAATAGCGGAATCGCCGCAGCGCTTCGGCGTCGGCTTCCCCCGTCCAGCGGACCACGCCCGCACCGACCGATGCGGCAATCCAACTCTCTCCCAGGTCATGCTCGAGCTGATCGAGGCAGGTTTCGAGCGCGGCCGGCAGCGCCGCGATCCGGACCGACACGGGCTCGCTGGTCGCGGTCGTCTGCACGCCGTCCCACAACGCCGCGGACTCCTCGGGTGGCAGCTCGGTCAGGTCGATGGACCCCGCGCGGCGCACGGCATCCCGCGTCGCGGCGGCTTCGGCGCCTCGGCCGGTGATGCGCACGGCCAATTGCCAGGCCGGTGCCGCCCCCGCATCGGGCGAGAGCACCTCGAGCGCCGCGGGAGTGAGCCCCGCATCGAGGACAGCGAGCGCCGAGTCGAGCAGGTCGCTGCGGCTGCCCGAGCCGAGCAGGGTGAGATCGGCGCGGGGGAGTGCTCGGAGCCGGAGGGTCACGGTCGTCACGATGCCGAACGCGCCGAAGCTGCCGGCGACGAGCTTCGTGAGGTCGTAGCCCGCCACGTTCTTCACCACCTTGCCTCCAGGACGCACGATCTGGCCGTCGCCGGTGACGAACGTGGTGCCGAGCAGATGATCGCGGATGGCGCCGAACCCCGAACGCAGAGGCCCCGCCGTAGCGGTGGCCGCGAGGGACCCGAGGGTGCGCTCGGAGCCGGGGTGGTCGAGTGCGGCCCACATGCCCTCTTCAGCCAGGGCCGCCCGCAGGAGGCCGAATGGGACACCTGCCTCGGCCACCACGACGAGATCGCCCGGGCTCAGCTCGAGGATGCGGTCGAGCCGCCGCGTCGAGAGGAGGAGGTCGGCCGGGCAGTCGGCGGGGGACCAGCCGCCACCGCCGAGGATCCCCACGTGCCATCCGTGCACCGCGGCGCTCTCGAGGACCAGCGCGATGCCGGCCTCCTCGCGGGGGGCCACGATCGGCTGTCCGCCCGTTCCGGTGCCCACGAGCGCCTCGTTGCCGAGCAGCGCACGGAGTCGTGCGAGGATCATCGCCCCTCGAGCCACTCGTCGACGCGGGCGCGCGTGCCGTCGTTGAACGCGCGCGCCTCCTCGAGGTACGGCATGGCGTCGGGTGCCGCCCAGGGCCGAGTCAGGACCTGCTGGACGTCGAGCTCGGTGAGCGCGGCGAAGAGGTTCGGTAGCCGGTTCTGCACCCGTCGGTGCATCTCCTCCGGGGCGATCGCGGCCTCCCACGGGGGGTCGTCCAGCCAGACGTTGATCGTGGCGAGCGTCACCACGGCCGGATACAACTCCTGCATGGCCCGTGTTCCCTCGCCCTCGGTGCCGTGGCGCCCGGCTCGCGACACCCGCTCGGCCGCGGCCTCGAGCTGGTCGCGCACCAGGTGGCGCCACCGAGTCGGCACGCTCGGTCTCACGCGATCTCCCGCACACGCCGCTCGGCGATGGTGGGAAGTACCTTCCCGGGGTTCGCGATTCCCAGTGGGTCGAACACCTGTTGCACCACCCGCATGGCGTCCAGCGTCGCCGCGTCGAATACGAGCGGCAGGAACCGGACCTTATCCAGTCCGACCCCGTGCTCGCCGGTGACGGTACCGCCCGCCCGGATGCACACGTCCATGATGGCGGCCGCGGCCTGTTCGACACGCTCCAGCTCGCGCGGATCCGTCGCGTCGAAATTGATGTTTGGATGAAGGTTGCCGTCTCCGGCGTGGAACACGTTGCTGATCGTGATCCCAAATCGCCGGCCGATCGCCTCCACCGCTTCGAGCACCGCAGGGAGCGCGGACCGTGGCACGACGGTGTCCTGCACCACCAAATCCGGGCTGATCCGTCCCAGCGCCCCGAATGTCTTCTTCCGGCCGTGCCAGAGCCGGATTCGGGTGGCCGCGTCGGCGGCGGTGCGCACGCTTCGTGCGCCGTGCTCCTGGAGCAGCCGGAGCACGTGGGCCGCGTCCTCGACGACCGCGGTCTCGTCGCTCCCATCGACCTCCACGAGCAGGATCGCGGCCGCGTCCACGGGATAGCCGGCGGCGTAGATGGATGCCTCCACCGCCCGGATGCAATTGCGGTCCATGATCTCGAGGGCGGCGGGGACGATGCCGGCCGCAATGATCGCCGAGACCGCCTCTCCCGCCCCGGGGAGGCTCGTGAAGTCGGCGAGGAGGGTACGGATCACGCCCGGATTGGGTGTGAGGCGGATCGTGACAGCCGTAGCGATCCCGAACCGCCCTTCGCTCCCCACGAACAGCCCCACCAGATCCGGTCCCCACGGCTCGCCACCCGGCGAGCCGAGCACGGCGACCGACCCGTCGGTGAGCACCACTTCCAGGGCGAGGACGTGATTGGTGGTGACGCCGTATTTCAGGCAGTGCGGGCCGCCGGCGTTCTCGGCGACGTTCCCGCCGATCGTGCAGACGGTCTGGCTCGACGGGTCGGGCGCGTAATGCAGCCCGTGGGTGGCAGCCATGGCCGTGAGCCGGTCATTCACCACACCGGCCTCGACCACGGCGCGGCGGTTGCGCGGGTCGATCTCCAGGATGCGGTTCATGCGGGTGAGCACGAGCAGCACCGCATCGGCGGAGGCGATCGCGCCACCCGAGAGGCCCGTGCCCGCCCCGCGCGCCACGAAGGGCGTCCGCTCCCGGGCGAGCAGTTGGACCACCGCGGCCACCTCGTCGCGGTTCGCGGGAAAGACGACGGCGCCGGGCCGCCGCCGCCGCGTGGGGAGTGCGTCGGCTGCGTAGGTCTCGAGCTCCGCTGCCGAGGTGCGCACCCAGCGGTCGCCGACGATGCGGCGGAGTCCGGGGACGACGCCGTGAGGCAGCGTCATGCGTGCCCCTTCTCGTGGGTCTGCTCGAGCTTGCGCCGGCCGTTGCGTCTGGCCTGCTGGTGCAGGACCGCCCGCTCGCGCACGGCGTCGGTGAGCGGTCCGAGCAGGTCGCGCAGCAGCTCCAGCCGGGCGGCCGTCGAGCGCAGCTGCAGCAAACGGACCTTGAGCTCCAGGTCGAGGTCGAGCACCGCGGATACGACGAACGACATTCCTCCAGGGTCATCCGGCGGAGCGGCACCCGGAAGGCCCTCCCCCGCCTGACCCATCACCGCCAGGTAGCGGAGAAACCGTTCACGCACGTCGGCCGCCAGCGCTGCAACCGCTGCGTGATCGAGCCACGGCTCGTCGTCGATGTCGTGCGCTTCGGCGACGAGGTACATCCGGTCGGTGTCGACGTAGCCGTCAACGACATAGCGAGCACCACCCGCGACCACGATGTTCGAGCGGCCGTCCGGCAGCGCCGCGACCTCGCGGATCATGGCGGTGCAGCCGACCGAGCCCAGGTCCGGAGGCAGCGCCGACTGGCCGATCACCGGAGAGATGCCGAACCGTCCGTCGCCCGCGCGGCAGTCGTCGAGCATCTGTCGATAACGCGGCTCGAAGATGTGCAGGGCCTGCGCGGTTCCCGGGAAAAGCACCAGGGGGAGGGGAAAGACCGGGAGGCGATAGCGCGGCATACTGAACAAGATACGACGGCGGCGATCCCGAAGAGAGGCTGGGCGTTGCCACAAACGACGAGCGGCCGCCCCTACCGAGGACGGCCGCTCCGCGCCGCGCGGCGTGAGGCTACGCGGCCCAGAATCCCCTCAAGGCCTCGCCGTGGGGACTGTCACGGAGCTTCTCGAACGCCCGTTCGCGGATTTGCCGGATTCGCTCGCGGGTCACTCCCATCAACTCGCCGATCTTCTCGAGCGTCATGCCCTCGGAGCCTTCCTCGAGCCCGTAGTACAAGTAGAGGATCTTCCGCTCCCGCGGCGTGAGGTACTTCTTGAGGAGGTGGTCGATGAACTCCCGCATGAGGCGCCCTTCGGTCTCGATCTCGATCTCGCCGCCTTCCTGACCCGCGAACCGCTCGCCGAGGGTGGACGCGTCCCGGTCGGTGCGGTCCACGGGCGCATCGAGCGACATCTCGGCCGCCGTCATCCGCCGGGCGCTGCGCACGTTCTCGACGGTGTCGTTCAGGGCCTTCGCGATCTCGGCGTCGGTCGGTTCCCGGCCCAGTTCCTGGGACAGGTACGTCTCCGTGCGCGACATGCGGATCAGATGGCTGTTCTGGTTGAGCGGGATGCGCACGCTGCGCGTCTGCTCCGCCAGTGCCTTGAGGACCGCCTGCCGGACCCACCAGACCGCATAGGAGATGAACTTCACCCCCTGATCGGGATCGAACTTCTTCACGGCCTTCAGCAGACCTTCGTTGCCGATCGCCACGAGCTCCGACAGGTCCAAGCCGTGGCCCTGGTACTTCTTCACATACGAAATCACGAACCGCAGGTTCGCCGTCACCAGCCGCTCGGCACACACTTGGTCGCCCGCGCGGGCGCGCCGCGCAAGGCGCCGCTCCTCCTCGACATTGCCGATGAGCGGGAGTTTCTGGATGTCTTGGAGGTACTGGTCGAACGCCGTCGAGGCTGAAGCGCGAAAAAAGGCCTTCGTCTTGCCACTGCGAACTTGGGTCATGGACGCCCCAGGGCTCTATGCGGTGATGGCCACTCTTGGGAGGATCGAGCGGGTCGGTGAGACCAGCCAAAATGACCGTTGCAAGGCGGGGCGAATATAGGGAGAGGCCAAATTTCAGTCAAGAAAAAAACATTTTCCACATCACAAATCGTTCATTTGCATGTCCTTCCCGGCTTTTTCCACTACGACCACTGCGCGCCTCGATTTTTCGCGATTTCTTGGTTGTTAACATGTTGCAAATTAATGACTTACAGTCATACCGGCGATTTAGGTAGCCCGAAACGCCGGTCGGATGTGGCTACCAGGCGAGATCTCGAAGCGCGGCCTCCACGGTAGCGGGCGCGATCGAAATGCCGCCTCGGTTGCCGTCTCCGCGCGCCGCTTCACCGGTGTGGGACAGCAGTGCAAACCTGACAGTGCCGCGGTCGTCGTCCGAGCCCTCGATCAGCGGCCCCATCAGCCGGGAAATGTCGATGGGGCTCGCCGGCCCGTAGGGGAGCCCGAACGTCTCGATAGCCACGCGAAGCTGCGCCGCCGTGTCGGCATCGGTGACGCCAGCTTGCACGCCGATCCCCGCCTCGGCGAGCATGCCCACGGCCAGCGCCTCGCCGTGCAACATCTCGTACCCGAGCAGCCAGCCGATGGCGCGGCCGATCGTGTCCCCGAACTCGAGGGTCGCGTGCCCTCCGGTCGAGCCGTGGCGCTCCACCGCCAGGTCGCGCCGGATCTCGACGCTGCGACGGACGGTCTCCAGGATCGCTTCCGGGGCGCGCCGCCGGATCTCCGGTGCGTGCCGTACGAGCGTTGCCAGATAGTTCGCATCGGCCACGACCGCGTTGCGAATCGCCGCTGCCATGCCGGCCGCCACGTGCACCGAAGGAAGCGTGGCGAGGGTGGCGAGATCCGCGACGACGGCGGTGGGGTGGCGGAGTACACCCACCCGGCCCCGGCCGACCGGTGAATCGAGGCCCGTCCTGCCGCTCACTGCGCTGTCGGTCATGGCGAGCAGGGTGGTGGGGAGGTGGATGCACCGGATCCCGTGACGGTAGGTGGCGGCGACGAATCCTCCAAGGTCGCCCGCGACGCCTCCGCCCAGCGTCAGCACCGCGGCGTCGTCATCGAACCGCTGCCGAAGGAGCAGGTCAGTGAGGTCCCCCCAGGACTCGCGGGACTTGTTCCATTCGCCCGCCGGAAAGGTGAGCAGTTCCGTTGGGGCTACCGCGGTCGCCGCGTGCAGCACGCGCTCGCCGTACAGTCTGGCCACGGGAGCGTCGGCGACGAGCGCGAAGCGGGAGGCCGGGCACTGCGTGGAGAGGATCTCGGCGAGGTGCTCGAACGCCCCCTCGCCAATGACGACGTCGTACGGCTCCTCCGGGAGCGGCACGGTCACCGTCGTGGGCGCTATAGCGTCACCTCTCCCTCGATGACGGTCACCGCTTCGCCGCCCACGCGCACCTCGTGCACGGACCCATCGGGGTCCGCGGCCACGGTGACGGCGATCCGGCTTGGCCGCCCGATCTCGATGCCCTGCTCGATGAGGAGCCTGACGATGCCGGCTCCAGTGCCTGCCACCCCGTGACGCACGAGGAAGGCGCCCAGCGCGCCGGCGGCGCTCCCGGTGGCCGGGTCCTCGGGAACTCCGAGGCCAGGGGCGAACATGCGGCAGTGGATGGGCGTTCCCGGAGCGACGGTGTCCGCCGCATAGAGCATCGCGCAGTCGGTGCCGTAGCTACGCAGGAGATCCACCAGCCCGCCTCCGGCGCCCCCGACCGGCAGCCCCCCAAGTGCCTCGCGTGAGGCGATCGGCACCATGAGCTGCGGCAGAGCGGTGGAGACGACCTGCGGCACGGGGTGGTCGGCCACGAGTCCCGGGCTTCCCCCGAGCGCGACGGAGAGTGCCGGCAGATCCCGCACGACCGGCCCCCACGCCGGCTTTGCCTGGACCATGGTGACCTCGACAGGCCGGCCGCCCGCGGTTCGGATGTGCACGGGGAGTACGCCGGCGCCCGTCTCCTGCGTCACGGTCGCGCTCCCGTCGGCCGGCAGGTCGAGACGGCCGAGCTCGGCCAGCGTCCACCAGGTCCCGATCGTCGGGTGGCCCGCCAGCGGGATCTCCGCCGCCGGCGTGAAGAAGCGCACGCGCCGGGTCGCGGCATCGGACGAGAGCACGAACGTGGTTTCCGAGAGGTTCATCTCCCGGGCCAGCGGCTGCATGAAGCGCGGCTCGAGGTCGTCGGCGTCGGGAAAGACGGCGAGCGCGTTGCCGGTCAGCGGGGTCGTCGTGAACACGTCGATCTGATAGAAGCGGTGCCGCGCCATGTTACCAGGTCCGGTCGGAAACGCCGGCGCGCTGGTTGTCGAGACGGGCCAGCATGAACAGCAGGTCGGAAAGCCGGTTCAGATAGCGGAGGATCTCGGGCGGGACGTCTTCGGCATGGTGCAGCGTCACCACCGCGCGCTCGGCCCGGCGGCAGACCGTCCGGGCGAGGTGCAGGTGCGCGGCCTTGGGGGTTCCGCCGGGCAGGATGAACGCTTGCAGCGGCGGCAGCTGCTCGTCGAGGCGATCGATCGCCTGCTCGAGCGCGACGATCCGGTCTGCCGGGATTGCGGTCTTGTCGCTCGCCGGAGCCTTCCCCGGGCTGGCGAGCCGCCCACCGACGGCGAAGAGATCGCGCTGGACGGACTCGAGCAGCTGGTGCTCGAGCTCCGCCGGTGGCGTCGCCATCGCGAGTCCGATGGCGGCGTTCAACTCGTCCACCTCGCCGTAGGCGGCGACGCGGATGACGTCTTTGCCCACGCGTCCCCCGCCGAAGAGCGACGTGTCGCCAGCGTCTCCGGTCTTGGTGTAGATCTTCACGATCCCGGGAAGCTAGGTGCTGCCGGACGCTCCCGCCACTGCGCCGTGCCCGGGTTCCGACGACCGGACGCCCGGTGGTATCATGCATCGTCTTCTACGCGGAGATTCCGCGCAATGCCGCAGCGGGCCTCACCGGAGCAGCCGTTCCGGATCGCGATCGTGGGATCGGGACCGGCGGGGTTCTACACCACGGAGCACCTGCTGAAGCGCCTCGGTGAGGCGGTCGAGATCGACCTGTTCGAGCGGCTTCCCGCGCCGTTCGGGCTGGTGCGTTTCGGGGTGGCGCCGGACCACCAGAAGATCAAGAGCGCGACGCGGGCGTTCGAGCGCATCGGCGCGCACCAGGCGGTTCGCTTCTACGGAAACGTCGAGCTCGGCACCCACCTCTCGGTGGACGAGCTGCACCGGTTCTACCATGCGGCCTGCTTCGCCACCGGCGCCGAATCCGACCGGGCGATGGGCATTCCGGGGGAGGCTCTGCGCGGGAGCCATCCGGCGACGGAGTTCGTGGCGTGGTACAACGGTCACCCGCACCACGGGGAGCGGGAGTTCGATCTTTCGGCGGAGCGGGTCGCCGTGGTCGGTGTCGGCAACGTCGCCGTCGACGTGGCCCGCATCCTCTGCCGTCTTCCCGAGGAACTGGAACGAACGGACATTGCCGAGTACGCACTCGAGGCCTTGCGGGCGAGCCGCGTGCGGGAGGTCTACGTGCTCGGCCGCCGGGGCCCGGCACAGGCCGCGTTCACCACGCCGGAAATCAAGGAGCTTGGCGAGCTACCGGGTGCCGATATCATGGTGCCGCGTGCGGAGGCCGAGCCAGATCCGCTGAGCCGTGAGGATGTGGCAGCCTCGGACGATCGTGCGCTGCAGCGCAAGCTCGAGATCCTGCGGAGCTACGCGGACCGCGCGCCAACCGGGAAGTCTCGCCGGCTCGTGCTGCGGTTCCTGGTCTCGCCCGTCGAGCTGGTGGACGACGGGAGCGGCCGCGTCGGGGCGATCCGGCTGGTGCGCAACGAGCTCTACCGCGCTGGCGACGGCACGCTGCGCGCGCGGGCGATGGATCGCGTCGAGGAGATCCCGGTCGGGCTCGTGCTCCGGTCCGTCGGGTATCGCGGCCGTTCGCTCCCCGGGGTACCGTTCGACGACGCCCGTGGCCTGATCCCGAACTCGTGCGGGCGTGTCGTCGATCTGTCCACCGGCGGCGTGATCCCCGGGTTCTACACCAGCGGCTGGATCAAGCGGGGGCCCACCGGCGTCATCGGGACGAACAAGCCGGATGCCGGCGAGACCGTGGACTGCATGGTGGAGGATCTCCTTGCCGGCCGTGGCTGGACGCCGGAGGAGCCGGATCCCCAAGCCGTCGATCGGCTGATCCGGGACCGCGAGCCGCAGGTGGTCACCTTCGACGACTGGATGCGGCTCGACGAGATCGAGCGTAGCCGCGGCGAGGCGCTCGGCCGGCCCCGCGTGAAGTTCACGTCCGCGAGGGAGGTCGCCCGCGCACTCGGGCGGATCTGGGGCGACTAGCGGGACGCCGCCACGACGACGGAGTCGATCGCGGCGAGGACCCTTCCGGACGGCACGGCGTGGTTGTTGACGATGATGGAGAAGATCAGCGCCCTGCCGTCGGCACGCTCCACATACCCGGAGAGCGAGTTCACGTGCGAGATGCTCCCGGTCTTGGCCACGACCCGCCCTTCGAGTGCCGTTCCCCGGAACCGATCGCGCAGAGAGCCGCTCTCTCCTGCGCGCGGCAGCCCGTGCTGGAATCCGGCGCCGCGGGGATGCGTCCGCATGTAGCTGAGCAGGGTGACGAACGCCCGCGGCGTGACGAGGTTCCCCGCCGAGAGGCCCGACCCGTCGGCGAGCGAGAACGCCGTCGAGTCGATCCCGACCGAGTCGATGAGGAACCGGCGCTCCACTTCGAGCCCCCCGTCCCACGATCCCTGCCCGCCTGCCGCCTTGCCGAGGCTCTTGAGCAGCATCTCGGCGAACCAGTTCTGGCTCGAATTGAGGATCGGGAAGATCTGGTCGGCGAGCGGACGAGCCTGGACCTCGGCAAGGGCGGGCGCGTCACGGGCCTCCGCATACCGCAGCGAATCGGTCGTCGACTCGGTGGGTCCGCCCACGCTGATCCCGTGACGGGCAAGGGCCACCCGCAGTGCGGCCGCGAAGAAGAGGTTGGGGTCGGGAACCGCGAAATACTCGGTGCGCTCCCGCGCACGAAGCGGTACGCCGCCCTCGGCCCAGAGCCGGCTCGTCCCGGGAGCGCGGAAGAAATCAATCGAGCGGCGCGTGCCGGCCGGCAGGGTCTGGCTCCGGTTCTCAAACAGGAAGAGCCCCACGTCGGGCTCGATCCGGACCCGCACCGGGGCACCGACGGCGGAGTCGGGCGCGTAGGTGAGATCGAGACTGTTGTCGTTGAACCCGAGTCCTCCGACCGGGGCGGCGTACCACCAATTCAGGTCGTAGTTGTTCCAGCCCGGGTGCACCAGGTCGTCAACGAAGAAGCTGCCGTCGCCGACGACGGCGCCCCGCACGTGCCGGATGCCCCGGGCCGCGACCTGCGCCGCCAGATCGTCCATCTTGCTCCACAGGGAATCGCATACCCCGACGGCGGTCGTGTCGACGGCGTAGCAGCGGGCCGAGAACGTCGGGTCGCCGCGGCCGTACGCCACGAGGTCGCCCTCGAGCACGCTGTCCACGATCGGGCCGGCGCCATACAGGCTCGTGACCGGCCGGTATTCGGGCGGCAGCAGGACGCTCGCCACCGCGGTCACCACCAGCTTGGTGTTCGAGGCCGGGACGAAGAGCCGGTCGGCGTTTCGGCTGAAGATCTCCCGCCCCCGCTCGTCCACGACCAGGATTCCCCACACGGCCCGGTCGAGCGGCGCCCGGTCGAGCGGCGCCCGGTCGATCAGGTCGGCGACGTGACGCGCGACGCGGCTCTGTGCGGAGGAGGCGCCGGGGAGGGCAGCGAGGAGCAGGAGGGCCGTGGCTCCCGCTGCGGCCCGCAGTTGACGTAGTTTACGGATGGTCATCGGCGGCATGGGTGCGGTGTCTCCAGAGGCAGCGGCAACCTACCGGTCCTCCGCCGGGCCGTCAATCACCGTCGGGATCCATCCGTCCGCCACTGAAGGCAGGTTCGCTCCATAGCTCGGTATCTGTTCACGTTGGCATGTGCGATCGCCGCTGCCGCGACCGCCGTCCCCGTAGCCGCCCAGGGTCGCTCCGAGCGCGGCCTGGTGGTGCGTGCGGTGCAGTTCGACGGGAACCGTGCCATCAGCGACGACCAACTGAGGACTTCCATCGAGACGTCGCAGTCCTCGTGGTTCGCGCGGAATCCGCTCGTCAGTTGGATCGGGCTCGGGGAGAAGCGCTACCTGAACGAAACCGAGCTTCGCCGCGACGTGCTGCGGATCACCGCGTTGTACGGTCAGGGCGGATTCGTCGACGCGACGGTCGACACGGTCGTGCGCCGCAGCGAAACCGAGGTCCGCATCCGGTTCCTGATCCGGGAAGGCGAACCTGTGCGGGTGGACACGATTACGGTGCGCGGGCTCGAGCAGATGATGCCGACGCACGAGATCCTCGCTGCGCTGCCGCTGCACGTCGGCGATCCCTTCAATCGGCTGCTGCTGCTCGCCTCGGCCGACACCATCCGCATCCGACT
>Ga0210112_1000142_pt1 | contig 19715 bp, 17 predicted proteins | sample Joice_ThreeSqC_D_FD_184875 | JGI IMG/M metagenome (GOLD analysis project Ga0210112, IMG submission 184875) | Wetland microbial communities from San Francisco Bay, California, USA, that impact long-term carbon sequestration - Joice_ThreeSqC_D2... | ecosystem: Environmental > Aquatic > Marine >... | reverse complement strand
GGATGCACCCGTTGGGCACCGGGGGGGGGGCATCCGGAGAGGAGGACATCCGGTACAGGAGGACCACCAGGTCGTGTATCCCCCCCTCCTGGTCGTTGACGAAGTTCCGGTACGTAACCGCTCGATCGAATCCCATCTTCTCGAAGGCGCGAACCGCTGCCCCCTGCTCCTCGATCACCTCGGCCATGAGGTAATGAAGACCCGACTTCTCCCCGAGGTGACGCAATTCGCGGACCATCGCGGTCCCGAGCCCCTGGTGCCGGTAATCGGGGGCGATCTGGACGCGCACCACCCCGACCCGCTGCTTCCATCCCGATCTCTGCCGGTGGAGCGTGGCGTCTCCCACGACACGGTCCCCTTCGAGCGCGAGAATCGGGAGGACGAGGTCGTAGTCGAGGGTGTCCGCCCAATGCTGCACCACCTCGCGGCGGCTCACGTCCTGGCGGAAGAACATCTTGTCCTCGGGGGGGACCCGCTGGAAGAAGACCCACAATCGGTCCACGTCTTCCCGGCACATCGGCCGGAAGACCAGCGTCACCCCGTTGCGCAGGGCGATCTGCCTCGGGTACCGCTCGAGATCGATCATCTCCGGTTCCTTCCGCCGGGTCCGGCCCTACCACTCGTCGCGAAACGGGACCTCGACGACATCGTACCACTCCGAGAAGTCCATCGGCTGGTGCGGCGGCAGCCCTTTTTCGTGGAGAAGGTCGTCGATCGCCCGGTGGGCGTAGGAGAGGGCGTTGTCCATGAATCGAAGGGTGTCCCGGCACTCCTCCCGCGGATCGCCGGCTTGAAGCGCCGAGAGCGCCGCGACGAGGTCCCGGGCGCCTGCGGGGAGGTCGTGACTCGCGAGCTCCGACCTGATGGCCTCCAGGTGCCGGCCGATCCGGTGGTATCCACGGCGGACCTCCGTCGGGTGTGCGTCGATGCGGCGCCACGGCCCGAAGTAGATCGCGTCGTGCCCGGCCCGCAACGCCGCGTACGCCAACCCGTCGTAGGGACATCCCGGCGCTCCGCCGGGGCGGGAGCCGCCCTTCCGCGCCCCCCCCCGCAGCTCCGCGCCGCAGTGGGGACAATGATAATCGGTCCCCGCCATCGGGGAGATTATCTCAACGGGAAGGGACCCCCGCAACGGGATTCATCCCGCGATCGGGCGCGGCAATCGGGAGAGCACGTATTGGCGGAGCATCTGCGGGGAGATCCCCGACCCGGCCGAAAGACGCGGGAGATGCACGTTCCCCTCGATGGCGCGCAGGATCCCCTTCCATCGCAGCGCGGCCTCCCCGGCCCTGCCCATTCCACAGAGACACTCCGCCGCTTCCATGTCCGCGAAGACGAACCGCGGGTCCCGTTCGAGGGCGCGCTCGGCGTGATAGAGCGCCTCGGCATGCCGTCCATTGCCGCGGAGAAGGAACGCCATCAGGTATTCGGGCTCCGGGCACCCGGGGTCCAGGGCGGCCGCCTCGCGGCAGATCGCGACGGCATCCTCGAGACTTCCCTCGTCGGCCAGCCGCTCCGCCGAATGGACCAGCTTCATCACCGGAGAGAAATCGGCCACGGGCGGTGGTGGTGGTTCAGTACGCCGGATTCCCCGCCCCGGGGGGGGGGCATCGCTTGAGGAGCGGGGGCGGGTGGCGCGGCGCAGCGGCCTGGCCTCCGCGCGCGGCTTCCGGTAGTAGAAAATCTTCTCCCGCTCCTCCAGCCGGAACGCGTCCGAAATCCCCCACAGCGTTTCGGAGTGCCCGAGGAAAAGGACCCCGTCGTCGAGGAGACTTTCGTGAAACCGCGCGACGAGTCGGCGCGTGGTGTCCGACCGGAAGTAGATCATCACGTTCCGGCAGAAGATCGCCGCGTACCGGGGAGAGGGTGGGGGACCCGAGAGGAAATCGATCAGGTTCCCCTCCTCGAAGTCGACCAGCCTCCGCACCGCGTCCGTCACCCGGGAGCGCCCGTCCTTCGCCGGCGTGAACCAGGTCTCCCGGATCCTGTCCGGAAGGTTCCGCAACGCCTGCGCGGGATAGATCCCCTCCCTGGCCGTGTCGATGAACCCGGGGTGGAGGTCGGTGGCCCGAACCCGGACGGGGGCGGTGTGCAGCCCGCGGGATCCCTCCAGGGCGGCGATGGCGACGGAGTACGCTTCTTCGCCCGTGGCGCACCCCGCGCACCAGACGGGAAGCGGGTGCACGAACCCCTGCTCGAGCAGCCCCGGGAGTATCGCCTTCTCGAACGCATGGAAGAGAACCGGGGTCCGGAAAAAACCCGTTTCCCCGACGAGGAGTTCCGCCACCAGGACGCGTCGCTCCGCCACCCCCTTCTCCCCTTCGGAGAGGAACTCCATGTACCCCGGGGCGTCGGGTACCCCGAGGGCCGCCATCCTGCCGCGGACTACGGCGGACAGATGCGGAAGCTTGGCGTCGCCGAGGACGACACCGCTGGCGGATTCGATCATGTTCCGCAGGGAGGAAAGCAGTTCGGGGTGGATGGGGGACCGCCCGCGCACCGGAGTCATCCCCCTTCTTTCGCGGGGCTGCACACCACCCGGTTTCGCCCCCCGTGCTTGGCCGAATACAGCGCCTGGTCGGCGCGATCGATCACGGTTTTCTCCGTCCCTTCCGCTCCCGGCAGGTGGTCCGCGATGCCGACGCTCACGGTTAAGCGAAGCATCGGCGACGGCGCTGCGAACGCCTTCCGCTCCACCGCCTCCCGGATCCGCTCTCCCACGATGACCGCCTCGGGAAGGCGGGTCCGGGGGAGGAAGACGATGAACTCCTCGCCGCCGTACCGGGCGGGAAGGTCGGTTGCGCGTACCGCATCCCGGAAGATCGCGGCCATTTCCCGCAGGACCGCGTCCCCCACGGGATGGCCGTAGACGTCGTTGATCTTCTTGAAATGGTCGATATCCATCATGAGGATGGTGTACGGATCGTTGTGGCGCCGGGCGCGGGAGTGCTCCCGCTGGAGCATTTCCCGGAAGTGGCGGACGTTCGTGAGCCCCGTCAGCCCGTCCGTCACGGAGATCCGCGCGATCTGCCGGTACAGCCAGGCGTTTTCCAGGACCATGAACGCCTGCCCGAGAAGAGTCTCCATCATCGCCGCGCCGCCCTGTGCCGCTCCCTCGATCCCCGAGTACACCACCATGAGCCCCTTGACCATCTCTCCCGCGCGAACCGTGCAGACCGCCCGGGGCACAAGCGATACCGGAGCAATACCTTCCGCTCCCCGGAATCCTCCCGGAATGCCTGTCCAGACGGCGCGGTCCGGGGCGAACGGAACGCCGGCCTCGTCGCGAAGTCGTTCCGTCGCGTGCCGCACCTCCGCCCGGAGCGGATCCTCCGCGTCGTCGGGGAAAACGGAAACGCCTTCCGAGTAGACGCCGTCGGAGAAGACCACCCCCATCGCCTCCGCGGGGGCGATCTCCCGGAGCAGATGGAACAACTTCCTGGCCGTCGCCTCGAAGTCGTCCACTTCGCGGCCCACGTGCGCGATCTCGTTCAGCAGGCTCGCCTCGAACAGGGTCGCCTCGAGAACGCCGTTGACCCGGGAGAGGATTTCCATGTCGCCCGGAGGCGCGGCCCCCGGATCGTTTTTGCCCTCCGGGCGCGGCATCTTTCCCGCGAGGCACTCCCGGACTGCGGGCAGGCATTCTTCCGGGGAGACGTCCCGCAGAAGACATCGGTCCGCACCGGCGCGGGCGGCGTGGAGCCGGTCCGCACCCGCCTCCTCCGAGGTAAGTAGGATCACCGGGACGTCCCGGGTCGCCGGATCGGCCTTGAGCAGGCGGCACGCCTGGATGCCGTCCAGTCGGGGAAGCCGGGTCGACATCACCACGAGGTCGGGGACGCTCCGGAAAGCGGCCCGCAATCCCTTCACCCCGTCGTCGACCGATTCGGTCGCGTACCCCGCCGAGCCGAGAAGCCATGAGAGCATCTCGGTGACGGTTTCGCTGTCGTCCACGAGGAGAACGCGAAACGTGTCAGGCACGGGCGCCCCCCTCCCTGCACGCGGACCGTCCGGTCATCCGCAGCAGCAGTTCCGCCATGGACGCCGGCGGCATCGAGCGTTCGACGGCGCCGCGGCGGATGGCCTCGCGGGGCATCCCGAAGACGACGCACGTCTCCTCGTCCTGCGCGATGGTGAACCCTCCGGCACGCCGGATGTCGAGGAGGCCCTCCGCGCCGTCCGATCCCATTCCGGTGAGCAGGATCCCGATGCACTTCCCCCCGTAGGTGGATGCCAGGGAAGACAGGAGCGTGTCCGCCGACGGGAGGTGCACTCCACGCGGTTTCCGCGAGGTCGCCCGGACCGCCCCGCCGGGGAGCACCTCGAGCTGTCGCCCTTCCGGGGCGATCAGGATCGACCCCGGCACGGCGCGATCCTGATCGTTCGCGACCCGGACGTCGAGAGCGGTGTGCTGCCGGAGCCACTCGACGAACCCGGCGGTGAACCCCATGGTGATGTGCTGCACGACGAGGATCGGCGTGGGGAAATCGGCCGGCAGCGCGGAGAACAGATCGCGCAGCGCCGTCGGACCGCCCGTCGACGCCCCGACCCCCAGGGCCTCGAAGCGCGTTCGGCCGGAAGGACCTGCCGGTTCGTCCCTCCCCGGAACCATCCGAATGGACCGGCGCAGGTGCCGCACGACCGCCACGCTGGAAGCGGACCGGATCTTCTTCCGCAGCACGCGGGAGCATTCGGTCACCGCCCCGGCTCCCGCGAGGTCCGGCTTCGCCATCACGTCGAGGGCCCCGGCGGCCAGCATGTCGATCGAGGCCTTCGTCGTCCCCCCCCGGGTGAACGCCGAAAAGGCGATGATGGGGACCGCCTCCGAGCCCATGATCCTCTCGGTCGCCTCGATCCCGTCCATCTCCGGCATCTGGACGTCCATCAGGATGACTCCGGGGCGGAGCGTCCGCGCCATCTCCACGGCCTCCCCACCGGTCCCCGCCTCGCCGACGATCCGGATCCCCGCGTCCCCCTCGACCATCGCCCGGATGACGGCGCGGATGGAAGGGGAGTCATCGACGACCAGGAGACGTACCGGGTCCCCCGATGGCCGGGAGGACGTCACCCGCCGCCGCCCCGCCCGAGGATGGTACCGATCATCGCGGCCATCCGGTCGGGAGTGAACTCCTCCCGTGTCACGCACCCCCTCGCGCCCGCCGCCCGCGCCCGCACCATGTCCTCCCGGTGCTCCTTCGATGCCACGAGGATGAAGGGAAGGTCCCGCGTGTAGTCGGTCTTTCGCGCCTCCGCGAGGAACTGGATGCCGTCCATCCCGGTCATTCGGGCGCCGGCGACGACGACGTGGTACCGTTTGAGCGAAAGCAGCTCGAGCGCGGCCTTCCCGCCGGGCGCCGTCTCGACCCGGAAGCCGGAGGCGAAGAGGATCCGCTGCTGCATCTCGCGAACGAGAAGGGAATCGTCCACAACGAGGATGTCGGCGTCGATTCCGGGCCGCTCTCCCTCCCCCACCCCCTCGGGGGAGGTCTCCGCGTGGAGACGCACCGCGGTCAGCAGATCGTAGACGTCCAGCAGCAGGGCCACCTCGCCGGTTCCGAGGATGGTCGATCCCATGAACAGGGGAATTTTCCCGAGGTATTTCCCGAGGTCCCGGACGATGACTTCGTATTCCCCCTCGATCCGGTCGATCACCAGGGCGATCCGCTTCCCGGACTGCCGGACCATCACCGCGAGGTAGCGATCCGCGTGCCCGTGGGCATCGGGAAGGCCGAGCAGCCGGTTCAACCAGACGAGCGGAACCGGGGTCTCGCCCAGGCGAAGGGACTTTCGCCCCTCCAACGTGATGACGTCGCGGTCCGAGAATGCGTGGATCTCTTCGGCGTGCATGATCGGGAGGGCGAAATATTGATCTCCGGACAGGAAGAGCAGGATCCGGGAGACCGACATGCTGAACGGGAGCTCCATGACCACACGGGTCCCCTTGCCCGGATCGGAGTGGATCTCCGAAGTCCCGTTGAACCGCTCGGCCGTTGCGTGGACCACGTCCATTCCGATCCCGCGCCCGGAGATCCCGGTCATCGTCTTCGCGGTGCTGAATCCGGTGCGGAATACCAGATCGATCAGTTCCCGGTCGTCCAGCTTCCACGCGGCTTTCTCGCTGACCATCCCCTTGCGGATCGCCTCCTCGCGAACCTTGTTCGGATCGATCCCGCGGCCGTCGTCCTCCACCTCGAGGACGACCCGTCCCTTCTTCGGGGTGGCGGTGATCACGATCCGCCCTTTCCGCGGCTTCCCCGCCCGCTCCCGCTCCGCGGGGGACTCGATCCCGTGGTCGACCGCATTCCGCAGGATGTGGGTCAGCGGTTCGGCGAGGGCCTCGGCCACCTTCCGGTCGATCTCGGTCTTGCCGCCGCGCACCTGCACCTCCACGTCCTTCCCGAGCTCCCTCGCCAGGGCCGCCGCCATCGGGTGGAACGCGTCGAACAACGGCAGGAGCGGAACCATCCGGATGGCCATCACCTCCGACCGGAGCTCCTCGAGGTTCTGCGAAAGCGCCGTGGCCACCACGCTTTCGCGGCGTTTCAGCTCCGACCGCTGGGTCCCGACCTCCTGGAACGCGGATTTCCCCTCCTCGACGAAGGGGGCGACCCTCCGGGCAAACGCCGGGGAGAACTCCCCCTGGGCGAGGCCGTCCTGAACCGCCGCAAGGAGGGCCGAGGCCGTCCGGCGATAGTAGAATCCGAGCTCGCTGAGCCGCTCCCGCAGCTCCAATTCCCTCTGGTGGTGGGAGACGGCGTTCGTCAGGAGGTTCGAGATCGACTCGAGCCGGGCGGGATCCACGCGGGTCCCGGTTCCGGGATCGCCGTACCCGGGGTGAAGGGAGAACGATGCGGGGGACCCCGCGATCGGCGCGGGCGACGCCGGCGGGGCGATCGCCGGGTCCGGCGCTTCGCGCGGAACGGCGGTTTCCGCGGAGACCTGCGCCAGTTTCAGCCGGTCGAGTACCGAATCGACGTCGATCGGATCCCGGGGAGGCTGGGAGAGGGCTTCCACCAGCCTCGACAGCGTGTCGAGAGTGACGAACAGGGCATCGGTCAGGTCCTGGTTGGCGACGATCGCTTTTTCGCTGCGGCGCTTGAGCGCCTCCTCGAACCGCTGCGAGAGCTCCGAAATCTTCGCGAAGCCGAGCATCCGCGCGGCCCCCTTCAACGTATGCGCTTCCCGGAGGACGTCGCCTTCCAGTTTTCCGTCCCCGGGGTTTTTCTCGAGGTAGACGAGCCCCCCGTTCAGACGCCCGAGACGGGCCTTCGCCTCCCGGGCGAATTTTTCCCGGAACTGCGACAGGTCGATTTTCTTCTCTTCGCCCATGACGCCCCTATACCCGGAAGACGGCGGTCTTTTCCTGGAGTGTGCCGGCCATCTCCCGCAGTTGCGACGCCGACGCCGACGACTCCTTCATCTTCGACGCCGTCACCCGCACCATCTCCTCGATCTGCCGCATCGCCTGCACCACCTGCTCGTTCGCGCTCGTCTGCTGGTGCGTCGCCAGGGAGATCTGCGTGCTCGCCTCCGACGTCCGTTCGATCGTCTCGATGATCTCCGAGAACGCCTCCGACGACAGGCGGATCGTCTCCTTCCAGCGCTCCACTTCCCGCGTCCCCTGCTCCGTCGCCTCCACCGAGCTGTTCGTCGCGGACTGGATCTCCGTGATGATCCCCCGGATCGTCTCGGTCGACTCCCGCGTCTTCTCCGCGAGACGACGAACCTCCGACGCCACCACCGCGAACCGCCGGCCGTGTTCCCCCGCCGCCGCCGACTCGATCGCCGCGTTCAGCGCCAGCAGGTGGATCTCGCTCGCGATCTCCTTGATGATATCCATCACCTTCCCGATCTCGTGCGACTTCTCGCCCAGGAACAGCGTCTTCCGGGCGATGTCCCCCACCCGCTCCTTGATCTGCGCCATCGCCTCGACCCCTTCCCGACCCAGCGTCGTCCCCGACTGCGCCACCTCCACCGACTTCGACGCCGCCTCCTTCACCGACTCCGCGTTCTGCGCGATCTGGCGGGACGTCCGCGACAGCTCTTCCATCGTCGCCGTCACCTCCGCCACAGAGGTCGCCTGCTGCGACGCGCTCGCCGCCTGCTCCTGGATCACCGTCATGAAGTTCGAGGAGAACGTCCCCACGCTCGCACCCGTCTCCTGGATCTGGGACAGGACCGTGCGGAGGTTCCCGGCCATCGCGTTGAAGTCCCGCGCCAGCGCCTGGATCTCCTCGAATCCCTCCTCGGGGACCTTCTCCCGAAGCTCGCCCGCGGCCACCTTGCGCGTCATCTTCCCCAGCCGGGTGAGCCCGGAGACGACATGCGCGGTGAACGGACGCGTGCTCACAAGGGAGATGGCGAGGATGAAGAGGCCGACTCCCGCGAGCCGGATGAGGAGCCTGGAAAGGACAGCGTCCACCGCCCGGTAGTTCCGCCCGATGACGACGGTGCCCAGCCGCTTGCCGTCGACCTCGACGGGCAGGGCCATTTCGAGCACGCGCTCGCCGTGGAACCGGGCCACCCTCCGCGGCGCCCCGGTGCCCTCCCAGGATTTCCCCTCGAAGGACTCTTCGGAGTGCCCCACGACAATCCCCTTATCGTTCACCACCTCGGCATAGGAGATATCGGGGTACTCCTTGGTGATGTCGTCGACATACTTGTGGATGGAGGCGTTGTCCCCCCAGGCGAGGTGGCTCGAGATGGGATACGCCATTCGCTTCAGGAGCTCATCCCCCCGGTCCGCCATCTGGCTCTCCAGCGTCTCCTTCACGAAGATGTAGGGAGAGACCGAGAGAACCGCGGTCACGACGACCACGAACGCGGAGAACGAGAGAATCAGCCGCACCGCCAGGCTGTTCCACGATCTTTTCCGTCCCGACATGATTCGATCCTTTCCCGTTTCGATACGCGAATTCCCTTGCTCGCTGTATCAATACAACAGGTAGATCTCCCGCCCGGTCAGCCCCACCGCCCACGGCTTCTCCCCGGCGATCCGCTCCCGCAGCGCCTCGGGGACCGGTCGGATCTCGCGGGCCGACAGGGCGACGGACCCGAGGACCCCCCGGCAGGCGACCTCCCGCGGTGGCCCCAACCGGCCGAGCCGGACGCGGTATCCCCCCGTCTCCCCCGCGACCTCCTCGACGCGCACTACGTCCAGGCAGTCGTAGCCCCTGAGGGCCACCCCGTCGTCGACGACGAGGAGATCGATGGCCCCGGTCGTCACGGGTTCAGGCACGCCGACGGCGACAGCAGGCCGACGAAATGGCCGCCGAACGCCACCGTCCCTTCGAAGAAGCGGGCCCGGGACGGATCGACCGATTCGAGTACCGGATGGACGGAGGAGGCCGGAAGTTCCATTGCGTCCCGGACCGTGTCGACCAGGAATCCCGCTTCCTTCCCTGCGTGCAGGATGACGACGATGAACTTCCCCTCCGTCGCCGGGAGCGGGTCCGTCTCCTTCCTTGGAGAAAGGACCCGCCGGAGGTCGAGGACACACAGCACCTCGCCCTGGCAGTTCATCAGCCCGAGGACTTCGGGCGCCGCGCCGCTGACGCGGGCGATCCGGGATGGCCGCAACACTTTGCGGACGTGGGCAAGGTCGACCGCGAATCCCTCCGCTCCGAGGAAAAACAGGAGCAGGGAGCGCGCGGGCGCGCTCTCCTCCTGCGCCTTCTCCCGCCCGGACGCCTCCGCTTCGATCGACGCCTCGCGCAGCAATTCCTCCCGGGCCCCGTCCAGCGCCGAAACCCCGCTCGTGGATACCATACCGTTCACCTCGCCGATCCGATTGGCCGGGTGCGGCGTCTCGATGCGTCATGCCGAATGCGGGACGCGACACCTGCCGGTCCTTAGCTTTATCGGCCATTTCCGCCTGAATCTTCAATGCGTTGGGGAAATAAAGGGACTTCTTGCAGAGTCGGGCAGGAGAACGCGGCACTCCAACGACGATCGTGGTTTCGCCACCCCCTGCGGGGGAGAACTTCGTATGCAGGACGGTTGCCCTGTCCGTCATTCCGATCCCGCCGGTCGGATCGTTATCAGCTCCTCCCTTCCCTTCGTTCTGCGAACATCTTGCCCTTCCTGCGGGCCCGCTGTACCGGATCGTCGCTACCCCATTGCACTTCGTATCCGGCCCGATCGAGAATCTCGTGGAGGAGCATCCCCCCATCGTGATATTCAAGAGAGATAAACATCGGCCGGAGCCACTCCAGAAATCGCGAGTCCTGCAGCAAGGGATACTCGCATCCTTCGCAATTCAGCTTGAGAAAATCCACCGGACCGATCTTGTGGCGCTTCAGGTACCCGACCGAATCCACAAGGGAAACCTGCGGGACCTCCTCTCCCCGCTTCCAACTGCCGTGCGTCGGTGATGCCATGCAGTCGAGGAACTCCGTGCTGTCGACGGAGCGGTCCCGGTCGGACAGACCGACACCGTGGATGATGATCCTGTCGGCGACGCCGTTTACCATCGCGTTCCGGCGGATGAACTCCTGGAACAACGGGAAGGGCTCGAAGGCATGGACCGTGGCGCCGCGTTTTGCGCACACCACCGAAAAGAACCCGACATGCGCCCCCACGTCCAACAAGCTTTTCCCTTCCAAATCTGTCCGGCCGGTTCGCCAGACATCCTCTATAAGAAAACTCTGCAGCGAAAGGGGGGCGAGCTTGGTGTCGGGGGGAGCGAAAAAACGGAAGTCCCTGAAACGGACGCTCATTTCGTCGTCGCTCCATTCCATCGTGGCCCCGAGTTCCTTCAGGCGACATGCGGTGGCGAGCATCCCGAAATAGCGGGGGGGAAGCCAAAGAGGGGTTCCGTCCCGGAACATGAATCTCCCGTCCCCTGCGACGGGAAACAGCAGTGCGCGCCAGGGATCGGCGAGGTACCTCCTGTACAAATCCCGGCAGGCGGGTTTGTAGAAAAAGCGAAGGGCCCGGATTCGGTTCCGGATCCATCCCCTCATGTTCCCCCCCCCGTCCGCTGTCCGGATGCTGTTTTATGGAGCAACGAAACGATTTTTTCGGACCGCCCGGCCCAGGTGAACTTTCGCGCGTCTTGTCGGGCGCAGGCAGCGATACGGAAGGCGAGGGCATTGTCCTGCAGGAGCCGAAGGATGGCGCCTGCCAGCACCTCCGGTTCCCCGGGGGGAACCAGGAGAGCATTCTCCCCGTCCCGCAACACCTCCCGCAACGAGGGCAGGTCGGAGGCTACTACCGGCACTCCTGCCGCCATGGCTTCAAAAAGTTTGAGGGGAGAGGTGTACTTCGATACACCTTCCGCACGGTTTGGGACAACGGCGACCCGTGCGGTGGCCAGGAACCTGCGAACCTCAACGTGAGGAACGGTGCCCCGGAAATCGACCCGTTCCGCGACCCCTTCCTCTACGGCGATACGTTTCGCCCGGTCGAGTGACTCCCCGCTCCCTCCCACGATGATAAGACGTTCGTCAGGGATGAAGGGCATTGCGCGGAGGAGCACATCCACCCCCTTCCAGGGGTACAGCTGCCCCACGTACAGGATCCCGTTCCCGGGTACCTCCCTGCGTATTTCCAGGAAATTCGATGGGACGCCATCCGGTATGACCGCGTCCGCAGGACGCCCGAACAGCTCCCGCAGGTCCTCCGACAGGACGTTAGAAATCGTGATCAGGCGGTCGGCTTCCCGGTAGACGAACGACTCCATCGCCTTCAGGGTGGCGGCCTTCTCCGGGCGTTTGGTTGTCCTGTGGAAGATCTCGTGAGCCTCGAAGATCACGGGGAGACGATGGATCCGGCGCCAGCGGAGGAGAAACGAGGCGAGCTTCAGGTACCGGACAAAGATCACCCCGTGGGGGTCCCTCCTCACGCGCGGAAGAAGCGCTGCGTGGAAGGGTGCGTGCCAGGAAATCGTGCCGCGCAGAACCGGCATCGGTACGATCCGGAGAAACGGGATAGGCGAAAGACCGTATGCCCGCAGCAGATCTTCTCCGTTGAATCCGCGCCGGATGCCCGCCAGTAGGTGGACCTGCACGCCATGGGACGCCATGGCATGGCAGGTGTGCAGGATCTGGATGAACCGTGCCCGGTGGTCCGGCAGGATCTCGGGGACCGGATAGAGCACCTTCATACCCGGACACCCATCGCATTGATCCATTCCGCCAATGCGAGGAGGCACCAGATCTGCTTGTTGTGGTTCTCCTCGTTTCCAATGAGGCTCTCCATCGCTTCGGAACGCAGGAGTCTCCCAAGCGGCAAGCACCCGAGGATCGTTTCACGACACCACTTCTTCAAATCCCCTTTCAACCAAACGTGGGTCGGCGCGGCGAACCCCACCTTCGGCCCTTCGAAGAAGCCCGGGGCGAACCAGTCCTTGAATGCCTCCTTCAGGATGTGTTTCCCATCCTTCCCTCGTAGCTTGTAGGCGGCGGGCAGGGTCGCCGCGAACTCGACAAGTTTATGGTCCAGCAGGGGAGACCGGCACTCCAGGGAATTCATCATGCTGCAGATGTCCACCTTGAAGAGGACATCCTCCGGAAGGAAGCTCGTCTGGTCCGCGTACAGGTACCGGTCCAGTCCGGCAGTTCGTCGGAGTCTCGGCTCCCAGTAGTCTGTCGAACGCCACCGGTTTTCGCGGAGTAAAGGGCCGTACAGCATCTCCTTCCCCGCCTCGTCGAAGATATCGACGAACTGTGCGTACCGTGCCGGCCCCTGCAGAAAGAGAGCCCGGTCCATCCGCGTATGAGGGAAGTGCCGGCCACGGCGTCGCGGGTTCGCGAGACCCTCCGCAAGAAGACCCGTGCGGCGCGCCAAGGCCCATGCCCTCCCCAGTCCATAGCGGTCGATCCGACCAAGGAAAGAGAGTTGACGGAAGCGTTTGTATCCGGCGAACGTCTCGTCGCCGCCATCCCCCGTGAGGGCGACCTTTACGTGCTTCGAGGCCGCTCCCGAGATGGAATACGTGGGGACGATGGAGGAGTCGCCGAACGGCTCCCCGAACGCCCGCGCCGCACGGGGAAGGAGTTCCCTCACGTTCCCTTCCACGTGGAACTCCGTGTGGTCGGTACCGAACCGGCGCGCGACTTCCCGGGCACGCTCTGTCTCGTCGTACCCCCGGACCCCGAACCCGACGGTGAATGTCTTCACCGGGGAGTCCAAAAGGCGGCTCATCGCGGCAACCACAATGCTCGAGTCCACTCCACCGCTCAGAAAAGCGCCGAGAGGAACGTCGCTGCGCAACCGGATCCGCGTCGCCTCAAGAAGGATCTCCCGCAACCGTTCGCACGCGTCCGGGAAGGAAAGGCTGCAGGTTGTCCCGTACGGGATGTCCCAGTATCGCCGGATGCGTTCGATCTTTCCGTTCCGGACGACCATGTAGTGCGCCGGGGGGAGCTTTCGCACGGAGCGGAAGCCGGTCATCGGGGATGGGATGTACTGAAGGGTCAGGAACGCGTCCATCGCGGCCGGGTCCGGCTCCCGGGACAGATCCCCGCGCATCGCGAAGAGGGCCTGGATCTCCGAGGCGAAGGAGAACCCGCCTTCCCCCTCGTGGTACACGAGCGGCTTGACCCCCAGGCGGTCCCGTGCGAGAAACAGACTCCCCCGGTTCCGGTCCCAGATCGCGAAAGCGAACATCCCCCGGAGTTCCTGGAGACACTCCTCTCCGCGGTCCTCGTACAGGTGCAGGATGACCTCGGTGTCGCTGGTCGTTCGCAGGACGTGCCCGCGGGCCCGGAGGTCTCCCTGGAGCTCGCGATAATTGTAGATCTCCCCGTTGAAGACGATCCACAGGGATCCGTCCTCGTTCGTCATCGGCTGGTCGCCGGTGGAGAGGTCGATGATGGAGAGGCGGGTGTGCCCGAGAAGGGTTCCCCCGTCGACGTGCCGTCCCTTGCCGTCGGGCCCCCTCAGCCCGAGGACCCCGAGGGCCGGTTCGATGTCGGTGGCCGCGTCAAGGCGCGAATCCACCGCGGAGAAACCCGCGATCCCGCACATCAGCGCTTCCTTGCGAAGATCTTGAAGTTCACGCCGGTGTACCGGAACACGGGAACCCGCTGGAGCGCCCGGGCCACCGCGTACCGGCCCGGCCTGTACTTCTTCGGGTGCCGCATCGTGTCGAGGTGGACGACTTCCAGGCCGTTCGACCGGAGGAGGTTGAGCGCCTGGAAGACGGTAACCCGGTTACAGGCGTCGAGGTCGGCGACCTCCACGGCGTTTGACGCTCCGTCCCATCGCGACAGGATATCGGGGGGCAGCGACCGGATCCGCTTGATCTCCCGGGAGAAGAAGCCCGGGAAGACCCGCAGAATCCTCGAAAAGAGGCTTGACCCGAGCATGTTCGGCGCCGAGAGAAAAAGGAATCCGCCCGGGCGGAGGACGCGTGTTATCTCGGCGATCACCTTCTCGGGGAACGGCGTGTGCTCGATCAGCTGGATGCAGAGGGCCAGGTCGAACGCGGCGTCCCGGAACGGGAGGGTTTCCGCGTCCCCCCGGCACACCGCGAGATCCCGATCCTTCCCCCGCGCAATACGGCATGCGTGGATCGACAGGTCGATTCCGAGGGACACCGCGCCGGCGGCCTTCGCCACCCTGAGGTTGTGTCCGGTGCCTGCCGCCACGTCGACGACCCGAAGGCGCCGCCCCGGAATCCCCGCCCGCCCCAGCAGCCCGACGATCAGGTCGTCGTAGGTGTACCCTCCCTCCTCCATCCCTCCGATCAACTCGTGATAGCGGACGTTCCGGTCGTAGAACGACTTCATCACGTCCTTGAGGTCACTATGAGGATTCACTGTTTCTCCTGTGCCTTCCCGGGGACTGCGGCGGCGGCATGGCAAGAACCGGCGTTCGACGGGCCGCTATTTCGTCCCGCGCATGCTGAGCGGGGTATCCAGCAGTTCGACTTCGGAGAAATTCCCGCGGAACCAGCGGTATACCTCCGGGTAGGTGTGGTACCACTGGTACTTCGGCTGGTATTCGTCGAAGGTATTGAGCCATCTCCATTTCCAGTTGCTGTGCTTGTTGATCGGGAGGTATCTCTGGAGAAGCCCGATCACGGGGATTTTGTAGACGTAGTGCAACGGGATCGATAGGGCCGTGAGATAGTAGAGCGTGGCCGGGGAGAGGCGGGTCGTCACCTTCCGGATCGCCGCGAGCGATGTAAGGCTCTTTCTCCGGCTGTTGGACCATTTCTCGTAAAGCCAGATGGCGATCACGCCCCCATTCTTCAGGTACCGGGAAATGGTGTGGAAGGCGGCCTCGGTATTCGGGGTGTGATGCAGTACCCCGATGGAGTAGACCACGTCGAAGGATTCCTCGCGGAATGGGAGCCGGAACAGGTCCGCCTGCACGATGTGGACGCCCGGCCTTCCCGAAAGGTTCCGGTGCGCCGCCTCCACCGCGCTGCTGAGGTCGATCCCGACGACCTCGCCCCCCCATCGGGACGCGATATCCGCGAAACGGCCCGCGCCCACCCCCACGTCCAGGATGAGTTTCCGCCGCAGGAAGTCCTCCGTGAATCCCGTCTTCGCGATGAATGTCTCCAGGGAGTTCGTCCTGTTCGCGTTGTCGATCTGAACTGTCCGGAACTTCTTCCACTCGAAGCCGAATTTCTCCGCATAGCTCTCCTTGTCCACGAAGCGGGGGATGAAGTCGATTACCGGGTATGCCTGGCCGCAGGCGCCGCATCGGAGCTGTGCGCTCCTTATTTCCCCCGAGACGTACTCCGGGTTCACGAGCTCCAGGGGATTCCTGTCCGACGGGCATACCAGAATCTCCATCAACCGTTCCCGCATGACGAATCTCCTTCCGGAAAGCCCGAATCCCGTTTAACCGCTCACTCGTGAAGAGAACGTAAATTCTACGCAAACTCCCACGTCCGACGCAGCACCTCATTGAGAAAGATCCCGGGCTCCCATCCCGGTTCTTTCCGGGCGGCGATCATTCCTACGCGATCGTTTACCGAATGCCCGATGCCGCTACCCACGTGAAGGACACGATGAACGGCACCGCTGGTCGCTGTCTTGTACATTCCGTCGATCAGGCCCCCTATGTAAACATAATCTTTCACATTGTTGCCATCCCCCCGGATATCTACGGCCTGGCCCTTCGCGATTTTTCCCGGGAATACCGCGATGACGCCCTGGTCACCTCCGGTCGGGCAGGATCCGTCCCGAACTTACCGGCAGATATCCTGGAAGATCCCTTCGAGCCGCTTCACGATGACGTCCCAGGAGAAGTGCTCCACCGCCCGCTCCCGGGCACGCCGCCCCATCGTTCCCCGACGTTCCGGGTCGCGCAGGAGGTTGTCCAGGGCCCCGGCGATCGCCCCGGTGTCCCTGGCCTCCACCACGAAGCCCGTCTCCCCCTCCTCGATCCCCTCCGGAATTCCGCCCTTGCGCGTCCCGACGACCGGCTTGCCGCACGCCATCGCCTCGCACAGGGTATTGGGGAAGGCGTCGTCGTCCCCGATCGTCGGGAAGAGCACGACGTCCGCAACGGAGTAGTACTCGGGCATCTCCTTGGCCGTAACGAACCCCGTGAAGACGGCCCGATCCCCCATTCCCACTTCCCCGGCCTCCCGCTCCAACTCCCGCCGGAACTCCCCGTCCCCGACGATCACGTACTTCACGCGCCGGTCATCCAGCCGGGCGGCGGCCCGGATCCCATACTGGAACCCCTTCCACCCTACGAGCCGGCCCACGCTCATCACGACGAAGTCCCCGTCCCGGAGCCCAAGGCGACGGGCCACATCGCCCGAACGCGGGAGAGGCACGAAACGATCCGTGTCGACCCCGTTGTAGAGGACCTTCGGCTCGAGGCCACAATAGGCGCGGATCTGTCCGGCGTTGTAACGGCTGCAGGCCAGGAGCGCGTCGAGACGGGACGCGAGGTAGCCGTACCCCGGGTAGAACTCCGTGCCTCCGCTGCGGTAGACGACTTTCGCCCCCGTCTTCCTCCGGACGTAGAGGGAGACCGGGAACTCGTACGGCTTCCGGATGTAGATCACGTCGTACCGGTTCCGCAGCAGCGTGCCGAGGGCGTTCCGCCCGAAGGTGACCCGCTCCGCGAATTTCCGGAACCGGGAGCCCAGGTCGGGAAACTTTTTCCGGTCGGTGAATGGAAAGGTGAGGATCTTCACCCCGTCGGGAATTACCCGCCGGATCGTCCCTTCCCCGCCGTAAAGATGGACCTCGTGCCCCATCCGGGCCAGGCGGCCGGCGGTTTCCCAATAGGTCGTCTGGATCCCGCCATAGCTTACGGTGACGAGCAACTCATAGAGGGCGATCTTCACGCCGGATCTTCTTGCGTCCCGGGCGTCGGCTCCCGGAAAACGGTAGTCTGGACCGGTTCCCCGGCATACGCCGCCTCGTAAACCGCCAGCAGCTCCTTCCGGTGTGCGTCCCAGGTAAACATCTCGGCGCGTTTTCGGGCGTTTCGTCCCATGGTCTCGCGCATCCCCCGGTCCTCGTACAACTTCAGGAGCTTCTCCTGAAGCGCTTCGGAATCTCTCGGTGGAACGAGGAAACCGTCCTCCCCGTCCCGGGCGACGGATCCGGCGTTCGGGGTGACGATCACCGGAAGTCCGCACGCCATCGCCTCGTACGTGACCTTGGCGCTCCCCTCGGAAAGGGACGGGAGAACGAAGACGGAGGAGTCTTGATAGAAATGCATGGGATCCTTTACGAATCCGACAAGCCGGATCGTGGGATCGGCGGCGGCGATCCGCTCGACAACCGTCCGCACGTCGTCCTGCAACCTTCCCAACATGACCAACTCCGCGTCGCGAAGCTTCAACTTCGACCAGGCCTCGAGAAGGTAGCGCGCACCCTTCCGCACCCCGATCGGCCCGAAGAAGACCACCCGGAACGGCCAGTCCGGGCGTGGCCGATCCGGAGGCCGGAACCGGACCGTGTCCACCCCCCGGGGAAGAACTACGAGCTTGCTCGCGGGAAACCCTTGCGCCAGGAAGGTGTCCCGGGTGAACTCCGACTCGAGGATGAGGAACCGGGCCGCCTCGTACTCCCCCTGGAGATAGTCGGGCCCGAAGCCGAAATATCCCGGGAACAGTTCCGGGTCTTTCTTCCAGCGGATTCCCTGCGCGTCGTAATCGGTGCCCAGGATCTCTTCGCCATAACGGAAGTGCGGAGCGGGATTTTCCATGAACGAGATGATCCCCGCTCCGCGGCAATACCGGAGGGAGCGGAGGGAGCTGCCGGACCATCCGTGGAACAGGTCGGCCCCCTTCTGGAGGACACGGACCGCGACACGGTCCAGCGCCTTCATCTTCACGGGATAGTAGAAGCGGGCAGGGAGGTTGGAGAAGATTTTGTACGGTCCGATGCCAAGACTCCGAAAGAAGGAGGAGGGAATCTCCTTCTGCCAGTTCTTGTATGCAACGACCCGCTTGAGGTACCCCCGGGCATGGATCCCCTTTAGCGCCTCGAAACTGTCGACCCCCAGCCCGCTGGCGCCGATCCGCGTGGGAATCGAGTACACCACCCTCATCCGGTCCTCCTCCGCCCCCGTCTCCCGTCGTCGGTTCAAGGTTACGGCTTCACATTTTACAATAATGCCTGGCGAAGCCCGGCCCGATATGCTCCGGTCCGGTCACTCCGGGCGCGGTGGCTGCGGGAATTCCGGGACCGGTGGATCCGGGAGGTGTGCATTCCCGTCGTCGCACAACTGTCCCCAGGGTACCCCCTCGTCCATGGCCCGCGCCAGATTCCCGCAAAACTCCGATTTCGCGCGAAAGTTGTCGTTGTAACCGATGTTTCCGATGTGCAGCCACCGATCATCGACGATCTCCATCGACTGGAATATTCCCGTCACCGGGTCCCTGACGTCAACGTAGCGGCTGCTGGCGAACCGGAGCCGCTCCCGATCGTGGTTTCGATAAAGACAGTCCCAATTACGGGCTCCCGTGTCCAGCTTTTGCGAGAAATCGTAAAGAAAATTCATCGGCAGCCCCGCCACGGTTGAATAATCAAAGAGACAATAGCCGGCCCAGAGTTGCCATGCCCACGCACTGGCCCGCAGCTTGCCGTAAAACGGTTGATCCGCCAGCCTTTCCGAAAGCTCGGTTTTCCGGACGGGAATCAGGTCGTGGTCGAGGAAAGCGAACAGGCGGGGGCGGATGGCACGGACCACGTTGTGGAAGATCCACGTCATGGCCATGCCGTGCGAGCGATTCACGTGCCGGGTACGATTCACCGGTAACGCAAGATAGGGAACACCGCGGTTGCGGCACACCTGCTCGATTTCGAGTCTCGCCGCAGCCCTCCGTGAATTGTCGAAAACCAGCACGGCGGCATCCGCGAGGTTGCGCTGCGCCATCCGCAGCTGCCAGTCCAATGCCCAGGGCTGCTCGAACGCGGTAACCAACGCAACGGGTTGGTTACCGAACCGCTCGGTCTCGCCAAGGAATGAGTCCAACCCACTCGGCCGGATTTTATTGTAGATGTTGACCCACCCGTCGTTGCGCGCCTGTTTGAACGCGTACTCTAGCGGGACGAACCGCAACCATTCACCGACGGAGAAATTTTTCAAATCACGCATATCGCGAACTCTCCGGACATCGGGATGAAATCAATTCCGCACAGGAGCAGCGGGATCGGCCTCACCATATCACCCCTCGGGAAGACTCTCCGGAAGTTCCCGTCTTCTCCGCCCATGCGCGCGAGAGGACGGCCAGGGTCTCCGAGACGTTACGCTCCGGCGTTACCGTTTCCGCGGATCGGCGG
>Ga0210112_1000140_pt1 | contig 19873 bp, 14 predicted proteins | sample Joice_ThreeSqC_D_FD_184875 | JGI IMG/M metagenome (GOLD analysis project Ga0210112, IMG submission 184875) | Wetland microbial communities from San Francisco Bay, California, USA, that impact long-term carbon sequestration - Joice_ThreeSqC_D2... | ecosystem: Environmental > Aquatic > Marine >... | reverse complement strand
GACCCGCGTTGCGTCGAAGTGCGCAGGGATGGGAAGCGCGCTCATCGGTTCCCTCCGCCGAGCGTGCGGTCGAGGGCGTGGGCTTTCTGCGCCGGTCGGTATCCCGGGTCCGCGTCCCGCCAGATCTCGAGCGCCCGATCCAGCTGCACATGTGCTGCTGCGGTATCGCCTCGTGCCACAAGGACGCTGGCAAGCTCGTACCTGGCCTGTGGAAAGGCCGGCCACTTCTGCACCATCGCCTGGAGCCGCCGTTGCGCGTCGTCGAGCCTCCCCGTCGCACCCAGGCAGCGGCCGACGTCCACCTCGAACCCGTACATCGTTGGTTCGAGCGCCACGACCTGCTCGTAGAGCGGCAGGGCATCGGCGCAGCGATCCTGGAGCTCTAGGACGCGGCCTTGGGCCCTGAGCACTAGCGGACGCACCGCTTCGAGCCCGAACCGGGCGATCAGCGTGTCGGTGGCCTCGATTGCCTCCTCGAGCATCGGCACCGAGTCGATTTCAAACGCGATGTCGAGGTAGCCCAGCGCCGTAATGCTCGCGAACGCGTCGCCGAGCCTCGCACCGATGGTCCGGACCGAGTCGAGCGCGGCGCCGGTCATGCCGCCGCGGGCATACACCCCCATGTTCTGGAGCCGCAGCTGGTCCGCCAGGAAGGGCCCACTCGCCTCGGAGAGCGCCGCGAACGACCGGTCCAGATACGTGACTGCCTCGCCGGTCTTCCCCTGCACCTCGTACAGGTCGCTGAACGCGGACAGTACGGCGGACCGCTGCGAGGCCGTGCGCGCCTGCGCCAGCGCCTCGCCGTACCGATCGGCGGCCACCTGCATCTCACCGCGCGAGCGGGCCACGTCACCCAACCCCTTCAGCGCCAGCGCGTCCCCGGCATCGAGCAACAGCGCCCGATCGTAGAGCTCCCCGGCGCGGTCGAAGTCCGCTCGAAGGAGCGCGAGCCCCGCAAGGTTCTTGTATGCGTCGGGATTCTCCGGCTGGCGCTCCAGGTAGGCTTCCAGATACGTCTGGGCGGTGTCGAACACGCCGCGGCTCGCGTAGATCGATCCGATCGTGCGCAGGACGTCATACCGATTCGAATCGAGCGCCACCACCTGTTGCAGCTCGTCGATCACGCCGGCCAGGTCATTCCGCAACCTGAGCTGCTGCGCACGCTGCATGTGCCCGTCGGGATCCTCCGGGTACAGGTCGGTCCACATCGTCACCACCGCCAGCGCCTTCTCGGCGTCCTGTCGGACGAGGAAGTAGTAGGCGAACTTCGCGGCGATTTGTGTCCGCTCGTTGAGTCGGTAGCTGTGCTCGATAGCCTGCTCTAGCGCCTGCGCTCCCGCATCGGCCCGCCCGGTTTCCGTCATGGCCTCGTAGAGCTCGAGATTCGCGACCGCGAAAGACGGGTCCGCCGCCACCGCGGCATCCAGGCGCGCCACGGCATCCTGATAGCGCCCTTCGAACATCGCCGTCCAGCCATCGACGTAGGCCCGGAAGGCATCGCGCGAGTCCGTGAGCAATTCCGTGGCAGGCAGGTCCGGCGTCGACGCGAGCGCGCCCGAGGGAATCCCGAGGTCCTCTCGCAATTGCAGCGACAGTTCGTCCACCATCCCGAGCACATCGCCGCCGCGATACGTGCGCCGCTCGACGAGTGCCCCACGCCCGACGTCGAACAGGTCGATCGTGAGCACGAGTCCATCATCGTCGCGTGTGACCTCGCCGCCGGTGAAGTACTCCATGAAGCGCTGGGACGCGATCCGTCGCTTGAGCGCCACCGGCACATCGAGACCGTTGGGCTTTCCCGCCTCCTCGAGGTCGTCGCCGAACTCGCGCGGCCCGAGCAGTTGCACGAAGGGATCCTGCCCCAAGTCCACCGACACGGCCGCGGGCACGGCGTACCGCACCCAGTTCAGTGCCGAGTCGCCGGACGGGTTGTCGACCGGGAAGAGCGCGACGCGGCGGCGATAAGCCGCCTTGGGGATGGCTCGGTCGATGAGGTCCCCCATCTCGTTGCGCACCGACACTGCCGTCGTGGCCGATCCCAAGTCGGCCCGGCCGAACAGCACGAACAGCAGCGCTGCGGCCGCGAGCACATTGGCGGGAATCCCCAACCCTACCGCCCGACCCGAGCGCCGCCGACCCTCACCACCGAACTGCGACGCGACGATCGCTACGGCCGGCAGCAACGCCAACAATCCCGTTCCGACGAGCCACGGCAACTGCGAGGACAGCAGAAACCTCCCGGCTAGCCACTTCACCCCGGCGACCACGGCGACCGCCAGCGCCAGATAGCCGCCGAGCATCGCCAAGGTTCGGGGCCGCAGCAGCGCCTCGACGAGCCATGCGCCCGATCCGGTCGCCGCCACGGCACCGGTCACGGCGGCCTCGTCGAGCGCAGCGGAGAACTCCTGTGCGGTCTGGTAGCGCGCCGACGGCTCCTTCGCGAGAGCGCGCTGGACCACGCCCGTCACCGCCCCGGACACGTGGACCCCGGAGTCCGTCAGCGGCGGTGGCTCCGCCACCACCTGCTTTGATAGCACCTGCTGGGCGGTAGGCGCGGTGAAGGGCGGTTTGCCCGACAGCATCTCGTAGAGCACGCACCCGAGGCTGTAGACGTCGCTGCGCGCATCGGCGTCGCTCGTGCCCGCCGCCTGCTCCGGGCTCATGTACGCCGGCGTTCCGACCGCAAGCCCCACGGCGGTCAGGCGATCGCCGCCGGCCGCGGCGGCCGCGCGGGCGATCCCGAAATCCGCGACCAGCACGGCCCCTTCGTGGAGGAGGATGTTCTCGGGCTTGATGTCTCGGTGCACGATGTCGCGGCGGTGCGCGTAATCGAGCGCGGCGGCGACGTCCGTCGCGATCCGGGCCGCCTCGCGCGTCGGGAGCTTCCCCTCCCGGTTGAGCCGCTCGCGCAGGCTCTCGCCCTCGACGTACGGCATTACGTAGTAGAGGAACCCGTCCGCTTCGCCGGAGTCGTACAGAGCGACGATGTGGGGGTGCTGCAGATTGGCGGTGAGACGGATCTCCTGCAGGAAGCGGTCCGAACCGAGCATCACACCGAGATCCGGACGCAGCACCTTGATCGCGACCTGGCGGTCGTGCTTCAGGTCCCGCGCGAGGTAGACCGTAGCCATCCCGCCCTGGCCGATCTCGCGCTCGAGCGCGTACCGGTCCAGGAGGGCCGCGGTCAGCCGGCTCAGCATGTCGGACATGTCACGCGCCCCTTCCCGAATCCGTGCTCGGCATTCGGATGATTCCCATACCTCTAGGTCACCAGCTCGAGCCGCTCGTTGGGGCGGAACCGGCGTCCGACCTTCGCACAGGGCCTCCCGTTCACCATCACCACGTCAGCCGTGAAATCATAACGCCCCTGATCCCGGAAGAGCGACGACCCGACACCGTACACGTTCACCGGCACTGCGGCGTCCTCGAATGCACGGATCTTCTCCACGGTGAACCCACCCGACACCACGATGTTCACGCCGGTGAAGCCCCCGGCGTCCAGTGCCTCGCGGACGTTGCGGACCAGCTGCGGGTTCACTCCTCGCGGATCGAAATCCCCCATCACGGGCCACACCGACCGATCCACCATGCTCGCCGCCGTGTCGAGCCGCACGCCATAGAGGACGGGGCCCAGCGCACGGGCCACCTCAAGCGACGTGCGCACGCTGTCGTTCTCGAAATCGACGAGGCAGATGAGCTTGACGTCCTTCGGCATGTACTCGGCGAACTTCTTGGCCGCGAGTGCCGTGTCGCCGCCGTAGGCGGCGATCATCGCGTGCGGCACCGTGCCAATCCCCTCGCTGCCCCACCACGACGCTTGGGCGTCGGTCGAGACCCCGATCGCCCCGGCGATGTGCGCCGCGTAGCCGTCACCGGTCTGTACCAGCCAGTGGTCGTGGCGGGCCGGGAAGAACATGACGTCCTTGGGCTTCGCCGCCTCCACCACGAGCCGCGTATTGGTCCCGACCCGGGTACGCCGGGCCAGCACGCCGACGTAGAGCGTCTCCAGGTGGGCGAACGCGGCGTAAGGGCCTTCGATCGTGAGCACGGTCTCCCACGGGGCCACCTCGTCCCCGTCGTGCAGCGCGTGCACGGTCAGGTCATCCCAGGAGTGCGAGCAGAGCTTCAGGATGGCGATGGCCTCGTCGATGCCGCCGAGGAAGGCATGGCTCTTGGTGAAGACCTGCATCAGCACGTGTGCCTGCTGGCCGTCGGCCAGCAGCACCTCCCGGGTCCGCACGAAGTACTTGTCCGTGTAGTACCCCGACTGCATCCTCTCCACCGGCAGGTGGAAGATCCCCGGATCGAGCCGCTTGCGGCGCGCGCTCATCAGCCCGTCTCCTCCTTGATCGTGTAGTGCAGCGCGCGCCGACTGATCCAGCGCACGCCGAAGGCGTCGACCAGGCCCCGGAACGCCCGATCCCACATGCCGTACTTGCTGCGCCCACTCCGCCGTGGCCGATGGCGCACGGGTCGCTCGACCAGCCGCGCCCCCTGCGCCTCGAGCAGCGCGGGCAGGAACCGGTGCATACCGTCGAAGCGGGGCAGCCGGACCACCGCCGCGCGGCGCATCGCCTTGAGCGAGCAGGCGGTGTCGCGCATGCCATCACGCGTGATCCAGTTGCGCACCGTGTTGGCCACACGGCTCTGGACGCGGCGCCACGCCGAATCCGCCCGTCGGACGCGGTAGCCGACGACCGCGGTGAGCTTCGGGTCGGCCGCCAGTGCCTCCAGCAGTGCGGGGATGTCCGCGGGATCGTTCTGGCCGTCCGCGTCGAGCGTGACGATCGTCTCCCCCCGCGCCGCGTCGATCCCCGCGGCGATGGCCGCACTCTGGCCCGAGCGCCGTACGAAACGCACGACGCGCAGGGAGCCGTACCGGCCGTGCAGGCCACCGAGCTCCACGGCGGAGCCGTCGGTCGAGCCGTCGTCCACGGCCACGATCTCGTGCGAGATCCCGCGCAGCGCCGCCGAGATTTCCTCGATCAGGGGCGCGAGATTCGACTGCTCGTTGTAGATCGGCAGAACGACGGAAACCACTGGACGCCACCACCTTGGGGCCGCTGGTCCCGGGTCCGCTCCCATCCAATCACCGTGCGGCGACCCGCGCCGGGAACGTACGCCGCCCGGATGGGGGAAGCAAGTTGACAGCGCGTCTCACCGCAGGGTTATTTCGCGGTGCTCACCTCACGAATTCAAACCTGGCAGGAGGTGCTCAGGTGTCCGATTCACTGTCCCGCCGTGATTTCATCGGCGCGGCGTCCGGACTCGCCGCCGGCGCCACCCTGGGTCCCGGGGTCATTCCCATTCTTGGGGCGCCGGCGGCGCATGTCCGCCCCCCGGCCAAACCCGTCGCAGTCGCGTCCGCCAATGGCCTTCGTGGTGTCCAGCGGACCGGCGAGCTGATCGTCCAGGGAATGGACACGCTCGACGCCGCTATCGAAGGGGTCAAGATCCAGGAACTGGACCCGAACGACAGCTCGGTCGGGTACGGCGGTCTGCCGAACGAAGAGGGGGTGGTGCAGCTCGACTCCTCGTGCATGCACGGGCCCACGAACCGGGCCGGTGCGGTGGGCTGCCTGGAGGGCATCAAGACGCCGAGCGTCGTCGCCAAGTACGTCCTGATGTACACCGACCACGTGCTCCTCGTGGGCGAGGGCGCCAAGCGCTTCGCGCTGTCGTACGGCTTCAAGGAGGAGGACCTCCTGACCGACCGGTCGCGCGAGGCGTGGCTCCGGTGGCGGGCGCGGCGCGGCCCCAACGACAACTGGCTCGAGGTGCCGGACGACGAGATGCTCTCGCGCGAAGCGCACGGCACCATCAACATGAACGTCGTGAACGCGAACGGCGACGTGTCGTCGGTCACCACCACGAGCGGCCTCGCGTGGAAGATCCCCGGCCGCGTGGGAGACTCGCCGATCGTGGGGGCCGGACAGTACACGGACAACGCGATCGGCGCGGCCGGCTCGACCGGCCGCGGAGAATCCTGCATTCAGGCATGCGGCGCCTTCCTGACGGTGGAGTTCATGCGGCGTGGCATGAGCCCCGCCGACGCGTGCCTCGAAACCCTACGCCGAGTGATCACGACGTCGGAGAAACGCCTCCTCGACGAGCGGGGCCGACCGACGTTCGGACTGAACTTCTACGCCGTCAACAAGAACGGAGACTTCGGCGCCGCGTCCTTCTTCGCCGGTTCCCGGTACGCCGCCTTCGACGGCACGGAGGCGAAACTCCACGACTGTGCCTATCTGTTCGAACGGAATCCGTGAAGCGATTCGGGCTCACCGTCGCGCTGCTGGCACTCCTGGCTTCGCCGGGCGCTGCGCAGATCCCGGGCCTCCCCGAGCTGCCGACGTTCGGGGAGACATGGGTCGCCGTTGCCCTTCCCAAGATTTACTGGGCCGGCGCCGACGAGATGGGCTTCGGTCTGTTCTACGCGCAGATCAATCAGCTTGGCTTCGACGACTGGGATGCGCCGGAACCGTACCAGGCGACGGTCTCGCTCGACGGGAACATCACGACGACGGGAACGAAGCGGCTCGAGCTCGCATTGCGCGCTCCGAAGTGGGTGGATGGGTGGCGCTTCTACGGCAGCCTCGAGGGACGGCGCGATGCCCGCGCACGTTACTTCGGCATCGGCAACGAGACGACCTACGACAAAGGCCTCGAAACCGACGCCACCCCGTACTTTTACCGCGCTGACTTCACGCGTTGGCGTGCGCGCGGTGAGGCGCAGCGGCACATCGTGGGCGGCCTGAGGATCTTGGCCGGAATCCACGCCGAGCAGTGGCGCATCGACACACTCTCGGCCGACAGCAAGCTCGCCCAGGATCTGGCCGCCGGCGTCGATCCCACCATCGGCCGCAATACAGGCGACGTGTCCGGCCGGATCGGGCTCGTCTTCGACACACGTAACGACCAGCCGGCCCCGACCCGCGGCGTCCTGCTCGAGGCGATCTTCAGCGTGGCCGATTCGGGTATTGCCGGTTCGCTCAGCTACACGCGGACCACGGTCTCCGCAACCGGCTACCTGCCGCTCGTCGGGCCCCTGCACGTCGCAGCGCGGGTTCTCGGCGAGTCGATGGGCGGGTCTCCCGGCATCGGCTCGTACGACCGCATCGAGACGAGCGAGCGGCCGTTCCGGGGCGTCGGCGGAGCGGAGTCGAACCGGGCGATCCCCCAGCGGCGCCTCTTGGATGCCGACAAGCTGCTGGCAAACTTCGATCTCCGATACGACTTCTTTGAGTATCCCACCCTCGTGCGGGCGACCGCCGTGGGATTCGTGGACGCCGCCCGGGTGTTTCCGGCCGGCGAGTGGAAGCTGACGACCTCCGAGCTGGCAGTGGGCGGCGGGCTGGGGTTGTTCCTGCAGTTCGGGCGGGCGGGAATCCTCGGGACCACCGCCGGCCTCGGTCCCGATGGGGTCATCTGGAACTTCCACACCTGGTGGCCATTCTAAGGACACTTGGGGAAGCCGACCACGACACTTCCGTAGACCCTCGAGGCGCTGAGCGGCCCACTGCCCCCCGACGTTAGATTTCGCCATGCCCTCGAAGTTCAAACTCTCGCGACTCCTCCCGCGCAACGCCCGCCCGGGCATCTTCGCGCCGCCAAACTAGCGGGCGCGGGCGCCGGGCACCGCTTCGCGTGCGGCGCTCCAGCCGCGTCCCACCCCGGTCCCCGGGATTCGACGACGGTCCCCCAGCGGGGGGCACCGCAGGCTCGACATCGTCGCTCAGGAGTGCACCATGGCTCAGATCACGGTTCCGTCCGATCAGGTTTTCGACATCCTCCGGAGTAGCATCCTGGTCGACGGCTTTCACCTCGTGCTCGACCTGCAGAGGTCGCACGGCGCCTACATGTACGGGGCGGTCGCGCAGCGGGACTTCCTCGACTGCTACACGTACTTCGCGACGCTCCCACTGGGGCACAACCACCCCGGCCTGGACGATCCGGCGTTCCGCGAGTCGCTGATGATCGCCGCGATCGCGAACCCGGCCAATGCGGACGTGTACACGCGGGAGTATGCGGCGTTCGTGAAGGCCTTCCGGAAGCACGCAGTCCCGGACGATTTCCGGTACCTCTTCTTCATCGCGGGTGGCGCCCTCGCGGTGGAAAATGCCATGAAGGCCGCGTTCGACTGGAAGGCAAAGAAGAACCGCGCCCGCGGGATCGCCGGTGGCGCGGACAAGATCCTCCACTTCCGCGAGGCGTTCCACGGCCGCAGCGGGTACACGATGTCGGTGACCAACACCGAGCCGCTGAAGGTGGCGGACTTCCCCAAGTTCGACTGGCCCCGGATCTCCAATCCGAAGATCCCCCATCCCCGCGACGAGACCGCGATCGTCGCTGCCGAGGCGCAGGCCACCGCCGAGATCGACCGAGCCTTCGACCGGGACCCGCACGGCATCGCGGCCATCCTCATCGAGCCGATCCAGTGCGAGGGGGGGGACAATCACTTCCGGCCAGAGTTCCTCCAGCAACTGCGGCGCATCGCCGACGAGCGGGACGTGCTGCTCATCTTCGACGAGGTCCAGACGGGGATGGGCGTCACGGGATCGATGTGGGCCTACCAGCAGATGGGTGTGGCGCCGGACCTCCTTGCGTTCGGCAAGAAGACGCAGGTCTGCGGGGTAATGGCCGGCTCGCGGATCGACGAGGTAGAGTCGAACGTGTTCCACGTCTCCTCGCGCATCAACTCGACCTGGGGCGGCAATCTCGTCGACATGGTCCGCTGCGCCCGGTACCTCGAGATCATGCACGAGGAGAAGCTGATCGAGAACGCCGCCGAGGTGGGGGTGGCGTTCCTTCGGATGCTGCAGGAACTGGAAGCCGAGTTCCCGCAGGTCACCAATGCGCGGGGACGGGGACTGCTGTTGGCGTTCGACCTGCCGGATGCGGAGACCCGCAATCGCGTGCGCCAGGCCTGCTGGGACAGCGGGTTCGCGACGCTCGCCTGTGGCCCCAGGTCGATGCGGTTCCGGCCTGCCTTGATCTTCAGCAAGGAGGACGTCGAGCGGGCCGCCACGATCCTGCGGGAGGTGCTCGCCCGCTAGGCCGCTCGGTCCATCCCGTGCGGCCCGTCTCGGCCGCACGGGATGGATCTCCCTCTGGACATCCCGCTCAGAGCACGTATCCTTTCACGACCTTCGTCCCGAGGAATCCCCCATGGCCAGTGCCCCCGCTCCGGCTCGTGGCGCCTGGAACTCGCGCGTCGGCTTCATCCTCGCGGCCGCGGGCTCCGCGATCGGGCTCGGCAACATCTGGCGGTTCCCGTACGTGGTCGGCGAGAACGGCGGAGCGGCATTCGTCGTCATCTACCTCGGGTTCGTCTTCCTGATCGGCGCCCCGGTGATGATCGCCGAGTTGACGCTCGGGCGACGCACCCAGCGCAACCCGGTCGGTGCGTTCGCCGCGATCGCCCCGGGCAGCCTCTGGCAGTTCGTAGGACTCCTCGGTGTGATCACCGGTGTCGGCATCCTGTCGTTCTATGGGGTCGTCGCCGGCTGGACGTTCGGCTACTTCCTCAAGACGCTCGGGGGGTCCTTCAGCCACACGATGACCGCCGAGCAGAGCGCGGCGGTGTTCACGGGGTTCGTCTCCAATTGGCTCGTCACCTGCGGTCTGCTGCTGACCTTCCTGCTGCTCACGGCGCTCATCGTGTGGCGCGGCGTGTCGGACGGCATCGAGCTGACGTCGAAGATCCTGATGCCGGTCCTGCTGGTCCTGCTGATCATCCTCGCCGCCCGCGCCGTCACGCTTTCGGGTGCCGGTCCCGGGCTGCGTTTCTACCTGGCGCCCGATTTCTCCAAGATCACCCCGCAGACGTTCCCGACGGCGCTCGGCCAGGCCTTCTTCTCGCTGAGCCTCGGGATGGGGGCGATGATCACCTACGGGAGCTACATCGGCAAGCGGGACCATCTGGTGAGCGCCGCCGGCCTGGTTTGCCTCTTCGACACGCTGATCGCGCTGCTCGCCGGGCTCATCATCTTTCCCGCCCTGTTCCACGCGGGCCTGAATCCGGCCTCGGGCGTGGGACTCGTGTTCCAGGTGCTCCCGCCGCTCTTCGCGACGCTCCCCGCGGGGCAGTTCTTCGGCGCGGCGTTCTTCCTGCTGCTCACGATCGCGGCGCTCACGTCCACCATCTCCCTGCTCGAGGTGCCGGTCTCCTACCTGATCGACGAGTGGAAGTGGTCACGCCACAAGGCGGTCGCGGTCACCACGCTCGGCACGCTGCTACTGGGCCTGCCGTCGGCGCTCGCGTTCGGGGCCGTCGGCTGGCTGAGCCAGCTGCCGGGGGCTGGGATCGACTTCTTGACGCTGATGAACATCGTCTTCGGTAACTACTCGCTCTCGGTGGGATCGCTGCTGCTGGCCGTCTTCGTGGGCTATCGCTGGGGCGTGGCGGCGGCGGCCGAGGAGATCGAGCAGGCGGGAGCGCGGTTCGGACTGCGGCCGGTCTGGGCGTTCCTGATTCGGTTCCTCTGCCCGGTCGCGGTGGCCGTCATCATCATCTACATCGTCTTCACGGGGAATTACTTCTAGATCAGCCGACAGCCAATCCTGGGAATATCCAATTCCCAAGTGCCGTATCCCTTGAGTGTTGGATATTCCTAGGATTGGCTTTGGGATCTTGGATCCGCGTAGATATCGTCGAGCGCGGATTCGGGCGGGGGCATGTTCGTCCGTCGGCTCTCCAGCGCTTCGGCTGCCGCTCGGTCGACTTCCGCGGTCACGTCCGCTTCGACCGCGTCGAGCTGCGCCGCCGCGACGCCATCGCGCTTCAGGAATTCCTCGTACAGGCCGATCGGATCGCGGCGCCCCCAGTACGCGAAGGTCTCCGGCGGGATGAGCGCGCGCGCTTCCTGCTCGTCATGGGTCGCGTGGCCGCCCATGCGGAACGTCGTCGCGGAGAGGATCACGGGTCCGTCGCCCGCACGGCACCGGTCGGCTGCGAGCTTTGTGGCCGCGAAGGCATCGAGGACGTTGTTCCCGTCAAACGACCATCCCGCGCACCCGTACGCCCGGTGCACCTCCGAGAAATCGTCCGGCCGGTGATGCACGGACACCGGCGTACCGAGCGCCACCTGGTTGTTCTGGATGACGAACACGACGGGGAGCCTCAGCACCGCCGCCAGGTTGAACGCCTCGTGCGTCGGCCCCGACTTCACCGACCCGTCGCCAACCCAGGTGAGAGCCACGCCGGGCTGACCGCGCAGGCGGAACGCCAGCCCGACCCCAACGGTCACAACCGGCATGTTCCCGATGTTGGAGATGGGCTGGAGGACGCGGTGCGCGAAGCTCCCCACGTGCCCGTCGCGGCCCTTCGAGGGGGAGTCGTACGTCCCCAGGTAGCCCCGAAGCATGTCGGCCACCGGCATCCCCATCTCGCAGCAGGCACCCGCGTTGCGGATCATCGGCGCCACGACGTCCCGGTCGCGCTCGAGGGCGTGCACGGGTCCGACCGTCGTCGCCTCTTCCCCGGTGCCGAGCCACGCCTTCGAGATCACCCCCTGCCGCACCCATCGCTTGAGCATCACGTCGTGCAGCCGGGTCCGCACCATCCCGCGGTACAGATCGAGGCGGCCGTCGCGGCCGAGCGCCGCGATCAGCGGCGCGCGGTCCGGATCCGACGACCATGGCTCGGCGTACCGATCGACCAGATCCGGCTCGGGCTTCCAGGAGACGTATTCGGGAGGGTCGAAAACGGGGAAACGCTTCATGATGATGCCGCCAGCTCCGGGCGGCGCGGGCGCGTGGGGTTCAGACGAGGTAGCGCCGAACCGCCTCGCGATCCGCGCCTTCGAGTGCGTCGATCAGGGCATTCCCGAACTCCCACGCCGTCGCGTACCGGTTGTCGGGATCCGACTCGAGCGAGTGCATCAGCACGGCGTCGAGCGGACGCGGGAAATCGCGGCGCGCGGTCCGAAGCGGCGTCGGCTTGCCGCGCAGCCGCGCGATCATCATCTCCTGCGGCGACCGCCCCTCGAACGGCAGTTTCGTGGTGAACATCTCGTAACCCACGATCCCGAGCGCGTACACGTCGCTGCGCCGGTCGAGCGTCTTGCCGCGGATCTGCTCGGGACTCATGAACTCCGGGGTGCCGAGGATGATCCCCGTCGCGGTCAGCTTGGCCACGCCGGGACTGGCGCGGCGCTCCTTCGCGAGCCCGAAATCCATCACGATCGCGATCTCCTGCCCATCGGAAGCCGGCACGACCATGATGTTCTCGGGCTTGAGGTCGCGGTGGACGATGTTCATCTCATGTGCGTGGTGCAGGCCGGCGCAGCACTGGACGAGAATCCGCACCCCGTCGACCGCGGCCATCGGTCCGACGCGCACTTCGCGGTCGGAGAGCAGCTCGCCGCGGAGATACGGCATGACCAGATAGATGAGCCCGTCCTCGGTCTCCCCGAGCCGGAGGATGCGGCAGGCGTTGGGGTGGTCGAGGCGCATGGCGAGGCCCGCTTCGCGCCGGAGTCGCTCCACCGATCCGTCGTCCGGGCCGAGCTTTGGGCTCAGCACCTTGATCGCGAGGGACTCACCCGTGGCGAGATCCCGTGCCTCGTACACGAAGGCCATCCCGCCTTCGCCGAGCTTGCGCCGCACCTCGTAGCGCCGGTCAATGACCTCGTTCTCGAGCGAACCGGCGCGACTGAGGCTCACGCCGCCCTGCGCCTTCATCGCCTTCCGCACTATGGTGCGGCCGCCGGGGGTCGACTCGACGCGAGTGACACCGCTCGCCACCGGCGTGCCGCCGGAGCCGGCCACATCCACGAGCGGGTTCCCGTCCTTCGGGCAGAAGCGGGCGGCGCCCGTGTAGACCGTCTTGCAGCGGGGACAGCGTCGGCTCATGACCGTACCAAGTTGCGACCCGCGTCCTTCGCGCGATAGAGGGCGGCATCCGCGCGCGCGAGCACGCCCTCCGGATCCTCGACGTCGTCCGCGGCCAGCGTCGTCACCCCGATGGAGATGGTGGTCCGGAGTCCCGAGCCGTCCTCGGCAAAGTCGCGCTGAGCCACGCGCTCCCGGATCCGCTCCGCCAGTGCCACGGCGCCGGCCAGCGCCGTCTCGGGCAGCAGGATCACGAACTCCTCTCCACCGTAGCGGGCCACCGTATCCACCGCCCGGACTTCGGCGCGCAGCATCGCACCCAACTGGCGCAGGACGTCATCGCCGACGACGTGTCCGCGGGAGTCGTTGATCCGCTTGAAATGGTCCACGTCGATCATCATGACGCAGAGCGTCAGGTTGTAGCGATTGACGCGCTCCAGCTCCTCTTCCAGCCGGTCGAGGAGCCCCCGCCGATTGACGCAGGCGGTCAGGGCGTCCGTGGTGGCGAGCCACTCGTACTGTTCCCTGGCAGACTGGGCATCCTCCAGCCGGTACGCCCGTTCGATCACGCCCACCGCGGTCCCGATGATCCGCTCCGCAAACAGCAGGTCCGCGTTGTCGAGTGGCGGCTCACCCGACATCGTGCGCAGAAAGAACACGCCGCTCTGCTCGCCGTGCATCCCGAAGGGGACCGCGATCGCAGAGTGGGTTTCCACCCTGACGCCACGGCTCTCCCACTCGCTGCGCGATTCGGCGAAGAGAGGGTCGCTGGTGACGTCACGCACCAGTACCGGCTGGTTCAGCGCGATCGCGCGCCGGATCTCGGGGTAATCGGCCACCCGGATCTGGAGGTTGCTCAGCTCGGGCTTCTCGGCGGCCACCACCACGAGCGCCGTCTGCTCGGTCGGCTTCGCCAGCACGATGGAGCAGCGCGAGATCTTGAGCGCGTGCATGACGCGGTTTGCGAGGACGCGGTAGATCTGGTTCGGCTCGAGCTGCGAGGTCACCTCGTGCAGGATGTCGAGCATCTCGGTACGGACCGACGCCTCGACGGCGGCGCGGCGCGCCTCGAGACGGGCATCCCGCAGGACGCGCCCCGCCCGGAGCTGCGCTTCGACCCGCGCTGCGAGCTCCTTGGCGCGGAACGGTTTCGCGATGAAGTCCGCCGCACCGAGGCCGAGGGACGCGGCCGTCGCCTCTTCCGGGGCCAGCACTGAGATCATGAGCACCGGAAGATCCCGCCACCGCTCGTCATCCTTGATCCGCCGGAGGAGCTGCAGCCCGTCGACCTTCGGCATCAGGATGTCGAGCATGAGCAGATCCGGGGTTTCCCGCGCCAGCGCCGGGAGCACGTCCTCGGCGTCCTGCACCGGGATGATCTGGTGTCCCTGCCGCTCGAGCGCCAGCGAGAGCGCGGTCAGCTGGGTCCGGTCGTCGTCGACCACCAGGATCTTCGCCGGGGTGATACTCATGGTTTCGCAGTCAGGGAAACGGGTACGAGGTCGTCGATCGAGCCGGGATCCACATTGCCGCCGCTCACCACGAGGACCGCCGGACCGCGGGGGTGCCAGGCGCCGGAGCGAATCGCCGCCGTCGTGGCCGCACCCGAGGGTTCCGCCGGGACGCCGGCCACCTGGTGCAGCCACCGCGTCGCCTCGATGATGGCCTCGTCGGACACCTGCACGGCGTCGACCCGCCCCTCGAGGTGAGCAAAGGTCAGCGTCCCGACGGCGAGCGGCAGCAGCCCGTCGGCCACGCTCCCCGTTTGCTCGAGCCGTACCGGCGCACCGTGTCGAAGGGCCGCCGCGAGCGCCGCGCCACCGACCGGTTCCACGCCCGTGACCGCCGCGTGGGGGCAGAGACCCGCGAGTGCCGTGGTGATCCCGGCGATCAGGCCACCACCACCCACCGGTACCGCCACGTGCGCCACCTCCGGGAGATCCTCGGCGATCTCCAGCCCCACCGTGCCCTGACCCGCGATGATATCAGGGTGGTCGAACGGCGGCACGACGGCCAGCCCATCGGACTCGGCGAGCGCGAGGGCACGCGCGTACCGGTCCTCCGACGTGGTTCCGGCAAGCACCACCTCGCCGCCCCAGCGCCGCACCCCGTTCACCTTGGCCGCCGGCGCCGTCTCGGGCATCGTCACCACGGCCCGGATACCGAGACGATGGGCGACGAAGGCCACTCCCTGCCCGTGATTCCCGCTGGAGTACGTGATGACGCCCCGCTCCCGCTCGGCGGGATCGAGGCGGCTGATCAGGGTCCAGGCGCCTCGGAGCTTGAAGGCGCCGGTCGGCTGTTCGTTCTCGAGCTTCAGGTACACCGGCACCCCGGCGCGCTGTGACAGCGCCGGCATTTCGCACAGGGTCGTGCGATTGGCGACCCCGACGAGCTGGCGGGCCGCCGTGCGGATGTCGTCGAGCGTCACGCGGTCGGTCGTACGGCGCTCCTGCAGAGGTCCTAGATTTCCATCTCGCGCTGGTCGCGCCCCTCCGCCACCACCTCCGCACCATCCGGACGGTCGTCGGCCTCCTCGTCCTCGAGCACGACGCGTGCCACATCCATCACCGCGTCGCCCGAATCGAGATTCATGACCTTCACGCCCTGCGTATTGCGCCCGATGACCCGGATGCCGTCCACCGGCAGACGGATGATCACCCCCTGGCGTGTCACCAGCATCAGTTCGTCCTCGGGCAGGACCTCCTTCAGTGTGACCACCGCACCGGTCTTCTCGGTGCACCGCAGCGTGATGATCCCCTTGCCGCCGCGCCGCTGAACCCGGTAGTCGCCGAGCGGCGAGCGCTTGCCGAGACCGCGCTCCGACACCACCAGCAGCGTGGCATCCCTGCGAACGACGACCATCCCGATGACGCGGTCGCCCTCCTCGATCTGGATTCCGCGCACCCCGGTCGTGGCGCGCCCCATCTCGCGGACGTCCTTCTCGCCGAACCGGATGCTCATCCCGTTCCGCGTGGCCAACACCACGTCGTTGGTCCCATCGGTGACCTGAACTTCGATGAGCTCGTCGCCGGCTTCGATGTTGATGGCGTTGATGCCGGCGGCGCGGGGATTGCCATAGGCGGAGAGCGGAGTCTTCTTCACGATGCCGCGGGACGTGGCGAACATCAGATTCCGATTCTCCGTGAAATCGCGCACCGTCACGAACGCCGTGATCCGCTCCTCCGTCTGCACCTGGATCAAGTTGATGACAGGCCGGCCGCGCGCCGCGCGTCCGCCCTGCGGGATGTCATACACCTTCAGCCAATACACCCGCCCGCGGTCGGTGAAGAACAGCACGTAGTCGTGCGTCGACGCGACGAAGAGGTGCTCGACCCAGTCGTCCTCCTTCGTCCCCATGCCGTTCAGGCCCCGGCCGCCCCGTCGCTGCCGCCGGTAAGTCGTCACCGGTATCCGCTTGATGTAGCCCGCATGGGAGATCGTGACGACCATGTCCTCTTCGGCGATCAGATCCTCGATGGAGAAGTCTCCCTCGTCGGCCAGGATCTCCGTCCGCCGCGCGTCGCCGAACTTCCGCACCGCCTCGTCCAGTTCGTCCTTGAGGATCCCCATCCGCCTCTCGCGGGAGGCGAGAATGCTCTTCAGCTCCCCGATCAGCGCGCGGACCTCCGCCAGCTCCTCCTCGAGTTTGTCGATCTCGAGCGCGGTGAGCCGGGCGAGCCGCATGTTCAGGATCGCCTCGCTCTGCTTCTCCGAAAGGCCGAACCGGGCGCGGAGGGCCCCGTCCGCCGAGGGGACGTCCTTCGCCTTCCGGATGATCTGCACCACTTCGTCGATGTTGTCGACGGCGATCTTGAGGCCTTCCAGGATGTGCTCCCGGGCCTCGGCCTGCGCGAGATCGAACTCGGTGCGCTTGGTGATCACGTGGTGCCGGTGATCCACGAAGTGCTGGATCATCTCCTTCAGGTTCATCACGCGTGGCTGGCCATCGGCCAGCGCGAGCATGATCGCCCCGAAGGTCGTCTGCATCTGCGTGTGCTTGAACAACTGGTTGAGCACGACCGAGGGATTGCCGTCGCGCTTCAACTCGATCACGATGCGCATGCCGTCGCGGTCGGACTCGTCGCGCAAATCGGAGATGTCGGTGGCCTTCTTCTGGCGCACCAGATCGACGATCTGCTCGATCAGCCGCGACTTGTTCACCATGAAGGGGATCTCGGTGACGACGATCTGCGCCCGCCCCGAGGATTCCTTTTCCTCCACCTGCGCGCGTGCGCGCATGACGATCCGTCCGCGGCCGGTCTCGTAGCAATCCCGCACCCCGTCGCGCCCGTAGATATACCCGCCCGTCGGGAAGTCGGGGCCCTGCACCAGCCGCCGCAGGTCCTTGATGTCGCAGTCCGGATGGTCGACCAGGTGCTTGATCGCGCTCACGATCTCGCCGAGGTTGTGAGGCGGGATGTTCGTTGCCATGCCCACCGCGATGCCCGACGACCCGTTGATCAGCAGGTTGGGAAGCTTCGACGGCAGGACGGTCGGCTCTTCGAGCCGGTCGTCGAAGTTCGGGATGAAGGGAACGGTGGCCTTCTCGATGTCCTCGAGCATCGCCACCGCCAGCGGGGTGAGCCTCGCCTCGGTGTACCGGTACGCGGCGGCACTGTCGCCGTCCACCGACCCAAAGTTCCCCTGCCCATCGATGAGGGGATACCGCAGGGAGAAATCCTGCACCATGCGGACGAGCGCGTCGTAGACCGCCATGTCGCCGTGCGGGTGATACTTGCCGAGCACGTCGCCCACCACCGTCGCGCTCTTCTTGTGCGGCCGGCTTGGCTGCAGACCGAGCTCGTGCATCGAGTAGAGGATGCGCCGGTGGACCGGCTTGAGCCCGTCACGGACGTCGGGAAGCGCCCGCTGGACGATCACGCTCATCGAGTAGTCGATGAACGACTCCCGCATCTCGTCCTCGATGAGTCGGGGCAAGATGCGCTCACGCTGATTCGGTGCAGTCATCGCTGTTCTTTGTAGAGCTGAAAAAAGGGGCCGCTGAGGACCCCGTGAGAGGTCCGATAATAATACCTGGAATGCCCTCCGAAATCAATGCCGGTGACGCAACCTAACCCGTTGACATAAAAGCAATTAGAAGTCGGTGTCTCCACCCGCGTTCCGCACACGTCGCCCACCACCAGCCGAGCCGGCGGCCGCCGCGTCCGGCGGGGCGTCGGTCGCGACATGCAACCATCCGTCCCGATAGCGCATCTAAGCGATTAGAAGCGACGGACGGATGCGGGGCGGCGAATCTCCGCAGCGAGAAGTGCCGTATGGGGAAGAGAGAGAGGAGTGAATCGATGGCACACCCAGCAGTGACCCTGCCCTGGTCGATCACCGGCGCGCGCGCCGTGACGCCGCCGCGGTGGAACCGCCTCGCCCGGCCATCGGGTGCGAGGGCGGTTCGGACTGGCCGTGGATTCGCGCTATTCGACGAACTCGGACACTACGTGGGAACAGTGAAGGCGTTCGGCCGGCAGTTGGTGTTCGGCCCGGGCGCGGACAATGTCCTCCTGGACCGGAACGACGGCATCTGACTCGCAGTCCCGAGCAGGACCATCCCATCGCTCCGTCAGCCCGCCTCCGTCCCGCAGGACTAGACTTCCACCACCACCTTCCCGAATTGCTCCGCGCTCGCGAGCCGCGCCAGCGCGTCGGCGCCACGTTCCAGAGGAAAGACCGAGTCGATCACCGGCCGCAGGTGGCCCTGCGCAAGCACCGAGACGATCTGCCGGTATTCCTCCGCGCTGCCCATTGTCGATCCGAGGATGTCCCACTGATGCCAGAACAGCCGGCGCACGTCCACCTCGACCTTCGGTCCGGTGGTCGCACCGCACGTCACGAGGCGGCCACCGCGCGCCAGCAGTTTTAGCGACCGCTCCCAAGTCGCCACTCCGACGTGCTCGACCACCACGTCCACCCCGCGCTTGTCCGTCAGCCGCCGGACCTCGGCCACCACGTCGGTTCCGGCATGGTTGAGCGTGACGTCGGCGCCAAGACCCCGTGCGGCAGCGAGCTTCGTTTCGCTGGACGACGTCACGATCACCCGCGCACCGCACAGCTTGGCGATCCGCAGCGCGGCAAGCGAGACGCCGCCGCCGACTCCCCACACGAACACCGTCTCGCCGGGACGCAGCGCCGACCGCGTGACGAGCATGCGCCACGCCGTGAGGGTCACCAAGGAGAAGGCCGCCAGCTCACCCCAGGAGAGAGGTTCCTGCCCTTCCGGCAGCTCCGGTGCGAGGGCCAGGTTCTCCTCCGGCACGACGATGTACTCGGCCAGCGTGCCTGGCAGGTGCTCGCCCAGCAGCCGATACGACTCACACAGTGAGTGCTCGCCGCTCAGACAGTACGAACAGTGATAACACGAGATCCCGGGATTGATCAGGACCCGGTCACCGGGCCGCACGCGCCGGGCATCCGATCCGGTCTGCTCCACGGTTCCCGCGCCGTCGGCCCCGAGCACGTGCGGGAAGGACAGCGCGAGCCCCGGCAGGCCGCGCAGCGTCCAGAGGTCAAGGTGGTTGAGCGCTGCCGCCCGCAGCCGCACCAGTACGTCGGACGGCCGCGAAACGACGGGCGTCGGGATCTCGGACACGCCCGGCTGCGCCGCGTCGCCATGCCCACGGATGACGAGTGCTTTCATCGTTCGCCGATGCTCTCCCCCTGTGGATGCCGGCGCCGATCAGGGACGGAACGCCGGCCTGACGAGCTGGTCCTTCGACCCGGCCCGTGGCACCTCGATCGACGTGCCGCTCACGAGAGACGTCAGATACAGCTGCCGGAGCGTGCCCCCCGAGGGGCCGGGTGCGTCCACCGCCAGCGCGATCATGTCCGCCGTCGCCGACAGCGCGAAGTCACTCACCACCGGCCCGGCTTTCGTCAGGGCAACCGGCTCCCCGTCGAGAGGCTGCCGCACCACCACCCACTCGGCGCCGCTCGGCGAGCGTGTCTCGCGCAAGAATGCCAACGTATGCTCGTCGATCCACGCCGGCACGCGCTCGTGCGTCGAAGCGGCCGTGCTGGTGACATT
>Ga0210112_1000138_pt1 | contig 20005 bp, 17 predicted proteins | sample Joice_ThreeSqC_D_FD_184875 | JGI IMG/M metagenome (GOLD analysis project Ga0210112, IMG submission 184875) | Wetland microbial communities from San Francisco Bay, California, USA, that impact long-term carbon sequestration - Joice_ThreeSqC_D2... | ecosystem: Environmental > Aquatic > Marine >... | reverse complement strand
TGCTCCTTGAGCCCGTCCAACGCGCTCGCGTTCTCCCGTTGCCGCTGCACCCCGGTGTCGAGTCGGCGCATGGCCTCGTCCAGCTCGTCGGACCGTGCGACCGCACGCTCCACGACCTCCCGCTGCGCTTCCAGCGCGGCGGTCTTCTGGGCGACGTACTCCCCCAGCGCCTTGAGCGTTCCCAGTCGGCGCTTGGCGTCCTCCACGGTCTCCTGGACGTCGTCCATACCGCGCAGCGCCTGCTCGAGGCTCTCCAGCCGACGTTCCTTGTCCTGTACCGCACGGGTGAGAACCTCATGGCGCTGCTCGAACGCCTCGAGGCGGGAGAAGGCAATCTTGTACGCCTCCATGACCCGCTCGTGCTGGTCCCGCATCCGCGTCATCTGCTCGCTCGTCCCGTCCATCTGCCCGCGCAGCGACTCGGCGTCGTGCCGCACCTGCGCCAGCGGCTGCTCCATCTCGAGGAACCCGGCCAGGCGCTCCCTGAGGTCCAGCGCCAGGTCGACCTTGTGGCTGAGTTCCTCGATTTGTGTCCGGAGCCGCTCCGTGTCCTCGGACGCGTGGGCGACGCGCGTTTCCGCCTGGATCTGGCTCTGGCCGATCCGCTCCGAGCGCTCGTCGAGCTTCTGGAGGTGAGCGGCCAGGCGATCGAGTCCTGCAAGCCGCTGCTCGAGGCCCGCCAGCCGCGTGGTGACGGCGTCCATGTCGCTGGTCGCCTTCTTGATCGGCTCGCCCAGCTCCTGAACCCGGTTGAGCGAGGCGCGGGCGCTCTTGACGAGCGTCTCGCAGTGACTGCGCTCCTGCCGCATTTCCTGCACCGCGGTGCGCACCTCGGCCGTCAGCTCCGCGTCCTTGGAGCCGTTCCCGAGCAGACTCTTGAGCAGCGTGGCCATCGTGGTCTCCTGTGGACGCGCCCCGTCCGGTCCTCTCGGACCCGCCGGTGGCGCTGGCATTGAGGTCACCGCCCGGTGCGGGGAACCGTGGGACACCCTGGTCGAGCGGTGACACGGGAGTACCGCAAACTGCGCGCCCCGCGGCATCGGCCGCTCAGGATTCCCGTAACAGCGCCCACATCAGGGACATGCGCGAACCCGGATGCGGATGCGTGCACGGATGCCCCGGAGCAAACTGCGACTGTCGTGACAGAATGCTGGAATTCGCTCGTGCGAAGATGTGCGCGATGTCACAGGCGCCGACGGGGCGACGCGGGACGACTTGCATCTGGGGATGGATCGTGTCGATCTCGACCGGCTCGTCGGCAAGGACGCTGGCGAGGCCGATCTCGACCAGACGCAGCGCGATCGAGACCCGAATCTGCTCTATCTCTCCGTCGTGCCGCGGTGGCTGAGGATGCGGTCCGACCCACGATACGCCGAGGCAATGCGCGCGCGCGGGCTGGGGCATCTGGTCGGAGCGTGAGCCATTAGCCGCCGCACGCGGGGAGTCGGGCGTCGCGACGGGGCCGTTGCCGGGAGCGACGAGCCACCGGGAGCTGTGCCTGGGGGGAGGCGCACAGCGCTTCCCCCCGTTGAGCATTGAACATTCCGGGACTGGCTCTTGGCTCTTGAGTCTCCCTTCCCGCGCGTACTCCCTACGCCGTCACGTACGCACCCGCATCCACGATCTTCGCCGCAATCGCGTCGTGCAGGTGCTCGCGGTTGACCGGCAGGTGTTTGGTGAGCCGGCGCACCCCCGCCATCATCGTGCGCAGCTCGTCTCCCTCCGCGCTCTGTGCCAGCACGTTGCGGCCCCACACCTCCACGCGGTCCATGGCGTCGTGCACGTACAGCGTCACCATGTCCGCCATCAGCCGCGCGCCGTCCTCGCCGTGTCGCTCCACCTGCTTGAGCGCCCGTAGGAGACCGCTCTCGCACGCATACGCCTCCATGATCATGTCCGCGGTGTCCGACAGGATCTCCTGGTGGTCCTTGAGATCTTCGCCGAACTTCTGCGCCGCGAAGCCGAGCGCCGCCACGCTGGCCTTCTTCATGGCGGTGACGAGCTTTCCCTCCTCCTCGAGGAATCCCGGCTCGTGCGCCTCCTCGAACGACGGCGGGCCGAGCAGGTCGTCGGCCAGCTGCTTGGCGGCCGCGAAGAGCGGCAGTTGCTTCTTCATCCCCTTCCGCAGCAGCATGCCGGGAACCAGCATCCGGTTGATCTCGTTGGTGCCCTCGAAGATCCGGTTGACCCGCTCGTCGCGGTAGATCTGCTCGAGGGGGTAGTCCTCGCAGAAGCCGTACCCGCCCAGCATCTGCAGCCCTTCCTCGGCCGCCAGCGCGAGCGCCTCGCTGGCGAACACCTTGGCGATCGAGCACTCGATGGTGAACTCCTCCACCTGTTCGATCGTCTTGCGGTCGAAGTCCTCTGCGGTCCGGTCGAGCGCCTCGATCGCCTGGTCCATCAGCCCGGCGGTGCGGTACACCAGCGACTCGGCCACGAACGTGCGCGCGGCGACGTCCGCGATCTTGGCGCGGATCAGCCCGAAGTCGCTCAGCGGTTGTCCGAACTGGTGGCGCTGGTTCACGTACGGCACCGCGTGCTCGAGCGCGACCTTGCAGCCGCCCACCGTCCCCGCGCCCAGCTTGAACCGGCCCACGTTCAGGATGTTGAATGCTACCACGTGACCTCGGCCGATCTCGCCGAGCACGTTCTCCGCCGGCACCTTGGCGTCCTCCAGGATCACCGCGCACGTAGAGGAGCCCTTGATCCCCATCTTCCGCTCCTCCGGCCCGATGCTGAGGCCCGGCGTGTCGCGGTCCACGATGAACGCCGTGAACTTTTCGCCGTCCACCTTGGCGAACACGACGAACACGTCCGCGAAGCCGGCGTTGGTGATGTACTGCTTGGTGCCGTTCATGACGTAGTGCTTGCCGTCCTTGGTGAGCACTGCGGTGGTGCGGGCCGCCAGCGCGTCCGAGCCGGACCCGGGCTCGCTCAGCGCGTAGGCGCCGATCAGCTCCCCGGTCGCGAGCTTCGGCAGGTACTTCTGCTTCTGCTCCTTCGTCCCGAAGTAGACGATGGGCAGCGTGCCGATCCCGGTGTGCGCCCCGTGCGTCGCGGCGAAGCTCCCGCCCCACGCCATGATCTCGGCCACGAGCATCGTCGTGGCCTTGTCGGCGGCCATGCCGCCGTACGCCTCGGGCACGTCGACCGACAGCAGCCCTGCCTCCGCGGCCTCGCGCAGCAGCGGCTTGTCCAGCTCGATCTTCTTGTGGAACTCCAGCTCCTCGCGGTGCGGCAGGACGCTGCGCTCGAGGAACTCGCGCACGGTGTCCGCGATCATTCGCTGGGTCTCGTCGAAGTCCTCGGGCGTGAACACCGCGCTCGGCGCGGTGTCGTCCAGGAGGAACTGGCCGCCGGTGGGAATGGTCTTCTCGATCTGCATGGCACTCACCTCCTGCAAGGCGCCCGGTCAGGCGGCTTCGAAAATGCCCGCGGCACCCATGCCGGTGCCGATGCACATGGTCACCATCGCGTACTTGCCTCTGCGTCGCCGCAGCTCGTGCAGCGCGGTGGCCGTGAGCTTGGCCCCGGTGCAGCCGAGCGGGTGGCCCAGCGCGATCGCGCCGCCGTTGGCGTTGAGGCGCGGATCCTCCGGGTCCACCTCGAGCCCCTTGAGCACGGCCAGGCTCTGCGCGGCGAAGGCTTCGTTCAGCTCGATCACGTCCATGGCGTCGAGCGTGAGCCCGAGACGCTTCAGCACCTTCGGCACCGCCGCGACCGGGCCGATCCCCATGATCTCCGGCGGCACGCCGGCCACCCCATAACCCACCCACCGGGCGAGCGGGGCGAGCTTCAACTCGGCGGCGATCTCGGGAGTGGTGAGCAGCACTGCCGCGGCGCCGTCGGTCATCTGGCTCGAGTTGCCGGCCGTCACGGTGCCGTTGGCCTTGAAGGCCGGCTTGAGCTTGGCGAGCGCCTCGATCGTGGTGTCGGCGCGCGGCCCCTCGTCCGCCTCCACGACTACCTCGCGGACCACCGGCTTGCCATTGGGACCGGGCGCGCTCACCGACGTGGTCACCGGCACCAGCTCCTGGTCGAAGTGCCCCTGTTCCTGCGCCGCGAGGGCCTTCTGGTGACTGTGATAGGAGAACCGATCCTGCGCCTCGCGTGAGATCCCGTCGCGCTCGGCGAGCCGCTCGGCGGTGAGGCCCATGCTCAGGTAGGTGAGCGGCGCCTCGGCCACCATCTTCGGGTTCGGCAGGTAGCGCACGCCGCCCATCGGCACGAGCGTCATCGATTCCAGCCCGCCCGCGATCGCGACGTCCACCTGGCCGAGCGCGATCTCCGCGGCGGCGAGGTTGATCGTCTCCAGTCCAGAGGAGCAGAACCGGTTCACGGTCATGCCCGGCACGCTGTTCGGCAGTCCGGCGAGCAGGACCAGGTTGCGTCCCACGTTGACACCCTGTTCGCCCTCGGGCATCGCGCAGCCGATCACCACGTCGCCGATGCGGGCCGGATCCAGGTTCGGCGCCCGCTCGAGCAGCGCCCGGATCACCGCCGCCGCGAGATCGTCGGGCCGCGTCTGCCGGAAGCTCCCCCGCTTCGCTCGGCCTCCCGGGGTCCTGAGGGCCAGCGCCACGACCACATCTCTCATGGCTCGCTCCTTCCTTCCGTCAGTTGCGCAGCGGTTTGCCGGTCTTGAGGATCGCCTGCATGCGCTCGAGCGTCTTCCGCTCGCCGCAGAGCCTCAGGAAGCTCTCCCGCTCGAGATCCAGGATGTGCTGTGCGGCCACCGTCGTCGGGCCGGGCACGTCCCCGCCGCTCAGCACACGCGCCAGCTCGCGCCCGATCTTGCGGTCGTGCTCGGAGATGTACCCGCCCTCCATCATGTTGAAGAGCACCGTGTCGGCGAGCGCCACCCCCGCCTTGCCCATCACCGGGATCTCCCGCTCCGCGCGGCGCGGCTCGAACCCCGCCCGCGCCATGGCGAGCGCGAGGTCCTTCGCGTCGGCGACCCGGTGGTCGCCGTTCATCGACCAGGTGTCCTGCGGCCTGAGGAATCCGATGTCCCGACCCTCCTCGGCGGACGTCGCGACTTTGGCCATCCCGATCGTCTCGAAGGTCTTGCGGAACGCCGGATACATGTCCGCCGGGTCCGGCAACGTGGCGACGTTGCGCAGGTAGAGCCGCAGGCAGCCACCGCCGGCCGGCACGACGCCCGCGCCGAACTCGACCAGCCCGATGTACGTCTCCGCCGCGGCCCGGACGGCGTGGCCGGCCATGGTCACCTCGCAGCCGCCGCCGAGGGCGAGCGCGTGCGGCGCGGTGACCACCGGGACCGCGCACTGCTCGAGCCGGCTGGTGGCCATCTGGAACTGGCGCACGATCGCGTCGATCTCCTCCCAGTTCCCCTCCTGTGCCTCCATGAGGAGGAGCATCAGGTTGGCGCCGGCGCTGAAGTTGTCGCCGAAGTTGGCGACGACCAGCGCCTGCCCGTTCGTCTCGGCCTCCGTGCAGGCCGTCATGATCATCGAGATCGTGTCCTGCCCGATCACGTTCATCTTCGAGTGGAACTCGAGCGCGAAGACGCCGTCCCCCAGATCGAGCAAGCTCGCACCCGCGTTGCGCCGGATCTCCTTGCCGGCCGCGCGCAGGGCGTCGAAGTCGTACGCCCGCGGGTCGACCGGTATCGGCGCGCGCACACCGGCCTCGGCCGTGGGCGCCAGCAGCGTCCCGTTCTCGCGCTGGTACAGCGAGACGCCGCCGCCGTCGTACAGGGCGTCCACCCACGGGGGGAGCCGGGAGCCGTCGGCCCGGAGCCGCTCGGTCACCGCGCGGAATCCCATGCCGTCCCACAACTCGAAGGGGCCGAGTGTCCAGTTGAAGCCCCAGCGGATCGCGCGGTCCACCGCCGAGAGGTCGTCGGCGATCTCGCCCACGCGCATCGCAGAGTACGACAGCGTGGCCGCGAGCATCTTCCAGCTCGCCTCGGCCGCACGCCCCTTGCCGGCCACGAGCTTGCCGACGCGCTCGCTGACATCCTCGATCGGTCGCAGCGCCTCCAGTTCCGGGAAGGACGCCTTCTTCTGCTCGCGATACTCGAGCGTGTCGAGGTCCAGCGTGAGGATGCTCGAGCCGTTGCCCCCTTTCACCTTCTTGTAGAAGCCCGCCCCGCTCTTCCGGCCAAGCAGGCCCTTGGCCACCATTTGCTCGAGGAACTCGGGCGGGGTGAAGGCGTCATGGCTCTCGTCTTCCGGGGCGTGCTCCCGCACGTTCTCGGCGACGTGGAGGAAGGTGTCGAGTCCGACCAGGTCGGCCAGCCGGAAGGTGGCCGTCCTGGGGCGGCCGAGCACCGGGCCCGTGAGCGCGTCTACCTCCTCGACCGTGAGCCCCATTTCCCGCATCACCTGCAGCGTCACCATCACCGCGTGCACGCCGATCCGGTTGGCGATGAAGTTGGGGGTGTCCTTGGCCGGCACGATTCCCTTACCGAGGCGTTTGCGGCAGACGTCGTCGACCAGCTCGACGACGGCAGGGTCGGTGTCGGCGGTGGGGATCACCTCGAGCAGCTTCATGTAGCGTGGCGGATTGAAGAAATGCGTGCCGAGGAACCGGGGCCGCACCGCCTCCGGAAGCACCGACGCCATCGCGGCGAGCGAGAGGCCCGAGGTGTTGCTGGACAGCACCGTCTCCGGACCGAGGTGCGGCGCAGCCGCGGCCAGGACCTTCTGCTTGATGCCCAGGTCTTCCTTGACCACCTCGATCACCCAGTCGGCGTCCTTCAGGCGGGGGAGGTCGTCCTCGAGGTTGCCGATCTCGATGAGGGCGAGGCGGTGGGGGGTGAAGAGCGGGGCCGGTCTTGCCTTCAGCAGTGCGTCCACTGATTCCCTGGCGATGCGGTCGCGCACCGCGCGGTCCTTCAGGGTGAGCCCCGCCGCGCGTTCGGCCTCGGTGGGCTCGCGGGGAAGGATGTCCAGCACGAGTGACGGGATGCCGGCGTTCGCGAAGTGCGCGGCGATCGCGCTTCCCATCACGCCGGACCCGAGGACCCCGATCCTGCGGACGTGCCTCGTCATACGACCCCCACGGCAACGTTCGGCCCCGGGGAAAATCCCAGGGCACCGACTCTTGAATGAATGCTCATTCATTACCCTATCATTCAGGACCGGTTCCCGTCAACCGGCGCTTCGGACGGGACGATCCCGTGTTGTCATTCTTGAATCGGGGCAGTATTGTCCCATCTGGCGCCCAGTCTCCCGACGTCCACGGTGTGGCGTCGAGTGAATGGTGATTCATTTTGTGAGGATTTCGGCCGGCGTATGAACGGTCACGCACGGGAGGCCAAACGCGAGCGGATCCTCGATGCCGCCGTCGTGGAGATCGCGCGGCGGGGGTATTACCGGACGACCGTCTCGCACATCGCCCGGCGAGCCGGCGTGGCCGACGGCACGATCTACCTCTACTTCAAGAACAAGGAGGATCTGCTCGTCTCCGTCTTCGACCGCGCCATGCGGCGGTTCATCGCTGAGGCGCGCGGGATCGTGGAGGACGACGCGCCGGACGCGGTCGGGAAGCTGCGGCGGCTGGTGACGCTGCATCTCACGCTCCTCAGCGCAGACCGGGATGTGGCCGTGGTCTTTCAGGTCGAGTTTCGCCACACCCTGCACGTGCTCGAGGTGCTCTCGCGGGGCGGAATCCGGGACTATCTGGCGCTCATCGCGCAGGTGGTGGAGCAGGGGAAGGCCGAAGGCGCGTTCCGGTCCGGCGTGGATCCGCTGCTGGCGGCCAAGGCCGTCTTCGGAGTGCTGGACGAGATGATGACCGACTGGGTGCTGTCGCGAAAGAACGTCCGGGTCGCCTCCCGCGCCGATGCCGTCAGCGACCTGCTGCTGGACGGTCTGGGAGCCGGACAGGGAGGGGGAGCGACCAAGCGGTAGCTATGCACTCGCCACGTTCCCCCTCCCGCCCCATGGATACTGGACATTCCTGGGATTGGCCATTGGACATTGCGTTCCCTTGCGCCGCCGTCGCGCCATGCGCCGTGCAGCGCCCCCCCCTTCCCCTTTCCCGGCCAGGGCAACCCTTCCCCTCCCCGGCGCATCAAACATCTTGGGCAGACGTGGGTAGTAGCAGGTGTCGCCCCCTCACAGCGACCGCTGCAACGGATCGGCCGCGTCCCCCGTAGGGGGAAGGGCGACCACTGTCATCGGCCAATCGCGGCTAGTGGGCACCGCCGGAATCGCAGGGACTACGCGTGAGCGCCGATCGCCCCCGCGTGCACCCCGCAGCTCTTGGGAGACGAGGGCTTGACCGACAACCTTCTGGTGCGCGTCAACGCGGCGCTTTCCGATCGGTACGCCCTCGAGCGTGAGCTGGGGCGGGGCGGTGCCGCGCTCGTCTTCCTCGCGCAGGACGTCAAGCACTCCCGCCACGTCGCGATCAAGGTGCTGCGGCCCGAGCTGGCGGCGTCGCTCGGCACCGACCGGTTTCTGCGGGAGATCGAGATCGCCGCGGCCCTGAGCCACCCGCACATCCTGCCACTGTACGATTCCGGCGAGGCCTCGGGGTTTCTCTACTACGTCATGCCGTACGTCGCGGGCGAATCGCTGCGCCAAAGGCTGCAGCGCGAGCAGCGGCTGCGCCTCCCGGACGCGCTGCACATCACCGCGGAGGTGGCCGATGCCCTCGGCTATGCACACGCCCACGGCGTGCTGCACCGGGACGTGAAGCCCGAGAACATCCTGCTCGACTCCGGACACGCTCTCGTGACCGACTTCGGCGTGGCGCGCGCCATCTCCGCGGCAGGTGAGGACCGTGTGACCGCGCCGGGAATGGCCGTGGGTACCCCGGCGTACATGAGTCCCGAGCAGGCCGGGGGTGAGAACGTCGACGAGCGGGCCGATATCTACGCGCTCGGCTGTGTCCTGTACGAGATGCTCGCCGGCGAGCCGCCCCACAACGCTCCCAACGCCCGCGCGATCCTCGCCCGCAAGGTGCGCGAGCCGATGCCGGATTTCCGAAGGGTGGGCGAAGACCTGCCCGACACGCTGGAGCACATCCTGCGGCGGGCGCTCGCGGTTGCGCCGGCGGAGCGGTTTGCCACCACCCAGGAGTTCGCCGAGGCGCTCACCACGCGCCAGCCCAGCTGGGTGCAGAAGCTGGGGCGCCGCACCGAGCGGCCCGCGCCGTCCCCGAGGTCGATCGCCGTGCTGCCGTTCACCAACATGAGCGCCGATCCGGAGAACGAGTACTTCGGTGACGGCATCGCGGAGGAGATCACGAACGCGCTCACGAGAGTGCAGGCGCTCCGGGTCGCGTCGCGCACTTCGGCGTTCCAGTACAAGGGGAAGGAACAGGACATCCGGCGGATCGGACAGGAGCTGGGGGTCGCGACCGTGCTCGAGGGCAGCGTCCGAATGGCCGGTGGGCGGCTGCGCGTCACGGCCCAGCTGATCGGCGTGCGCGACGGCTATCACATCTGGTCGGATCGGTACGACCGGGAAGCGCGGGACGTCTTCCGGATCCAGGACGAGATCGCCAACCGGATCGTCGAGGCTCTGCAGGTCATCCTGAGCGACGATCAGCGGCGTGCGCTCGCGCGTCCCGCCGCCGCCGACGTGCAGGCCTACGAGCGGTATCTCCGCGGCCGGTACTTCCTGCACCTCTTCCAGAAGCACAGCGTGCGCCACGCCCGGCAGATGTTTCTCGAGGCGATCGGGATGGACCCCGACTACGCGCTCGCGCACGCCGGCCTCGCCGACGCGTGCTCGTTCCTGTACATGTACTTCGAGGGCACCGACAGCATCCTCGAGGAAGCGGACGCCGCGAGCCGGCGCGCGCTGGATCTGGCGCCCGACCTCGCCGAGGCGCATGCCTCCCGCGGTCTCGCCGTCTCCTTGCGCAAGCGGTATGCGGAGGCGGAGCCGGAGTTCGAGTGGGCGATTCGGCTGAACCCTGCGCTGTTCGAGCCGTACTACTTCTACGCGCGGACCTGCTTCCAGCAGGGCAGGTTCGAGCAGGCCGCGAGCCTCTTCGAGCGCGCGTGCGAGGTGCACGACGATTACCAGGCGCGCCTGCTCGCCGCGCTCTCCTACAAGGGGCTCGAGCGACACGACGAGGCGTTCGCCGCGTACGGCCGCGCCCTGCAGTCCATCGAGAAACACCTCGAGCTCACCCCGGGCGATGCCCGGGCGCTCACCCTCGGCGCGGGCTGCCTCGCGAGGCTCGGCCGGACCGGCGAGGCGAAGCAGTGGACCGTGCGCGCCCTCGCCATCGACCCGGAAGACCCGGTGGTCGTGTACTCCGCCGCGTGCGTGCACGCGATCCTCGGGATGGCCGACGACGCCCTGGACGAACTCGCCAAGGCGCTCGCGGTCGGATTTGGGAATCGAAAGTGGATCCTCAATGATCCCGACTTCGAGTCCCTCCGCGACCATCCACGCTTCCGCGAGCTGGTGGGCGAAGTCTAGCCGCCGCGGAGCACCCCGTGGCGTTCGCTTCGGGCCCACACTAGTATTCCAAAGGGATTGCAATTCTCGGTTTTAGCTCGTGCCGCCGGATCTCCTCCGGCGGGGGAGGCCCGACCATGAAGCGAACCATTTCGATAGCGATGTCCGGTGCCGTGCTGCTCGCCGGTGCGCTGGTGACCGTGGCGGCGGTCGCGCCTGCCGAGCAGGCCGCGGCCCCGACGATCACGGTGTACAAGAGCCCCACCTGAGGGTGCTGCGAACAGTGGGTCGTGCACCTGCAAGCGAACGGATTCAAGGTCGAGACGGTCGACGTGGCCGACATGGCCGCGGTGAAGCGGCACTTCGGCATCGCGCCGCAGTATGAGGCGTGCCACACGGCCATGATTGACGGATACCTCATCGAAGGGCACGTGCCGGCGGACCTGATCGAGAAGCTCCTGAAGGATCGGCCTCACGTGGCCGGCCTCGCGGTGCCCGACATGCCCGTGGGATCACCGGGGATGGAGGTGCCGGGCCGGCGTCCCGAAGCGTACGACGTGCTGGCGTTGGACAAGGACGGCGGGGCGACGGTGTACGCCCACCGCTGACGGGACACATCGCCGCAGTGAATGCAAGCCCCCGCGCTGCGGGGGCTTTCGCATTCCATTCCCCCGGGTTTCCGTACACGCGGTCCGGTGCCATGAGCACGACACGATCTCTCTGGCCTCGCGAGCACGGCGCCTACGCCGAGCTGGCGTTCCCGATCCTGACGGGTCTCTCCGCGGGGGCGGCGACGGTCGCGGCGCTGTGTCTCGGCGCAGCGACGGTCGCGTTCTTCCTGGCCCACGAGCCCATGGCGGTCGCCTCCGGGATTCGTGGCGGGCGCCTCCGGGATGCGGAGGGTAGCAGGGCCCGCGTCCGCGCCGGGTGGCTGGCGGCGCTCGGCCTCGTGCTCGGGACCGTCGGGTTCGCGGCAGGGTCCGGCGACGTGCGCCGGGCTGTCCTCGTGCCCGTGGGCGCCGTCCTCGCTCTGCTCCCCTGGATACTCGCGGGGCGCCAGAAGACGTTGTCCGCGGAGATCGTTGTCGTCGCCGCGTTCGCCGCGGTGGTGCTCCCCCTCGCCGTCGCTGCGGGCGCCACCTGGCGCTTTGCGTGGACGGCCGGCGGTGTCTGGTTTGTGAGCTTCACGCTGGCCACACTGGCGGTGCACGCCCTCAAGCTGCGCCACAAGCGCGGCACGGCCGCGCGTTGGGTGGTCCGGCTGACGCTCGGGCTCGCGTTAGCGGTGGCCCTTGCGGCCATCGGTGCGGCGCTCGGTGGGTGGCTCAGCCCTCTGCTGGCCGCCGCGATCCTCCCGCCGGTGGCGCTCGTCCTCGCGCTCGCGGCGGTGCCGGTCCATCCGCGGAACCTCAAGCGAGTCGGGTGGGCGCTCGTCGGCGCCAACAGTCTCACCTGGCTCTGCCTCTTCCTGCTGTGAACGGGTGACGCGCGACTTCCCTCCGGCCGCCTGCGGCCGTTTCTTCCGGCCATGGATCTGACGATCCCCGACGCCGCACGCTCCGAGTTGGCGGCGGCGTTCTTCCAGGCGGCGATTACCCTGGGCCTCGCGGTGCTGTGCGCCTGGCTCTACCGGTGGTATCGCAAGCCCTACTTCGCCTGGTGGGCGCTGGCCTGGTCGCTCTACGTCCTGCGCCTCGGCGCGATCATCAGCTTCATCATGTCGGGTGCCCGCCACTGGCTCTACTGGCACCAGGTCGTCACGGGGTGGACGGCGCTCGTGCTCCTCTGGGCGGCACTCGTCTTCTCCGAGCAGCGGCGCTGGCGTCCGGGCTACCTCGCGCTCGTCCTGTTCCCGCCCGTGTGGTCGTACGTGGCGATCTATCGGCTCGAGAACTTTCTGCTCGCGGCCGGGCCTGCAGTGCTCTTCCTGAGCGTGGCCACGCTGTGGACGGCGTGGGCGTTCGTCCGCTACTACCGCCAGGTCCGCTCGACGGCCGCGCTGATCCTCGCGGTGGCCCTCCTGCTGTGGGGCCTGCACCACCTCGACTATCCTCTGCTGCGGGCCCGCGGCGTCTGGAACCCGTGGGGCTACTATCTCGACATCGCGTTCACGCTCGCGGTGGCGGCAGGCATCCTGCTGCTGATCGTGGAGGACCTTCAGGGCGGGGTTCGGACCCTGTCGGCGCTCTCCACCGAACTGCAGGACCGGCAGCGCGACCGCGACCTGCCCGACGCGCTCCTGCAGCGTCTTCTCACCCTCCCGGCGGTGCAGGGAAGCGCCATGTACCTCGCCGATCACGGCGAAGGGCCGTTCGTGCGGGGGATCGGTGCGTGCGCCGAGTGGAGCGGAAGCGTGCCACACGGCAGCGCCGCGCGGGCGATCGACGAGGTCATGCGCGCGGGCACACCCGAAGTAGTGCTCGACTGGGATGCGTCCGCCGCACGCTCCGGGCGGCGTCACGCGTACGTGGCGGCGCTCCCGGTCCTGCGCGGCAAGCGCGTCACCGGCGCGCTCGTCATCGTCGGCGACGCGCGGGACCCGTTCGCCGCCCTCGACCGTCCATTCCTGCTCGCGCTCGGCCGTCAGGTCGGAGCCGCGCTGGAGAACGCCGATCTCTATCGGCGGCTCGAGGACCGCAAGGCGGAGCTGGAGCGCCTGGCCCGGCGCATGGTGAAGCAGCATGAGGACGAGCGGCGCCGGCTCTCCCGCGAGCTGCACGACGAGACGGCACAGCTCTTCTCTGCCGTGAAGCTGCAACTCGGGCTCGCGCGCGAGGGCGCAAATGAGGCGATCGTGCCGAACCTGGAACGGGCGCTCGGGCTGATCGACGAAGGGATCGGCTCGATCCGCAACGTCACCCGCTCCCTCAGGCCGTCCCTGCTAGAGGACCTCGGGCTCGTGCCGGCCCTGCGCGCGCTGGTGCACGATTTCGAGGAGCGCGCCGGCGTGGAGGCGACGTTCGTGGTCTCCGACCGGATCCCCGACCTCGCCGACGACGCCGAGCTGGCCCTGTTCCGCGCCGTGCAGGAAGGACTCTCCAACGTGAGCCGCCATGCCGGCGCGCGGTCGGCCACGGTCGCGCTCGCCGTCGAGGAGCGGGACCTGGTGCTCCGCATCCGCGACGACGGGCGCGGCCTCCCCGCGGGGCACCGTGTCGAGGAGTTCGAGCGTCGCGGGCACATGGGGATCGCGGGCATGCGGCAGCGCATTGGCGCCCTGGGCGGCTCGGTGGTCGTCGGATCGCTTTCGGGCGGTGGAGTGGAGCTGGTGGTGCGCGTCCCGGCGGGGGAAGGCGCGTCGTGACCGGCCCGCGCATCCGGGTGCTCGTGGCCGACGACCATGCGGTCGTGCGGGAGGGAATCCGCGCGGTGCTCGCGTCGACCCCGGACTTCGACGTCGTGGGCGAGGCCGCCGACGGCAGGGAAGCGCTCGCGGCCGCCCTGGATCTGATGCCGGATGTGCTCGTGCTCGATCTCTCGATGCCCGGGATGTCGGGGCTCGAGGTCACCGAACAAATCCGTCGCGAGCGGCCCGAGGTGCGCATCCTGATCCTCAGCATGCACGATCACCCCGAATACGTGCTCCGGGCGGTTCGCGCCGGCGCCAGCGGCTACGTCCTCAAGGATGCCCAGCCGGAGGAGCTGCGCACGGCGGTGCGGGCCGTGCGGGAGGGGCGAGAGTACTTCCACCCCGCCGCGGCGCGCCAGCTCAGCACCGCCCTGCGTGAGGAATCCGAGCGCGCACACCGCACCGCGGCCGTGGACCGCCTCACCCGGCGGGAGCGCGAGGTGCTGCTCCGCGTGGCGCGCGGGCTGACCAACAAGGAGATCGCGGCCGAACTCGGGATCAGCCCCCGGACCGTCGAGACCCACCGCGACAGCATTGCCCGCAAGCTCGAGATGCGGTCGGTGGCCGACCTCACGCGGTTCGTGCTCGAAACGGGTCTCACCGAGGACTGAGCGACCGGCTGTCAATCCGTAGAAGTACGTACCCCGGCTTCCGTACATCTCCGAATACCACACTCGCCTTCCATCTCCTATTCATCCTGTCGCCGGCGCGCATGCCGGATCGGGCGGGATACGGGCCGAGGCCCGCGCCGCCGTCCGAGGGGTGACGACACGGGGTGGTTACGGAGGGGCAGCGAGATGAACTCTATCTTCCGTCGGATTCGGCCCGCACGGGCCGGTGTAGTCTTGGGGTTCGCGATGCTGGGGACGCTGGCGGTGACGGCCAGGGCGCAGCAGCAGGGTGAGGCACAGGATTCCACCGCCAAGCCGAAGATCTCCTACCGCATCAGTCCGGTGGTGGTCACGGCGACGCGCACCGAGAAGCAGGTCTTCGAGGTGCCGAAGCCGGTGTCCGTGCTGACCGAGACGCAGATCCGGGAGCAGACGCCGAACAATGCGGCGGACCTGCTGCGGTCGCTTCCCGGGCTCGACGTGACGGGCGTCGGGGTGAACCAGGTGCGGCCGAGCATTCGCGGCCAGCGCGGGCAGCGGATCCTGCTGCTCGAGGACGGCATGCGGCTCTCGAACTCCAGGCGGCAGCAGTCGTTCGGCGAGATCCCCGGGATCGTGGACGTCACCTCGCTCGACCGGATCGAGATCGTGCGCGGCCCCGCCTCCGTGCTGTACGGCACCGACGCCATCGGGGGCGTGATCAACCTCATCACGCTCCGTCCCGTCGAGGAGGGCCTGCACGGCAACGCCGGTTACCGCTACAGCAGCCAGGATGGGCAGAACAAGGGGACCGGCGGTCTCGATGGCCGGTTCGGCCGCTGGTCGTTCCTGGCCAGGGGGACCTTCCGCGACGCCGGGAGCTACAAGGCGCCGACCGGCTCCTTCGGCGCCATCACGCTGGACTCGAACACCACGGTGTTCGACACCGGCACCAAGGACTACAACCTCGAGGGGTACCTCGGTTACCAGCTCGGAGGCCGCTCCGAAATCTTCGCCAAGTACGAGCGGTACCACGCGGACACGTCCGGCTTCGGCTACGTCGAGCCGGCCGCATATGCGCCGGATCAGCCGTTCATCCGGATCCTCTATCCCTACCAGAGCTTCGACAAGGTCACGCTCGGCTATCGCGGCGAGAACCTCCACCTCGGGATCGCCGACCGGGTCCACGCCGTCGGCTACTACCAGGGGAACCAGCGCCGGCTCTCCAACAATGTGTTCGTGAACTTGGGGATCCCGGACCTGCCGGAAGCCGGCGTTTCGGCCGAGAGCTTCAACTACACCGACCTCGCCTCGTTCGGCGCGCGCCTCGAGGCGACCAAGGTGGCCGGCGGCCGCGTGATGCTCACGTACGGTGTGGACATGTTCCGCGACCGCTCCCAGAATAGCGACAGCTCGGTAACCACCGTCTACGGGTTTGGGCCGCCGCAGCCGGAGGTGAGCACCACGCCGCTCGTGCCGTACGCGAGCTACCTCAATGCCGGCACCTTCCTGCAGGCCGACTGGCAGTTCGCCAGCCGCGGCACCGTCATCGTGAGCGGACGCTATCAGTACATCCGCGCGGCGACGACGGAGACGCCCGGCATCACGGACCCCCCGCAGACGCGCTCCTACCGCACGCTCGTCGGCGCCGCCAACGTGGAGTACCGGCTCACGCCGATGGTGGCCCTGGTGGGCAGCGTCGGCCGCGCGTTCCGCGCCCCGAACCTCGTCGAGCAGTTCTTCAACGGACTCACGCCGGAGGGCGCCGCGTACCAGGTACCCAACCCGGACCTGAAGCCCGAGAGCAGCATCAACTTCGACCTCGGGACCCGCTACCGGAACCGGTATCTCTTCCTCGAGGCGTTCTGGTTCCGGAACGAGATTCGGGACGGCATCCGGATCGCCGCCACGGGAGACAGCCTCAACGGGCTTCCCACGTACTCCAACGTGAACGTGGACAAGCTGCGGTTCACGGGGCTCGAGGTCAGCACCGACGTGATGCTCCCCCTGGGATTCACGATCGGCGGGAGCTACACGCACCTGCGCACGAAGGACGTGCTGAACGAGAACAACCCCGTCGGCGACTCGTACGGCGACAAGGTCCAGTTCGACGTCGGCTACCGCGATTCCGCCGACCGGTTCTGGGTGGAGTACGACCTGCGGCACAATGGGGAGCGCAAGGATTCCGAGCTGTCGGGTCCCATCGGCACGAGCCCGATCGGCCCGGTGCTGCCCGCGTTCACCGTGCACTCGATCCGCGGCGGGGTGACCCTGTTCCGGACCGGAACGCAGACGCACCGGGTGGGGGTGGCGGTCACCAACCTCACCAACGCGCTCTACGCGGAGTTCTCCAATGCCAGCTTCTTCCGGCCCGAGGCGCGCCGCGGCGTGACGCTGACCTATGACGTGTCGTTCTGAGCTGACGGGCGCACCCGGTGGGAGGCGATCGTGATCGACGCCGTGCATTACATCCCGATCGTGACGACCGTGGTGGCGGTGCTGTTCGCCGTCGCGATGTTCCGGCGGTACGCCGAGCGGCGGTCGGGTCCCCATCTCCTGTGGTGGGCGTTCGGGATCCTGCTGTACGGCGTGGGGACGTTCACCGAGGCGTCGGTCACGCTGTTCGGATGGAGCGAGCCGCTGTTCCGCGCGTGGTACATCTCCGGCGCCCTCCTCGGAGGCGCGCCGCTTGCGCAGGGCACGGTGTATCTCCTGATGAAGCGGCGCAGGGCCAATATCCTGGCCGTCGCGCTGGTCCTGTGGGTCGCGGTCGCGGCGACCTTCGTGCTGCTGACGCCCATCGACTACGGTCTGGTCGAGGCGCATCGCCTCTCGGGACGGGTGATGCAGTGGGGCTGGGTGCGGCTGTTCAGCCCCTTCGTCAACACGTACGCGGCCGTCTTCCTCATCGGGGGCGCGGTGTACTCGGCGTTGAAGTTCCGGCGCAATCCGCGCACCCACAATCGCTTCGTCGGCAACGTGCTGATCGCCGTCGGAGCCCTGCTCCCGGGTGTCGGTGGCACCGCCACCCGGATGGGACACGTGGAGGTCCTCTACGTCACGGAGTTCATCGGCCTCGTCCTGATCTGGCTGGGGTATCGATGGAACGTGCGCGTGCCGGCCCCCGTCCCCGAAACCGCGGCGGTGGCCGCCTGATGGGCTGGTCAGCTCCATCGGTGGCCATCGGCTAAGCGGTTAGCCGAGCCCGGCCGACGGGTCGGGCACCTCCCCAACGAGCGGGTCGCCCTTGCGGCGGCCCGTCGTATTTTCGGGACGGGTGTGCGAATCCCGTGCGCTCCGTGGCCGCGATCCGATGCGGGGGCTAGCTTTCTCGCTTCGGTCCGTGCAGCCCCGACCCCTTCAACGCGCCGAGGTTCCCCATGCCACGTGGCCGGCCGCCGCAGCTCGAGACCATCCTGCTCGCCATGGGCGGGGAGGACCGGGACCGGATGCGGCAGTTCCTCACACTCGAGGGGTTTGCGGTCGAAGTGCCGGAGCCGCCCGAGGCGCTGACTGGGATGCTCGCCGAGCGGCGGTTTCAGTTGGCGGTGATCGACGTCTCCGCCGGCGTACCCGACGGCGCCACCGTAGTGCCGCAGTCGCTCGAGGCCGATCCGGATCTCGCCATCGTCATCGTCGCGGAGGTGCGGGACGCCACCACGGCGGCGATCTGCCTGCAGCAGGGGGCGTCCGAGTACGTCTCGGCGCCCGTCGACGAGCGGCAAGTCCGCCTGGCGGTCGACCGCGCACTGCGACGGCGCGGTACGGAGCTCCAGACGCAGCAGATCTCGGCATGGCTCAAGCAGGAGCTGGTGGAACGCACCAGAGAGCTGGAGCGCGAGCGGCAGAAGCTGGAGCAGATCAACATCGCCACGCTCACTGCCCTGATCAACGCACTCGAGGCGAAGGATCCCGACTTCCTCGGCCATTCGGTGCGCGTAGCCGAGCTCGCGGCGTCGGTGGCGGCAGAGATGGGGCTGTCGGACGACGACATCGAGGCGGTGCGGGCCGCCGGCCGGCTCCACGACATCGGCAAGATCGGCATCCGGGACGAGGTGCTGCGGAAGCACGGGCCCCTCACGCCTGAGGAGCAGGCCCACATCCGCGAGCAGGTGCTGATCGGGTTCCGGATCCTGGCGCCCCTCTCGCACCTGGGCCAGGTGCGGCAGTATGTTCGGAGCCATCACGAGCAGTGGGACGGCGGGGGCTATCCCGACGGGTTCAAGGGTGTCGAGATCCCGATCGGGGCGCGCATCGTGTTCGCCGCGGAGATCTTCGACGCGATCACGAGCCCACGTCCCTATCAGGATCGGCTGAGCCGGCAGGCGGCACTGGCGCAGCTGCAGAAACTGGCTGGAACGAAGCTCGATCCCGCCATCGTCGAGGCGTTGGCGAGCGTCGTATCACGCCGCAAGAGCCTCCCGTTCGTGCGGGAGATGGACAGCAGCCGGGAATGAGCCGGTCCGGTGGCCGAGGCCGCCGTCCGAGAACCATCAGGGAGCCATTGGAGGGATGCCCATGAGTGACGAGATCAAGCTCGACCACCTCACCCGCAAGCTCGAGGAGCTGAACACGCTGATGCGGTCGGGACAGCTGAAGCACGGCGAGTACGACCAGCGCCTTGCCCGGCTCATCGGTGAGCTTCGCGAGCGGAAGCTGGCTGCCGAGCGGCCCGCGATCGCCGCCACCTTCGATGACCTGGTCGGCCGCGGCGTGATCACGCCGGCCGTGCGGGTGCACATCGAGAGCAAGCTCGGGCTGGCCTGAACGCGCGGGGCTCCCGGGCGCTGCGCGTCCGGGAGTCCCGACGCCTCACCCCCGCTCGTAGCGCTGGCGCACCGTGTGAGCGCGGAAGACGAGCGCCGAGACCAGCGTCACGGTGGCGACCGCCACCAGGATCGCGGCCATTCGTAACCAGTCCTCCCCGGCGGCGACGCGATCGCCGACGAGTACCGTGATCGTACGCATCCACTCGAGCGCACCGAGCACCAGGAGCCACCGCACGAGGCGGGGTACCCACGGGCGCCGCACCAGCAGGAGAAGCGGCACGGCCAGTGACACCCACTCGAGCACCACCATGTCGTGGCGCGAGAAGTGGGCGGCGAGCACGAGGAAGCTCAGGATGACCGGAAGCAGGCGAAGGAGCATCATGGTGTGTGGAATGTATCCCGGCCCGATGGCTCGAACCACCGTGCCGCCCCATGCCGAGGAGGAAGGATGAACGATCTGCCGTCCGACAACGCACCGCGCGCGCTCGACGCGCTGATCGCCTATCAGGAGGGCGCGGTGGTGAGTCGTATCCTCGTGAAGGCGGCCGGGGGCTCGCTGACGCTCTTCGCCTTCGATGCCGGACAGAGCCTGAGCGAGCACACCGTTCCCAACGAGGCGCTGGTGCTGGTGCTCGACGGCACGGCCGGGGTGACCGTTGGCGGGGAGCGCCACGAGGTTCGGACGGGGGAGTCCATTCGGTTGCCGGCGGGCGTGACGCACGCCGTCGAGGGTGAGCGGCGAGTCCAGACGACCTTGCAGGCGCCGTTGACGGTTCCATACCGTCTCGCCATGACGTACTAGACAGAGCATGGCCGCTTCGTTGGCACAGGAGATCGACTCATGAGGCTGAAGGACAAGGTCGCGATCGTAGTCGGCGCTGGGCAGACCCCGGGCGACACGATCGG
>Ga0210112_1000136_pt1 | contig 20079 bp, 19 predicted proteins | sample Joice_ThreeSqC_D_FD_184875 | JGI IMG/M metagenome (GOLD analysis project Ga0210112, IMG submission 184875) | Wetland microbial communities from San Francisco Bay, California, USA, that impact long-term carbon sequestration - Joice_ThreeSqC_D2... | ecosystem: Environmental > Aquatic > Marine >... | reverse complement strand
GCGGCTGCTCGACCTCGATGATGCCGTCAAGGCCATGGTCGAGCATGGCGAGCTGGAGATGGGGCATGCGCGCGCGCTGCTGCCGCTGCCCGGCCCCGTGCAGATCGAGGCGGCCCGCCAGGTGATTGCGCGCGGACTGAGCGTGCGGGCCACCGAGGGGCTGGTCAAGCACCTGCAACAGCCGCGTGGTGCCAGCAAGGCGCCGCCGCCGCGCAAGGATCCGAACATCAACCAGCTGGAAACGAGTCTGGCGGACCGGCTCGGCGCCAGCGTGTCGATCCGGCCCGGCCGCGGCGGCAAGGGCAAGCTGGAGATAAGCTACAACAGTCTGGATGAACTGGACGGGATCCTGGAACATATCCATTGATATCGCACCAGCGCCTTAATTGATTGACCCTTCCCATAGACCGTCCTTATAATCCCCGGCTGCCTCGTGGCCGGTTTTTCTTTCATGCGCAGTACCTTCCGTGCGCGTGATCTTCCAGCTGGTGTCACGTAACTTGTTGAGTAAAGGTTGGTAATTGTGGCCCTGGTGCGCGATTTTCGTATGCTGGCAGCGCTTCTGCTTGCCCTGGCCACCATCACCTCGACGGTGTTTTTCATGGTTTTCGGCGGATTCCAGGCGGGATCGGCCGGTTTTGGCGGGTTAGTGGCCGCGATCAATATCGGGCTGCTGTTCTGGCGACGGCATGGTGCGGACACGGGTCGTGCCCTGAGTGCCGGGGAGAGCATCCGGGTGCTCTATCACAGCGCACTGGAGCGGTTTATGGTGATCGCCCTGCTGTTTGCACTGGGGCTGGGTGTATGGCGGCTGGATCCACTGGCCGTGTTGGCGGGATTCGTGACGGGCCAGCTGGCCCTCGTATTCATGGGGATGAAGGGAAAATCTGCAAGCCATGTCGTCTGAGACACTGACAACTTCGGGTTACATCAAGCATCACCTGACCAACCTGACCTTCGGCAAGATCCCCGAGGGACACGAACACGCCGGTCACTGGGGATTCGCGCACACCGGACAGGAAGCCGCCGGGATGGGTTTCTGGGCGATCAACGTCGACAGCATGCTGTTCTCGATCGGCCTCGGCGTGCTGTTTCTGTGGCTGTTCCGCACGGTCGCCAGGCGCGCATCCGTCGATACCCCCGCCGGCTGGCAGAACTTTGTCGAGTGGATCATCGAATTCATCGACGACAGCGTGCGCGGGTCTTTCACCGGTCGCAACCCGCTGGTCGCGCCGCTGGCGCTGACGCTGTTCGTCTGGATCTTCCTTATGAACCTGATGGATCTGCTGGCCGTTGACCATCTGCCGTATGTGACGCAACTGGTGGGCGAGCATCTGCTCGGTCTCGACCCGCATCACATCTATCTGAAGATAGTTCCGTCCACGGATCCGAATATCACCTTCGGCCTGTCGCTGTCGGTGTTTGTGCTGGTGCTGTATTACAGCATCAAGATCAAGGGCGTGGGCGGTTTCTTCGGCGAACTGGCCTTCCAGCCGTTCCCGAAATGGATGTTCCCGATCAACCTGCTGCTGGAAGGCGTCACGCTGATCTCGAAACCGATTTCACTGTCACTGCGACTGTTCGGCAACATGTATGCCGGCGAGATGATCTTCATCCTGATCGCGCTGATGTACGGCGGCGGCGTGGCGATGGGCGCCTTCGGCGGCCTGCTGCAGCTTGGCTGGGCCATCTTCCACATCCTGATCATTACCCTGCAGGCGTTCATTTTCATGACACTGACCATCGTGTATCTGGACATGGCGCACCAGGAGCATCACTGATTTATATATTGAACAGTACGCAACTCTAGGAGATCAAAATGGAAAACGCATTACTCTATATCGCGGGTGGCCTGATGATGGGCCTCGGTGCGCTGGGAGCCGCGGTCGGCATCGGTATTCTCGGTGGACGCTTTCTGGAAGGCGCCGCGCGCCAGCCGGAACTGATCCCGATGCTGCGCACACAGTTCTTTATCGTCATGGGTCTGGTCGACGCGGTGCCGATGATCGCGGTCGGTCTGGCCATGTATGTCATGTTCGCCGTGGTTTCGTAATACCGCTCTGCAGAAACTGTTACCACACTGAGGTGCAAGCATGAATTTCAATGCGACCCTGATCGGGCAGACCATCACCTTCATCGTGTTTGTCTGGTTCTGCATGCGGTTTGTCTGGCCACCGATCATGGCAGCGCTCGACGAACGCCGCAAGAAGATCGCCGACGGCCTGGCCGCGGCCGAACGCGGCAAGCATGAAAAGGAACTGGCCGAGGAGCGTGCCCGGGAAATACTGCGCGATGCGAAGGCACAGGCCGGCGAAATCATCACCCGCGCCGACAGGCGCGCCGCTGAAATAGTCGACGAGGCCAAGACAGACGCGCGCGCCGAGGGCGATCGCATCAAGTCCGCGGCGCAGGCCGAGATCGAGCAGGAGGTCAACCGCGTCAAGGAAAACCTGCGCGGACAGGTCGTTTCCATTGCGCTGGCCGGTGCCGGCAAGGTGCTGGAGCGGGAAGTCAGCGAAAGCACGCACGCCGAGCTGCTCAACAAGCTGGCCGCGGAACTCTAGGCACAGACCATGGCCGAGACCCTTACCATTGCACGTCCCTACGCACATGCCGCGTTCCTGTTCGCCAGCGAGCATCGCGTGCTGAAGGACTGGTCGGACATGCTGGCACTGCTCGCGATGATTGCGGACGATCCCGCCATGTGCAGGCTGATCGAGAATCCGCGACTGACAGAGAAACAGCTGGCCGAACTGATCATCTCGATCGGCGGCGAGCGGCTCGACGAAAAGAGCGCCAACTACGTGCGCGTGCTTGCAAACAATCGCCGGCTCGGACTGCTGCCGGACATCGCCGCGCTGTTCGAGATTCAGCGTCGCGAGGCCGAGGGCCGCGTGCAGGCCGAGATGACCACGGCGTTTCCGGCCAGCGAGGCGCAGCAGGCGCAGATCATAGAAAGCCTGCGCAGGCGCCTGGGCCGCGAAATCGAACTGACCTGCAAGACCGATGCAGCACTGCTGGGCGGCGCCATCATCCGCGCCGGCGATCTGGTTATCGACGGTTCCGTGCGCGGCAAGCTGGAACGCCTGGGTACGGCACTGAGTCACTGAATTGAAGGTTTATTCAAGGTAAACAACTATGCAACTCAATCCGACTGAAATCAGCGAGCTTATCAAGAGCCGCATCGAACAATTCCAGGTTGTATCGGAGGCGCGCACCGAGGGCACGGTGGTCAGCCTGACCGATGGCATCGCTCGCATCCATGGACTCGCCGATGTCATGCAGGGTGAAATGGTGGAGTTCCCGGGCAACGTCTTCGGCATGGCGCTCAACCTCGAGCGCGATTCGGTCGGCGCGGTGATCCTGGGCGACTACAAGACCATTACCGAGGGAGACAGCGTCAAGTGCACCGGCCGCATCCTCGAGGTCCCGGTAGGCGAACAGCTGCTGGGCCGCGTGGTCGATTCGCTCGGCATTCCGATCGACGGCAAGGGTCCGATCGAAACGCAGCAAACCTCGCCGATCGAAAAGATCGCGCCCGGCGTAATTGCACGCCAGTCGGTTGACCAGCCGGTGCAGACCGGCCTCAAGGCCATCGACGCCATGGTGCCCATCGGTCGCGGCCAGCGCGAACTGATTATCGGCGACCGCCAGACCGGCAAGAGCGCGGTCGCCATCGACGCCATCATCAATCAGAAGGGTACCGGCATCAAGTGCATCTACGTTGCCGTCGGCCAGAAGAATTCCTCCATCGCCACCGTGGTGCGCAAGCTGGAGGAATTCGGTGCCATGGAACACACCATCGTTGTCGCCGCGGCGGCGGCCGAATCCGCTGCCATGCAGTACATCGCACCGTACGCCGGCTGCACCATGGGCGAGTATTTCCGTGACCGTGGCGAAGACGCGCTGATCATCTACGATGACCTGACCAAGCAGGCCTGGGCATACCGCCAGGTGTCGCTGCTGCTGCGCCGTCCGCCGGGTCGCGAGGCGTATCCGGGTGACGTGTTCTACCTGCACTCGCGCCTGCTGGAGCGCGCCGCGCGCATCAATGCCAAGGACGTCGAACACCGCACCAACGGGGCGGTCAAGGGCAGGACCGGATCACTGACCGCGCTGCCGATCATCGAAACGCAGGCCGGTGACGTGTCCGCGTTCGTGCCGACCAACGTGATCTCCATTACCGACGGCCAGATATTCCTGGAATCGGACCTGTTCAACGCCGGTATCCGGCCGGCCATCAACGCCGGCCTGTCGGTGTCGCGTGTTGGTGGCGCGGCGCAGACCAAGATCATCAAGAAACTCGGTGGTGGCGTGCGTCTCGCGCTGGCGCAGTATCGCGAGCTGGCGGCATTCTCGCAATTCGCTTCCGACCTCGACGAGGCGACCCGCAAGCAGCTGGAACGCGGACAGCGGGTGACCGAGCTGATGAAGCAGAAACAGTACTCTCCGCTGTCTGTCGCCGAGATGGCGGTGTCCCTGTTTGCTGCAGACCAGGGTTATCTCGATGACGTCGCGCTGAACAAGATCGTCGACTTCGAGCACGCACTGCATTCCTACATGCGCGCCAGCCAGGCCGAGTTGATGGACAGGATCAACGCCAGCGGCGACTACAACGATGATATCGCGGCCGGTCTCAGGACTGCCGTGGAAGATTTCAAGGCAACCGGTACCTGGTAGTCACAGGACAGGCAACTAAAGAGAGCACACATGGCAGGCGCGAAGGAAATCCGCACCAAGATTGCGAGCATCAAGAACACGCAGAAGATCACCAAGGCTATGCAGATGGTGGCTGCGAGCAAGATGCGCAAGGCACAGGACCGCATGCTGGCCACGCGTCCTTACGCCGATCGCATCCAGAACGTGATCTCGCACGTTGCGCAATCGCACCCGGAATATCATCACCCCTATCTGATCGAGCGTCCGGCGAAGCGCATCGGGCTGATCATCATCTCCACCGATCGCGGGCTGTGCGGCGGCCTGAATATCAACCTGTTCAAGCAGGCCATCGTGGCCATGAAGAAGTGGAGCGCGGACGGGCTCGAAATCGACCTGACGCTGATCGGCAGCAAGGCGAATTCATTCTTCAAGCGCGTGGGCGGCAACATCACCTCCACGGCAACACACCTCGGCGACAAGCCGTCGATCATCGAGCTGATTGGTACCGTCAAGGTAATGCTGGATGCCTACGAGGCCGGCGAGATCGACCGCCTCTACCTGGTGCATAACAGGTTCGTGAATACCATGAGCCAGGAGCCGGTCATCAACCAGCTGATACCGGTATCCGGCGAAGAGGACGACCAGCTCAAGGTGCACTGGGACTATATCTACGAACCGGATTCGCAACCGGTCATGGATGCGCTGATGATCCGCTACATCGAATCCCTCGTTTATCAGGGGGTGGTGGAGAATGTCGCCTGTGAAATGGCCGCTCGCATGGTCGCCATGAAGTCAGCGACCGACAACGCCGGCAACCTGATCGACGAGCTGCAGCTCATCTACAACAAGGCGCGCCAGGCGGCGATCACCCAGGAAATTTCCGAGATCGTCAGTGGAGCCGCGGCGGTATAGATTCATTGTAGGAGCAGACCGCGTTCGCAAACTGTTTTGATAAATAATCGCGCTTGCGTAGCGCTCCTGCACAAGAGAAAGATTAGAGCTATGAGGAAATCATCATGAGTGCTGGAAACATTGTTGAAATTATCGGCGCCGTTGTCGACGTGGAATTTCCGCGTGACAGCGTGCCGAAGATCTACGACGCCCTGAAGGTCAACGACGTGGGCCTGACGCTGGAGGTTCAGCAACAGCTGGGTGATGGTGTGGTGCGTACCATTGCCATGGGCTCCACCGACGGTGTGCGGCGCGGTCTCGAGGTACTCAATTCCGGCGAGCCGATCAAGGTGCCGGTGGGCGTCAAGACCCTGGGCCGCATCATGGACGTACTCGGCAACCCGGTTGACGAGGCCGGCGAAATCGGCGCGGAAATCCGCTTGCCGATTCACCGTCCGGCACCGACCTTCGCCGAGCAGGCCCCGGCGCTGGAGATTCTCGAAACCGGTATCAAGGTCATCGACCTCATCATGCCGATCGTCAAGGGCGGCAAGGTCGGCCTGTTCGGCGGCGCCGGCGTGGGCAAGACCGTGACGCTCATGGAGCTGATACGCAATATCGCCGTTGAGCACTCCGGCTACTCGGTGTTCGCGGGCGTCGGCGAGCGTACCCGTGAAGGTAACGACTTCTACCATGAAATGAAGGAAGGCGGCGTCATCGACAAGGTGTCGCTGGTGTACGGCCAGATGAACGAACCGCCGGGCAACCGCCTGCGCGTCGCCCTGACCGGCCTGACCATGGCCGAGTACTTCCGCGACGAGGGCCGCGACGTGCTGATGTTCATCGATAACATCTACCGCTACACGCTGGCAGGTACCGAGGTGTCCGCACTGCTCGGCCGCATGCCGTCCGCGGTCGGCTACCAGCCTACGCTGGCTGAGGAAATGGGCGTGCTGCAGGAACGCATCACATCCACCAAGACCGGTTCGATCACCTCCTTCCAGGCGGTGTACGTGCCGGCTGACGACCTTACCGACCCGTCGCCGGCCACCACTTTCGCGCACCTCGACGCGACGCTGGTGCTGTCGCGCCAGATCGCCGAGCTGGGAATCTACCCGGCCGTGGACCCGCTCGACTCCACCTCGCGGATTCTCGACCCGAACGTGGTCGGCGCCGATCACTACGACACCGCGCGCGCCGTGCAGGGTACGCTGCAGCGCTACAAGGAGCTCAAGGACATCATCGCGATTCTCGGTATGGACGAGCTGTCCGAGGAAGACAAACTGGTGGTGACCCGCGCCCGCAAGATCCAGCGCTTCCTCTCACAACCGTTCTTCGTCGCCGAAACCTTCACCGGGTCGCCGGGCAAGTACGTGTCGCTGAAAGACACCATCTCCGGCTTCAAGGGCATCGTCAATGGCGATTATGACGCACTGCCGGAACAGGCGTTCTACATGGTCGGCGGTATCGAGGAAGCGGTCGAGAAGGCCAAGACCCTTTAAGAGAAAGTGAACATGGCAATGACCCTGCATGTCAATATCGTCAGCGCCGAGGCCGAGATCTACTCCGGCACGGCGACGATGGTTTTTGCACCCGCCGAGATGGGCGAGGTCGGTATTGCGCCGCGCCACACCCAGCTGCTGACGCGTCTCAAGCCCGGCGAGGTGCGGGTGCAGGCGCAGGATGGCGAAGAGCTGTTCTTCTTCGTGTCCGGCGGCATGCTGGAGGTACAACCACACCTGGTGACCGTGCTGGCCGATACCGCCATCCGTGCCGACGACCTCGATGAAGCACAGGCGCTGGAGGCGAAAGAGCGTGCCGAACGGCTGCTGGCCGACAAGGCAGCCGACATCGACTACGCCAGGGCACAGGCGGAACTTGCCGAGTCCATGGCGCAGCTGGCCACGATCCGCAAGCTCCGCAAGAAACGCTGATGTCCGGACAATTCGTCGGTCAGGACAAGGTGGTCTCGTTCACCTACTCGATCGTCGACGCTTCCGGTGCCGTCATCGAGCAGTCCGATTTTCCCATCAGCTACGTCCACGGCGGGCGGCACGATCTGTTCGAAAAGGTCGTGCAGGAACTCGAAGGCAGCGTGGTAGGCGATACCGTCGAGGTCGAACTGACCCCGGACGAGGGTTTCGGGACGCATGATCCGGATCTGACCTATACCGACGACCTGGAAAACGTCCCTGCCGAGTTTCGCCGGGTTGGCGCCGAGGTGGAGATGATGAACGACGAGGGCGACACGCGGAAATTCACGGTCACCCGCATCGAGAACGGCAAGCTGACGGTTGACGGCAACCACCCGATGGCCGGCAAGACCATCGTGTTCCATATCAGGGTCACCGCGATCAGGGATGCCACGCCGGACGAGGTGGCCAACGGCGTCGAGCCCATGCTCATGCCGGTGCTGCATTGACGCCGGGCACGCACGTACAAATTTCACTCGCCCGGCCGATACAGGGCCATGTTTTCCGGTTCTTCCCACAGCAATAGCACCACGAATACCCGCCGGGCCCATGCGGCGGGCCGTGACCGGCGGGCTGTAGTGGAAATTTCTTTGCGTCCCGGCGGGCGCCTGTGCAATAGTTCAGGCGACGGAAATGTCCGCTGATATGCCACTGAGTATCGTCATTCTGGCCGCCGGCCAGGGCACGCGCATGCGCTCGGAACTGCCCAAGGTGCTGCATCCTCTGGGTGGCCGGCCGCTCCTTGCCCATGTCATCGACAGCGCGCATCGACTCGATGCGGCCGATATTCATGTCGTGATCGGGCACGGGGCGGAGCGGGTGCGCAGCGAGTTCGCGGATGCCGGGGTCAACTGGGTCATGCAGGACCGGCAGCTGGGTACCGGGCATGCCGTCGCGCAGGCCATGCCGGCCATCCCGGACGGCAACACCGTGCTGGTGATGTACGGTGACGTACCGCTGATCCGCAGGGACACGCTCGATCCGCTGTGCGCGATAGCCGCGCAGGGTTTTGTCGGGCTGCTGACAGCGGAACTCGAGGTGCCGACCGGATACGGCCGCATCCTGCACAATGCCGACGGCAGCATCTGCGGCATCGTCGAGGAAAAGGATGCCAGTCCCGCACAGCGGTCCATACGCGAAATCAACACCGGTTTCATTGCCGCCCCAGCCGCGAAATTGCGCCGCTGGGTGGAGGCACTCGACAACAGCAATGCACAGGGCGAGTTTTACCTCACCGATATCGTTGTGCGTGCCGTGAACGACGGTGTCAGCGTGCGCGGTTTCACGACGGAAACCATCGAGGAGGTCATGGGCATCAACGACCGCGCGCAACTGGCGGCGCAGGAACGCTGCTATCAGCGCCGCCAGGCGGAACGCTGCATGCGCGATGGCATTACGCTGATCGACCCGGGGCGTTTCGACCTGCGCGGCACGCTGCTTGCCGGGCAGGACGTGATCATCGACGTGAATGCCGTGCTGGAAGGCGACATCCGGCTCGGCAACCGCGTAAGCATCGGACCGAACGTGGTCATGCGCAATGTGCGTGCCGGTGACGACGTCGTCATTCTCGCCAATTGCGTGATCGAGGACGCGGTGATCGGCAATGCGGCACGGATCGGACCGTTTGCACGCGTGCGTCCTGAAACGCAGCTCGCGGAACATACGCATGTCGGCAACTTCGTCGAGATCAAGAAGTCGGACATCGGCGCCGGTTCCAAGATCAATCACCTGAGTTATATCGGCGACACCACGATTGGTCGCGACGTGAATGTCGGGGCCGGCACCATTACCTGCAACTACGACGGCGCCAGCAAGCACCGCACCATTATCGGTGACGACGTGTTCATCGGTTCGGATACCCAGCTGGTGGCGCCGGTAACGATCGCGGATGGCGCGACGATCGGCGCGGGTTCGACGATCACCCGCGATGCGCCGGCCGGCGAACTGACCCTGAGCCGTGCAGAACAGGTAACCCGGCGTGGCTGGAAGCGCCCGGTGAAAAAGCGCAGGACATGATGCGTGAAGCGCGCAACAGAGGCAGCCGCGGACGGCGGGTATCCGGCCAGGTGTGGCAGGTAACCGCTGATTAAGACATATAGCACGTCACTGCGAGCGTAGCGAAGCAATCTCGCAGCGACGGAATCGGCCAGTTGCAGATAGTTTCGTCACTGCATTCCTGGCAATGACGGCTTGATCAGAGGTTCGATTGGTAATTGATGCTGCAACGCGGGGTGTGGCTCCAGTGATTGAAGGCAGGAATTTATGTGCGGAATAGTGGGCGTCGCGGCCTGTCAGGATGTGGTACCCGTGCTGGTAGACGGCCTGCGGCGGCTCGAATACCGTGGCTACGATTCGGCCGGTGTTGCCGTGCAGACCGAGGCGCACCGGCTGGAGCGCGTGCGCAAGGTAGGCAAGGTGGCAGAACTGGCGAAGGCGCTGGAGTGCACGCCGCTGAGCGGGCTGACCGGCATCGCCCATACCCGCTGGGCGACCCATGGCGCGCCCAGTGAACAGAATGCACACCCGCATGTCTGCCACGAACGCGTGGCGGTCGTGCACAACGGCATCATCGAAAACCACGATGCCCTGCGTGCCCGGCAGCGCGCGGACGGTTACCGGTTTACCTCGCAGACCGACACCGAGGTCATCGTACACCAGGTCGACCACTATCTGGACAGGGAACAGGATCTGCTGGCGGCCGTGCAGTCGACGGTCGCCGACCTGGAGGGCGCCTTCGCCCTGGGCGTGATCTGCAAGGATGAGCACGGCCGACTGGTCGCGGCGCGGCGCGGCAGCCCGCTGGTCATCGGGCTTGCCGGGGATGCCATCATGATTGCCTCGGACGTGGCGGCTCTGATCTCGCGCACCAGCGACTTCATCTTTCTCGAGGACGGTGATATCGCGGATATCGTGCACAACCGCCTGACCGTGTACGACCAGGACGGCCAGGTCGTGGAGCGTCCGGTAAAGAAGTCGGCGCTCAGGCTGGGCGCGACCGACAAGGGCGAGTACGCGCATTACATGCTCAAGGAAATCTTCGAGCAGCCGCGCGCCATAGCCGACACCCTGGAGGGCCGCATCGGCAGTCACCGGGTACTGGAAGAGGCGTTCGGCACCAACGCGCGCGAGATCTTCGACGAGGTCAAGGGCGTGCACATCATCGCCTGCGGAACCAGTTACCACGCCGGCATGGTCGGGCGCTACTGGCTCGAGTCGCTGGCCGGTGTCCCGAGCAGTGTCGAGGTGGCCAGCGAATTCCGCTACCGCCACCCGGTGGTGCGCAACAATTCGCTGATCGTGACCCTGTCGCAGTCGGGCGAAACGGCCGACACCCTGGCCGGCCTGCACGAGGCGCGCCGGCTCGGCTTCGGTCATTCGCTGTCCATCTGCAACGTGGCGGAAAGCTCGCTGGTGCGCGAGTCCGACCTGGTGCTGATGACGCACGCCGGCCCCGAGATCGGCGTTGCCTCGACCAAGGCCTTTACCACCCAGCTGGTCGCGATGATGCTGTTGACCATCGTACTGGGGCGGCGCCACGGCATGTCAGCCGAGACCGAGGCGCGCCTGGTCAACGAGCTGCGCAGCCTGCCGGGCAAGGTGGAGCATGCCCTGATGCTGAACGACGAGATTCGCTCGCTGGCCAACAACCTGATGGGCAACAAGCACAATGCCCTGTTCCTCGGGCGCGGCGCGCAGTTCCCCGTGGCCATGGAGGGGGCACTGAAACTGAAGGAAATCTCCTATATCCATGCCGAGTCCTATCCGGCCGGTGAACTCAAGCATGGCCCGCTGGCGCTGGTCGATGCCACCATGCCGGTGATCGTGGTCGCGCCCAACAACGAGCTGCTGGAGAAACTGAAGTCCAACCTGCAGGAGGTGCGTGCCCGTGGCGGCGAGCTGATCGTGTTCGCCGACGTGGATGTCGGCATCACCAGCGAGCCGGGTGTAACCGTGCTGCCGGTGGCCCCGACCGATGACAGCATTGCGCCGATCATCTTCACGGTGCCGCTGCAGCTGCTGGCCTACCACGTGGCGGTCTTCAAGGGCACCGACATCGACCAGCCGCGCAACCTCGCCAAGTCCGTCACCGTCGAGTGACCATTCGCCCGTCGGCGAATACCCTGTAAACGCCAACTTATTGATATTTCATGCGCTGGCGTGCACTTGCAGGCCGGCTGTGGTAGTATCTGCGGCTTTATTAGGTTCGGATACCCGCGTTCCCGCGGGACCTTAGGAGTTTAGTTTTGGATATGGATTCAATGTTTTACTGCATTCCCCAACAAGCCTACCTGAGCGTTACCACCTGCAAGAACCTGCGTGAACGCCCGGTTGGCAAGGCCCCGGCCGGCGCGCCGCCGAAGCTGATCGCCTGTGAAAAATGCACCATGCATCCGCTGGTTGATATGGCCCAGATTCCAACGGTAACGCTGGAGGCCTACCTGAAAGGCTCGAAGCCGAAGACTGTCAACCTTAACTCTCCGAAAAACAGGAAGTTGCTGGCCGACGTCGCCTGATAGCGGCCGTCACTCAATACGTATGGTCAGTCCACTTGTCGCCGCGCCGCCGGCTGACGCGCGAGCGGCGGTTCGACTTGTCTACATCGAAGCGCACCACTTCGCGGCGGTCGGGGTGGGTGCGGCGGGTTCCGCAGCGCCGTTCCCTTAGTCCACGAAACTGGCAGGTACAGGCGGCCGAACTGCAGCCATCCAGTGGCAGCTCGGGCGCATTGCCGAACGTGAACTGTTTGCCCAGCAGGATGTGCGAGGCCTCGCAGCCGGCCTGCGCCAGCTCGACACCCCAGAACAGGTCGCTGTTCTCCAGCTTGTCGATGCCACCGGGCCGGGCGCTCGGGCCGGTGGCCCGTGACCGGGTCACCGGCCGGGCGGATCCCGGACGCTTGCCATACGTTAGCCAGACAGTGCCGGCAATTACGAGCAGGATCGCAAGCGCAATCAGAAACATACCCATAAACACCTCAGCCGGCTCGTATTTTCCAACAGCTGCCCGCGAAGTGGACGACGGTCTGTTTCATCATCGTCAATCCCGCCGGTCAGCAACAGCATGGATCAAGGCAATCTGTCGTGTGGTGCCGGTCATGGTAGCCATCATTATTGTGATTAGTGACGGTTACTTGTGACAGTTTATAGGAAGATGTCGTGTTTATACACGCCAGACCGGAAAACAGCCGGCCTGCCGGCCTGAAACACGCTTCCCGTATTGCTAGAATGACTCGCCATGGATGTCTCACGGATAATCGAATCGCTCAATGACGCCCAGCGCGAGGCGGTCTGTGCGGCAGCGGATCCGTTGCTGGTGCTGGCCGGCGCCGGCAGTGGCAAGACGCGCGTGCTGGTGCACCGCATTGCCTGGCTGATCGACGTGGAAGGGCTGTCGCCGTACTCGATCCTGGCCGTGACCTTCACCAACAAGGCGGCCGGCGAGATGCGCGGACGCATCGAGCAGATGATCCAGGCGCCGGTCAGCGGCATGTGGGTCGGTACCTTTCACGGGCTTGCGCACCGCCTGCTGCGCACGCACTGGCAGGAGGCCGGACTGCCGCAGGGTTTCCAGATTCTCGATTCCCAGGACCAGCTGCGCCTGATCAAGCGCATTCTCAAGACCATGGATCTCGACGAGGCCAGGTGGCCGCCCCGGCAGATGCAGTGGTTCATCAACGGCTGCAAGGACGAGGGCCGGCGGCCGCAGCACATCGAGCACCGCAACGATCCATACCTGAAGCGACAGCTCGACATCTACCAGGCCTACGAGGAACTGTGCCAGCGTTCCGGGCTGATTGATTTCGCCGAATTGTTGCTGCGCTCGCACGAGCTGTGGCTGAAATATCCCGAACTGCTCGATCACTACCGCCAGCGTTTTCACCACATTCTCGTCGATGAGTTCCAGGACACAAACGCCGTCCAGTATGCCTGGCTGCGCATGCTGGCAGGTGACGCGGCACATATCACGGTGGTCGGCGACGACGACCAGTCCATCTACGGCTGGCGCGGCGCGCGCGTGGAAAACATTCTGCGCTTCCAGAAAGATTTCAAAAACACCCGCGTGGTGCGGCTGGAGCAGAACTACCGTTCCTCCGCGACCATACTCAAGGCGGCGAATGCCGTGATCGACAACAATACCGCGCGCATGGGCAAGCAGCTGTGGACCGATGGCAGCGACGGCGAGCGCATCCAGCTGTATACCGCCTACAACGAGCAGGACGAGGCGCGCTTCGTGGTCGATCGCATCGAGGACCACGTCGACAAGGGCAACGCGCGCAGCGATGTCGCCATCCTGTACCGTTCCAATGCACAGTCACGCGTGTTCGAGGAGCGACTGATGCAGTGCGGGATACCCTATCGCGTGTACGGCGGCCTGCGCTTCTTCGAACGCGCCGAGATCAAGGACGCGCTGGCCTACCTGCGGCTGGCGGCCAACCGGGATGACGATGCCTCGTTCGAGCGCGTGGTGAACCAGCCGCCGCGCGGCATCGGCGGGCGCACCATGGACGCGGTCCGGCAACACGCAAGGGATTACAGTACCTCACTTTGGCAAGCCGCCGTTTCCGTGGCCAATGAAAAACTGCTGCCGGCTCGCGCCGGCAATGCGGTGGTCGCGTTTCTGCAGCTGATCGACGAACTCGCCGCGGACATCGGCAGGCTGTCGCTTGGCGAACAGGTCGAGCATGTCATGCACCCCAGCGGGCTGGCCGATCACTTCGCGAAGGAGAAGGGGGAGAAGGGCGATGCGCGCCTCGAGAACCTGCAGGAGCTGGTCAATGCCGCGCGCGAGTTCGAACCCGATCCCGACAGCGACATGGACCCGCTGTCCGAGTTTCTCTCGCATGCCGCGCTCGAGGCCGGCGAAGGTCAGGCCGATGCCTGGGAGGATTGCGTGCAGCTGATGACGCTGCATTCGGCCAAGGGACTGGAGTTCCAGCTGGTGTTCCTGTGCGGCCTGGAGGAAGGCCTGTTCCCCCACCAGCGCTCCGTGCAGGAACCGGGCCGGCTCGAGGAAGAACGCCGCCTGTGCTATGTCGGTATCACGCGCGCGCGCAGGCAGCTGGTGCTGACCTGTGCCGAGCGTCGCCGCGTGTTCGGCTCGGAAACCTGGTGTCTGCCGTCACGCTTCATCGACGAGATTCCGAAACAGCTGATCGATGAAGTCCGGCTGCGTCCCGGTGTCAGCATGCCGCGCGTGACGCCTGTCATGGCGGCGTCGACCGCAACAGGCCTGCATGACATGCCTGCCGGCGGCCTGCACCTGGGTCAGCATGTGCGGCACGCGAAGTTCGGCGACGGCGTGATCATGAACTGCGAAGGCAAGGGTTCCAGCGCACGTGTGCAGGTGAACTTCTCGCTCGCCGGCACCAAGTGGCTGGTGCTGGCCTACGCCAATCTGGAGGCGGTGGGGGCGTAGGCGAAAATGACTTGCCCGGCCGGTTGCCGCCTGTTGTCCCGGTTAATCATGCAGGAAAGGAGCTGCGATGACGATCGCGGAAAATGATTTGAAACTGCTGCTCAGGGCGCTGGCGTTTGCCGCGCACAAGCATCGCCGGCAGCGGCGCAAGAACGTCGAGGCCTCGCCCTATATCAATCACCCGATTGCGCTTGCCGACATCCTCTGCAACGAGGCGCACGTGACGGATGTCAACGTTATTTGCGGTGCATTGCTGCACGACACGGTGGAGGATACCGAGACGACGGAAGCCGAACTGGCAGGGGAGTTCGGTGCGGCGATTGCCGGTATCGTCATGGATGTCACCGATGACAAGTCGCTGCACAAGGACGAGCGCAAGGAGCAACAGGTCGAGCACGCGGCGCATATCGGCGCCGGGGCGAAGCTGGTGAAGCTGGCCGACAAGATCAGCAACCTGCGCGACGTGGCGCATGACCCGCCGGCGAACTGGGACCTGCAGCGGCGCCGTGACTATTTCGACTGGGCGAAGCGCGTGATCGACCGGTTGCGCGGCGTGCACGCGCCGCTGGAGGCGATCTTCGACAGGGAGTACGCCAACCGGCCGTAAGCTGCGCCAGCGGCGGTGTTCAAATAGTGTGCTTATATCCTTGAGCTCATGCGCTGCCGCGCGAGGCCGGATCACTGGCACATACGACGGCATGCATTTATGAATACACTGGAAGACGCCGGGTTAACGGTGTTAATCGGACAACTGAAGCAGCGCAAGCTCATTGCGATCGAAAACGGTAATGTCAGCTACAAGCCTCCAGCCAGCCAGTCCTGACCGGGCAATCAGGGTATGCGCCGCACTGTCCGGGTCGCTCTGCGGCGTCTCCCTTGCAGCGTTACGCTCACCGGTTTAATACGCGCGTATGCACACAGCCTTTATCGTTTGCGGCAGTCCGGGCGCGGGTAAAACAACGTACGCCAGGCGACTTGCTGCCGCCAGGCATGCGACCCTGCTGGACATCGACACGGTAACCGAGCGGTTGGTTCGAATCGCACTGGATCAGTCCGGTCATAGCCGGGATGACCGTGATTCCGGGTACTTCAAGCGTACCTTTCGCGAACCCGTCTACGATACGCTCTTCGATATCGCCCGGGAAAACCTGCCTGTTCAGGACGTGGTCATCGCTGGTCCCTTTACAAGGGAAATCAAGGACCCGGACTGGCCGTCGAATCTTTCAGCTGTGCTTGGCAGTCTGACAGAAGTGCACTACGTGGAGTGCGCCCCCGAGGTCCGCAGGCGCAGACTTGCTCGCCGGGGCGATGCGCGTGACCTGGCGAAGTTGAATGACTGGGAGAACTATATTCAGTATTACGGGGATGAGAGCCCGCCGGTATTCGAGCATGTGCTTGTTGATGGCTCGGGCAATGAAGGCTGCTTAACGAACGATTCGAACTGACTGATCACGAACCGGCTGAAGATTCCAGATGCTGCCTGGAAACGGAGTTTTCACTAAAGCAGACCAAACCGGAACTTCAACGGATGCTTCATGCGGCGGCACGCTTGCGGCCTGTTACCAGGGTGTGATGGTCAGGTGACTTCAGAATATTGCTTCTCCAGAATTACCAGCGCGATCCCGCCGAGAATCGCTGCGGAGGCAAGCGCCAGGCGCAGGGTTACCGGCTCGCCGAGGAAAACGATGCCACCCAGGGCCGCAATGACCGGAACACTAAGCTGCACTGTTGCAGCGTTGGTCGATTTCAGTGCGGGTAATGCCGTGTACCAGATGGCGTATCCTGTTCCGGAAGCCAGCGCGCCAGAAAACACCGCATACCATATTCCGGCATTATCCAGAGACATGCTGCCGGACATCAACAGGCTCAGTGCTGCCGATATGGGGACAGCGCGCAGGAAATTACCCGCCGTTACTTTGGTGGGATCGCCCGCGCCTCTCCCGCGCAGGGAATAAACGCCCCATGCCACACCGGCACCCAGCATCAATACCGAGCCGTACAGCGGCGGCGCCGAGAGTCCCGGCAGCAGCAGACCAACAAGTCCCCCGAAAGCGAGGATAAGACCCACGAGTTGCAGCCTCCACAGACGTTCTCCTGTCCAGATTCCATGCCCTATCATCGTTGCCTGGACGGCACCAAAGAGCAGCAGTGCTCCTGTTGCCGCAGGCAGGCTCATATAGGCAAAGGAAAAGCCGGCTGCATAAACGAACAAGGCCGCTGCCGACATCCAGTTGCCGCCGCCCTGTGTGCCGGACCTCATTCGAACCACCAGCCAGAGCATGGCGGCTCCGGATATCAGGCGAATGGTAGTGAAACTGGCTGCATCTATTCCGGTGTGCTTGAGAGCGATCCGGCAGAGAAGCGAATTACCGGCGAATGCAATCATCGCCAGCGATGTCAGGGCAAATATGCGAGCGTATGGCATTGCCGGTTTGCCTCGAAAACAACAAATAGCCGACAGGATATATAAAATAAATACCGGGAGTATATGACAGGCTGGGCACCCGTCAGGAGAGGCAGTGAGCTAGCACGGTGCCGAATCGACACCCTCACGGCTGGTTAAAAAAGCACCCATCGGCTTGTCGGATTTTTCGATATGAACCATCGCCCAGCCCTTGAGTTCAAGCACGACGGCGAAGGAAAGCAGAAGCTCGCCCTTTTTATATCGCTCCACAAGATCCTCCAGGTGTTGCATGAGCCTGTTGTGTTCTGACTTGTGCGCCTCGTAGCCTGGATAGCTGGACTGCGTCATCAACCGCTCTTCACTGGTAAAATGGGTCCGCGTGTGCTCCAGCAGTTGCGACAGGAGTTCGTCCAGGGCTGATTTGTCCGCTCCCTGCAGCATGCTTTCATGGAGCCGGTTGATCAGCGATATCAATGTCTCGTGCTGGGAATCGATTTCCGGAATATCCAGCTTCAGATTGTCTTCCAGTTTAATCAGTACCATGATGAACTCCACGCCTGCTTGCAGTACACAGGCAAATTTCGCAAATGGCCCAAACTGCCATACACGTTGCCGGCTGGGCCGGCGGACGGATGGCGCGGGTACGCTGCGGATGAACTCTCCGAAACACGGCTGCCGTGCCTCTCCGGTTTCATGTCCGTATCACCAGGGTACGCACCCTGGTCCGGACCGCTGTCATGGCGATTGCGCCAGACTGGAATAAAAACATTGCTGTGCCCGTTGAACGGCGGGTGCCGTCAGAAGCCGGCCGGAACGACCCATTCCAGTCATTCAACACGTCTGCTTGCGGGCATTCCACACTGGACTTTGGCATCATGTTGCAGTCGGCCCTTATTTTCATTACCCGTGTAACATGATGCTACGATCCTTCCGGAGATTCCAGTATGAGAAATCATGTATCCGGATACGGTATTGGTTCGCGGCCATGGGCAGGAATTCGGGGTATCGCAGAGTACAGGGAACCGGTGATACCGGAAACCGGTCGAGAGTCTGGACCGGGTCATGTGCGAAAGCGTTACTTGCACACCCGTATGCATCGTGCGTGCAGTCGCGGGCAGGATGATTCCTGCACGATGCCGCGCCGGCGCTTGCTGGCAATACGGTCTAGTGTGACAGCGCTGCCACGCTGGCGACCTGTTTGGACTGCGTGACAGCGACGGGTACCGGGTGCGGATGGCCGATGTAGTTGCCCTGGGCGCGGTCGACGCCCATCTCCCGGAGGATCTTCAGCGTCTCGCCGTTCTCCACGCATTCGGCGACGGTCTGCTTGCCCAGCGCGTGCGCAACCTGGTTCATGGATTCCACCATTGCCTGGTCGACCGAACTGTGTGCCAGCCCCTTCACGAACGCACCGTCGATCTTGAGCTTGTCGACCGGCAGGTGTTTCAGGTAGGCGAACGAGGAGAAGCCGGAGCCGAAATCATCCAGTGCGAACTGGCAGCCGATGTCTTTCAGCGCGGATATGAAGGTCTCCGCCGCCGCGAGGTTGGCGATGGCCGCGGTCTCGGTAATCTCGAAGGTGACCCAGGTCGGGTCGAGACCGCTTTCGTCGAGCAGTGTCTGGATCAGCGGCAGCAGGGTCTCGTCCTCGAAGGCCTTGCCGGACAGGTTGATGGAGAAACTGACGCGCTGGCCGCGGCTGTGCAGTGCGGCGAGTTCCTGTATGGCGCGGCGAACGATCCAGCGGTCGACGCTGTGTATCAGTCCGAAGCGTTCGGCCGCGGGCATGAAGCCGCCCGGAAGGATGACCTGGCCGTCGTCGCATACCATGCGCACCAGTACCTCGTGGTCGAGCACTTCGCCGCTGTCGGTACTGACGATGGGCTGGTACACCAGCTGGAAACGGTCGTGTTCCAGCATGTCGCGCACCTGTGTGGCCCAGCTCATGTCGGCCTGCATGTCCGCCTTCCCGAGGTCGGCCGGATTGTAGAGATTGATGCGATTCCGGCCCTGCTGCTTGGCCATGTTGCAGGCGAGGTCGGCATGCGAGAGTACTTCCTCGGCGGACGTGGTATGCCGGTCGATCATCGCGATGCCGATGCTCGCGCTGATATTCCAGGACTTGTCGTTGACGTTGAAGCGATAGTCGTCGCACAGCGAGCGGAAGTTTTCCGCGGCACGCAGCACGTCACGCTTGCCGATGTTGTAGAGCAGCAGCGTGAACTCGTCGCCGCCGAAGCGCGCCAGCAGATCGCCGTCGCGCACGTGCATGGACAGCAGCGCGGCAATGTCCACCAGCAGGCGGTCACCGGCGGCATGCCCGAGCGTGTCGTTGATGTACTTGAACTGGTCGAGGTCGACGTAGAACAGCGCGCAGGAGTTACCGTTGCGCGCGGCGCGTGCCACGGTACGCTCCAGCTCTTCCTGGAAATAGTTGCGGTTGAACATGCCGGTCAGCGGATCGTGTTCGGCGTTGTAGGACAGCTGGTGCTGGAATGCCTTCTGCTCGGTGACATCGCGTGTGGTGCCGCTGATGCGCTGAACCCTGCCTGCTGTATCCTTGTGCGAGCGCGCGCTGAAGCTCAGGAAATGCGGCTTGTTCTCGTTGTCCAGGTGCACGGTCTCGAACTGCACGTTGTCTTCGCCGGCCAGCAGGGCTTCTATCGCCTCACGGTCGGCGGGCGGGTGATCCGGTGAACGGAATTCGTGCAGGTGGTGCTGCAGCATCTCGCCTGG
>Ga0210112_1000134_pt1 | contig 20192 bp, 19 predicted proteins | sample Joice_ThreeSqC_D_FD_184875 | JGI IMG/M metagenome (GOLD analysis project Ga0210112, IMG submission 184875) | Wetland microbial communities from San Francisco Bay, California, USA, that impact long-term carbon sequestration - Joice_ThreeSqC_D2... | ecosystem: Environmental > Aquatic > Marine >... | reverse complement strand
ACGCTCGCGACGGCCCGGGTTCGACCGTCGAGCACCTCGAGCGCCTCACGGGCCAGGATGATCTCGAAGGACCCAACGAGCGACCACAACTCGCCCCGCTTCAGGAGGTGCTCATCGGACGTCGGCCCCCATCCCATCTCCCGCTGCTGCTCCAGAAAGGTGTCGGCCGCGAAGTATCCCCCCGGCTTCACCACGGCGAGGAACTCCGGCAGGCGGCCGCGATCGAGGAAGTTGAACTGCATGACGAGATCGAAGGGACCTTCGGGAACCGGGTCCCGCGACAGATCGACTTGGAGCCACTCGATGGACACACCGGCCTTCCGGGCCGCCGCCGCCCCTTCCCGCAGGCGGTCCGGATCCGTATCCACGGCCACGACCGTCGCTCCCCGCCGTGCGGCAGCGATGGCATTGCAGCCATAGCCGCACGCCAGATCCAGGACCAGCGAGCCTTTCTGGACAAGGCCCGCGTGCCACTGGAACCACGTGCTCGGAACACTACGACCGCTTCCCGCTGACACCGAATGGACGCTCCTTTCTCCCAACAGACCCGCACGGCGAACCTGCAGACCCTCGCCACTCAGCCTTTCGATCTCCTGGTCATCGGCGGCGGCATTACCGGCGCGGGTATCGCCCGGGACGCCGCCATGCGGGGATTCCGCACGGCTCTCGTCGAGATGGCGGACTTCGGCTCGGGCACCAGCTCCCGCAGCTCCCGTCTGGTACACGGTGGACTGCGGTATCTCGAACACGGGCACCTGAAGCTCGTCTTCGAGGCCTGCCGGGAGCGCCGCATCCTGCTCGACATCGCGCCCCACCTGGTCTGGCCTCGTTCGTTCCTGTTCCCCGTCCACCGAGGCGGGAGGCTCACCCCGTGGAAGCTGGAGGCGGGGCTCTGGCTCTACGACCTGCTAGCGCTGTTCCGGAATGTGCGCTTGCATCGGATGCTGAGCAAGCGGGCCCTGCTCCGGGCCGAGCCTGGCCTACGGAGCCGCGACCTCCGAGGGGGGGCCAGGTACTACGACGCGCAATGCGACGACGCCAGGCTGGTGCTCGCCAACATCCGGGACGCCCACCGGCACGGCGCCGTAGTGGCCAACTACGTGAAGCTCGACCAACTCGACAGCGCCGACGGACGGGTGGGCGGAGCCCGAGTGACCGATCTGACGTCCGGCGTACCGCTGCACGTGCGGGCCCTGGTCACGGTCAACGCCACGGGACCCTGGTCCGACAAGATCCGCGAGCCGGACGGGCGTCCGTCGCTCCTCCCCACCAAGGGGGTGCATCTGGTCGTCCCGCGGCAACGGCTCGGCAACCAGGAAGCGATCATCTTCATCTCTCCGATCGACGGACGCGTGATGTTCGTGCTGCCGTGGGGCAGGGTGACCTACATGGGCACGACGGAGACCGAGCTGCGCGAGGAACCGGAGAGCGTGGCGGCGACTGCGGACGACGTGATCTACGTGCTGCGGTCGGTCAACGCACTCTTTCCCGATGCCCGTCTCACACCCGAGGATGTGCTGGCGACCTGGGCCGGCGTCCGGCCGCTCCTGCGCCACGGGGAGCACGACGATCCCAACGCCGTGTCCCGGGAACACGCCATCCTCGAGAGTGACAACGGGCTGCTGTCCATCGCGGGAGGAAAGCTCACGACGTACCGGGTCATGGCGGCGCAGATGGTCGACCGGGTTGCCGCGCGGCTCCACGCCCGCGACGGAAGGGCACTCGCACCCCGCGCGCCCACGGACACCGAGCCGCTTCCGGGCGGTGAAGCGCGTGACCTCGACGTGATGATCGAGGCCACCATCGTCGAAGGGTTCTCCCGCGAGGTGGCCACGCACCTGGTCCACACCTTCGGCGGAGAATCCGCGGCCGTCGCCAGGCTGGCGCAGTCCGACCCCCGGCTGGCCGAGCCGGTGATCGCGGGCCATTCCACGATCTGGGCGGAGCTGCTCCACACCATGCGCCGCGAGATGGCGCTCACGCTGACTGATCTGCTGATCAGGCGCACCCATCTGTTCTACGCGGCGCCGGAGGAGGTCCTCGCCCGCCTGCCGGACATCGTGCGATTCGCCGCCGCAGAACTGGGGTGGGACGCGGAGCGGCAGGAAGCGGAGGCCGACGCATACCGGTACGAAGTGCGGCGCAGCCTGGCCTTCCGAGAGGAGGTCGACGCGGCAGGCCGCTAGGTCGCCACGGTACCATCCACGTCGGGGAGCGCCCAGCCTTCCACCCGCGCGTCCCGAAACTCGCGCGCCTCGCGGTACGCTGCGACGAGCCGCTCCATCATCTGCTCGCGCCGGTCGAAGAGGCGCTTGTGCGGCCGCTTGGTGTGGCGCGCAAGCGCATACGCGGTGAGGATCGGCAGTCCCACCGTGCTGTCCAGATAGCACACCACGGTGTCCGGGAGCTGGTCCGGATCGACCTTTCCCCAGCTCACCGCCTCGTTCGGCGTGGCTCCCGACAGACCGCCGGTATCCGCTCGGGCATCGGTGATCTGCAGGAAGTAGTCGTGCCCGCGCTCCTCGATTCCGAGCACTTCCTGGATCTGCGGCTCGGTCTGCAGCACGAAGTTCTTCGGGCTCCCCCCGCCGATGATCAGCACGCCGCTGCGGCCGCCGTCGCGCTTCGCGTCGAGCACGATGGCCGCGGTCTCGTTGACGTCGGCCGAGACATCGTACCGCAGGGCGTACCCCTCGAGGGACAGCTCGGCCACGTTCATGCCGATCGACGAGTCGCCAGGAGAGGACGTGTAGATCGGCACGCCGTACTCGTACGCCGTGGAGAGCAGTGAGCGGTGCTGCAGGCCGAGGGCTCGCTCGCGTTCCCGCACGTAGCGTCCGAGGAGATGGTGATACTCTGCCGAGCTCATCGGCTTCTGGAACTCGGGTTGCTGCGACACGCGGCGGATGAAGGCGTCCGTCCGGAGCAGGACGGTGTAATCGAAGAAGATGTCGTAGATCCGCACCACCCCCTGCTCGCGCAGCTCCACATCGTCGGCAAACGGCGTGCCCCGGTGCATGGAGAGCCCGAGCGCGAAGTGACAATCGTGGTACAGGTTCGCGCCGGTGGACACGATCCAATCGACGAATCCCGCTTCGATCAGCGGGATCACGCACGACATCCCGAGCCCCGCCGGCGTCAGCGCGCCCGTGAGGCTCAAGCCGACCGTCGCGTCGGCCTCCAGCATGCGCTCGCTGAACAGGTGCACCCCCTCCCGCAGACGACCGGCGTTGTAGGCCAGGAACGCGTTGTCGATCAGGTCCGCGGTCAGCTCATCGCCGCGGATCGGGCGGGGACTGATGTTCTTGCCGCTCAGGAGGCTGCTCTTGCGGTCTCGCGTGTCCTTGTCCATGTCCTCGACCTGCCGGTTACGGAATGACGGATTCGCGGCGCTGCCGCCGCGCTGCGAGCACGAGGCGCACGATCTCCTCCGGGTCGTCAACGATGCGGAAGATCTCCAGATCGGCCTCCGCAATCTTCCCCTCCGCCAACAGCGTGGTGCGCAGCCAGTCGACCAGCCCTGCCCAGTACTCGCTGCTGAACAGGATGACGGGCATGTTCTGCACCTTGCCCGTCTGGATCAGCGTCAGAGATTCGAACATCTCGTCCAGGGTCCCGAACCCTCCCGGGAAGACGATAAAGGCCTCGGAGTACTTCACGAGCATCGTCTTGCGGACGAAGAAGTACCGAAAGTGCACCGTGCGATCGAGGTAGGGGTTCGGATCCTGTTCGTCGGGCAACTCGATGTTCAGCCCGATCGAGAGGGCACCGGCCTCACGGGCTCCCTTGTTGGCGGCCTCCATGATCCCGGGGCCTGCCCCCGTGATGATGGTGAACCCCTCTTCCCCCAGACGGCGTGCCGTGCGCGCGGCGATGTCGTACATCGGGTGCGGCGGTCGCACCCGCGCCGAGCCGAAAATCGTCACCGCCTCTCCCACGTCGGCCAACTCCTCGAACCCGGAGACGAACTCCCCCATGATCCGGAGCACGCGCCACGGATCGGTCTGCGTGAAGGCACCAGGCTCCACGTGCGGTGAAGTGAAGAGCCGCTCATCCGCCGTCACGCGCTGCCCGCGCCGGGACGGCGTGCTATCCCCGGAGGGTCGCGATCGCTGATGCATTGTCATCCACGAGGTTGTAGAAGAAGGGGGACAGGCGGACGTGCCCCGGCCTGGCGTCGGTGACGATGCCGGCCTCCGCCAGCCGTCGTACCGCCGCTGCCGGGTCGCCGTGGGGGATGGTCACGATGGCGCTTCGCCCGGCGGGCTCGGACGCGACCCGTGGACGGAAACCCGCTTCGAGCGCACGCGCGATCAGGTCTTCGGCCAGCATGGCGGTGACTGAGCGGATCCGCTCGACGCCGATCTCGAGCACGATTTCGAGGCCGCCGAGCTGCGCGAACACCGCGGCGAGTGCCGGTGTGCCCTGCTCGAAACGCCTAGCGTCGTCATGCCAGTGCAGCGACCGGGGATCGAAGTCGAATTGCCGGGCATGCGCAAACCATCCTGTGACCGTCGGGGTCAGCCGCCGAATCAGATCCTGCCGGGCGTAAAGGAAAACGATGCCGGGGCCGCCGAGCAGCCACTTCAGGCCGCCCGCCGAGAGGAAGTCGACGCCAGTCGCATGCACGTCGCACGGGACCTGGCCCACGCTCTGATACGCGTCGATATAGCAGTACGCTCCCCTGGCATGCGCCGCGTCCGCGACCGCCCGGATGTCCTGAATGGCACCGGTCGTGAAGTACACGTGGGAGGTAGCGACCAGCGCCGTGCGGTCGTCGATCGCCGCAGCGATCCGCTCGACCGGCACGGTGATCCCGTCCGGGCTCTCGACGATCTCCACTTCGACGCCGGCCGGCCGCCGTACGAGCCACTGATACGCCACGGTCGGGAAGTCGAGTGCCGTCGTGACGACCTTCGGCCGCTGCGAGTAGTCGAGTAGTCCCGCCAACACCGCGGTCGCCGTGGAGATCGAGGCGTGCAGGGCGATCTCTTCCGAGGTCGCGCCGATGACCCGCGCATATCGCTCCCGGAGCGTCGCCAGCCGCTCCCACCACACGTCGTACCAAGCCGACGCCCCCAGCGCCTGCCACTCGTCCAGAAAGGTCCCCACCTCCCGCCGGGAACGATCGGACAGGGCACCCAACGAGCAGGTGTTCAGGTAGATCTGCCGCTGGAAGATCGGAAATTCGGAACGGTAGGGAGACAGCGCGTGGGCTTGCCCGGTCCTTGCCAGTGACATGCGAGCCAATATACAAGTATGTACGGGGGGCAGTCAGTTTCCGGCGGGCGCTCATGCCGCCGCAGACAGAAGGCTGCTCGACCAGGGGCAGATCACCGCCCAGGGGCCTTCGGGCACGATGCCATCGGCCCGCCGATCGACGGCTATGACGGTCGCGAGCGGCGCAGGCAGCTCCGGCCAGTGAGACGACGTGAACGATCACGATGACAACTCTCGATCCCGGCAGTCGCACGGCTGGCTGCAGCTGGCCCTGCGCCTGACGCTCCGGGCGGCGGTCAACCCACGCCTGGCGCTCGACCTGCTGCGGACCGTCTGGGCCTTCCGCGCCCGTGGCTGGTACCGCCACCCTCCGTACCTGCCCTGGCCGCCCCACGAGTACCTGCGGTGGCGGATGTACACCGCCTACGGCGACGAGGACGCGATCCCGCCGCTGGAGGACATCCTCCGCTTCGTCCGGTGGCGCCGCGAAGTCATGCGGCTGTGACGCCCGCCGAGCGAAGTCGGATCGTCAAGGACCGCGCCCGCGACCTCGGTTTCGAGGCGGCCGGCATCGCGACGCTCGAGCCGCTGCCCCACGCCGCCGCCTTCGGTCGATGGCTCGACGCAGGCTACGCAGGAACGATGAGGTACATGCACCGGCAGGCAGGCCTTCGGAGCGAGCCGGCCGGAATCCTCCCCGGTGCGACGCGCGCCGTCGTGGTCACGCGCAACTACTTTCTCCCGGACACATCGGCACCCACGGAGCACGGACACGTGGCGAAATACGCGCGGGGTGAGGACTATCATCGTGCTCTGCGGGAGCCGCTCGAGGCGCTGGCGGTCTATCTCCGGTCCCTGGGCGGAGAAAACACCCACGCGCGGGCGTACGTGGACGCGGGGCCGGTCCCCGAGCGGGAGCTCGCGCAGCGCGCGGGGCTCGGGTGGATCGGCAAGAACACCATGCTCCTATCGCCGCTACACGGCTCCTACTGCTTCCTCGCGTCAGTCCTGACGGACCTCGACCTCGAGCCCGATCACCCCTTCGAGGCCGACCGATGTGGAACCTGCCGGCGATGCCTCGAGGCGTGCCCCACCGAAGCGTTCGTGGAGCCTCGGGTGCTCGACAGCCGCCGCTGCATCTCCTACCTGACGATCGAGTTCCGCGGCGAGGTGCCGTCAAGCCTGGCTGCCTCGATGGGGAACTGGGTGTTCGGCTGCGACGTCTGCCAATCGATCTGCCCCTGGAATGTCCGGTTCGCCCAGCCCCACGACGACGCGCAGCTTCGCCGGCAGGCCGCTCTCGAGTGGCTCGACCTCGCCTGGCTGACCGGTATCGGAGCCGACGAGTTCGAGCGCGAGCTGGGCATGACGGCGATGGAGCGACCCGGCGTCCGTGGCATGCGGCGCAACGCCGCGATCGCCGCCGCGAACGTCCGGGAGGGCGGGCAACGAGCACAGGCTGTCTAGAGCTTTACCGCGGTTCGGGCGGTGTCGGCCTGACTGCAGGCGGAGCCGCGAGCACTCCGCTCCCGGCGGCTACCGGTGCGGTGATCGGGAAGTCGAGCGCGGCCAGCGAGTCCGCAAGTGCGGCGGCTCGCCCGGTGGGATCGGCCGCCACGATCCCGGGTGTCACCTGCCGGGTGGACCGCAGCACCAACCGGGTCGCCGTCCCCAGCGGCGGTACCGCGATGCAGGCGATCGCGCCGCGGTTCATCGGGTCGGAGAGATTGAAGGGACCGTAGGTGACGAGATTGCCGAGCGAGTACAGAATCGGCACGCCCTCGTACCATTCCACGGCACGGATCACGTGAGGTCCGTGCCCGATCACCGCCGACGCCCCGGCCTCGACCGCCGCGTGGGCGAACGCGACCGCATTGCCGCGGTTCTCACCGAGGTAGGCCTCGTCGGCGTCAAGCGTTCGCTGCGCGCCCGCGCCCTCGGCCCCCATGTGGGTCGTCACGATGACTCGGCCCGTCGTGGCCGCCGCGCGTGCTACATGCCGCCGCACAGCCTCCAGCTGCCTCGGATCCGGACCGGCCTGCGCCGTGGAGAACCCGAGGAACGCGAGCGTGTCGCCGCGGGCCGTGACCACAACCGTCGCCATTGTGTCGGCGCCCGTGACCTGCACGCCGGCGGAACGGAGATGCTGCTGCGTCTCCTCGAAGCCCGGGCCACCGGCGTCCATCGCGTGGTTGTTCGCCACATTTCCTACCACCGCGCCACTCGGCAGCAGCCGACGAAGAGCCGGCGCCACCGCCACCGGCTGGCGGAAGGCATAGCAGGTAGTCGAGCCTGGCCTGCACTTGGACGGCACGAGTCCTTCGCCGATCGCGCCCTCCACGTTCAACAGGACGACGTCCGCATCTTCGACAAGCGGGCGGAGCGGAGCGAGCAGGCTGTCGGGGTCGGGGATCGGGATGACACCGCGCCGCACTGCCCACAAAGTGTCGAGATCGCTGCCGAGCATCACATCGCCGCCGGCACACACCGTGACCGCGTGCCGGACGGTCCTCCCCGGTTCCGGTGAGACCGCCGGGACGGGCAGCGGCAGGATCTTGGGCCCGATCGGCTCGGTGCGCACCGTGTCGGGCAGTGTGGATGGGGTTACGCTCGGCACGCTGTCCACCGGCTGGGGCAGCGGTGCGATCGGCTCCGATGAACGGGATGTGCAGGAAGCGGCGAGCCCGATGGCGAGCAGCGCGCCAGCGAGACGAGGAAGGAGGTGAAGCGGGAGCGCCCGCACGCGCGTCGTCAGAGACCGGTGGGGTGGTCGAGGAATTCCCAGGGGAGCCCGAAGCGCTGTTCGAGGTGCGCCGCGAGCGCCTGCACCCCCACCGTCTCGGTGGCGTAATGACCCGCATAGATGACGTTCACCCCCCACTCCTCGGCGTCGAAGTAGGTATGGTGTGTCCCCTCGCCCGTCACGTACGTGTCGGCGCCCGCCCGAACGGCATCGCCGATCATGCCCCCACCACCACCGCTGATCACGGCCACGCGATGGACCTCCTCCGGTCCGGTCGCGATCACGTGCGGCTCGACGCCGAGGGTCTCGCGCACCCGCTCGACGAGCGCGGCGCGCGTGATCGGCATGTCGCCCACCACCCCGATCTCCTGCCCCAGGTAGTCGCCGAAGAAGGACGGCGCCGCGATCCGGAGCCGGCGCGCGAGCACGGCGTTGTTGCCGACCTCGGGGTGCAGGTCCAGTGGGATGTGTGCCGAGTAGACGGCGATGTTGTGCCGCATCAGCGTTCGCAGGCGCCTGGCGTGCCGGCCGACGACCGGTTCGAGCCCGCCCCAGAACAGTCCGTGGTGGACGAGGAGCAGGTCGGCGTTCGCCTCGGCGGCGTGGTCGATGGTGACCTGGCAGGCATCGACGGCGACGGCGATGCGGGATACCGTGCCGTCGTTTTCCACCTGCAGGCCGTTCAGTGCGTTGCGGGAATCTTCGACGTCACGGATGCGGAGGTAGCCGTCGAGATACGCCGCGAGGTCGGCGAGGGACGTCGTCACACCCAGCACACGGCTCGTCCGGTCAGGAACCCGTGCTCTCGGCCGGGCTCACCACCGCCTTCGCCTCACCCATTCGGATCTGCCCGTTGACTTCGCCGCCCTCCTGGATGACGAGCTTCTTCGTGGCGATGTCACCTTGCACGGTCGCGCCTTGCTGGACCTCGATCCGCTCGTCCGCGAAGATCGCGCCGACGACTTCACCGCCGACGACGATATCGCGGGTATGGATGTCGCCCTGCACTCGCCCGCCCTTGGCCACGAGGACCTCACGCTGGGCGCGGACGGTGCCGTCGATCACACCTTCGATCTTCACGACGCCGTCGGTAACGAGTTCACCCGTCACGCGGGATCCCGGAGCGATGATGGACAACGCGCCCTCGCGCGAGCCGTGTTTGCCCGAATCGCCGCCGCGGTCGCTGCTCGAGGATAACGCCGCCATGATCAGTATCCCTCCTGCACCAAGGTATTGGGGTCGATGGAACGCCCGTCCCGCCGGATCTCGAAGTGGAGATGGGGAGCGGTCGATCGACCCGTAGAACCCGACAATGCGATCACTTCGCCGGCCGCGACGGAGTCGCCAGTCTGGACGAGGAGCCGTGACGAGTGGCCATACATGGTCTCGAAACCGTCGGGATGTGTCAACAGCACGAACAGCCCGTACTCGGGATCCTGCCCGGCGCTCGCGACAACGCCGCCCCCACTGGCTCGGATTGGCGTCCCCACGGGGATCGCGATGTCCAGTCCCGCATGCGGTTCTTCACCCTGCGCTCCGAGCGAAACGCCTCGGGTCACGATGCCGCGTACCTCGACCGGCCAGTGGCGCGGCACCGAGGGGCCGGGCTCGAAGTGGCTGGTCTCACCGGGGTACCGCGCCCGCAGCGGGCGGGCGATCGGGACCGGGGACGGCTCCCTGCCGCGGCTGGGCACGACGTCGCCACCGAGCATGGTGCGCACCTGCTCGTAACGCGACTCGAGCGTGTCGAGCGTCCGTGCGAGCTCGACGACTTTGGCGTTCTCGTCTCGGAGTTCGGCGAGATCCCGGTTCAGCCCCGGCACGCGCGCCGCGGTGCGCACGATCGGGGCGTAGAGCACGGCGCCGAGGATGAGGAGCGCGCCCACGACCCCTGCCGCGATCGAGAGGGCACGGAAGAGCCACACCGGCAGCCGGAACGACCGTGACGCCAGATCACCGTCGCGGTGCAGCATGACCGTGACGAAGCGGCCGCGGCCGGTCATCCTGCGAATGGCTCGCCGAGGATGAGATCGAGTACGCGCGCGAGGTCGTCGTGCGAGTAGAAGTTGATCGTGACGCGTCCGCTCGACTTGCCTCGAGTGGTGACGCGCACGTCGGTCTGCAGCCGTTTGCGGAGCGCGTCCTCCACGCGCCGCACTTCGGGATCCCGCGGCTTGCTCGCGCGGCGCCGCGCCGTCTGCGCCGGCATGCGGGTGCCGCGGACCAGGTCTTCAACCTCCCGCACGGACAGTTGCTGCTCGGCGATGCGTTGGGCGAGAACACCAATGCGACTCGTATCCCCGAGTCCGAGCAGGGCTCTCGCGTGGCCCGTGCTGAGTTGCCCTGCGTGGAGCATCTCCTGCACGGCGGGCGGGAGGTTGAGTAGCCGCAGCGCATTCGCGACCGTCGAGCGGTCGCGCCCGACGACGTCGGCCACCTGTGCCTGGGACAGCTGGAACTCTCCGATCAGCCGCTCGTACCCGCGCGCTTCATCGATGGGTGACAGTGCATCCCGCTGCAGATTCTCGACGAGGGCGAGCGTGAGCATCGTGCGGTCATCGACGTCACGCACGACCGCCGGAATCTTCTCCCACCCGAGGCGCTGGGCGGCGCGCCACCGCCGCTCGCCGGCGATCAGTTCGTAGACGCCGTCCTCCACTGCCCGCACGGCCACCGGCTGCAGCAGACCGGACGCCTTCATCGATGCGGCCAGCTCCTCGAGTGCGGAGTCGTCGAAGGCGCGGCGCGGCTGATAGCGGTTGGGGCGCAGGCTCGTGGCCGGCAGCTCGTGGAGCGCACCCTCGGCGCGTGCTTCCGCGACAGTCGTGGGGCCGAGCAGCGCCTCGAGGCCGCGGCCGAGACGGCGTCTGCCCGCCGCGCCGGTCACGCGACCCCCTGCCGCGAAGGCGCGTCGCCGGTGCCGAGCACGCTGGAGCGCTCGCCGTTCAGCACGCGGTGCTGCAGCTCCTGCGCAAGCGCCAGATAGCTCTTCGCGCCGGCCGACTGCACGTCGTAGAACAGGATGGGCTTGCCGAAGCTCGGCGCTTCGGCGAGACGGACGTTGCGGGGTATCACGGTGCGGAAGACCTGCCGTCCGAAGTACTCCTTCGCCTCGGCGGCCACCTGGCGCGAGAGATTGAGTCTCGGATCGTACATCGTGAGCAGTACGCCTTCGATCGCGAGGTCCGGATTGTAGTTCTGCTGCACGAGCCGGATCGTGTTGAGGAGTTTCGAGAGACCTTCCAGCGCGTAATACTCGCACTGAATCGGAATCAGTACGGAGTCGGCGGCCGTCAGCATGTTGAGCGTCAGGAGGCCGAGTGATGGCGGGCAGTCGATGATCACGTACTCGTAGCTGTCCCGCAGGGGAATCAACTTGCGCCGCATGACCCCCTCCCGCCGGGGCCAGTTCACCAGCTCCACTTCAGCCCCGACGAGGTCTTGCGTCGCCGGGATCACGTCGAGGGTCGCGAAGTTCACCGCAGGCTGCACCACGTCGCCGAGCGTGACATCGTCCATGAGCGCGTCGTACAGCGAAAAGCGCATCGCCTCGAAGTCCACGCCGATTCCCGAGGTCGCGTTTCCTTGCGGATCGGCATCAATCAGCAAGGTGCGCCGCTCGGCGGCGGCGAGCGAGGCAGCCAAATTCACCGCGGTCGTGGTCTTGCCGACCCCACCTTTTTGGTTTGCCACCGCTATGACGTTTGACATTTGCGCCAAGTTGTTGACATGTAAGGCTTTACGCGCCACAAAGGCGCCGCCTCTCGCTACGGATGGACCCCCGAAGCGCCGCGGAATATACGTTGCGCTACCGCATCACGCCAGGAACTCCATCACGTTTCACGTGAAACACCAACGGCGCCAGAAAGAGCCGCATCGCAATCGGCGGTCCTGGTGTTTCACGTGAAACAACGGGTGACTTCGGCAGTGTGCCGATGGCTCTACCCCTGGGGCGGCAAGGGTTGGCTGGTGGACTAGGCAGCCGGCTTGTTGCGGCGGAGAACCTCCATGACCAGGTTCTGGAGGTCGCTGGGAGACACCCCAGGGATTCGACTGGCCTGCGCCAGTGTCGCGGGGTGGATCCGGTCGAGCTTCTGCCTTGCCTCGGTGCTGAGGCTCAGCAGCATGGAGTAGGGAAGATCCTCGGGGAGACGGAATCCGGACATGTCGGCGAGCTTCTTCGCCGCTTCCCGCTCGCGCTCCAGATACCCCGCGTACTTCAACTCCGTCTCTGCCGACAGCCAGCCATCGTCGGCAATCCCCTGAAGGGTGGGCGCAAGGGGTTGCAACAAGCCTCTCAGGTCGACACGGGGGCGTCGCACCAGGTCCGCGACGCGCCGAGACTCGGTGAGCGGGCCGTGGCCAGCCTGCTCGAGCAGTTTGTTCACCTGCTCCGGCCCGACGCTCACCCGTCGCGCCATCTCAAGAATCTGCTCCTCTTCCTCGAGCCGGCGACGCAGAATTGTCTCCTCTCCCTCCCGTAGCAGACCGAGGTCCCGCCCCACTGGGCCGAGTCGCTTCAGGGCGTTGTCCTGTCGGAGAAGGAGCCGGAACTCCGCCCGCGAGGTGAACAGCCGATACGGCTCGTCCACTCCACGGGTCACGAGATCGTCCACGAGCACCCCGACGTAGCTCGTGTCCCGCCCAAGCACCAGTGGCTCCTCCCCTCGCAACATCCTCACGGCATTCACCCCAGCCATGAGACCCTGGCCCGCCGCCTCCTCGTATCCGGTGGTCCCGTTCACCTGCCCGGCAAGGAAGAGGCGCTCGATAGACTTGACCTCCAGCCAAGGAGTGAGCTGCTGCGGGGGATAATAGTCGTACTCGATCGCATAGCCTGGGCGAGTCATCCTGACCAGCGAAAGGCCGCTAACTACTTGTAAATATTGCAGTTGTACATCTACTGGAAGCGACGTAGAGAGCCCGTTCACATACAACTCGCTCGTCTCCAGACCCTCGGGTTCCAGGAACACCTGGTGCCGCGCGGCGTCCGGGAACCGCACCACCTTGTCTTCAATGGACGGGCAGTATCGCGGTCCCCTGCCGGAGATATCGCCTCCGTACAACGCCGACTCATGCAGGTGCCGCTGGATGATCTCCTTCACCTCGGAGCCCGCCCACGTGATCCAGCACGGGCGTTGCTCTGGCCTTGGCGTGCGCTCGAAGTGGGAGAATCGGTGGTGATCGTCCTCGCCGTCCTGGCGCTCGAGCTTCGAGAAGTCGACTGAGCGCCCGTCGATCCGGGGGGGCGTTCCCGTCTTGAACCGTCCGACCTCGAGCCCTGCCGCCTCGAGTTGCTCGGCAAGCTCCACCGCCGGGGGGTCTCCGGCACGGCCACCCGGGATTCGGGTACTCGTCCCGACGTGGATCGTCCCACGCAGGAAGGTGCCCGCAGTGAGCACCACCGCACCTGCCGAGATTTCTCTGCCATCGGTCAGCCGCACACCGACGGAACGACCGTTCCGCAGCAACAGCGCGGACACCATCCCCTGAAGGAACCCGAGGGACGGCGACTCCTCGAGGATCACCCGCACGGCGCGCCGGTACAGTCCCCGGTCGCACTGGGCGCGCGGGGCCCACACCGCGGGCCCCTTCGAGCGGTTCAGCATACGGAACTGGATCGCCGCACGGTCGGCAGCTCTACCCATGACACCGCCGAGTGCATCCACCTCGCGAACGACGGTACCCTTCGCAATCCCGCCGATCGCGGGGTTGCACGACATCTGGCCAATCGTCTCGAGGCTGGATGTCACCAGCAGTGTCCTGGCTCCCAGGCGTGCCGCGGCGTTCGCCGCCTCCGCGCCGGCGTGCCCGCCTCCCACCACGATCACTTCGAAGTCGTACATCATAAGCGGGGTAAAGTTAGACGCAGACCGGTGGTGCTCTCCAGTCCCCCAACGTAGAACGCCCCTCCATCAGCAGATGGAAGGGAGTCCCCTCGCCCGGCAAGGCGACCTCCAGTCGGTTGCTACGGCGCCTTCGCGGGCGGGAAATCCTGCATGATCTTTGCGATCGACTTACTCGTCAGCGCCTGCCGCTTCGCCGCATCGGACTCGGCGTACAGCGTCGTCTGACCCAGCCCGCGCCAGACCAAGTCGCCGTCCTTGGCATCCACGACTTCAATGAGCACGGTTCCTTGGTCCCACGCGCCTACGCGCCCTGACGCCGGATAGCCGAACCCTGGATACGGTGAGCCGTACGGTGGAAGCCCGTAGCGTCCGCCCACTCCCGTGTATTTCGCCCGCGCGTCGACCCCCCCGTGCCAGCTCACCAACAGGTCCGGCGCCTCGCGCGCCTCCGAGTAGCCCTTGCCGGCAAGCACGGAATCGATGGCCTGCCGAATCCGTGCGACGACGATGTCGTCGAAGACCACGCGATCGATCTCCTCGGTCGGCGGTTCCTCGGTCAACTGGTACGTGCGATACGCCGAGAAGTCGGCCTCCGGATTCAGATCGGTCACGACCCGCATCCCGGAGCCGCACGCGGCTAGCGGCACGACGGTAGCCAGCCACGCCGCCACCCGTGCCGCGCGAAGTGCGCTCAGGAGGCGCGGATCCAGCGCAGCAGCTCCCTCGGGCTCGGGCGCTTGCCGTACATCAGGATCCCCACTCGATAGATGCGTGCCGCGACCCAGACGATCAGCATCAGTGTACCCAGCAGCAGCGCGATGGACCCAGCGATCTCGCCCGGCGGCACCGTTGCCGCCGCCCAGCGCACCGGCATCGCGATCGGCGCGGTGAACGGGATCATCGAGAGCGCGACAGCCATCCCCCCGTCGGGCTGCTGCAGGATCCCGATCATGAGTATCGTGGGAATCACCAGCAGCATCATCACCGGTATCTGCGCCTGGCGCGCCTCCGCCTCGGAGTTCGACATCGCGGCCACGGCGGCGAACATCGACGCGTACAGGAAATACCCCAGCAGGAAGTACGTCAGGATGATGGCGATGGTGCCCAGCGAGACCTCCGGAAACGCGCCACCCCCCATCACCCCTCCCGTCTGTACCCCCACTATCCGCAGGAGCAGGTCCCTCTGCCGGAACAGCACCCAGGCGCTCGCAGCCCAGATGGAGATCTGGAACAGCCCAACGGCACCCACCCCCAGCACCTTGCCCGCCAGCAGTTGCACCGGCCGGAGGCTCGAGACCAGAATCTCGATGACCCGCGAGGTTTTCTCCTCGACCACCGCGCCCAACACCTGCACCCCGTACAACAGGATCGCCATGTAGAGGACCAGCCACACGGCATACGCGAGCATGAAGGCCGAAGCACCCGAAGAGTCCGTCACCTTCCCGCCGCGGATGCTCACCGTGCGCAGCCGCACTGGAATCTGTGACTCTGCCACGATGCTCCGCGCGACGCCCGCGCGGCCCAGCCGTGCCGTCAGCAACTCTCGGCTGATGACGCTTCGCAGTATCTCCATATCCGTCATCGACGAAACGTTCTTTCCGCGGTACTCCACCGTCCCGTCGGCGACGGTCGCGTCCGTCACCAGCAGATACCCGTCCAGCGCCTTCCCGCCCACCAGCGCATTGAGGGAGTCGGCCACCGACTCGATCCGACCCACGCTCGTCGCGACCAATTCCGCCTGGATCGGCCCAGGGCCACGCAACGCCTGCACCACCCCCGCGCCGAACCCGTCCGTCGATGCATCCACAACCAGGATCTTCCGCTCCGAGGCACCGCGCTCCGCCATCAGAATCGGCACGACGATGAAGGACGCCATCAGCAACGGACCGAGCACCGTGGAGATCACGAACCACTTGGTGCGCACCTTCTCCAGGAACTCGCGGCGCACGACGACCCAGATCTTATGCATGGCGATGCTCCTCCTCTGCGCGGGGCGTAGCCGCCTCTTTGCCCACCAGATCGACGAAGATCTTGTTGAGGCTCGCTTCCCCGACTTCGAACCGGCGCACCTGGAGCCGCTGCCGGATCATCGACTCGAGCAGGGCCTGGGGATCCGCCCCCGCAGTGAGCTCGACCTCCGCGTACTGCGGGTAGCGGTCAGCTTTCGCCACCAAGGCACGGTCCTCGAGGATCGCGTGCAGCGCCTCGATTCCCCCATCCACCGACACGACGACGTTGCGGCCTCCATATTGCCGCTTGACCTCGCTGAGCCGGCCGTCGAGCACCTTCTCCCCCTTGGCGATGATGCAGACCGAGTCGCACAGCTTCTCGGCCTGTTCCATGATGTGCGTCGAGAACAGGACGGTGGTTCCCAGGCGAGCCAGTCGAACCACCACGTCCTTCATGATCTGGGTGTTCACCGGATCGAAGCCCGAGAACGGCTCGTCCAGGATCAACAACTCCGGCTCGTGCAGCACGGTGGCGATGAACTGCACCTTCTGCTGCATTCCCTTCGACAGGTCATTCACCTTCTTCAGCGCCCAGTCCGTGAGCCCCAGTTGGTCGATCCAATCCTGCGCCTGGCGCTTGGCGGTCTTGCGCTCGACCCCCTTCGTCTCCGCCAGGAACACGAGGAGATCCAGCACACGCATCTTCTTGTACAGCCCTCGCTCCTCCGGCAGGTAGCCGATCCGGTGGCTGAGGTCCCTCCCCGTGGCGTCGCGCGCAAAGAGACGGATCGTGCCTTCGTCCGGCGCGATGATGTTCATCACCATCCGGATCGTCGTGGTCTTCCCGGCCCCGTTGGGGCCGAGGAGGCCGTAGACCGATCCACGCGGCACCATTAGAGACAAATCCCGGACGGCCGTGTGCCCGGCAAAGCGCTTCGTCACGTGTTGCAGGTCAATGACCAGATCGTCTTGCATGGCAGGGAACGCGGGTGGAGGTGAGTTCGTGCGCGGACGGTGAAGGATACCGCGCGTGCGGTTCGCGGGGAACCGGTCGGTGTCCCCCGCAGCCCGTAGCGCGGGCATCTCACCGCCACTAGGCCCGTCGCCTCACCCAGACGAGGCCGTCCGCGATCCTGACCTCGTAGGTGGGGATCGGCGCGTCGGCCGGCAGTTCGAGCGCTTCACCGGTGCGGACGTCGAACTGTGCGCCGTGGAGCGAGCACTCGATCACGAAGTCATCGACCATGTCCCCATCGGACATTGGGAATTCCGCATGGCTGCAGCGATCTTCGAGCGCGTACACGGCATCGCCCGCGCGTACGAGGCAGACGGTCTTCCCGTCGGCGAGACGGCATGCGGTGGGTCGATCGGGCTCGAGCGACGCGAGGGGGACGGTGCGTTCGAAGTCCATGAGCCGTGTGGGGTGGCGGTCGGGGATCGGGGATCGGGCATCGGGGATCGAGTGCGGGCGCGGGCGCGTGGCCGGACGGCGCCCCGCGGATCACTCGGTCGTTACGGGGTGGTCGGACCCGTGCAGTGCCTCGTGCAGGGTGTGCCACGCCAGGTTAGCGCATTTCACCCGCGCCGGAAACTGCCTGACACCAGCGAGCGCCGCCAGCTTGCCGAGCGCGCTGGTGTCGGGCTCGCTCTCGGGACCGCCAGTCACCATCGCGTGAAACGCGCGGAAGAGCGCTTCGGCTTCTTCCTTCCGCTTGCCCTTCACCGCGGCGGTCATCAGAGAGGCGGAGGCCTGGGAGATCGCACATCCCGAGCCGGTGAACGCGACATCACGGATCAGATCGCCCTCGAGGACCACGTAGAGCATGATTTGGTCCCCGCACAGCGGGTTGGTCCCTTCGGCTGTCCGTGTGGCGTGGGGGATCGAGCGGAAATTCCGCGGGCTGCGGTTGTGGTCGAGCACGACCTGCTGATACAGCTCGCGCAGGTCGGTCATCAGCCAAAGACCTCGCGGACTCGTTCGACGCCGCGCGCGAGGGCGTCCACTTCGTCCCGGGTATTGTAGAACGCGAACGACGCCCGCGCCGTGGCGGGGAGGCCGAGCCGGTCCATCACCGGCTGCGTGCAGTGGTGCCCGGTGCGGATGGCGATGCCCTCCTGGTCAAGGATCGTGCCGATGTCGTGCGCATGGATGCCATCCATCACGAATGACACGACCGCCGCCTTCGCGCGGGCCGTACCGACGAGGCGCACGCCCGGGATGGCCGTCAGGGTCCGGGTGGCGTGCTCGAGCAAGTCGTGCTCGTGCTGCGCGATCCATTCCCACGACAGATGCCGGATATAGTCCACCGCGGCCCCGAGACCGATCGCTCCGGCGATGTGCGGCGTGCCCGCCTCGAACTTGGCTGGCAACGGCGCGTAGGTAGTCTTCTCGAAGGTCACACTGCGGATCATCTCGCCTCCCCCCTGGTACGGAGGCAGTGCGTCGAGCAACTCGGCCCTGCCATACAGCACCCCGATCCCGGTGGGGCCGAACATCTTGTGTCCGGAGATCGCGTAGAAGTCGGCCCCGAGGTCCTGCACGTCGATGAGCAGGTGGGGAGCCGCCTGCGCCCCGTCGACCAGCACCGGCACCCCAACCTCATGTGCCATCCGGGCGATGGTGCGGACGGGATTGATCGTGCCGAGGGAGTTGGAGACGTGGGCCACCGCCACGAGCCTGGTTCGGTCGTTCAGCAACGCCTCGTACGCCTCGACATCGAGTTCGCCCGCATCGCTCATCGGGATCACCCGGAGCCGGGCACCGGTGAGCTCGCACGCGATCTGCCATGGCACGAGGTTCGAGTGGTGTTCCATGGCGGAGACGATCACTTCGTCGCCGGGCCGCAATCGGGAGCGAGCCATGGTCGTCGCGACGAGGTTGATTGCCTCCGTGGCGCCACGGACGAAGACGATCTCGTGCGGATCGGCGGCGTTCAGGAACCGCTGCACCTTGGCGCGCGCCCCCTCATAGGCCAGGGTCGCGCGCTGGCTCAGCTCGTATACGCCGCGATGGATGTTGGCGTTCTCGTCGGTGTAGAACCGGGTCAGCGCCTCGATGACCTGGCGGGGCTTCTGACTCGTGGCCGCGTTGTCGAGATAGACGAGCGGCTTGCCGTTGGCGGTTCCGCTGAGCACGGGAAAGTCGCGGCGCACGGTTGCGACGTCCCGCACCGGCCGGGCCGCTACCAGTTGGGTCGAGGCTTGCGGCAGGGAGGGCCTCCTATGCCCCGGCGGGCGCGCGCTGTTTCAGCCAGTCCTGCACGATGCCATCGAGGTCGCGGCGCACCGTTTCCGACTTCACCGCGTTGAGGATCTCTGAGCCGAACCCGTAGGTCAGCATGGCCCGGGCCTGCTCCGGGGACAGGCCGCGGCTCTGGAGGTAGAACATGTGCTCGGTGTCGATCGGGCCGAGGGTCGCGCCGTGCGTGCACTTCACGTCGTCGGCGTAGATTTCGAGCTGAGGCTGACTGTCGGCCCGTGCCTGGTCGGACAGGAGCAGATTGTTGTTGGTCTGCTTCGAATCGGTCTTCTGGGCACCGGGCCGCACGATGATCCGGCCGTTGAACACCCCGCGCGACCGGTCGTCGAACACCCCGTTGAAGTACTCCCAGCTGGTGCAGTTGGGCCGTGCGTGCTCGAGAGTGGTGTGATAGTCCGTGTGCTGCCGGCCGCGAAGGAGCGAGAGCCCGTCGAGGGTCGCGTCTGCTCCCTCCCCGTCGAGCACGGCGTGAATGTCGTGCCGGGACAGCGTGCCGCCGAAGCTGAAGGTAATGAGCGAGCAATTGCTGCTCCGGCCCTGGACCGAGTGGGTCGATGCCGTGTGGAACGCCTCGCCGCCTTCCCGCTGGATCCGGTACAGGTCGAGCGTGGCGTTGTCACCCAGCGTGATCTCCGTGACGGCGTTGGTCCAGTACGGCCCTGTTTCACGCGTCACCCCGTAGCTCTCGACGACGGACGCCTGTGCGCCGCGATCGACCACGAAGAGGTTCCGCGGATGGGTCACACCGAGCGTGCCGCCGGGGGCGGGGGCGGCGAGGAACAGGAAGTGCACGCTGCGCTGGAGCGCGACGTCCCGCGGAACGTAGAGAAACGCGCCGTCGTCGATAAACGCGGTATTCAGCGCGGCGAGGGGATTGTGGTCTGCCACGGCGAGCCGGGCGAGGTGCCGGAGGAACGCCCTGCCCACGCCGAGCCCCCGGCGGTCCGCGCGCACGAACACGTCCTCCAGGAACAGGCTCGGGCGGGCGAGGAAGGTGGAGTAGGTCAGGAAGAAGATCGCGTAGCCGACGACCGCGCCGAGATAGGTCAGCGCTGAAACCAGTAGCGCGCGACGATCCACCACGATCGCGACCAGCGCAAGCGTATCGGTAAGTGGCATCGTCAGCAGCCAGATGCCGACGGCGGCGATCGCGAAGCAGGCCGCACCCAGCA
>Ga0210112_1000130_pt1 | contig 20394 bp, 8 predicted proteins | sample Joice_ThreeSqC_D_FD_184875 | JGI IMG/M metagenome (GOLD analysis project Ga0210112, IMG submission 184875) | Wetland microbial communities from San Francisco Bay, California, USA, that impact long-term carbon sequestration - Joice_ThreeSqC_D2... | ecosystem: Environmental > Aquatic > Marine >... | reverse complement strand
AACGCAGCTCGAGCAGGTGCGAGAAGTCGGCAGGCAGGAAGCCGCGGAACAACCTGGTCACGAACGACGAGTCCCCGGCGATACCGCGAACGAGCCGCGCGAGATCCACCGTCGCGCCCACCTCCTGCGCGCGGGAGTTGAGGATCGACTCCGGCACCCGGTAGCCGCCGGCCGTGTCCCCTTCCTCGCGCACCACGTCCGAGCGGTTGGGGTTACGGTCGAACACGTAGTTGGCGTTCCAGGAGAAGCGGGGACGCAGCCAGGACGCGACGACCGGTGCGACGTTGAATCCCGTGCTGAGCTGCCGGTTCCGCTCGAAGCCGACGTCCTGTCCCAGCATGCTCCGCCGCTCGAGCTGCAGCAGCTTGCCCATCGTGGTGGAGTCTCCGTAGTTCTGCAGGTCCCTGGTGCTCACGTAGTTCACCAGGAAGCCCATCGAGTTGAACGGCCGCAGCTCGAACCCGAACTGGTTGCGCCACAGATAGCTGATGCTGGGCAGCGGGCGGATCGCCGAGTCGCCGGGCAGCTCGACCGGCACGCGGTAGACCGAGCGCTCGGCCACGTTCCGCGACAGCGTCGAGTTGAAGGTGATCTGATACGGGTTCCACCGCAGGCGGGACCTACGGAGCGCGCGGCCGAACTCGCTTTCCCGCAGCCACGATGGCAGGCCCTCGACGAATCGCACGAGGAACCCCGGCGCCCCCGCCGTGGTCCGCACCGACGGGACGCTGGCGTACCCCAGCCGGAGGATCCGATTGCGGACGCTCGCCGCCGAGAGCGACGTCACGTCGTAGCGGTTCTCGCTCCCCGCGGACACGGTCCACGGGTCGAGGAGGGAATGCGCGAGGAAGGTCGTACCGCGGCGCACGCGCCGCAGGCTGAGCTGCAGGGCCGTCGACGTCCCGCCCGGATTCCTGAGGTTGGCGAGGGCGTCGGCCCGCACGTCGGTGCGGTTCACGTAGTACGGCGCGGCCGACGTCCGCCCGTACTGGACGGAGAACGGGATCGCCAGCCCCCACGATTCGGGTAGCAGCTTGTCGATGCGGAAGAGGCCGCCGATCCGCGTGGCCGAGTTGGTCACGTAGGTCGGGTCCTCGCCGAGCTGGCGGAACCTGTCGTCCCGACGGAGCAGCGACACGCTGAGTTCGGCCACGTCGGCCGCCGACACCCGCACGTCCAGCGCGGCGGCCACCCCCGGCGCGTCGACGACGCCCACCAGCCGGATATCGTCGACCCAGAGCTCCGCGACGTCGATCGGCCCGGTGTCGTTCACGCGGAACATTCCGACCGCGACTTCCGATACGGCGGCGAGGTTGGGGGGCGAGGTGGCCGGATCGCGCACGTGCACCATGTAGGGCCCGTCGCAGCCGACGTACGCCGTGCTGTCGCCACCGCACGCCGCGGCGCCCGACGGCGGCTCCCCGGCCAGCCAGCGCGCCTCCACATCCGCGCGCAGCGCGAGCCAGCGCTCGAGATCGACCTGCACCTCGGGCTCCCACGTGTCGGTCCGCGCGCCCGCGCGGTACAAGTAGAAGTTGTTCTCGTCGCGTCCGACCTTCACGTAGAACTCGAGATCGCCCTCGTTCCACCCGGTGCCGCGCCCACGGGCCCAGACGCGAAGCTGTCGGTAATTGAGGAAGTTGCGGTCGGCCTCCCCGGTGAACCGGGTGTACGCCTCGGCCCGCTCCCCCTGCTGGAGGTCGATTGCGAGGAGGCGCAGCGACTTCTCGTTGATCTGCACGCTCCCGACCGAGAGGCCCACGTCCACCGACGGCGGGAGGTTGCTGACTCCGGGCGGCGGGGTATAGCCAAGATCGGTGTTCTCGGTCGTCACGATGGACGCCGCAACCTCGCCGCGGCCGACCCCGCGCGCCCCCGCGATGCCCGTGATCGGCGTCTCCGCGCGCTTGACCCACGGCGCGCCCACGAGCCGCATCCGCGCCAGGGCGACCCAGATCTCCTTCTCGAGATCCGCGCCGCCCTCGTCGGGCGAGACCATCGTGAGACGGAGTGCCTGAATCTGGCGGAGGTTGGGCCGTCCGATCTGCAGCGTGTCCACCCGGAAGGGGATCCGGTAGAGGCGCCAGGTCAGGGTGCGGCCCGCGCCGTCGGTGAGGTTCTGCCCGTCCCGCACGTGGTACTGCTCATCGCCGATGGGGAACACGTAGCGGACGACGTCCTCCTCGACGGTCCCTACTCGGATGTCGAGCCGGTTGTCGCCGTTGAGGTCCTCGGTATCGATGTAACCGTTCCCCCGGCTGCACCGCGCGGCAAAGTCGCCCAGCGGGAACGCGGCGAGGCCGCTCAGCCCCTGGAGGTTGCACAGCGGCACGTCGGTGAGGATCTCGCCGGTCGTGGCGTTCAACAGCGTATCCGGCCGGTCGCCGAGGATGCCGTTGTCGTCGACTTGCGCGTTGAACACGTTGGTGACGGAGTCCTTCTCCGAATCCAGGCGGCCGACGCCCACGAACTGCATGCCGTCGAACGTCGTGTCCGCCCCGCTGGTGGTGAAGGACTGCGGCGCGAAGGCGACGGCGTCCTCGAAGACCCTGCCGAAGTCGAACACGAGGTACGCGTCCTGCTCCCGAGCCTGCCGCTGCGCGTCCTCCAGCACCCAGAACTCGAGGAACTCGACCCGGCTGAGATCGACACCGAGTCCCGAGCCGCCTCCGAGCGGCTGGGTGATGCTGCGCCACCGTGGCCCCGGCGTGTGCGGCCGGTTCCAGCGCGGCAGCCCGGTGAACGGATCGGGAAGTCCCCCGACCGTGTCGGGCTTCATGGTGAGCCAGAGCAGCGTTTCGTAATCCACGCCCTGTCCCGCGACCGTGATCGTGGAGTCGATATCCTGCGGCCGGAACTGGAGGGCGCCGGTGCCGCTCTGCACCAGGTTCTGCCAGACGACTTGGGTCGCGTCCTCCGGATCGAACGCCCCGGTGGTGCCCAGGTGGGTCGGCGGGAGCCCCCGGCCGGACGACGGCGCGCCGCCGAACTGGAAGAGGCGGTCGGTGAGCGTGATGCCGAACGCCGCGAGCCCCTCGAAGTCCTCGACGTAGGCGGCGCCGGTGCGGTTCGGGTTGGGTGCGGAGAGCGCCACTTCCCCGTTGATCGACAACTGCGAGGGGACGGTGGTGCTGATGAGCGGGAGCGCGTCGAACGCGCGTGTCAGCGCGTCGGCGCGGAACCGCAGGTCGGTGCTGAGCCCACCGATGAAGCCCGCCTCCGGCTCGAAGCCGAGGGTCGGCCGCGTGCTCAGCGTACGCTCCTGCTGGAAGATCCCCAGCGCGCTGACGTACCCGACGCCGCGCACGTCGTACGTCGTCGAGAAACCGAGCAGGGTCTTGGGTGCCTGGTCGAACAGCTGGTTCTCTTCGAACTGGGCGCGGACGCGCATGACCCCCGAGAAGAGCGCGTCGGGATTGAGGAATGTCACCTGCCCGAGGCCGTAGTCGATCTCGTAGTCCTGCCCCCGCACGAGGAGGCGGTCACCCAGGTAGAGCCGGTCGCTGCCGGCGCGAATCTGGATCGAGCCGAGGCTGAGGGTGGAGCGGCTTCCCGCCCCGGTGGCCTCGTAGCCGAACTCGAGGGCGAAGCGCGACGGCGGCCCCTGGCTGCGGATGAGGTATCCCGGGATGCGGTACAGCGAGTCGTTCCGCTCGCCCTCCTGCAGCCGCGCGCTGTCGGCGAACGGCTGCAGATGCGGAAAGACCACGAACAGCTCGCGCACGGGAAGGCCACCTCCCGGATCTCGCAAACGGGGGAAGACGCGGTTGAACTCGTCGAAGGTCGACTCGTCGCTCGACAGCGCGAGGCCGAGGCGCGAGAGGTAGGTGCCCTCGGCATCGAGCGGCGTCTCCGAGGTGCCCACGCGGAGCGCCAGGGAAAGGCTCGATCGGTCGACGTCGCTCCCTGCGATGCGGTACGCGTTACGCATCTCGTAGAAATAGGTCGGAACGTCCGGGCCACGCCGCGGTTCGGAGATGAGTTCCAGGGTATCGAGCGTTCCGTTCACCGCCGGGAAGGTGCCCACCGTATCGCCCGCGACCGTGACGTATGACACCGCGAGGAAGTCGTCCACGCCGAGCCGGGACCCGAGCGCGAACCAGGCGCCGGACGGGTCGATGTAGTAGTCCTGTCCCTCGACGAGGAGCTCCCAGGAGAAGGGGCCGACGCGCTGGGGACTGTCGTCCCGTACCGCGACGGCGTCGATGCCCCCCAGGTTCGGGTTGCTGACCGACTGGCCGCTCTGCGCGCGAAGGCGGTAGATCCGCGCCTGCGCGACTTGCAGCGGCGCCGGCAAGGTGTCCCGGTTGATGTTGAGGACGTCAACCTGGGGATATCCGGGCAGGGCGCGCGGATTGACCAGGAAGAAGAACCGGCCCTGCTCGAAGTCGAGGTCCCGCGACTCCAGCGCGACCGGCTGCGTCGTGGTCTCGCCGATCGTGAAGTCCCGCGTGCGGATCGCAGAGCCCTTCTGCTGGGCCACGATGCCGCGGAACTCGAAGGGACCGGTCTGAGCCTCGGCCTGCACGCCGAACGAGTTGCTCGGCACCGCCGCCGTGATGAACCGGGAGGCCGGCGCCCGGAACGTGACGTTGCCCACCTCGACCCGCCGCAGGATCTCGTCCTCGAGCCCCTGGTAGAACACGCTGATGTTGTTGTTCGCCGTGAACTCGCGCTCGGAATCGAAGTCGACGTCGACCACGACCCGCTGGCTGATGATGCCTCCGGCCCGGACCCGGAACTCCTCGTTGAACGACGGCGTCGGGAACCCCCCCTGGCAGCCGAGGGCCGGATCGTTGACGTCGCTCGCCGTGCAGCGCTGGTTGCGGAGCTGGTCGAACTTGAGCTCGAGGCGTGCGTTGACGTCGATCCCGAGATCGGCGTATTGCGCGACCGACTTGAAGGCCGAGGGCTGCTCGGCGGTGGGCGCGCGCGGCTCGAGAAGGTCCTCGGGCCGCGGAATGTTCTCCGCCACCCGGCGCCGCCGGGGGGCGGCGGTTTCGGCGGCGACCAGCCCGAGCGAGCGCAGCAGCCGGCCCTCGAAGGCGCTGTCCCGCGCGGCCGCGATGCCCCGCTCGACCTTCGTGAGCCATTCCAAACCGGCCAGCTCGGGCGTGCTGCGCCGGCCATAGCGTCCGCCGGGCTGGAAGCTCGCAGGGAGCCGCACCGAAAACCCGTGCAGCGGTTCCGCGCGCACCGTCAGCCTCGGCGCGGCGCCCTGCTCGCCCTGGTCCGCCCCAGCCTGCTGTGCCCCGGCGACGCCCGCCGTGAACGCGAAGCCGAGGGCGACGAGCAGGATAGTCCGGGGCACGATCACGTGGCGCGTGGGGTACACCTTGCGTGGGCCATGGGCGGGCAGCTTGCCGGCCGCCGGCGGTCGTCCCAATCTAGTAAGTTACGGTCGACTATGAAGATCCTGCCAAGGTACTTGGTGCGCCAGCACCTGTGGCCCTTCGTGTTCGCGCTGACGGCGCTGACGAGCTTCGAGCTGCTGCGCCAGATCGCCCGGCGGCTGAAGGACCTGCTCGGCAAGGGACTGCCCTGGCAGGTGATTGCCGAGTTCTTCGCCCTCACCATCCCGTTCCTCATCGCCGTCACCCTGTCCATGTCCGTCCTGATGGCAGTGCTGTACACGATCAGCCGGATGGCGGGGGACCGCGAGCTGACCGCGATGAAGGCGGGCGGCGTGTCGAGCGGGCAGCTGCTGCGCCCGCTCCTGCTGGCGGCCACCGGTGTCGCCATCGTGTCGTTCCTCTTCGGGGATCAGGTGCTGCCGCGCACCAACCACCGGCTCTCCGCCCTGATGACCAACATCGGCCGCACCAAGCCGACGTTCTCGCTCAAAGAGCACGTAGTCAACGACGTGAAGCGGCGAAGCATCGCGCTGCGCGCGGCACGGATCGACCAGGCGACGTACCGCATGCGGGACGTGACGATCTACAACTTCGAGGATGCGCGACGCCGGCGCGTGATCTACGCGGACTCGGGGTACGTGGGCTTCGCGCCCAACCACGAGGATCTGCACCTCACCCTCTACGACGGATCCGTGCACGAGTACAACAGCGACGACCCGCGCCTGTTCCAGCAGACGCAGTTCCGCCGGCAGACGATCCTGATCCGGGGGGTTAGCAAAGGGTTCGAGCGCACGCAGCAGGACTTCCGCGGTGACCGCGAGATGGGGGTGTGCGCCCTCGATTCGAACGCACGCACGGAACGGGTGCGGGCCGCCGTGGAGGAGAACAAGGCCCGGACAGCGGAGCGCAACGGGCTGCGCCGCCTCGTCGGCCTGCCGCCGGTGCCGGCCGACACGATCGAGCGGGGTCCGGGAGGTCCCGGCCTGTACTGCCGTGGCCTCGCGCTGCTGCGCTCGGTGCTCGCCCCCAAGAAGCTCGAGGCGCAAACGCGGGGGCGCGCACGGATCGATCAGGAGACCGCCAGGCCCCGCCAGGGGCCGCCCGCGATCGACCGAAAGGACATCCCGACGGGCGATTCCCTGGCCCACCTGTTCCGGCCCGCCCGAGCCGAGGTGCTGCGGACGCGTGCGCGCGGGAGCCCGCCGGAAGTGTGGCTGTTCCGGGACCGGGTGGAGAGCCTGCGCATGCGTGCGGCGACCTTCGAGGTCGAGCGGCAGAAGAAGTACGCGATCCCCGCGGCGTGCATCATCTTCGTGCTCGTCGGCGTGCCGCTCGCGATGCAGTTCCCCCGCGGCGGGCTCGGCCTGGTGCTCGGCGCCGGGATGAGCGTCTTCGCCATCTACTATGTGGGCCTGATCGCGGGAGAGTCGCTCGCGAATCGGCTGACCGTCTCGCCGTTCGTGGCGATGTGGGGCACGAACATCCTCATGAGCGTCGTCGGGATCGCGGGACTCTACCGGCAGCGCCGGGCCGGGGCGGTCCCGCGCCGCCGCTGGCGGCGCCACCGGCGCGGAGCGCCGGTGTGATCCCGATCCTCGACCGGTATCTGCTGAAGGAGTGGCTGCGCATCTTCCTGGCGGCGGCGCTCGCGTTCCCGCTCGTGGTGATGCTGATCCAATTGGCGGAAAACCTCGACAAGTATCTCGCGCGGGACCTCACCAATCAGGCGATCGCGTTGGGGTACCTGTACAGTCTCCCCGAGCAGATCTTCCAGGTCCTGCCCGCGGCGGTACTCTTCGCCACGGTGTTCTCGTTGGGGAACATGGCGCGGCACTCCGAGCTGACGGCGGCCAAGGCGTCCGGGCGCAGCGCCCACCGTACGATCCTCCCGCTCGTGGTCGCCGCGCTGCTCGCCTCGATCGTTGCCGTCGTGGTGGGTGAGGCGGCGCCGCCCGCCACACGGCGGCAGCTCGAGTTACTGGGGGAGATGGAGGTGCGGGCACAGAACACCCGCTACAACTTCGTGTATCGCGCCGAGGACGGGTGGATGTACATCATCCGCGAGCTGAACGTGCCGCGCGCGTTCATGCGGGAGGTCGTCTTCGAGCGGGAAGGGACGGGCCCCGACTATCCCACCCTCGGCATCACGGCCACCCGCGCGGACTATGACTCCGCGGCCGGGTGGATGCTCCGCTCCGGTAGGTATCGCGTCATCGGCGATCCGGGAACCGAGCTGGGCGTTGCCTTCGACTCCATGCGGATGCGCAACCTCGTGGAGCAGCCCGTGGACCTCCTGGCAGAACCGAAGCAGCCCGAGGAGATGGGCTACGTCGAGCTGAGCCGTTACGTGGACGCGCTCGAGCGCTCAGGTGGGGACGGGCGGCCGCTGCGCGTGGATCTCGCCCTCAAGCTCGCCGTGCCGTTCACCTGCATCGTCATCACGATCTTTGCCGCGCCGCTGATGGTGGCCGCACCCCGCACCGGCGGCGCCTACGGCGTCGCGATCAGCCTGGCCACGGCGGTCGTCTTCCTCGTGCTCGTCCAGCTGTCGCGCACGATCGGCATCGGCGGCGTCGTGCCGCCCACCCTCGCCGCCTGGCTGCCCAACATCCTGTTCGGCCTCATGGGGCTGTACCTGCTCAAGAGGGCGCCGACGTAGGACCAGCGGTGCAAGGGGCCACGGTGCACCGCGCGTGGTTGCTCCGTGCCGCCACCGTTCCCCGGCGCCTTGCACGTGGCACGGTACACCTCGACATTCGTGACGCTGCACTCGGAACTCTGCACTCCCAAAGCAAGACGGGGCCCCCTTTCGGGGACCCCGTCCGTCCATCGTCCGGCGGTTGCCGGCGGTCAGAAGTCGTAACGGACGCCGATCTGGACCCGCCACCGGGAGAAGAGATCGTTGGCGGAGAACAGGTTCCGGTTGGCCTCCTCGGCCGGAAGACCGAGGATCGCCGGGCCCGCGTACTCGTAGATCCCGCGGTCGTTGGCGACGTCGTACCCGGTGAGCCGCAGCACGTTGCGGGTCTCGTAGAACGACACGCCCTTGGTGACACCCCAGTCCGCGCTCAGCAGGTTGAGCACGTTGAACACGTCACCCACCAGCGTGAGGCGGTGGAACGTCCCACCGACCGCCCGCCCGACGCCGATCTGGAACTTCATGTCGAGCCGGTTGGTCCACGGATTCCGGCAGGTGTTGCGCACGGGGATGCCGCCGTCGGCGGCCTGCACCGCCTGAAGGCAGGGCTGCAGGTCGATGAGCGCCTGGTACTGCGCCAAGTCGCCCGTTCCTGGCGTCGGGTCGTCCGCCGTGAAGTTGGTGCCCGCCGCGTTCGGAACGAACGCCATGTCGTTGTTCCGGCCCGAGATCTCCGGCGCCTCGTAGCCGTCGCCGTTGGCGTCGCCGTCCACCATCCAGCTGTACGGTGATCCGGACTGTCCGACGTAGATCACGGTGACGCTCGTCGGGACGTTCGGGATCGGGACGTCGAACGATCCGCTCAGCACGATCCGGTGCGGGATGTCGAACCGTGACGTCGTCAAGGATTTCACGTTCGGGTTCTCGCCCGCCGACACCGGCGAGTAGCCAAAGTTCGACGTGGCGATGCTCGAGCCGAGGCTGCTCAGGTCCTTCGCGTTCATGTAGTTGTACGCGGCGCTGAATTCGTACCCGCGGCTGAAGCGCTTCTGCAGCTGCACGGTGAACGAGTACCGGCGGTCCTGGCTCTCGTTGGTGTGCCGGAGGACCTGCGCGAAATTCGGATCGACGTAGCTCGCCTGGACCCCGTAGGACGACGAGAAGTTCGTCGGATCGCCGAACATCTGCCGGCCCTCGCTGTTGGTCGAGATCGCCTCGGCCGGGATGTTCATCTCGATCTGGTAGATCGAGTAGATGGCCTTCGTGTAAAGGAACTCCAAGGTCCCCACCAGGCCGCCCGGCAGCCGCTGGTCGAGCGCCAGCGACGCCTTCAGATCCTGCGGCATGTGGAAGCCGGTGTCGAAGTAGTTGATCGACGACCGCGGGATCGTGATTGCGGATGCTCCCACGCAGTCCTGCGGCGGGTTCACCAGCGTATTGGCATTGAATTCCGGGATGGCAGCACCCGTGCAGTTCACGCTCGCCACATCGCGGCCGGTGTTCGTGTAGGCATTGCTGAGCCACACGTACGGCGGTCGGCCCATGAAGAGGCCCACGCCACCGCGCACCACCGTCGCCCGGTCACCGAGCAGGTCCCAGTTGAGACCGAGTCGCGGCGACCAGTGCAGGTTGCCGGACGGCTTGTCCTGCGTCAGGATCGGCTGGCCGCCGTTGCGCGCGGTCAGCGTCGCCGAGTTCGCGAGATCCGGATTCGACTTGATCGAGTCGAGCATGATCGGCACGTCGAGCCGCAGGCCGATCGTGAGCTGGAGGCGGGGCGTCACGTCCCACTGGTCCTGGACGTAGCCGCCGAGCTGCAGCAGCGACCACTTCGCCCGGCCGGCGTCTTCCTGCGTCGTGACGCCCGGATACGGCACCTGCACGAAGTAGAACGCCGGCGTGCCGGCCGCCAGCGCCGAGAGCGAGTTGAAGCGCCACTGGCCGATGGAGGTGGGGAAGAACGTGTTGTCGAACGACAGCCGCTCGTCGTGCGTGCCGACCACGAAGGTGTGCCGGCCCTTGAAGAACGTGAAGTCGTTGGTGAGTTCCATCACGTCCTGGCTCAGCCGGTTCCGCTGCGAGTACCGCTCCGCCCCCGTATAGAATCGGTTGAAGTAGCTCTGGCCGTCGATCTCGCTCTGGTTGTTCACCTCGACGTCGGCCCAGGGCACCGCCGGATCGCGGACGTCACGGACGGTCGAGTAGCCGAGCCGCAGCTCGTTGAAGTACTTCCCGCCGCCGAAGGTCGAATTGAGCTGCAGCATGGCGGAGTTGCTGTGGTTCTTGATCGTGTAGCCGGCGCTCGAGAACTCGTAGCTGCTCGCGGACCGGCTGATCCCGAGGTCACTCGACGCGCGCACGTAGTTGTCGCGCAGAGTGAGCTGGTGGTTCCGCCCGAGCTGAATGTCGAGCCGGCCGAAGTAGTTCTGGTCGGGTGTGTTGATGGTGAGCGCCTCATACGACCCGGCATCGAGGCCGTACACGTTCTGCATGATGTCGGCGAGGCGCTGGGCCGAGTCGCGCGCGACCTGCACGTCGGTCAGCGCTTCGCGGCCGATCGTCGACCCGCTGCTCGGGACCTGGCGGGTCTGCCACTCGGCGGCCCCGAAGAACTGCACCTTGTCCCGCAGGATCGGGCCGCCCAGCGAGAGTCCCCGCTGATGCTGCAGGTACTCGCCGAACAGGGCGCCCGTGTACGGAAGGCTGTCGCGCACGAGCGCGTCCTGCTGGGTATACCAGAAGGCAGACCCGTGGTACTCGTTCGTGCCGCGCTTGGTCACGGCGTTGATCACGCCGCCGGCGAAGCCGCTCTGCCGGATGTCGAACGGCGCGATGAGGACCTGATACTCCTTCACCGCCTCGAGCGAGATGCTCTTCGCGTCCACCTGGCCGCCGGGCTGTCCGGTGGAGCCGAGGCCGAAGAGGTCGTTGTCCGAGATACCGTCGATCTGGATGTTGTTCATCCGGTTGTGGCCGCCGCCGAGCGACGGGGCGTCGCCCTGGATCGTCGCGACCTGCGGGATGGCGGCCACGAAGTCGGTGAAGTTCCGGTTCAGGGTCGGAAACCGGCGCACTACCGAGTCCGAGATGTACCCGGCGGTCCCGGTCCGTGACACGGCCATGAGGGGATCCTGCTCCTCGGCCGTCACCACGACCGCGCCGAGGCGCACCGCCGCCCGGCTCATCGTGAAGTTGAGGTCGAGTTGCTGCTGCAGGGCGAGGCTGAACCCGCTGCGCTCCGCCTGCTGGTAGCCGATCAGCGTGGCCGTAAGGGTATACGGCCCACCGACCGCCGCGTTCTCGATGTTGTACCGCCCGTCGTCCCGCGAGACGCCCATGAACCGCTGCCCGGTCGAGGTGTTCAGCAGGACGACGCTGGCACCAGCGACAGGCTGGCCCGTCTCGTCCACGATCCGACCCCGCACGGCCGCGGTCGTGAGTCCCTGGGCGCTGAGGGGGACCGACGCTCCCGCCGCCAGGAGCAGGAGCAGCCCCACGGCGACACATGCTCGCACCACCAGACGCATCGATTTTCTCCTTACTGTGCTGAGGTAGGACCCGGAGGACATTCCAAGGGCGCAGAGAAGTTGCCAGCGGTGTCAAACCCCGTCAAGTAACGGTTCCGTATCCGGGGCGCGACGCCCGAAAGAGGGGGGCAGACCGTGTCAACCCCCCGGGGAAGGGGGATGCCGCGGCCGCCCGCGCGTCCAGAACCAGAAGACCGGAACCCCGGTGAGCACCACTGCGAGGTCCACGGCGAAGGTGCGCGTTTCGGTGACGGCGTAGTTGCCGAGCAGGTACAGCGTTGCGAGGAGGAAGACCGCCGGTGTGACGGGGTAGCCCCACACCCGGTACGGCCGTTCCGCATCGGGCAGGCGTCGCCGCAGCACGACGACCGCCGCGACCGCCAAGGCATAGAATGGCCAGATCCCAATGATGAACTGGTCGGCCAGCTCCGCAAAGGTGCGGATCGAGACGAACACGACCCCGAGGATGGCCGCGAGCACGATGCTGGCGGCGGGCGTCCCGAATCGCGGATGGACCGCCGCGAGCGGGCGGAAGAAGAGCCCGTCCTCGGCCAGCGCGTAGAAGATGCGCGGCCCGGTCATCATCGAGCCGTTGAGGGTGCCGAAGGTGCTCACCATCACCGCCGCCGACACGAAGACCACACCAGCCATCCCCAAAACCCGCCACGCCGCATCGGCGGCGATGAGCGGCGAGCCTGCCATGCGATCGAGCGGCACCAGGTGGAGATAGACCACATTCGCGAGGAGATACGATACGACGACCACGGCCGTCCCGGTGAACAGCGCCAGCGGGAGCACGCGCTGGGGATCGCGCACCTCCCCTCCCACGAAGGCGAGGTCGGCCCAGCCGTCGTATGCCCAAAGAATCGAGACCATCGCGAGCCCGAACGCCGCGGCCGGAGCCAGGGTGGTCGCGGGCGCCGGGGCGGGGGAAGCCGCCAGCTCGTGCACCGGGGCCAGTGCCAGGCCCAGCGTGACGAGCGCGAACAGTGCCCCGAGCTTGAGGACGGTACTCACGTTCTGCACCAGCGCGCCGAGCTGGATGCCCCGATAGTTCACCATCGCCACGAGCACGATGAACACGGCCGCCACCACCTGGGCGATCGACAACCCGATCCCCGGCAGGAGTGTCGAGCCGTCCACGCCGGCCAGGCGCCAGAAGTACTCCGCCGAGGTGATGGCGATGGCCCCGTACGCGGCCGGGCGGATGATCAGCAGCTCGGCCCACCCGAACAGGAACGCCGGCAGCCGCCCGAACGCCTCGCGGATGTAGACGTACACGCCGCCGGTTCGCGGGTACATCGCAGCCAGCTCGCCGTAGGTCAGCGCGCCGGCCAGCGCGATGACTCCGCCGAGCACCCATCCCGCCGCGAAGAGACCCACGTCGGTGACGCGCCCGGCCACGACCGCCGGCGTGCGGAAGATCCCGCTCCCGATGGTGGAGCCGATCAGGACGGCGGTGGCGCTGAGGAAGCCGAGCCTGCGCGGGAGACGCTCCCCCCAGCGATCGGGGACGGACGGTTCAGGCATCCCCGAACCTAAGGACGCCAACGAGCCGCATCAACCGACCCGCCTTCCTCTATATACGTTGCACCTTGCACCCTGCACCTGCCAGCGGCTCCCCCCTTCCCGGTCCTCCTCCCTCTTCAATCTGCACGCTGCACACTGACATTCCCCATCCTTCCCTCCTCTCGGTAGATTTTCTCCATGAAATCACTCCGACTCTCTGCGTTCATCACCGCCGGGTTCGCCTACGCGGTGATCGTCCTCGGCTTCATCGTGCGGATCACCGGATCCGGGATGGGGTGCGGGGACCATTGGCCCACCTGCAACGGCCGCCTGATCCCCGCCTTCGACAGCCCGGAGGTAGTGATCGAGTATGGCCATCGCCTCGCGGTCCTCGGCCTCGGCGTGCTGACCATCGTCGTGCTCGGCCTCGCGCTCGCGACCCGGAGCGCGCCGGGGGCGAAGGGGCGCGGCGGCACCCTGCGGCCGGCGCTCCTCGTCGTGGCCCTGCTCGCACTCCAGTCGATCCTGGGGGCGCTGGCCGTGAAGCTCGAGCTGCCGCCGCACACCGTAGTGCTCCACCTCGGCACCGGCCTCGCGCTCCTCGCCACGCTGGTCGTGCTCGGGCTCCGGGCCGGAGTGCTCGGCGGGATCACCGCACCCCCTCCCGGTCTTCGGCGGGGACGGGGTGGGATCGTCGGCGCGGTGGCGCTCGGCGCCGTCGTCGTGCTCCTGGGAGGGATGACCGCCACCACCGGGGCCGCCAGCGCTTGTACCGGCTTCCCGCTGTGCAACGGCCAGATCTGGCCCACCGGCGGCGGCTCTGGGGGCCTCGCGCACATCCAATGGACGCACAGACTGCTCGCGTACGCCCTGTTTCTGCACGTACTTGGGGTGGCGATGGGCCTGAGGAGGAAAGGGGCTCCTGGGGCGATCCTGACGGCCGGGTGGCTGACCTTCGCGCTGGTCACCGCCCAGGTAATCGCCGGGGCAGCCATGGTCCTAGCCCACCTCCCGCCGGCGCTCCGCGGCATCCACGCCGCGCTGGGCACGGCGGTGTGGGTGGGGCTGGTCTACCTCGGCTGGATCACGGCACGGCACGCTCGGGCCGGCGAGGCAGCCGTCCAGAGCTGACCGGCCGGGACTGCTGGCGCGGCTCCGACCAAGGAGATTTCGGAGCCGCCGGCAACGGCCGGCAGTTCAGGCGTCCGGTCGCCCACTTGGAACAAACGAAGGCCGGGCACGGGGCCCGGCCTTCGTCGTTCGGCGGACTATCCGCCGCGAGGCATACTCACGGCGAGGTGATGGTGACCCGGAAGATCGTCGGATCTCCGTCGTACAGTTCCACGTAGAAGTAGTTCGTGTCGCCGCTGGCAACCGTCCACGACCCGACCTCCGGATTGCTGCCGCCACACCCGAGGCACTCGACGAAGTCATCGGCCGCATCGGAATAGAATACGTCGATGTCCGTCGCCGTGGTGGCCCAGTCCACCGCGGACGACATTGCCAGGTCAGCTCCCGGGGAGAATCGGACGATCAGGTCCGGCGTGCCCGAGTCCACGAGGCCCCAGAAGACCAGCGGGAACGGCCCCGCCGAAAGGTCTGGCGCCGCAGCGATATTGTCGACCATCACCGAATTGTCGAAGGCCTCGAGGTCTACGGTGTTCGACGCAACGATCGAGGCCACATCGAATTGACCCTGCAGCAATGCGTGATTGATCGTGACGGTACCGCCGGTCACCGCATCGATGTTCGAACCGGCTACCACGAGCTGCGTCGCCGTGCGCGACACGATGAAGGTCGGCGCACCATCGACGAGGACCGTCGCGTTGTCCGCGAACCCGAAGGTCGCGCTCGAGGATAGCGTGATGTAGTCCGCCTGCGTGGAGGCGTCGACGCTGATCGCCCCGTCGAATAGCGCGGTGCGGATATCCGCGGTCTGCGCGAACTCGACCGTTCCCCAGGGATACACCGCTCCGTACGGCGGCACGAAGTCGAGATTCGTGACCGACACGGTCGCGCCCGTGAGCGGCGTCGCGCTGATGACCGCCGCCTGGAGCTGTTCCTCCGTTACGGACAACGTCGTGGCCGCGGTGCCGTTGACGAGCAGGGCGCTCGCGGTGTTGAACTTGATGAGGTCGGATGCGGACACCGTAATGACATCGACCACTCCGGTCGCGTCGAGGGTGTACGTTGGCCAGTACTGGGAGTCCGCGATCGGGGGAAACACGATTGCGTTCGATGTCCCGGACACGCCCTCGACGGTGGCCGTGATGACCACCGATCCCCCTGCCACCGCCGTGACCCAGAAGTCGGTTTCCGGCAGCGGATCACCCGAGGTGATGGTGTCGAGGCGGAAGGTGGCAACGCTGGGGTCGTCCACAGTGATCGTCGGCAACGCGGCCAGGGCATTCCCCTGGGAGTCGTATGCCTTTGCGTTGAGTCTGAGCGAATCGCCGACGTTGAGCTCGACGTAGTTGCGCGAGATCGTCACCGTAGCCACGCTACCCCGCAGGTCCGCGGTGGGATCCGTCGCACAGCCCGCCACGAGCAGGAGGACGGTCAGCGAGCCGACGGCGCCAAAGAAATGTCTCTTCATGCGATCCTCACTCCTGAAATACGGCTGTCAGATGGCCTAGAATCGTAACACGTCCTCGACCGCCTGTGGCCCGAGCAGCTCCTCCCAATTGGAGCGCGAGGTCTCGAAGCGGTCGTTCGTGTAGATCAACTGATAGTTGCCAAGGCCGGTCTCATCCATAAAGACGAACTTGAGCTGACGCGGCCTGCTGTACTTCCACGCTTCATACGGCGGCGTATCTCCCGCAACCGGCCGCTTCAGCGTCTCTTCCGGCACACCATACTTGAGGAAGATCCGCCCGCGGTCGGTGCGCCACCCGGAGGTCGTACCGGCTCCGCTCTCGCGGAATCGCCGGTTTGCCTCGGCGAACAGCCGGTAGTAGGCAACCATCGCCTCGTTGACCGGCGTTCCGGGCGTGGGGTCGCGCGTTTCCCAGAACTGGCGCATGTAATTGCGCTTCCCCTCGAGCGACAGGCGTTCATAGACGTTCCGCTCATCGGCGTTCTGTAAATACACGGTGGGGCCGTAGAGCGAGTCGAGGCGCGCCTCCGTCAGCTCCGCGAACGGGTCGCTCGGCGGGGCCGACGTCACCTGCGCGATCTGCGCCTCCGTCTCGAATCCCGTCATGGTGAACGTGGCAGTCCGCTCCACGTCACTGTCGGGGAACGCCGCCGTGAGCCGCACCTGGTAGTCACCTGCCGGCAGGCCGGCCAGGTCCAGACTGCGGCTGGTCACCCCGCCCGCCGCGCCCACGGACAGCTGCTCCGGGGCGGTGGACGTGATGATCCGGCCGTCCTGCATGACGGCCGCCGTCAACTCCACCGTGACATCGGCCCGCGGATAGAACTCCACGTAGTAGAAGAGCTCCGCCTGACGCGGGGTGAGCACCGGGCTGGTGCTCGCGGCGATGAACAGCGATCCCTTCTGGATCTCTCCCGGGCCCGCGACGGCGCCCTCACCCGAAGCCCGGCGGATTCCCGAGCTGAGCAGGAGATCCGACACCCGAGCGCGGACCGGCAAGGCGCGAACCTCGACCGAATCCCGCTCGACCGCTCCCGATGCCGAATCCGCGACACTGACGTCGAGCGTGTAGCGCCCTTCCGGCACGCTGAAACTGAAGTGCTCGACGGTGGACGCCCCCGCGATGTCCAGGAACCCGCCTCCGACGGACTGGGACCAGCCCGACTCGTGGAGGACGAGCCCGGTCGAATCGCGTACGGCGATCTCGACCCGGTAGGCGGCATCCCGCGACCCCTCGGCCGAGGGGACCACCGTCAGGAATCCAAACGGCACGCGGCAGAACCCTTCGATGAGGGTCGCGTCGCCCCGCAGGAATCGCTTCACCACAACGTCCACGACCTGCTGCGGCCGGGAAACGGGTTCCCCGGTGCACCAGAGGGTGGCGATGGCGATGACGGCAGTCAGCAGTGTCACGGTTCTCGGTTACTCCTTCGACCGGTGGTGCCTGCCCGGCCGCCCGCGGGCGGCCGGGCCTGCACCGGCAACAACAGTCCTCTCCCGCGTGTGCGCTACCAGTGCAGCACGGCGCTGTACACGTGGGTACCGCCCAGCACGCCCATGTGGCGGTAGGCGTAATCCAGGCCCAGCGCAAACGAGCCGCGGCTGTACAAGAGGCCGCCGCCGAAAGCCAGACCGTCCAATCCATCCTTGCCGGCCAGCGTCGTGGTGAACCCGGCACCGCTGCCCGGGTTGGCGCTGAGGTTGTTGTCCGGCTGATAGGCGTAGCTGCCCCGCGCCATGACGGTGAACCCGCTCTGCCCGATGTCGGTCAGCGCGAGCTCGAGGCCGCCGCCGCCGGTGGCGTTGGAGTTGTTGGGCTGCTCGAACTGCCCCATGAACGTCACGCGCGAGGCTGCCGAGTTGACGAAGTCGTACGCGAGGCCGACCCGGAACACCACCGGCAGGTTGAACGCCTCGGACTGATATCGCGCCGGCTGCGGGTCCTGGGGGACCTGCTGCTGGAGCGGCGGGGCCGGCCGGTCGACCGCGAGGTCGAGGCCGACGCCCGTGTGGGTCAGGCTCTGCCCGAGGTTGGCGATCACGAAGGACGCCCGGATCGGCTTCTCCGCGATGAGCGCGTGGAAGCTCGTGCCGAAGTCCACCGCGACGCCGGTGGCGCTCGCCTTGGCGAGGCGCGAGTTGATCAGCTTCCCGGTGATGCCCGCCGAGAAGCGGTCCGAGAAGTTCTGGGCGTACGACAGGCCGTAGAACGCCTCGGACACGCTGTACGTCGACCCGTCACCTTCGGGGGCGACCAGCGAATAGATGGGCTGGTCCGAGAATCCGAACGAGCCGATCTGCAGGCCGATCGCGCTCTGCCCGTCGTTGAACGGGAAGGCGATGCCACCCCAGTTGTAGCGGGTGCTGGCGACGTAGCTGTAGGTGGAAAACGCCAGACCGGGGCGCGTCATCTCGGCGACGCCGGCCGGGTTCCAGTAGAGGGCCGTCACGTCGGTCGCGATGGCCGCAAAGTTATTCCCCAGCGCAGCACCGCGGGCGCCAGCGCCGAGGAGCAGAAACTCCGCGGTGGTCGTGCCGAACGCCGTGTTGTCGATGCCGGGGAGCGGGACTTCCTGCGCCCGCACCGCCCCGGCCGCGACGAACGCGAGCACCGCGGCACCAACCACTGCGTTACGCATTTGCCTTCTCATGATCTGCCTCCGATCCGGGGGCGGGGCATGCGCCCCGCCCGCGCGAGTCCGGTCACTGGTTGGTCTGCCCAACGGCGATGCCCTTGGAGTTCACGACGGTGAAGCGTCCGACCTTCTCCGCCCCCGATGGCGTCTCGATGTGGTAGAAGTACACACCGCTCGCCACGAACTGCTGGTTGCGGTTCCTGACGCTCCAGGTCGCCTCGCCGCCCAGGCCCGGATCGTTGTGCTCGATGATATCCACCAGGATACCGCTGAGCGAGTAGATCCGGATGATGGCCTGACTCGGCAGATTCACGAACTTGAGCACCTTCTGCGACGGCGTGACCTCGAGACCGCTGGTCACGTAGTACGGATCCGGCACCGTGTGCACGTTGCTCAGATCGTCCACCGCAACCTCGCGTACGGCCGCCGACCCGGTGACCTCGAGCCGGGCCGCGAGGCCCGGAACCGCCGGGTTCGCCGGCTCCGGCGTGAACGCGAGCGCACCAGGACTGCCGGCCATGTTGCCGAAGTAGCTCCGGTGCGTCCACACCGTGTTCGACGGCAGCGCGTCCGTCTGGAAGATGTAGAACTCGTGGTTGAAGTAGAGCGCGAAGCCGTTGCCGTCGGCGGCGAGGTCGCCGTTGACGTCCACCGGCTGGAGCACGGCCTGCTGCAGGTACGGCCGCGTTGCGCAGCCCGGCGACGACCAGCTCGCGCGATCGATGAAGCACGGGCCGTGGCCGAAGTCGTACTCGGTGATGATGCCGTCGGCCGCGCTGTATGTGGTGGAGGTCCCGGAGATGTCGTCCCGGAAGCCCCAGCCCGCCTGGATGTTCGTGCTGGCGTTGAACGGGACGAGCACGTTGTCCGTCACATCCACCACCGAATCCAGCGTGCCGGGGGTCGCCCCCCAGTAGAACTTCACGTCCGCCTGCCGCGCGGCGTGCCACGTGGCCTGCCGGTTGCGCCGGTAGATCGCGTTGGCGTTGACGTACGGCTGCGGGCTATAGATGGTGTTCACACCGGTGAGCTGGCCGCGGAGGACCGTGGCGTCGTCGCCGGTCGGATTGTTCATGGTCTCGTCGGCGCCGTCGAACCAGCGGGAGCCGCCGAGCCCGTGCAGGTCGTCACTGGTCCAGAAGGACCCGTCCACCTGGTAGTGCCACTCGGCATCACCGGAGTAGAACGTGATGGCGCCGTCGGTGAGCTGGAACGAGGCGCTGCCGGCGAACGGCAGTCCCGCCTGTCCGGTCGCCACGGCCGCGGCCGGGTCGCTGGGCAGAGCCGCGATCTGCGGGCCCGTGGACACCGTGCCGTCGTGCGAAGAGACGTTCTCGGTGTACAGCTCGATCGCGGACGTCTGCCCGTCGGCGTCGAGCGTCAGGTAATACCAGCCCTCGTAGTAGCCCGGGACCACCGAGTCCACTCGCAACTCGGCCGTCGCGCCCACCTTGAGCGCCGTTGGCGCGAACAGCTGGTACTCGAGCACCTCGAGCAGCCCGGTCGGAGGCGGCGAGCCCGTGAACCGGCCCGTCGCGCCGTCGAACGTGAACCGGGCGGAGGGATCGAGCAGTTGATCCCGGCCGTACAGACCGTACTCCACGGCGGCACTCGTCACGTTCGCCGCCGGGGCGCGTGGCGTCACCGACTTGCTCGCCAGCGGCGATTCGAGCGTGCCCGGGCCGGAGGCCACGGAGTTCACGTCGAACGCCGACACGGCGTAGTAGTAGTTCACCGAATTGACAACGGCGTTGTCCACGTACGCGAACGGCACGCCGGTATTGGCCAAAGCCGGGAACCCGGCGGCCACGACGGGGTTGATCTTGCTCGTGATCAGCACCTCGCCCTCACCCGCCGCGTTCGTGTAGCCGTACGACGCGACGATCGGAAGGGCATCGGGCGTTGCCACGTTCCACGTCGCCGTGATCGCCCCCGTGAGGTAGTCGATCGTGCCGGTCGCGTCGCCGGTGAAGGCGCCCGCGCCGTCATCGTGGGCGAGGAGGCTGTCCGCGTTCGAGATCTTGATCTTGAGATAGACCGAGCTCGGCGCGACCGGCGTGTTCCCAATGTCACTGAGGACCGGCGCGGTCGTGCCGTCGCCGAGGCCGACCTGCTCGCTGGGAATCCGGATGAG
>Ga0210112_1000128_pt1 | contig 20534 bp, 19 predicted proteins | sample Joice_ThreeSqC_D_FD_184875 | JGI IMG/M metagenome (GOLD analysis project Ga0210112, IMG submission 184875) | Wetland microbial communities from San Francisco Bay, California, USA, that impact long-term carbon sequestration - Joice_ThreeSqC_D2... | ecosystem: Environmental > Aquatic > Marine >... | reverse complement strand
GCGGAATGCCAGCAGCCCGCCGCGACCCTGCGGCGGATCGACCCGTTCGCCGCGCCGGCGTTTGCCGGTGTCCACGGCCTGGCTGCCGTTGTCTCCGGCCGATTCATCCGGGTCGTCGGGTGCAGGCCGCGTCGCAGCCATGACGGGTGGTTCGGGATGCAGCCACAGCGGCACCGGGGCGGGCGCCGTGCGTGCATCGGGTAGCGGGCCGGCCGGCGCGGCCGGTTCAAGCAATGCCCCGCGGATGGCGTGTTCGCGAGCCGCCTCGGCTGGCCGCAGGCCGTCCGGCGCCGGGCGCTGTGCGAGGTGTGCCTGCAGCAGCCGGCGGTAGCGCTGGCGCAGGCCGGGATAGCGTGCCAGCAGCGCCGCCGTCGCGGCGGCGTTGCACTGCAGCCAGTCGCCCCCGTCAGATGGTGTCGGGCTGGCGGCGAGTGCGGCCAGCCACAGGTACAGCTCGCGGTTGAGTTCGCGCTCGGCAAACCAGGCGATGCGTCCCGGCAACCGCAGGGTCTCGTCATCGCGCCAGGCCAGTTCGATATGGCGGCCCTTGCCGGCAACGCGCTCGATCAGGCGGCGGCGCGCACCGTGCGCGGTCTCCGTGGCGGACTCGATGCGCAGACCGGGTTCGCCGCCGAGGGCACGAAACAGCAGCGCGACCGGCTGTTGCACTTCCGCCAGCTCCACCGCGGCCTGCGGATAGCCACGGCGCGCGGCGCGGGTGACCAGCCGGTGCCAGAGCTGTCCGACCTGTTCTTCCATGTCAGCGTGCCCGCGGGAAACAGTCCCGGGCGGTGTCTTCGCGCCGCCGGCTCTCGCCAACCGTGTGCGCCTGCGCGCAGTCGCCTTCGAGCATGCGCAGCACGCCCGGCCTGCCGCGCGGAGCGTTGACCCTGTCGCAGGCCTGGATGCATTGCTGGCACTGGGTACAGGTGAACATGCGGCGCTTGATACGGCGCGGCTGCAGGCGCATCGGACAGGCATGTTCGCAGGAGGCGTCGCAATCCGCGCACACCGTGGCATGCCGGCGATCGAAACCCACCGCCAGGGCGCGCGGGTTGCCCATCCAGACCAGGCTCTGGAACAGGCCGACGGCACAGCCATAGCGGCAGAACAGGTGGCGCGCCAGCGTGAACTCGATCACCAGCAGCGCGCTGGCCACGCCCAGGAACAGGGCCTGGTTGCGGGTCAGGGTGCCGTGCACCAGGTTGCCCCACACCTCGGCGGGCGGCAGCAGGTAGGTCAGCAGGGTGACGGCCCAGAGCAGGGCAAAGCCGGTGACGGCCACAGCGACCGCCACCCACCATGCGGCACGGGGTTCGATGCGTGTCCCGTCGGACTGACGGGTCGGCAGTGCCTCCCGCTCCCAGAGCGAGAGCTTGCCGGTGGCGCGCCGCAGCAGGGCATTGACGATTTCCACCACGCTGAAGTGCGGGCACAGCCAGCCGCAATACAGACGGCCATAGCGCCAGGCTACCCAGAGGCCGATGCCGACGAGGGCGATGACCGGCAGCAGGCCGCGCAGAATCAGGTTCAGGCTGGCCGGCAGTGCGCTGCCGGCGTCGATGCCCAGTGTCCAGGCCTGGCCCAGCAGCACGAAATGTCCCCGGGTCAGGTCATAGCGAAACAGGTCGAGCGGCGGCGCCAGCAGGAACAGCGCGAAAAACCCGCTGCGCCAGCAGAGCCTTGCCAGCTGTGTCCTGTTCATGGCTGGAACAGGCGCCCGAGCAGGGGATAGCGGTAGTGCTCGCCGGCCATGGCGCGCACCAGTCCCAGCACGCCGAGCAGGATCAGGGTGCTGTGAATGAAGGTGAAATAGAGCACCACGACCACCCACGTCCAGCCGGTATCGAATCCGCCGAGCAGGATGATGGCCAGGATGACGCTCACCAGCAGGGCGCCGCCCACGACGCTGACGCCGGTGGTCTGGGCCAGGTGGTTGGCGGCCAGCGGCGCGGCCTGGCGGTAGCGGGTCAGAAACAGCACCAGCAGGACCAGGAAGGCGACGCCCGGCAGCAACAGCAGGTTGACCAGGTAGAGCGTTTCCGCGCTCACGGCCAGGGACTTGCCGGGGGGCGTGTCCATCGCGGGCCGCCTGTCTGGAGTGTGCGCGTTCATGTCAAATCCACTATAGGTCATGGCGGCAGGGGTGACGGCTAGTCACCCAGGCTCGCCTGCACGACCTCCATCAAGGCCGCGACCGTGGTCTCGTCGTCACTCAGCGGCTCGATCAGGGCGGCGCGGGCCGCCTCGAGCGGATCGAAGCCGTCGCGCATGAGGCGCGCGCAATAGATCAGCAGGCGTGTCGAGGCGGATTCCTCCAGGTCGTGGTCCTTGAGGTTGCGCAGGTCGTTGGCCAGCTGCACCAGCCGTTGCGCGACCGGCGGCTCGATGCCGGTTTCCGCGACCAGGATCCCGGCTTCCAGCACGGCGGCCGGGTAGTCGAAGCGCATCGACACGAAACGCTGCCGTGTGGAAGGCTTCATGCCCTTGAGCATGTTCTGGTAGCCCGGGTTGTAGGACACCACCAGCATGAATTCCGGCGGTGCATGCAGGATTTCACCGGTGCGCTCGATAGGCAGCATGCGGCGGTCGTCGGACAGCGGGTGCAGCACCACGGTGGTGTCCTTGCGTGCCTCGACGATTTCGTCGAGGTAGCAGATCGCGCCCTCGCGCACCGCCCGGGTGAGCGGGCCGTCATGCCAACAGGTGGCACCGTCGCCCAGCAGGTGACGCCCGACCAGGTCGGCGGCGGTCAGATCGTCATGGCAGGCCACGGTATACAGCGGCCGCTGGAGACGTGCGGCCATGTGCTCGATGAAACGGGTCTTGCCGCAGCCGGTCGGCCCCTTCAGCAGCACCGGCAGCTGGTTGTGCCAGGCATAGCCGAACAGCTCCACCTCGTTGCGCTGGGGCTTGTAAAAGGGGATTTCCGCCGTGCTGCCGGGGATTTTTGCCAGCTTATGTGTCATCTCGAGGTTCTCCCGGCCGCTCTGCCGAATCGAAAGCAACTTGCAGTGCCTGAAATGAAAATGCCGAACATCCGTGGCTCGGCATCCTCGCACATCCGTTGTGTGCGGCCCCCGGCAGTTCCGGTCTCGGTGCCTGCCGGGAGGTACGCAGAATCGGTCACATGTCAGGCCGTGTCTGTGGCAGCCACGTAGCGCTCGCCGCCCTTGACGAAGAACGACAGCACGTACATGACCAGGCCGATCAGGAACACCACGCCGGCCAGTTCGCGCAGCCAGTAGAACAGCTCGACCTTCTCCTGCACCTGCATGAAGGGCAGCGGGGTATCGGAATAACGCTGCAGGAATACCTGCAGGATGCCGGCCGCCGTCAGGAACAGCGTGATGAACACCATGGAGACGGTCATGAACCAGAACGACCACATCTCCAGCACCTGGGAGCGCATGCTGCTGGCCTCCTCACCGCGCAGTATCGGCATGGCGTAGGAGATGATGGTCAGCACGATCATCACGTAGGCGCCGTAGAAGGCCATGTGGCCATGCGCCGCGGTGATCTGCGTGCCGTGCGTGTAGTAGTTGACCGGCGCGAGCGTATGCAGGAAACCCCACACGCCGGCCCCGAGGAAGGCCATCACGGCCGTACCCAGCGCCCACAGCACGGCGGCCTGGTTGGGATGCTCGCGGCGCCGCTGGTTGACCATGTTGAAGGCGAATACCGTCATCATGAAGAACGGGATCGGTTCCATGGCGGAGAAGATCGAGCCCCACCATTGCCAGTATTCCGGTGTGCCGATCCAGTAGTAGTGGTGACCGGTGCCAATGATGCCGGTAATCAGGGTCATGGCGATGATGACGTACAGCCACTTCTCGATGACCTCGCGGTCGACGCCGGTGACCTTGATCAGCACGAAGGCCAGGATCGAGCCGAGGATCAGTTCCCAGACGCCCTCGACCCACAGGTGCACGACCCACCACCAGTAGAACTTGTCCTTGACCAGATTGTCCGGGTTGTAGAACGCGAACAGGAACAGCAGCGCCAGGCCGGTCAGGCCGGTCAGCATCACCAGGTTGACGACGGTCTTGCGCCCGCCGAGGATGGTCATACCGATATTGTAGAGGAAGCCCAGCGCCACGATGACGATGCCGAGCTTGGTAATGGTCGGCTGCTCCAGGAATTCCCGTCCCATGGTCGGCAGCAATTCATTGCCGGTCAGCTTCGCCAGGCCCGCGTAGGGAACCAGCAGGTAGCCCAGCACCGTCAGCGCGCCGGCGATCAGGAATACCCAGAACAGCAGCAGTGCCAGTCTCGGGCTGTGCAGTTCGCGTTCCGATTCCTCCGGCACCAGGAAGTAGGCGGCGCCCATGAAGCCGAACAGCAGCCACACGATCAGCAGGTTGGTGTGCACCATGCGCGCGACGTTGAACGGGATCTCCGGGAACAGGAAATCGCCCCACACGTACTGCAGTCCCATAACCAGGCCGAACAGGATCTGGCCGACGAACAGGCCGATGGCGGCGATGAAATAGGGTTTGGCAACGGCTTGTGATTGATATTGCATGGTGAGTCCCTCAGCCCTGTACGTTGGGTGGCCAGTTGGCGGTGTTGATCTCGCTGGTGTACTTCAGGAAGGCCGCGACGGCCGCCAGATCCTCGTCGGAAAGATTGAACTGCGGCATGCTCCGGCGTCCCGGTATACCCCCGGCGGGACGGCCCTTGATGAAGCCGATGATGGCGTCCGTCGAGTTGCCGAAGCGGGTGTAGACGTTGCCGAGCTCCGGTGCGAAGTAGGCGCCTTCGCCGAGCAGGGTGTGACAGCCGATGCAGTTGTTCTCTTCCCAGACGCGCTTGCCATGGGCGACCTGCGCGGAAATCGCCGCGTGGTTGTCGCGGTCCGGCGTCTTGCCGGAGGTATCGAAGGTCAGGGCGAGAAACAGGAGGATGAAGAACAGGCTGCCTCCGTAGTAGATGTTTCTCGCCATGCTCTTGGTAAAGACATTGCTCATGTCGTGGCTCCCCTGTGTGCGGTCGATGTGCGTTGATTAGAAGGTTCACGCCGTCTTGCCGTCCTTGATATATATCAAGACGGTTTTGTGGCGCAGCGCGCACGCGATCAGGGATGCGTGACATGATGGCAGGACGGTGCGACATTACCCCCCCGGTCCGCCGGGAACTATCACAGCCAATCTCTTTCCAATATAAACTTCGCCGGTATGTTGCCGGCGGAGCTGATTTATCGCCACCGCGACCGGGAGCAGAACGTTATGGACTTGTCAGTAAAGGACAACATCTACCTGCAACGCGAACAACTTGCGCGCATGCTGCACGAGCCGCTCGCACAGCTGGCCGAGCGCTGCGCACCGGTCTGGGGTGACCGCCAGCAACTGAACGCTGTGCTGCTGGACGGCTTCGACAGCATCCCGTACTGCAACTACCTGTACTGTGTCGGCACCAATGGAGTGCAGATCTGCGACAACGTTGGCCAGCAGGGCGTGGCAGTCGAGTATTTCGGACGCGACCGCTCGCAGCGGCCCTACATGAAGGAGGCGGTGCCGATCTGGGGGTTCCTGCTCTCGGACGCCTACATCAATCTCTCCGAGCACCGGCCCTCGCTCACCGCCCTGCAGGTCGTGCACGACGGTTCCCGCACGCTCGGCTACCTGGGGGCCGACTTCGATCTGCGCAACCTGCCGGCAAATTCGAAACTCTACGAGGAACCCGGCAACTGGCGCCAGATCAAGGGTGACCCGGCCATTCGCGGCGCGGTGTTTCAGCAGTGCCGCATCGAGAGCCCCATGGACCGCAATCTCGAACAGGCGCTGTCCATACTGGAGGAATTGCTGACGCTGCGCGGTGTATTCCAGTGCCAGATCCACTTCTCCAGCAGCCAGGCCACCATCTGGACGATCGACGACCCGTTCCGGTACCGCATTCTCGATCACGAGGTCCTGTGCGATCCGGATATCTGCCTGGTGTATCCGCCGCGCGCCTATCCCTCCGGTGCCGCCATCCCGCAGCAGGCCATTGCGCGCGTCCTGGACACCCTGCGACCGCTGCGAACGACCGACGAGAACCTCTACCTGCGCATGTCCTCAATCAATATCTTCAACGGGATGATCAGCCTGACCTTTTCCTGCGACGGTTCGCACTATATGCGCTACGACGAGTTCCTGGCCAAGAACACCGCGTTCTGGTTCGGGAGCGCCGCCTGAGGCAGGACCGATGCCGCCAGCCGCGCTGCTTCAGTGGCTGGTGCCCTCGGAGCGGGTGATCTTGTTGTAGACGTTGTACTTGCCGACCGGTTTTTTCATCGGGATACGCTTGATCTCTTCCAGCGTGTCGGCGTCGTAGACCACGATGGCGCCGTCCATCTCCTGGATGCTCAGCAGCGCGAATTTGCCGTCACGGGTGAACTCGACATGGGCCGCGGTCTTGCCGGGTGAGGGACGCAGGGTTTTGACGATCTCGAGCGTCTGCTTGTCGATGACGTGCACGGCGTCCCTGTTCGGGCCGAAGAATACATCGACCCAGGCGTAGCGCGAGTTTTCGTGACTGCGCATGAAAAAGCCGGGGCCCAGGGTGTCGAGCTTCTTCACCGTCTTCCAGTTCTTCATGTCGATGAAGGTCACCACGCCTTCCTTCAGATTGGGTGTGGCGAGGATGGTCGTGTCGCCGTACGGCCAGGTGATGCCTGACCCGAGATGGGGCATGCCGGTCAGCTCCACGTCGGCGATCTTGCGCCCGACGATCAGGTTCACCACCTGGCCGTTGTTGCTGTTGCGGGCGGTGCCGATCAGATGCTGGTAGGACTGGTCGAAAAAGAAGTCATCCAGGTAGTCGTCCAGCCTGATGCGCCGCACCGGGAAGCGGCCGGTTTCGGCCAGGCCCTCGCCCATCTGGTAATCGTGCATCAGCCCGTGGTAGACCGGCTCGGGGTCGCGGGCATAGCTGATCTCCCAGACCTCCTTCAGATCCTTCAGCGCGACGATGAAACTCTCGCGCGGCGGCGCGGTATACACCGCGCTGACCCGTGAGCCGTGGCCGAAATCGTCCTGCACCGGGATCACCTTGACCAGGCTGAGATCACGGGCATCCAGCACGACCAGTGTATGCGGCAGGTAGTTGCCGACCATCACGAAGCGGTCGTCGGCGGACACCGCGGCATTGCGCGTGTTGATCCCGGCACGGATTTCGGCGATGGTCTCCAGCCGGTACATGTCGAATTTGCTGATCCAGCCGTCGCGCGAGGCGAAGTAGACGTAGCGCCCGGTGGATGAAAACTTGGGTCCGCCGTGCAGCGCGTAGCGTGACTCGAAGCGGTGGATGGGTTCCAGCCGGTCGCCGTCCAGCACCGTGACGTGGTGATCCCCGGCCTCGACGACCAGGAACAGGTTGAGCGGATCGGCGCTGTAGACCGGTTTGAGGTCCGCTGCTCCGGCCTCCAGCAACTCCGGCCTGTGAATGATGTGGCTGGCGCGGATTTCCGACTCGCCCCATACGGGCATCTGTTCGGGCGCGGTGTAGATATAGGCGACAAGCGCGTCGATCTGCCCGGCGTCGAGCTTGCCGGTGAAGGCGGGCATCTGTGTGGCCGGCAGGCCATCGGCAATGACCGAGGCCGCATTGTCCTTGCGCAGGCGCTGCAGATTGTCCGGCAGCAGCGCCGGCCCCGTGATGCCGAGGCGGTCGGCGCCATGGCAGACGGCGCAGTGCTCCGCGAAGAGCGCGGCGGCATCCGGTATTCCCCCGGCAGCGCCGGCACTGCCAGGGGACAGGCCGGGTGCCAGGTACAGGCAGGCCGCAAGGACCAGGCGAATGTTCATGGGGTCGATGTCAGTGTCGGGTATGCCGGCTGTTTTATCCCGCGCGCCGGATGGTGCGTACCTGCAATGGCAGCGGTAGCGGCTGTGCGTCGGCGTAATCCGCCGGGTCGATGTTCAGTTCCCGGTCATCCAGGTAGCAGGCCGGGTCCTCCCACCAGGGGTCACCGGTCATCTGGAAGGCGCGCACCCGGGTATTGCCGCCGCATACCGCCCGGTAGCCGCACACCGCGCAGCGCCCGCGCAGCGGCCGTGGCGAGGCCTTCAGGCCCGCCATCAGCGGGTCGCTGGTGTCGACCCAGATAGCGGAAAACGGCCGTTCCCTGACGTTGCCGAGATTGTAGTTCCACCAGAAGGTGTCCGGGTGCACGTTGCCCAGGTTGTCGATATTGGCGATATTGACGCCGGAGGCATTGCCGCCCCAGCGTACCAGCCGTTCGTGCATCCCGGCATGGTGTTCCGGCATGTGGCGTGCCACCCACTGCAGCAGGTAGACCGCGTCGGCGTCGTTGTTGCCAGTGACGAACTCGCGCTTGCGACCGGCCTGCACGTCGGCCCAGCAGGCTTCGAACAGCAGGTCCATCACCTGCCGGGTGGTGCTGTGGATGACGTCGGAGGCGCGGTGCCGGTTGCCGCGGCCGCCGTAGTTCAGGTGCGAGACGTATAGCTTGTCGACGTCTTCCGCGTCCATCAGGCGCAGGATGTCCGGCAGTTCATGGGCGGTATCCTGCGTCGGCGTGAAGCGCATGCCGACCTTGATGCCGGCGTCGCGGCACAACCGGATGGCGGCCAGCGAGGCGTCGAACGCCCCCTGTTTCTGCCGGAAGCGGTCGTGCGTGGCGCGCATGCCGTCGAGGCTGATGCCGACATAGTCGTAGCCGACCGACGCGATGCGTGCGATATTGCCGGCGTCGATCAGTGTGCCGTTGCTGGACAGGCCGACGTAGAAGCCCATGGCCTTCGCGCGTGCCGAGATGTCGTAGATGTCCGGGCGCAGCAGCGGTTCGCCGCCCGACAGGATCAGCACCGGCACGCCGAACCGCTTCAGATCGTCCATCACCGTAAAGATCTCCGCCGTCGACAACTCGCCGGGAAAGTCGATGTCCGCGGAAATCGAATAGCAATGCTTGCAGGTCAGGTTGCAGCGCCGTATCAGGTTCCAGATTACCACCGGGCCGGACGGCTGGCGCGCGGCCGGGATGGTGTCGGCTGCCGGCTGCGCCAGCAGTTGCATGTATTGCGAGATGCGAAACACGTCAGCCTCCCAGCCGCAGGCCGGTTTTTTTCAGGATGCGGCTGCTGAACAGGATGTCATGGCCGCGCTGCCGTGCGCCGAGCAGGCCGGCGATCCGTTCCACCAGCGCGGCCACCTCGGGCCGGCTGCGACCGTGCACCATGGCGAACAGGTTGTAGGGCCAGTCGGGCGGTACGCGCGGGCGGTGATAGCAATGGCTGACGAAATCGAGCTTGCCGACTTCCGGGCCGACCGCGCCGATGAATTCGTCCGGGATGTCCCACACCGACATGCCGTTTGCCGTATAGCCAAGGCGGTAATGATTGGGCACCACGCCGATGCGGCGGATGCGGCCATCGGCCAGCATGGCGTTGATGCGTTCCATCACCTGCTCGGGCGTGACACCGAGTTCGGATGCCAGCCAGTGGTAGGGCCGGGCATCGAGCGGCAGCCCGGTCTGCGTGGCCAGCACCAGACGCCGGTCCAGGTCCGGCAGCGATTCTGCCACACACAACGGGTTGCCGCTGTTCATCCGCTAAACCTCGAAATGCAGGCCGACATAGAATTCCTCGATCTTCGGCAGATTCAGGACCGTCAGCCCGGTCGACTGCGAGATCCTGTCAATGGCTGACTGCAATGCCTCCGGTGTTTCCGTGGCCAGCACGAACCACATGTTCATGTGATGATCGCGCTGGTAATTATGCGCGACCTCGGGAAAGGCGTTCACTATCTTCGCCACGGTCTCGAAATGCTCGTGCGGCACATGCATCGCGCACAGGCTGAGCGCGCCGCCCATCTGCTCGGCATGGAACAGCGGGCCAAAGCGTGTCAGCAGGCCGTCGTCCAGCATGCAGCCGATACGCGTGATCAGCTCGCTTTCCGTGCTGCCGAGCTGTTCGGCGACCGCGCGGAAGGGCTGTTCGCAGACCGGAAAGTCGCCTTGCAGTTCGTTGATGATGCGGCGGTCCAGCGCGTCCATCAGCCCGGTATCCGGTAGCGCGCCCCGCGCTGCCTGAAGCGCCGGCCGCTGAACAGCACCTCGTGCGGGATGTCGCGGAGCTCGAGAGCGGTGGCAATGCGCCCGATGCAGGCCAGCACCTCGTCACGGTCCTGGCCATGCACCATGCTGAACAGGTTGTAGCGCCACTCGGGCAGTCGGCGCGGCCGCTGGTAGCAGAGGGTGACGCAGTCCTGGTCGCCGAGTTGCCGGCCGATCCGGTCAACCTGTGCATCCGGCACGTCCCATACCACCATGGCGTTGGCGCGATAGCCCAGCTCGTGGTGGCGAACGACCACGCCCAGGCGCTTGATGATGCCGCGGTCGAGCAGGCCGCGCAGCCGCTCGATGACCTCGAATTCACTGCAGCCAATGCGCCCGGCAATTGCCAGGTACGGCCGCGCTACCAGTGGCAGGCCGTCCTGGATCGCGTCGATGAGATCCTCGGCACTGCCCGCCGCAGGCATGGTATTCCGTGGCGCCGCCTGTTCCGGTGCCGGGTCCGGCGTGGTCGTCATGTTTGCCTGACGGTCGAAGCGCAGATGGAAGCCCAGGTCGATATGGTAGTCACGCACCAGTGGCAGCGACATGACCGCGTAGCCGCTCTGCTGCCGGATGGCGTCGAGGGTGGCCGCGATGGCCGGACGGTCCGGTGCCGTGAGTACGAACCACAGGTTGTAGCGGTGTTCGCGCTCGTAGTTGTGGTTGACCTGCACAAAGCCGTTCACAAGCGCCGCGACCCGTTCCAGCTGCGCGGGCGGCACTGCCATCGCGGCCAGGGTGCTGGCGCCGACGGTGTTGGGCCGGAACACCGGGCCGACCCGGCTCACAACGCCGTGCACCTGCAGGTCACGCAGGTGCGCGAGCAGCGTCTCGGTGCAGGTGTCCAGCTCCCGCGCGATATGGTCGAACGGCTGCGGCTCGAGCGGGAACTCCCTCTGGTAGTCGTTCAACAGGCGCTGGGTGAGCGGTTCCATCACTAGAGACCTGTGCGGTGGGCGCGGTCGGTGAAGAAGATGCCGCTCGGCTTGTGTGCGGGCAGGGTTGCCGTCCTCTCCAGGCTGGCGGTGTCGTAGACATCGATGCGGTCCTCGTCGCGCACCGACAGCCAGAGTTTTTCGCCGCGCGGCGTGAACTCCATGTGCAGCACCGCCTTGCCCGGCTGCAGGGTCTTGATGATGGCGCGCGACTCGACGTCGATTACCTGCACGGTGTCGTTGTCCGGGTGGGCGAAATTCACCCATACCTGGCGGCCGTCGGGGCGGGCCATCACGAATACCGGCTGGCCGTGTACGGCGATGGCGGCTTGCGGCTGCCAGTTGTCTGTGTCCACCACCAGCACCTTGTGCTGGCCGACGGCGGGGACGAAGGCCAGGCGGCCGGCCATGGCCCAGCCTTCGAGGTGCGGCATCTTGTAGACGGGCAGCTTGTCGTCGTGCGCCGCGTAGCCCTGCAGGATGCGGCGTACACCCCGTTCCGGATGCCACAGGTCGAGCAGCGCCAGGCTGTCTTCGCCGAACAGGCCGGCGATGTAGTAGCGGCCATCCGGTGTGATCAGCGCGTCGTAGGGCGCGCGCCCGATGTTCTCGAAGCGGGTAATCACCGGCTTGCGCGGGTTGGTCATGTCGGCGATCCAGATCTGGTCCGCATCGTACAGGCTGAATACGAAGCGGTTGCCGGGCGCGTCGACCAGTCCGATGACCTTGGAGCGTTTGCCGGGCGCATATTCGGCGGGGATGTCGGCGACCGGCTCGAGTGTACCGGCATCGAAGACGCGCACACCGCCCGGCTCGTAATTCGATACGGCGACCAGGCGGCCGTCCTGCGAGATCGCGCCACCGATGCTGTTGCCGGCCTGCAGGATGCGCTTGTCGATGCGGCCGGTCAGCAGGTCGACCCGGGTAAGGCCGCCGTCCCGGCCGAACACGTAGGCATAGCGCTCATCGCGGGAGAACACGACGGATGCATGCGACAGGTCGCCGAGGCCGTCGACCTCCGCCAGCCGGCTGTCGGTGGTATGTTCGACGATCAGCAACTGGCCCGTGGCGCGTTCGATGACCACGCCGAGGTCGCCGCTGCCGCGTGGCTCCGCCAGCAGCGGCAGGCTGAGCAGCAGTGTGCCGATCAGCAGCAGCGCCCTCATGGTGTCTGTTCCGCCTGCGTCAGGTAGTCCACCAGCCAGGCAATGTCCTGTTCGCCGAGCAGGTCCTTCCAGGGCGGCATGGGCGTGCCGGGACGGCCGTCGCGGATGGTGGCGATCAGCAGGTCGCGCGGTTTGCCGGCCAGCGCCCGCGTGGTCAGTGCCGGACCCAGTCCACCCGTCAGACGCATGCCATGACAGGAGCCGCAGTCCTGGTAGAGCAGGTTTTGCAATTCCGATTCGCGCTCTGCCGCAAGCGGGCCGGCGCACACCGGTAAACAGGGCAGGGTGGCCAGCAGCAGGCAGAGCAGCCTAGGCATATTGAAGCACAGCTTCGTCACTGTCCGTCCGTGCGGCACACAGTTCGTCGGCCAGTGCGACCACATCGCCGATCACCAGCAGGGCGGGTGACTCGATGCCGCCGTCGGCCGCGGTTGCCTCCAGCTGACCGATGGTCGTGATGAAGTTGCGTTGCCGCGGCGTGGTGCCGCGCTCGATGATGGCCGCCGGGGTGTTGCCGCTGCGCCCGGCCTGGAGCAGTTTGGACACGATCAGCCCCAGGTTGGACAGGCCCATGTAGATGACCAGGGTCTGGTCACGATCGGCCAGGGTGCGGCTGTCGATAACGAGTGCGTCGTCATCGCGGCGATGCCCGGTAATGAAGCGCACGCCGCTGGCCAGTCCGCGGTGGGTCAGCGGGATGCCGGCGTAGGCCGCGCAGGCCTGGCCGGCGGTGATGCCGGGTACGATCTCGAAGTCGATGCCTGCCCGTACCAGTGCCAGTGCCTCCTCGCCGCCGCGGCCGAAGATGTACGGGTCGCCGCCCTTGAGGCGGACGATGGTCTTGCGGGCATCGGCCTGTTCGATCAGCAGGGTGTTGATTTCCGCCTGGCTGAGGGTGTGGTGGCAGGTTGCCTTGCCGACGTAGATGCGGTCGGCGTGTTGCGGAATGAGACGCTGGATCTCACCCGATACCAGCCGGTCGTAGATGACGGTGTCGGCCTGTTGCAGCAGGCGCAGGGCCTTGACGGTCAGCAGGTCGGGATCACCGGGTCCGGCGCCGACGAGATAGATCCTGGCGTGTTGATGCATGTTTGTCCGGCTCCCCGGGGTGAGGGGTGCGGGCATGGGAGCGTGTCGCTGCCCCATGCCCGGTACCACCAGGTTTAGTAGATGTCGTGCATGGTATTGCGGACGTTGAACTTGCCGGTCGGCGTCACCAGGCGCTTGTCCTTGATCACCGTCTTCAGCTTGCGGGTCTTGTCGTCCACCACCACGATGGCGGATTCCTCCTCCTTGCCGCTCCATACCGAGAACCAGACCTCGTCGCCGGCCGCGTTGTATTCCGGCTGGACGACGCGCTTCGGACCCTCGCCCAGATCGGCCCACTCGGCAATCGGCAGGACCTCGAAGCCCTTGTCGAGGTTGTTGACGTCATACACCGCGACGCTCTGGCTGATCTTTCCGTCCGGGTTGAGCGGCGAATCCACCCACAGGTTGCTGGACTTGGGATGGGACTTGACGAACAGGGAACCACCGCCCTGGCCCTTGAGCGTACGCACGACCTTCCATGCATTGTCCTTGTGCTTTACCGGGTCGGTGCCGATCACGGTGACGTTTTCGTTGCCCAGCGCACTGGTCACCCACACCGGCCCGTACTTGGGATCCGTCAGGTTGGCGCCACGACCCGGGTGCGGGATCTTGGTGACATCGACCAGTGCCGTCAACTTGTCTTCCTTGGAATCGATGACCGCGATCTTGTTCGACTGGTTGGCCGCTGTCATGAAATAGCGGTGGGTCGAGTCCCAGCCACCGTCATGCAGGAAGCGTGCGGCAGGGATGGTGGTGATCTTTAGGTTCTCGATATCCTCGTAGTTGACCATCAGGACCTTGCCGGTCTCCTTCACATTGACGATGAACTCCGGGTGCTCATGCGAGGCCACGATGGCGGCCACGCGCGGCTCCGGGTGATATTCCTGGGTATCCACGGTCATGCCGCGCGTGGAGACGATCTTCAGCGGCTCCAGGGTATCGCCATTCATGATCACGAACTGGGGCGGCCAGTAGGAACCGGCGATGGCGTACTTGTCTTCGTAGCCCTTGTACTTGGATGACTCGACGGAACGCGCCTCCAGGCCGATCTTGATCACGGCGACGTTGTCCGGCTTCTTCATCCACAGGTCGATCAGGTTGACCATGGCATCGCGTCCGATCACGAACAGATAGCGGCCCGAGGTGGAGTAGCGCGAGATGTGTACGGCGTAGCCGGTATCGATGATGTTGATGATCTTCTTGGTATCGCCGTCGATGAGGGCAATCTGGCCGGCATCGCGCAGTGTCACGGAGAAAACATTGTCGAGGTTGTAATTGTTTTCCTTCTTTTTGGGGCGCTGCTCCGGCGGCACCAGCACCTTCCAGGTTGCCTTCATCTCGTTCATGCCGAACTCCGGCGGTATCGGCGGCTCGTTCTGAAGGTATTTCGCCATGAGGGTGACTTCCTCGTCACTGAGCTGGCCCGATGTGCCCCAGTTCGGCATGCCGGCCGGCGAGCCGTAATTGATGAATACCTTCAGGTAATCCGTGCCCTTGCCAAGGGTGATATCCGGCGTCAGCGGCTTGCCGGTCGCACCCTTGCGCAGCACCCCGTGACAGCCGGCGCAGCGTTCGAAGTAGATCTGCTTCGCCTTCGTGAACTCGGCCTCGGTGAGTACCGGGGCACCGGGCGTCAGCACGTCCTTCGAGCCTTCCTGCATGGGGATCGGCGCGCCCTTGTAGCGCAGCTCGCCCGGCGTCGTGCCCGGATGTTCGGATGTATCGGCGGCGTTTGCCCCGGCCGCCAGCAGTGAGAGCGCGCCAATGACCGCCAGGCGCACCGCTCGGGATACTGTTGATTCTTTCATCGCTCTCTCCTCGTTAGGCCACTATCTGCATGGCATACTACAGCGACACACCTGGATAGCCTTGATTTACATCAAGGCCTGCCGGCCATCAGTTCTCCGTTGATCCCGTTGCCGTTTTCCTGTCCCTGTAGCTGTCCAGCGCTGCCTTGCTCTTCTCCCGCCTGACGCGTTTTTCCGACAGCGGCGGGCACTGATGATCGTCCCAGTAGGTCACCTGGCAATCCAGGCAATAGTGACACTCGTTGGGATTGATCTCGCCGGTAGGCCGTATGGCCTGCACCTCGCACTGTATGGCACAGATCTGGCACGGCCGGCCGCACTCCTTGCGCCGCCGCAGCCATTGAAAGATGCGCAGCGGCGCCGGTATCGCCAGCGCGGCGCCCAGCGGGCACAGGTACTTGCAGAAAAACTTGCGGTAGAAAATTCCGATCACCAGCAGGGCTATGGTGTAGGCGAGGAATATGCCTTCCCTGTTGAAGTGCAGCACGATCGCCGTCTTGAAGGGTTCCACCTCGGCGGCCCTGGCCGCGTAGCCAATGGACTGCAGGGACAGGCCGAACAGGGCGATGAAAATGACATATTTCAGCGCCGTCAGCCGCTCGTGCACGACATCCGGGAATTCAAGCGCCGGGAGTTTCAGGCGCCGGGCAAGCTGATGGATCAGTTCCTGCAGGGCGCCAAAGGGACACAGCCAGCCGCAATACACACCCCGTCCCCACAGCAGCAGCGTCAGCGCCACGAAGCCCCAGAGGATGAATATCAGCGGATCGACCAGGAACGATTCCCAGGTGAACTGGTGCAGGATGGCGTTGATAAAGGTCAGCACGTGAATCACTGACAACTGGGCCAGTGTGTACCAGCCGATGAAAAACAGGGTAAACAGCAGGTAGCCGGTGCGCACGTGCTTCAGCAGCCGCGGGCGGCGGGTCAGCCAGTCCTGGAACAGCAGGATAAGCGTCAACACGCCGAGGGCAAGACACAGGACGACGATCTGCCACCAGCGCTGTTGCCAGACCGATACCCAGAAGGGTTCCGTCTTCTCGCCCAGCCACCAGCCCGGTGGTGCCGCTGCCGGCCCTGCCGGCAGCATGCGACCTTCGACATCGGTAGAACCGCCGGTGTCAGGCGCCCCGGCCACCGCCGGTATGCCACGTGATTCAGCGACTGCCTTGATGGATTTCATGACCGTGGCATTCATTACCATCGCGGTAATGGTGGCGCCGGTGATGCTGTCGATGGTCACATAGCCTTCGCGGTCCGACCCGCCCAGCTTGACGCGTTCCAGCACCGACACCCCCTGGTACTGGTCCACATAGTGTTTCAGGTCCTGGTCGGATACGCCCACGACGAGGATGGGTTCGGAATGCTTGAGGATCTGCAGGCCGGCAACGTGGCCCGTCAGGTCCAGTCCGACCAGCAGCGTGATCGGTTTCCCTGAATAGGCCGGTATCGGTGCGATATCCGTGGTGCGGATGACGTAACCCAGCCGTTGCTCACCCTGATACACCGGCGCAGCCAGTGGCTCCCCCTCGAATGCCCCGATGCTGTCCGCTTGCGGAAAATAGCGTTGCGCCAGATCGAACACCGGGTCGGCAGCGGCCGGGCGAGGCATGCCGGTCAGCAGCACCAGTACAACAAGGCAGCAGCCGAGCCATGCCGGGCGCAAGGACTGTCGCATATTCATCCCGGGCATGCGTGACTCCATGTACGGATTATCTGTGCCGGCCTGCGCCGGGCCTTGATCTTTATCAATGCATGACACTGCCGACTCGCTGCTGCAACACTTCACGGACGGCAGCATCATGAGCCCGGTCCGCCAGATGCCGGGTTTTATGGATATTATCAGCTTGTCCTGCAGCTTATGACGGGGTCGCCGGTGATGCCGCTGCAATAATCAACTCGCACGGCACCGGGGTGCCGCATCGCATCACAGGGGCGGGCGGGATGTTCAGGCCGGCGGCGTGAAGGCGGTTTCCAGCCGGTGGCGGTATCTGCCGGGTTTTGCATGATACAGCTCGCGGGCAAGCCGCAGGGCATGCGACATGAGTGCGATTCTGCGGCTCTCGATGAGGGCAAACAGCAATTCCCGGCGCACCCGGCCCTGGCAGAGCTGCGGATGTTTGGCAAGCATGCTTTCCAGCATGGCCAGGTCGTGATCCTTGCCCAGGGTGTCCTCGAGCTGGTGGAAGCCGCTGGCCAGGGGCTTCAGTGCCTTAGCGTTCCACGGTTCCAGCAGCTGCAGCTGGTAATACTGGTACTTCGCCTGCCGGCGCAGGGCATGGCCGTGCTCGGTGTCCGGTGACGCTTCCATTCTGGCAAATCCACGACGGCCGCGCCGGTAACAGTTTGCGATGCCTGCCAGCAGGGTTTGCCTGCTGATCTGTTCATAATCCAGGTCCCTGGCCATGGCCATGATCTCTGCCAGCAGTGCCTGCAGGGCCGCGGTATCGAGCGCTGCGCCCGGCGTGCTGCCGGTGTCACAACGTATCGCCTCGCTCAGTGCCTCATGTACCGGAGCCATTGTTTCCGCGCGCAGCAGGGACGCGAAATGCTGTCCGATATGATCGAGCGTATCGAGTATCACCTTGTTGTCACGCAGACCGCCAAGCTGCCTGGCAAAATCACGTATGGTCCTGTCCATCGCGCGCAAGACGTCAGCGGCGATTGCCGGTCGCAGCATCACCAGCACGGCGCGCAGCTTTTTGCATGTCTTGCGCATCTCGTGGATATTGGTGTCGGATATGGCCGCCGGCGTGGTCAGCATGTCACCGTTATCCTCGAGCAGATTGCTCAGGATGCGGCGGGTACCGGCAGCGGGTAACTCGATTGTGGGTAGATGGTAATGCATGGTGTTCCCGTGCACTGACAACACTGTCACCCTGACTATATAACAGATCGGCGCCACTGCCGAAATTGAGCGGCTCGCGGCATGGCATGCGGCAGATCGAAATGATGCCATGCTGATTTTGCTCACGACCCCGGAAAACCGGCCGGCGCGAGACAAGCCGCTGCAGGAACTATACAATTCCCGGCATCGATGCCGGTAAACACGGCAGGCCCGCTTGCCCGGCGACCGCCTGGTGCGGCGCGGCCAGACCGGCTGAAAAGGGCTCACAACAGGAGAGATCGATGGCGAAGACCATGAAGGAGCAGCGCAGGAAAAAGGGGCAGACACTCGCCCAGTCCGCTGACCGGCACAAGTTGTACGAACAGTCCGTGCAGGACCCGGCGCTGGAGTGCAAATTCATCCGCAAGACCTTCCGCAAGCTGCGCAACCGGCCGGCCCGGTTGCTCCGTGAGGATTTCTGCGGCACCGCCGCGGTATGCTGCGAGTGGGCCAGGCACAACAGCAAGAATATTGCCATCGGTGTGGATATCGATGCGGACGTGCTGGAATGGGCTCGCCGGCACAACCTGTCCCGTCTCAGGCCCGATGACCGCATGCGTGTGCGGCTGATGCAGGAGGATGTTCGCGAGGTGCGAACCCCGGAACCGTCGGACGTGATCGTGGCCATGAATTTCAGTTACATGTTTTTCAGGACACGCGCGCAACTCGGCGGTTATTTCCGTGCCGTGCGTGAGGGACTGGCCGGGGACGGCGTGTTGTTCCTGGATGCCTTCGGTGGCTATGAGGCATTCCAGGAAATCAGGGAGAAGACCTGTCACAAGGGTTTTGACTACATCTGGGAACATGCAAGCTACAACCCGATCACCGGGGATATGCGCTGCCATATCCATTTCCGCTTCCCGGACGGCTCGAAGCTGAAAAAGGCATTCACCTATGACTGGCGCCTGTGGACACTGCCGGAACTCCAGGAGTTGCTGGTCGAGGCCGGCTTCGCGCGGGTAACCGTGTACTGGGAAGAGGTGGACGACGAGACGGGGGATGGCACGGGCGTGTATTCGCCGGCCACTGTCGGCGCCGCGGATCCCGGCTGGGTGTGTTTCATCGTCGCTGAAATGTGAGCCATGGCGCTGGAGATCGAGCGCAAGTTCCTGGTGCGTCGCGGGGCATGGCGTGCGCCGGATAACGGCACGCACTACCGGCAGGGCTATCTCAGCACCGACCCGGCGCGCAGCGTGCGCATCAGGCTGGCCGGCGAGCGGGCCTGGCTGACCATCAAGGGCGAAACTGTCGGTATTACGCGTACCGAGTACGAATACCCGATCCCCGCGACCGATGCGCACGACATGCTCGACCGGCTGTGCAAGCAGCCGCTGATAGAAAAGACGCGCTACCGGGTCGAGGTGGCGGGCCTGGTCTGGGAAGTGGACGAGTTCGACGGGGCGAACGCGGGGCTGGTCATCGCCGAGGTGGAACTGACCGACGAGCACCAGCGCATCGTACTGCCTGACTGGGCGGGCGAGGAAGTCACGGCCGACCCGCGCTATTGCAATGCCAGCCTGGTCAGTCAACCGTTCACACGATGGCCGGAATCACCTGGCGATACGAGCGGGTAATTTTACCGCTTTGTCATTAATATTTATCTGTTTTTAAACATCCTCTGGTAGAATGCCGCACCTGGGAAGCAAGGGACCACCTCGACCAGTTATTGTCGCAAAAGGAATCAAATGTATGCCTGAACTCAGTACAGCAAAAATCGGAATTATCGGTCTGGGCTATGTCGGTCTGCCGCTGGCCGTTGAGTTTGGCAAGCAGTACCCGACAATCGGGCTGGATATCAAGCAGGACCGGGTTGATGAACTTCTCAAGGGTGTGGATTCCACCCTTGAGGTGACAGCCGCCGAGATTGCCGAGGCCAAACAGCTCACCTTCACCAGCCGGCCGGAAGAGCTGGCTGACTGTAACGTTTATATAGTCACTGTGCCTACCCCGATCGACAAACATAATCGCCCGGATCTGTCTTACTTGCAGAATTCAAGCAAGATGGTCGGCGCAATGCTGAAAACCGGTGACGTGGTAATTTATGAGTCGACAGTGTTTCCCGGCGCCACCGAGGAAGTATGCGTCCCCGTACTTGAATCGATATCGGGCATGGTCTTCAACAGGGACTTCTTTGCGGGTTACAGTCCGGAACGTATCAATCCCGGCGACAAGGAACACCGTGTCAGTAATATCCTCAAGGTGACTTCCGGCTCGACGCCCGAGACGGCGGATTTCGTCGATGCACTTTATCGCAGCATCGTTACAGCCGGGACGCATCGCGCCAGCAGCCTGAAGGTGGCCGAGGCATCCAAGATTATCGAGAATACCCAGCGTGACCTGAATATCGCACTCGTCAACGAGCTGGCCATGATTTGCAACCAGCTGGGCATCGATACGCTTGAAGTGCTGGAAGCGGCGGGTACGAAGTGGAATTTCCTGCCCTTCAGGCCGGGCCTGGTCGGCGGGCATTGTATCGGTGTCGACCCCTATTACCTGACCCACAAGGCACAGGAAGTCAAATATCATCCTGCAGTGATTCTCGCCGGACGCAGGCTGAACGATGACATGGGGCGCTACATTGCGGAACAGGTC
>Ga0210112_1000124_pt1 | contig 20850 bp, 8 predicted proteins | sample Joice_ThreeSqC_D_FD_184875 | JGI IMG/M metagenome (GOLD analysis project Ga0210112, IMG submission 184875) | Wetland microbial communities from San Francisco Bay, California, USA, that impact long-term carbon sequestration - Joice_ThreeSqC_D2... | ecosystem: Environmental > Aquatic > Marine >... | reverse complement strand
GGGAGGCGCGTTCCGGGGAGAGGAGGGGGAGCGGGAGCTTCTCCGCCTTGCGGCCTCCGCGGAGAGCGGCTCCGGGCACCCGCTGGCCGACGCGGTCGTGCGCGGGGCGAAGGACCGGGGGATCGACGTCGCGGCGCCCGATACGTTCGTCTCCGTTCCGGGACGGGGGATCCGGGCGTCGGTCTCCGGACGCGCGGTCCTCGTCGGGAACCTCGCCTGGCTCGAAGGGGAGGGGATCGACGGTGCGGGGCTCGGCAGCGACGTGCGGAAGATCGCCGACGTGGGCGGCATACCGGTCTGCGTCGCGGTGGACGGGGCGGCGGCGGGCGTACTCTCCGTCGCCGACGAGGTGAAGGCCGGCGCGCCGGAGGCGATCCGCCGGCTCCACGCGATGGGACTGGACGTCGTGATGCTCACGGGGGACAACCGGCGCACCGCGGAGGCGGTCGCGGAAAAGGTCGGGATCTCCCGGGTGATCGCGGAGGTTCTTCCGGACCGGAAGGCGCACGAGATCCGGGCGCTCCAGGCGGCGGGGAAGGTCGTCGCGATGGCGGGGGACGGGATCAACGACGCCCCGGCGCTCGCGCAGGCCGACGTCGGCATCGCGATGGGGACCGGAGCGGACATCGCCGTGGAGTCGGGGGACCTGGTGCTGATGGGAGGGGAGCTGCGGGGGGTGGCCGACGCCATCGCCTTGAGCCGCGCCACCCTGCGCAACATCCGGCAGAACCTGTTCTGGGCGTTCGCCTACAACGTGGTTCTCATTCCGGTCGCCGCGGGAGTACTCTATCCCTGGTTCGGGCTGCTGCTGAACCCGGTGTACGCCGCCGCCGCGATGGGGCTCTCCTCGGTGACGGTCGTCGCCAACGCCCTGCGGTTGCGCCGATTCCGATAGGAAACGAGGGGGAATGGAGAAGGAACAAAGAGGGCGGGTCGTCACGGACCCGTCGGAGTTTCGCGATCTGATCGCCGAGATGCGCAGAGCCGGAAAGGTCGGTTTCGACACCGAGTTCGTGGGGGAGCGGACCTACTTCCCCCGGCTCTGCCTGATCCAGCTCGGCACGGAGACGATGTCCGTCGCGGTGGACCCGCTCGCCGTCGGCGACCTGTCGCCGCTCGACGATCTGCTCTTCGACGCCTCGGTACTCAAGCTGGTGCACGCCGGGTGGCAGGACCTGAAGATCATCCACCAGCGGACCGGCAGGGTCCCGGCGCCGGTCTTCGACACGCAGATCGCCGCGGCCCTCCTGGGGCTTCCCGCCCAGGCGGCGTACGCGTCGGTGGTCCACGAATTCCTGCGGGTCGAGGTGAAGAAGGGGCACTCCTACTCCGACTGGGCCGCCCGGCCCCTCTCCCCGTCGCAGCTCGCCTACGCCCTGGACGACGTCCGGTACCTGCCTGCGCTCCACGACCGGATGGTCGAACGGCTCGAGCGGGAAGGGCGCCTCTCGTGGGTCGAACCCGAAATCGCCGCGCTGTCCTCGCCCGCCTCCTACGAGACGGATCCCCAGCTGGAGTACCGCCGCGTCAAGGGGTGGGCGGCCCTGGACCGCCGCCGCCTGGCGGTTCTCCGCGGCCTGATCGCGTGGCGGGAAGGGGAGGCGAGGCGCCGGGACGTCCCACGACGCCGCGTGCTGGCCGATGAAAGCGCGTTGGCGATCGCCCGCAGCAAGCCGATGGACGAGGAGGCGCTGCGTCGCGTGCGCGGGCTGGAGTGGAAGGCCGGAGGCGAGTCGGCGACGGCCGTCCTCGAGATCGTGCGAAGCGCCCTCGCCTTGCCGGAGGACCAGCTCCCCGAGGCTCCACCGTCACGGCCTCGCGGCAACGGGGACCGCGCCTCCGTCGTTGGGCTCCTGGGCGCGCTCGTGCGGTCGCGGTCGCGGGTGCACCGGGTCGCGCCGGAAGTGCTGACGAGCACCGACGAACTCGAGCGGCTGGCGGCCGGGGAACGGAAAGGGATCGCCGTGCTGTCGGGGTGGCGGCGCGATCTCCTGGGGAAGGAGTTGCTGGCCCTGCTCGACGGGCGGCTCTCCCTCGTGATCCATCGCGGGGAAGTGGCCGTGGAGGAGAGGGAGGTCACGGTGAAGCGGTGAAAGGATCCTCGATGGCAAGAAATGCGTCTCTCCTTGCCGCCGCCTTGATAGGGGGCGGTCTCCTCCTCATCCAGGGGGGATGCGCGGCGGGCGGGGGAGCGGGGACAGGTGCCGGAGCCGTTCGATCCACGGATGATGAACCGGTTCCGGTCTCAACGGTCATCGCAGGGGTCCCGTTCCTCCCCCAGGAGGAGGATACGTGCGGCCCCTCTTCCCTCGCGATGGTCCTCGGGTTCCTTGGGCGGAAAGTCGACACGGCGGAAATCGTCCGGGAGACCCGGACGGAGGGATTGAGGGGAACGCTCATCACCGACCTGGCCGCCGCCGCCCGGCGGAGGGGGTTTGCGGCGGAGGTCGTGGATCTCGACCTCCCACGCCTGCGGGAGCGGATTGTCGCGGGCGACCCCGTGATCCTGCTGGTCGACCTCGGCGTCTGGAGCTGGAGCCGTCCCCACTACCTGGTGGCGTACGGGTGGACCCCGGAAGGGGTGGTCGCGCATTCCGGACGCGAGCGGGGGAAGGTGATCCCGTTCCCGACGCTGGATGCGCAGTGGGCGAAGATGGGGCGGCTGGCGATCCTCGTTCAACGGCATGGGGGAGGACACTCCTCAACATGGAACGGGAGATAGGAATGTTCCCCTCCGGTTGCGATCGCGTGTGGTCCCGTTCCATCCTTGCGCCGCTCCTGCTTGTCTTCCTGCTGACGGGCGGCTGCTCCCGCATCCCGAAGGTCATCGTCCTCGAAGACCCGCTGACGGCGGCGGAGCACGTCGACCTCGGAGTCGCCTACGAGCGGAAGGGGGAACTCGATCTTGCGCAGAGGGAGTACGAACGGGCCCTCCGGAAGGACGGGAAGCTCTACCGGGCCCGCGTCAATCTCGGGAACGTTTTCCTGGCGAAGAAGGAGTACGGGAATGCCCGCGAGGAGTACCTCCGGGCGCTGGAACTGCGGCCGGGGGATGCCGAGGCGATCAACAATCTCTCCTGGGCGGCCATCTTCTCCGGAGAGGGGATCGAAGAGGCGCTGACCCGGATGGAGTCGGTGGTCTCGGGTCCGGGTGGACACCGACCGGTCTATCTGGACACGCTCGGCGTTCTCAGGATGCGCGCAAACCGCCCCGGTGCGGCGGAGGAGGCGTTCGCCCTGGCCGAATCGCTGTGCCGGCAGGCCGGCGCCGCCCCGAAGGAGGGTGTGAACGTCGAACCGCCGTGCCCGGACGAGGTGTTACGGGAGATCGAGGAGCACCGCGGGGAATTGCGGAGGCGTTTCCCTTCACCGTCGCCCATTCCGGCCCGGTAGCCCGCCGGGAAGCGGCAGGAATCGGATTTATCCGTTGACCGGTGCGGTCCCGCCCCCGTATACTTACTATTCGCCTTTTGGGGCGTGGGCGGTGAGTGTAGCTCAGTTGGCAGAGCACCAGACTGTGGCTCTGGCTGTCGCGGGTTCAATCCCCGTCACTCACCCCATCATCTTCAGGCGCCTGTAGCTCAGGGGATAGAGCACCGGCCTCCGGAGCCGGGTGCGGAGGTTCGATTCCTCCCAGGCGCGCCAAGATTTTTCCGGTGTGATGGACGTTCTTTCCCAGCGTGGGCCATTAGCTCAACCCGGTAGAGCAGCTGACTCTTAATCAGGAGGTTGTAGGTTCGAATCCTACATGGCCCACCAGAAAAACCAAGGGGTTACGGCACGCGCCGTAGCCCCTTTTTTATTCGATGGTGAAGTAATTGCGAAGCTCGTCGGCGGGATGACATCCTGCATTGTGTTCGGTGAGATCGACCTCCCCCGAGAATCGTCCAACTGGACGAGATTGGTGTTGGCGGGGAGGAGATACGGGCACCACGCATTGTCAGATGACCTCCCCCCCCCCCGAATTGGTCCGAGATGTTTTAATTCCTTCAGATTGATACGGAATGGGGGGAGGGTTCGATGGGGAGAGTCGGATCTGACCGCAAACTCCCTGCAAACAACCGGCTTTTTCGGGGTGAACCGGGGGTATCGCGGACGAAATCCATTTTCCTGCTCCTAGGGCGAAGCCATTCTCTCCCCGGGGAGAATCCCAGCCCGGGGTAAACGCCTCCAAAAAGAGTATGGACAGAAGGGATACCCTTTTTTGAACCGGCCGGGGGGCAGGAGGGCGGGAGTGAACCGGGTCGAACTCGATGTCGTGGGAGACGGCGTCGCCGTCATACGGCTATGGAGCCCGGACCGGCTGAACTTCCTGGGTCTCGCGGAAATCGCCCGTTTGATCGAGATGGTGAACCTGGTGGCCGGGGACGACTCGATGCGGGCGCTGTTGCTCGCAGGAGGAGAAATCTTCTCGGCGGGCACCGACTTTCATCAGGGGATGCGCCATCGTTTGGACCCCGAAGCCGGGGGGCTGGCCTACCGCTTTCTCGCAGATCAAAAAACCCTGTGCGACCGGATCCGGGGGCTGCGCATCCCGACCCTGAGCCTGGCTCGCGGTTTTTGCACCGGGCCGGTCCTTGGGATCGCCGCGGCGGCGGACTTCCTGATCACCGACGCGACCACGCGGATCCAACTCCCGGAGGTGAAGGTCGGCCTCGTGCCCGGAAACGGTGCCACCTGGTTCCTGCCGCGGCGCATGGGCCCCGCCGTCGCGAAATATTTCGTTCTGACAGCCTCCCCCATGGGCGGGAAGCAGGCGGTTGGCCTGGGCCTGGCCCAAGGATATGCGGGAGACGACGCCTCTGGCTTCATCGAGGAACTCCGGAAGGCGAAAGGGCCTCTCGATCGGGCGCGGATCCTGGCCCTCCTGGAGAAGAAGGGGGGCACGCGAGAGGCCTTCCGGGAGGAGGTTCTCGGGCTTTCGGAAAAGATCGGCCGGCACTTCGGGTTCGGGAAGGCCAACCGGGGCTACCTTGGGGATATTTTCGCCAGCCTGGAACGAGAGGCGACGCAAGGGGATCTATTTGCGCGGGAATCCCTAGCCTCGATGCGATCGGCTTCGGCCCAGGCGGTGTGGGTGGCCGAGTTCCTCATCGACACCTTCGCCCAGGAAGGTCTTTATGAAGAGAGCGAGGCCCGCGCGGTGGAGCTCAAATTCGCGCAGGAGATGACGGCAGGTTTCGCCCATATGGAAGGTGTCCTGGGTCTTGCGAAGGGTCTGGTTTCAGGAGCGTTCGACAGCCATCTGGACCGGATCGTTCTCTCGGATGCCAGGGGATTCCGGACGTCGATCCCGGCCACGCCGCTTTCCACGGGCTGCCAGCTTGCGGCTGACGCGCCTTTCCTCTACGAGGCGATCGAGTACGTGCTCCCCCGGGGAGACTACCATTGCGGGGAGAAGAGACGGGCGTTGACGCCCGAGGGCGACGCCGCCCGGACCGTCGACTTCCGCATCGATCTTCGCAACTCCCAGTGGTCGGACGGCACGGTCACCGACGAGCTCGGCGTCATTCGCTCCCTGATGGAGACGCACATCGGGTGGCGTGTCGTCCGCCGCGCCTGGCTCGCCCATCCGGAGAAGTTCGAGCTCGACGTGGTCTACCCTTATGCGTGGAGCGTGCGGCCGTCGGTCTCTCTCGATCTGTGCAGCTTCCCGGTGATCCGCCGCTTCGAGGATGGAAGAATCAATCCCGCCCGTGCGATCTTCGACCAGCTCGATGCGCAAGGTCTTCTGGACGAGCGCCGGGTGATCAACATCGGCGAGGACCAGAAGGACGGGAAGAACGTGGACGTGAAGTCGTTCACCTATCGCCAGATCCGACGGGAGGCCAACCACCTGGCGAACGTCCTCGTTGACATGGGGGTGGCGCCAGGGGATATGGTCGTCATCTACATGTCCACGGACATCAAGGGGCTGGTCGCCCAGCTCGCGGCGACCCTGGTCGGAGCGACCTATCATTTCGTGTTCGGGGCCAAGGGCCCCGACATTTTCAGCGACACCGTCCACAACATGGGCGCAAAGGTGATCGTCACCGAGGACGGCTATCGGGTGGGGGATCGGTCCCGGGAGCTCAAGAAGGATTCCGTCGACGTGGCGTTCAGCCGGTACATTCCACGGACCGTCTTCCTCGATCGTCTCGGGGCGGCGCTTTCGATGCTGCCGGAGGGCTTTAGGGAGGAGGCCCGAGACATCGCCGCGGCCGTGACCGAGCGGCTTGCCGGGAAAGCCACGTACAACCGCGACGCCATGCACGAGTTCCTCGAGGTTGTGCACGAGGCGCACATCAAGCGCGTCGTCCTCTCTTCGCTCGACGAAGCCGCGGGGGAAGAGCTCCGGCGGGCCATGCGCATGCGGGACGAGGCGATTCGCCGGGCGAAGGCGCGCATAGCGGCCGCCTCGCGCGACGAACGCGTCTTCGAGCGGTACGCACCCGTGATGACGGCGTCTTTGCGTGGCGTTCCGGCGGCGGCCGACCCCGGCGACAGCGGGGACCCTTGGGCGGCCGATGCGCGGAGTTTCGCCGGCGATCTGTTGGACCGTTGGTCGGAAGTTCTGGAGGCCACGGGGGACGCGGTCGAGGTCCGTCACCGCGACTGGCTGAAAAACCACGTGCGGCGGATTGCACGCGGGACCCCGAAACCGGCCCTTTCTACCCTTCTGACCGAGGACGAGCAGGTCGGTGTGTCGGAATTCATCCTCCGCCACGCACGGCGGAAAGGCATCGGAGCAGGGCAGTTGGAGAGCATCGAACGGCAAAGATCGGTCATCGAACGGATCCTTTCGGCCTTCGAGGAACCGTGCGAGCGCGACGAGAAACTCATCGTCTACGATCGCCTCACCCGGCTCGGCCTGCTGACGGAGCCGCCCATGGCGCCGGGCAGGGACATCCTTTGGGACGACGCCGTTCAGCGGACGGAGGAGAAGCTCAAGGCAAAGGGGAAGAATATCGACGATTTCGAAGCGGTCGAGATGGGCGGCGGGGAGCCCGTGCTCCTGAGCTACTCCAGCGGCTCCACCGGCCAACCCAAGGGGATCATCTCCCTGGTCGGCGCGATCGTCGCCGGGGGCCAGACCATGTTCAACTCCTTCGGGCTGGCGCCCCACGAGATCCACCACACGTCCACGGACTATGGGTGGATCGTGGGCCCCGCGTACGCCCTGTGGTTCCCGATGATCGAAGGCAGAACCTTCCTCCTCCAGAGCTTCGTGCCCACTCCCCGCAGGCTCGCCCAGGTGGTCGAGGAGTTCAAGGCCTCGTTCCTGAAGGCCGGTTCTCCGATCTACGAGGCGATGTCGAAGGTCGACGGGCTCTTCGACTCCGACGAGGGGGGGTTCGACGTCCGCTCCCTGCAGCGGGAGGGGGCCCCTGGGACCTGCGGCTGCGCGGCCCCGTACTCCTACCCGGCCCATGCCCGTATCCAGGCGGTGCTTGGCGACGTAGCGATCAACTCGCTGTGGCGCACCGAGGATTTCGGGTCGCAGCACGCGACCTTCAAGCGCCGCCCGAGCGTCGAACGGCGGTGCGTCGAGATGTACCGCGAGGAACTCCGGCGGATCGCCGGAACCCGCGAGCCGGAGGAGGTGGTGGAACGGGTGCGGACACCGATTGAAATGGACCACGAGCACCCTGAGATCCTTCCGCTGCCGTGGGTGAACCCGGTGATCGCCGACCGGCTGGAAGATGAAGAGGGCAGGCGGGTCGAATCGCCGCGCGAGGTGACCGAGGCCCTCATCACCGCTTCGGGACGGGGCCGGAAGGCGGTGATCGGGCAGCTGCTCTATCGGGGCGCCCAACCCCACCGCATGGGGTGGCTGATGGGCAGCAACGAGGGTCGGCGGGGGCCCGCCCGGCCTGACGCGAAACTCACCGCAGCCAAGTACTACGGCCACGCGTTCGCACCGGACTGGCCCGGGAAGGGACGGGAGGGGAAGCGACTCGCCCACGACGGCGGGGACTCGGCCTACTGGGTGCGGGTGCTCTACGACTCCGGGAGCCCGGAGGACGCGCTGATCCTCGACGGCCCGACGGATCCGGTCACCCCCAGGACCTTCTACGCATCGGGGCGCTCCGGAAACATCGCCAACGTTTACGGCCACCTGGTCAACGAGACGATGTACGAGAACGCCCTGAACGAACACACCCGGTTCTTCCGGAAGGTCGGCGTGACCTTCATCCACCACCCCACCAAGGACCGTACACCGGTCGTCGTGGCGGCGCTGCAGCCGGGAGTCCAGCCCAACCGGGACCTGGTCGATCTCGTCCAGATGACGATCAACCAGAAGCTCAACCCCCAGGTCAAGCCGGACCCCCAGGACATCGTCTTCCTGGTTGCCGAGGCAGCGGGCTTCGAAGGGGAGGAGACCTTCCTTCCGATGACCCTGACGGCGAAGATCATGTACGAGCTGGTCAAGTTCTACGCCGGAAAGCCCCTCGAAACCCTCCAGAAGATGCAGCAGGCTTTGCGGTCCGAGGAGGTCCGGGCACAGATCCGTGGGGGAGACGTCGAATTTTTCCGGGCCAGCTCGCTGTTCCAGGGGATGCCCAACACCGACGGGCTGAAGGTCAAGGGGACGCTCATCTATCTGCTGGACCGGATCATCGCTTCCCGCGAGGGGGACGAGGCGGTGGCTGCCCCGTTCCGATCCGACGTCCCGGTGGCCGTTTCCCTCGCGGACGTCCCCGACCGGCTCGTCAAACGCCTCGGAACGCCGCCGCTTCGCCCCGGCATCGACCCGATCCCGCTCTACCAGGAGGCATACGGGATCGTCCGAAACGAGGACGGGATGAGCATCGTGCACCGGGATCCGGCGCTGGGTTTCCGGAAGTTCGTGCGTCCAACCCCGGCGCCTGCGGCCGGGCAGGCCCTGGTCCAGATCCTCTACGCCGGCGCCACTTACAATGTCATCAACGGGATCACGGCCGATCCGGTCGACGTGCTGGGCGACAAGGACCACCATGTGCTCGGCGATGCCGCGGTCGGGCAGATCGTGCTGCTCTCCCCGGAGGCGGAGCAGGAAGGACGCATGGCCATCGGCCAGTTGGTGCTCGTGGACCCGATGGTCTTCAACCGGCAAGCGCCTACTGTGACCCTGGATGCACAGCGAGAGGGACACATCGGCGGGTACCAGGGCGGCGGGGACCAGGCCACCCTGCAGGCGTTCGGGGCATTCGACACGGGCAACCTTGTCGAGGTCCCAGTCGACGTGCCGCTGCCCCAGGCGGCGACCCTGATCCTGAACGGCCCCACCGTCGAGCACGCCCTCTTCGGCCCCGGCAAGCTCAACCTCACTGCGGGGGACGTGCTCCTGGCCCACGGAGGCAGCGGCCACACCGGATCCATGGCGATCGACATGGCGACGATCCTTGGGATTCCGGTCCTTACCTATGTCTTCGACCGGAAGGAGGCGGACCTAGTCCGCAGCCGTCATCCCCATGCGAACATCGGCTTCATCCTGCGGCAGGAGCATCCGGAAGCGCTTCGTGCGGCCCCGGTCGACGACCCGGAAGAGCTGGCGAAGTGGCAGCGGGCGATCGACCGCCTGGTGGCCTCGGTTCCTGCTTCGTTCCGGCCGACGAAAGTCATGCAGAACGCCGGACGGGGCCTGCAGGCGGCGGACTTCCGGCTGTTGCGGCCCTGCCCCCAGGGAAGCCGCACCGCCTGGTTCTCGGGGGCGTTCGGCTTGTACGGGACGTTCAACGGTTACGACGCCAGGATATCGGCCGCCGAGGTCTTCGGTCCGGACGGGGCGGATGTAAAGCTCGGTGAGAACGTGTTGGTCCACTACGGTGCGAACGCCGACGAGGAGGGCAGAGACGCGCTTGCCGCCTCGGCCATCGCGGAAGCCGTGCGTCTGGGGGCGCGTGTAACGGTGCTGGCTGAAACCCAGGAGCAGCAGAACTGGCTGTTGCGAAACGATGAAATCGCCTCGCACTTTGGCAAGACCCGCATCCAGAACGTCGAAGCCCTGCGCGGGGGGGAAGGCAAGAAGAAACTGCTCTGGCCCGACCACTTGCCCGACGTGGACGAGGGACGCTTCTCGCAGGAGCGGGAGGCCCACCGAAGCTGGCCCGGGCGTGACGCCCAGACCCGCTTCGCCACCGAGACCGTGAGCGTGGTCAAGGAGGCCCTTGGTCCCTACAACACAAACCGCTCGGGTACATGGGACGCGATATGGGACAGCGGCCGGCGGGACCACCTGGCGCTCAACATGGCGCTTCTGACCGAGCAGACCGGCCGCGTCGTGTACGGGGAGACCAGCTCGCGGCAGACGTTGACCTGGCAGCTTGCTCAAGGCTGGATGCTGCAGCGGACGATCCTCGTCCCTGCCAATCCGGAAGAGCTCGGGGACAACGCGACGGCACGGGAGAAGATCATCCGGATGGCCGGCTCCCACATGTACGAGCCGCACGAGGCCCAGGCGTTCCGGGACAAGATCGACCGGGGGATCTATCACCTTCATGGACCGGACCGGGTCCTGGACCCGGACCGGATCCCGGGCGGGTTCAGCGATCAGCTTGGCGGACGGGCCCCCGGTTCGACCGCCTACCGGATGGTGACCGACCTCGACCACGTCCGCTCCGAGCGCGACCTGCTGCTGGCGCAAGGAGTTCGATTCGCCGAAGAGCTATCCTTGATGCGGCTCCTGTTCCACACCCTGCGCCGGGACGCGTCGGTCGCCACCGTGGAGTTCAAGATCAACCGTCCCCTGGTGAGCAACACCCTGCGAAACACGGACTTGCACTGGTTCCGGGGGGATGCGGTCAAGCAGCTTCGGTTCCTGTTCCACCGGATCCGGGAGGAGGGATCCGCAAGTGCGGTCGTCCTCACCGCCGAGGGCACCCGGGCGTTCGTCCCGGGCCAGAACAGCGACGAGCTTTCCGTGCTATCCGACGAGCAGATCACCGAGCTCGCGGCCCTTGCCCAGGAGACGATGAGCCTGATTGAGGGATTCCAGATCCCCGTCGTCTTGAACCTGAACGGCCTGGCCCTGGGCGGTGGAGCGGAGCTCGCCGCCGCCGCCCACTATGTGATCGCCTCACGGGTCGAGCGGATCTACTTGGGCCAGCCCGAGACGTACATCAACCTGATCCCCGGGTTCGGCGGCACCCAGCGCCTGGTCCGGCTGTTGGCCGAGAAATCCCGCTTGGGGCGGCGCCTCGGGCTCCTCTTCGCGGTCGACACGATCCTGACCGGCCAGCCGATGAGCGTCGAGGAAGCCTACGCGCACGGGCTTGTATCGGAGCTCGTCCCCGCGAATTCCCTGGCCCGGGCGTACCGCCTCGCAGCGGACCACGCCATGGGGACCGACGACACCCTCCGCGGGGCCATGGAGTGGCGCCATCGGGCGGTGGCACGTTGGGAGCAGCCGTTGACCGACGAGGAGACGGGGCGCCCCCTCGACCCGGCGATCCTCGCCGAGGATGAACACGTCAAGAGGTACCTCCGGCACGCCGAGACCATAGGGAAGAGGGAAACGGTTTTACGATATGCCTTGGACCTGATCGTCCGGAACGTCACCGAGGGGGTCCAGTACGGAGAGGAGGCCTACTACTTTGGACAGGCGGGGGCGAGCAGCGAGTTCCGGCAGTCGATCGCCCGCTTCCGGAACCGCGCACCGCTCCCTCGGCCACCGCGGCGCCCGACGACTGAGAGGGAACGCGTGCGGGTCCGGCAGTTGGTGGACGAGTCCCTTGTGGCGTCAAGGGAGCGCGCTGTGGAACGATGACAATTCTTCACGCAGTTCGATTGGAAAAGCGACTTGCCATGGAGGCTGACCTGCCTCCCGGTTTTAGACCAGCTGGACGAGGGAATTTTATCGCAGACGCGCCCTTAGATCAGCCTGTGAATTTAAGAGTTACGGCCTCCTTTTGACGACCGACTTTCCCGGCGCGCCGGCGGCGCGTTTTGCGGCCCTGCCTGACCCGTTTTGACCCGGTTTGTCCCATTGAAGTTACCGAAATCATTGAATATACTCACCCTCTTGGGGATCTCCTAATCAGGAGGTTGTAGGTTCGAATCCTACATGGTCCACCAGAAAAACCAAGGGGTTACGGCAGAAGCCGTAGCCCCTTTTTCGTTCTGTTCGCATCCTGTTCGCATTCCGACCCGCCGGATCCATCGGATGTCCGGTTGGCAACCCAGATTTACGCGCACGTTCAAGCGGAAGCACTCAGGCGGGCGGTGGGGCTACTGGACCAGGTCGGGTCAGAGCTCGACCTGAAAAGTATCGACACATCCCGGATCGGTTCAAGGGGGACAGGTCACACGGACGGGGTGGTGTAAGGTTTTTTTACAATATCCGATTCCCCTTTTATTTTTGCTCGTTGGGCAAGAGTCGTAAGGTTTCTTTACAGTTGCGGGTTCCGGAGAGTTCCCATCGGTAATTCGGTTTTTCTTTTATTAAACATGTAGTTATGACTGGAAACGGAGGCGGCATGGTGTATGCGGTAGGAAAGTCATGGGTAACGAACACGGCCAACGGCAACGACCGAACTTCGGATGCGGGAGGTCGCCATGAGAGAGACTCCGAGAATGCTGGTAGTGGACGACGAGGCTTCGATCCGTCGCAACCTGGCGGTCGGCATGGCCCAGCGCGGGTACGAGGTCGACGCCTGCGAAATGGGACTGTCCGCGCTGGAAAAGATCGAAGCGGCGAGACGGTCCGGGGTTCCCCACAACGTCGTGATCCTGGATATCCGGCTGCCGGATATCGACGGGCTCCATCTCCTGCAGATGATCAAGGACGTGTACCCGGAACTGCCCGTGGTGGTGATGTCCGGGTACGGCGACGAGCTGACCGGCGAGCGGGTGAAGGAGCGCCACGGCAGCGCCTACCTGGACAAGCCGTTCGAGATCGAGGCGCTGGAAGCCGAGATCCGGAAGATCGGCCCGCCGGAGGAAGAGGAGCGCGCGCCCCGGCCGGAGGCCCGGACCGAGGTGGCGCGCAGCCAGAGCGCATACGTCTTCCTCCGGGGCAAGGCGGGCGCCGACCTGTCCGGGTGCTTCACCGCGCTGTACTTCGCCGAAGGGGTCTGTTACTGCGACGCCGTGACGGGCGACTGGGATATCGTCCTTCTCGTCCAGGCGCCGGATCGGCGGGGGATCTGGGATTGGGTCGCGCGGACCGTGCAGCCTCTCCCGGAGATCAAGAAGTTCGAAATCCACCATTCGGAGCGCCCGTTGCTCGGGAAGGACATCGAGTCGTTCATCCACCATCACGAGTTGATGCAGGTGGCCGAGGGGATGAGCGAAACGGCGGGCGACAAGCGGAACCGGCAGCTTCTCTCGGCCTATATCCTGCTGGAGATCGACAGCTCCTGCGTCCCCTCCCTGTACGCCACGTACTACTTCGACGAGGACGTCGTCTACTGCGACATGACCGACCACGGCTCGATGGCGATCCTCCTCGTGCAGGGGCGCACGTGCGACGCGATCCGGCAGGCCGTCTCCCGGCTCCGGTCCAGGCCGGGAGTGCTCCGGGCCACGACCCTGAACATCGTGAAGCTTCAGGGTATTTAACGGAGCGGGGAGAAGATGGAGACGAACGGGGAACGCGCGAACGGCGTCGTGATGTCGGCGTTCGGCCGGATGCTGTGGCGCCACGGCGGCGAGCCGGGCATGCTGATCCCGCTGCTCCAGGCGGCCCAGGATTCCTGCGGGTACATTCCGCCCATGGCGATCGAGCAGATCGCCATGGCGACCGGCGTTCCGGCCACCGAGGTCTACGGGGTCATCACCTTCTACAAGCAGTTTCGCCTGCGGCCCCTGGGTCGGCACGTGATCCGCGCCTGCAAGGGGACCGCCTGCCACGTGCAGGGGGCGGAAATGATCTGCAGGACCCTGGAGGAGGAACTCGGAATCCGCCAGGGAGAGACCAGCGAGGACGGCCTGTTCACCTTCCTGGAGGTGGCATGCCTCGGATGCTGCAGCCTCGCTCCCGTCGTGATGATCGGCGAACAGGCGTACGGCCGGCTCACTCCCCGGGGGCTCCGGAGGATTCTCCGCTCGTTTCGACGGGAACCGGGCGGGGACGCGTGACGTTCCTCCCGGCGACGTAAGGAGGACCCGATGCAGGCGGTGAGGGTCGGACTGGGATCGTGCGGCATCGCGGCGGGTGGGCTGGCCGTGCAACGTCGATTCCAGGAGTTGCTGGGACCCGGAGACGCGGGGGTGACGCTCCAGGAGACCGGGTGCATCGGGCTGTGTCATCGCGAGGTGCTGGTGGAGATCGTCGAGGACGGCCGGCGGAGGACCCTCTACGGCGAGATGGCGCCCGACCGGGTGGACCGCATCGTCACGGACCATCTGCGCGGGGGCAGGGTGGTCGGGGAATGGGTCGTGGACCGGGAGGGGCTGCTCGCCGGGCAGAGGCGGATCGTTCTGCGCAACTGCGGCGAGATCGCCCCATCCTCCATCGAGGAGTACCGCGCCCGGGGAGGCTACCGGGCCCTTTCGCAGGCCGTCACGGCGATGACCCCCGCGGAAGTCATCGAGGTGGTCGCCGATTCCGGCCTGCGCGGAAGAGGCGGGGCCGGTTTTCCCACCGGGACCAAGTGGAGGCTCGCCCAGGCTGCGAAGGCCGACCGCAAGTTCATCATCTGCAATGCGGATGAAGGAGACCCCGGCGCCTTCATGGATCGCAGCGTGCTCGAGAGCGATCCGCACTCCGTGCTGGAAGGGATGGCGATCGCCGGGTACGCCATCGGCGCCGGGGAGGGAATCGTCTACGTCCGCGCGGAGTACCCCCTCGCGATCCGCCGGCTGCGCGAGGCCGTCGCAAGCGCCCGGGAGATGGGACTCCTGGGTCCCGACCTGCTCGACAGCGGTTTCTCCTTTTCCATCCGCCTGAAGGAAGGGGCCGGGGCGTTCGTCTGCGGGGAGGAGACCGCGCTGATCGCTTCCATCGAGGGCAGGCGGGGGATGCCGCGCGTGCGACCCCCGTTTCCCACGGAAGCCGGCCTGTGGGGCTTTCCCACCTGCATCAACAACGTGGAGACGTTCGCCAACGTGCCCTGGATCCTCGCGCACGGGGCCGGGGCATTCCGGTCCTGCGGGACCGGCAACTCCAGGGGAACCAAGGTATTCGCCCTGGCGGGCAAGATCAGGAGGGGGGGGCTCGTGGAGGTCCCCATGGGCACCACCATCGACGAGGTCGTCTACGGGATCGGCGGCGGCACCGTCTCGGGGAGGCCGTACAAGGCGGTCCAGATGGGGGGGCCGTCGGGCGGATGCATCCCCGCCTCCCTTGGGGGCACGCCCATCGACTACGAACAGATCACCGCCACCGGCGCAATCATGGGCTCGGGCGGGATGGTGGTCATGGACGATTCCACCTGCATGGTGGACGTCGCGCGGTTTTTCCTGCACTTCACCCAGAACGAGTCGTGCGGAAAGTGCACCTTCTGCCGGATCGGAACGAAACGGATGCTCGAGATCCTGGAGAGGATCTGCGCGGGAGGCGGGAAACCGGAAGACGTGAACATGCTTGCGGAGCTGGGCGAACAGATCCGGATGAGCTCCCTGTGCGGGCTCGGCCAGACCGCGCCCAACCCGGTGCTGACGACCCTTCGGTACTTCCACGACGAGTACGAAGCGCACATCCGCGACAAAAAGTGCCCGGCGAAGGTCTGCCTGGCCCTGGTGGAATTCGGGATCGATCCGGACAAGTGCACGGGGTGCGGCCTTTGCGTCCGGGCGTGCGACGCCGGGGCGATCAGCGGCCGGAGCAAGGAGGCCCACCGGATCGACGGGAGCCGCTGCGTCCGATGCGGGAAATGCCTCACGGTCTGCCGTTTCGACGCGGTGCGGAAAGGATAGCGGGATGTCCCGGAATACGGACGCGGACCATTCGCACCTGCCGGTGGAGCTCACGGTCAACGGACGGGCGGTCGCGGCGCGCCCCGGGCAGACCATCCTCGAACTGGTCCGCGAACAGCGGCTGGACACGATCCCGACCCTGTGCCACGAGCCCGGGCATCCGCCGTTCGGCTCCTGCTTCCTTTGCGTGGTCGAGGTCAAGGATGCGCGCGGGCTCCTGCCCTCCTGCACGACCCGGGTCCGGGACGGAATGGAGGTCGCAACCCGCAGCGACCGGATCACGCGCGCCCGGAAGACCGCGCTTGCGCTGCTCCTTTCCGATCACTACGCCGACTGCGCGTGTCCCGGCCAGCTGGCGTGTCCGGCCGGCGTCGACGTCCAGGGATATCTGGGCCTCGCGAGGCTCGGCCACTACCGGGAGGCCCTGCGCCTGATCCGGGAGCGCAACCCCCTGCCCGTCGTCTGCGGAAGGGTGTGCGTGCGAAAGTGCGAAGCGGCGTGCCGCCGCAACCTGGTGGACGAATCCGTCGGGATCAACCAGGTGAAGCGGTTCGTCTCCGGGCATGCAGGCGTCCACCCGGAGCGGCTGTCTCCCACGGGGAAGCGCGTCGCCGTCGTGGGGGGCGGTCCGGCGGGCCTGACCTGCGCGTACTACCTGTCCCTGCAGGGCCACTCGGTCACGATCCACGAGGCGATGCCGCGTCTGGGCGGGATGCTCAGGTACGGGATTCCCGCGTACCGTCTGCCCCGGGAGGAGCTCGACGCGGACATCGACATGATCCTGGGCCTCGGTGTGGAAGTCGCCTGCAACCGAAGGCTCGGCAGGGAGTTCACGCTGCGGGGACTGCGGGAGGAGGGATTCGACGCGATCTTCCTGGCTCCGGGCGCCCCCCTCGGCAAGAAGCTGGGCATGCCGGGCGAGGATGCCCGGGGGATCGAATCGGCCCTGGATTTCCTGAGGGACACCGAGCTGCACGGGCCACGGCAGCTGCACGGAAAGGTCGTGGTGGTGGGGGGAGGGAACTCCGCCGTGGACGCCGCACGGACCGCCGTCCGCTGCGGCGCGGAGGAGGTCACTATCCTGTACCGCCGGTCCCGCAAGGAGATGCCGGCCTTCCACGAGGAAGTGGACGCGGCGGAGCAGGAAGGAGTGCGTCTTACGATGCTCGTCGCGCCGGTGGAGGCGATCCCGGACGCGGCGACCGGCCGGCTGGCGGGGATCCGGTGTGTCCGCATGGAGCTCGGCGAACCCGATCGAAGCGGGCGGCGCAGGCCCCTGCCCGTCGCGGGTTCCGAGTTCGAGGTGCCGTGCTCCTTCGCCTATTCCGCCGTCGGCCAGGAGACCGATCCGGACCTGTTCTCCAGGGAACCGGTAGATGGCCGCCCCGCCGTCGGCCCCCCGGGCACCATCGAGGCGGACGCGGCCACGATGGCGTGCCGCCTTCCGGGCGTATTCGCCGGCGGCGACGCGGTGAACGGCCCCGCCGCGGTGATCGACGCCGTCGCCCATGGGCGGCTTGCCGCCGAGGCGATCGGCGGGTACCTGCGGACCGGGGAGGTGAAGCGTCCCGACCCCGCGTTCGTCTGCCGGCGCGACGACTTCGGCCCCGTCCCGGAAACGGAGTACGAGGACGCGAAAAGAATTCCGCACCACGCGACGCCGCAGCGCCCGGCCGGGGAACGGAGGAACGACTTCCGGGAGGTGGAGGAGGGCCTTTCCGAGGAGGAGACGAGGGAGGAGGCCGCCCGGTGCATGGAGTGCGGCTGCAAGGCCCTGTATACGTGCGACCTTCGAAGATACGCGGTCGAATACGGCGTGAATGTCGGGGGTGCGTCGGGCCATGTCCGGCGTCACAAGGTGGACGACAGCCATCCGCTGATCGCCTACGACGCCAACAAGTGCATCCTGTGCGGCCGGTGCATCCGCGCCTGCGAGGATGTCCTCGACCAGCCGGTGCTCGGCTTCGTGGGAAGGGGGTTCGACACGACCGTTCAGCCCGCCATGGGACTGCCGCTCGCCGAGAGCGCCTGCAACGGCTGCGGCACATGCGTCGAGTGTTGCCCCACGGGGGCCCTCACGGCCAAGCTTCCCTACGGGCGGCAGGGGCCGTGGCGGGCGACGCGGGTCGCTTCGGCGTGCGGCTTCTGCTCCCTGGCGTGCCCGCTGGACCTGCACGTAGTGACGGACGGCCTCCTGTGGGCGGCATCCCCCGTGGATGCACACGGCAGGAAGGGGGACCTGTGCGCCAAGGGCAGGTTCGGAACCGGCCTGCTCCAATCCGGGGACCGGATCCGCACTCCCCTGGTCCGGAAAAACGGCGAGCTGACGCCGGTCCGTTGGGAGGAGGCCTTGCGGGAAGCGGGCCGTCTCCTAACGGAGTGCCGCCGCCTGTACGGCGCCGGGACGGTCGCCGTCCTGGCTACCGGCCGGATGACATGGGAGGAGAGCCACCTCGTCGGGCGGTTCGCCCGCGAGGGCCTGGGCACCGACCTCGTCGGAAGCTTCGGAGCGATGCGCCGCGGCGGGCCCCGGCGCGACCTGGACGAGTTTCTCGGCCGGACCGCTTCCACCTGCCTCCTCGAAGACCTGGACGACGCGGACGTCATCGTCGTGGTCGGGGCCGACCCCGGGACGACCCATCCGGTGCTCGGCATGAGGCTTCGGCGGGCGGCCCGGAAGGGCGCCGTCGTCGTGGTGGTGCATTCGAGCGAGATCGGCCTGGTCCGCACGTCGGCCCTTTGGCTGAATCCCCGCAGGGGAACGTCGGGGATCCTGCTTGCGGACGTCCTGCGACGGATCCTTGCCGCCGGTGCGGTCGACAAGCGGTGGGCGGGGACCGACGGCGTCGATCGGGAGGAGCTCCGGGATCTGTTGGAAGGCGCAGCGAAGGGCGGAGCGGACAGGGCGTGCGGCGTCGACCCGGGGAAGGCGGAAGCGCTGGCGCAAGCCGTGATCGCCGGGAAAAAGGTGGTCGCCGTGTACGACCTGGAGGAAACGGCCGAACGCTCGTCGGGCGATCTGGCCCTCCTGGCCCGCATCCAGGCGGCGACCGGGCACCTGGTTCCCCCTGCCGGCGGTCTCCTGCTGCTGGGAAGCGACGGCAAAGCGGAAGCGACCGGGCCGCCGGTCGGGAGGGGGACGGACCTTACGGACGCCCTGTCCGTGGGGCGGATCCGGGGAGCCGTGGTCCTGCTCGAAGACCCGCTTTCCGACCCGGTGGGGGGGAACCTGCTGGGCGGATTGGAGACGCTCGTCGTTGCGGACTATTGCTGGACGCGCACGGCGAGGGCGGCGCGGGTCGTGCTTCCGGCATCGACCCTCGCCGAAACGGATGGGACCCTGGTGCGCTTCGACGGAACGCTTTGTCCGGTGGAGAAGGCGTGCAGCCCGCCCGGCGGCCGCACAACGGCCGGGATGATCCGCGATCTCGCGGAGGAGATCGGCTGCAAGCTTCCGTCCGCGCGCCCCGACGCGATCCGGGCGGACCTTTCCCGAACGCCGGCGATTTTGCCCGCTGACGCGGGTGGGATCCTCGCGCCGCGAACGCTCGACATCCGGAAGATCCACTTGTCCGGAAAAGCCGGGTTGCCGGTCCGACGTTCCTATGCCACGATGAACGAGGCAGTCCGCAGCAGGCTGGCGGGCCGGGAAATACGGGGGGCTTTCTAGGGAAAGGAGCGGTCCGGTTGCCGGATCGATCGCTGCGGGAAGAAGAGCTTCTCGTTCGCGTCGGGTGGATCGTCAAGGTCCGGTGGCTGTTCCTGGCGGTCCTGGCCGTCACCATCGTGACCGGCCGCTACGTATTCGAAATCCGGTTCCCCGTCGGCAAGGTCCTGCTCGTTTGGGCCGTCATCCTCCTGTACAACGTGGGCTTCGGTCTGTATTACCGGTTTCGAAAGAGCGGGTCGGAACCGGACCTCACCGTCAGCCGGATCGAGACGTATCTGCAGATCGGATTGGACCTTCTCGCCCTGACCTTCCTCATCCATTTTACCGGGGGGGCCGAAAACCCGTTCATCTACTTCTACCTGTTTCACGCAATCCTGGCCAGCATGCTTCTCCCGCGCGCGGAGGTATGGTTCCTCGGATTCGTCTCCTACTGCATGTTTCTCTCGGTCGTCGCCCTGGAATACCACGAGGTCATCCCCCACTATCCGCTGGAAGGACTGTTCACCCACACTCGTCACTGGAACCTCCCGTTCCTGACGGTGGCGAGCCTGGGCCTCTTGATCACGCTGGTCATCACCATCTATCTGTCCTGTTCGATCGTCAACAGCCTGAGACTCCGCGAGAAGAACCTGTTGCTGACGCGCACCATGCTGGAGAAGAAGTCGGGAGAGCTGGCGGAGGCGAACGCGAAGCTGGTGGAACGGCAGAAGCAGCTCGTCCAGGCCGAGAAACTTGCCTCGATGGGGCAGCTTGTATCGGGCATCGCGCACGAGATCAACAATCCCATCCAGTTCATCCAGGGGAACATGCAGATTCTCCGGGAGGCGATCCGGGACATCCTGCCCGTCCTGGACGAGAAGGAGGGGAAGGAGCGCTGCCTGAAGATTGCCCGGCTCCCGTACCCGTTCTTCCGGGAACAGGTCCCGGTTCTCCTCAAGGACATGACGGACGGCGCGGTGCGCATCGGCAACATCGTCCGGGACCTTAAGACGTTTGCCCGCCGGGACGAGGGACGACTCGACGAGAAGGTGGACGTGAACCGGGTCGTCGAAGCCGCAACCCGGCTTGTGCACAACAAGATCAAGCGCTACCGGTTGGAGCAAAGCCTGGCGGAAGGCCTGCCCGCGCTGAAGGGGAGCCTGATCCAGCTGGAGCAGGTGGTGGTCAATACGCTCATCAACGCGGCCGAGGCGGTGGAAGATCGTCCGACCGCCTGCCTCCGGATCGCCACCCGGCTGGAGAACGACGGACGGCAGGTGCGTTTGTCCATCTCCGACAACGGCCCGGGGATGACCGACGAAGTCAAGGACCGGCTGTTCGACCCGTTCTTCACCACCAAGCAGCGCATCGGCGGCACCGGG